>ERZ1031273.36-NODE-36-length-77551-cov-14.163312_pt1 | contig 77551 bp, 78 predicted proteins | sample MGYA00516575_ERZ1031273 | MGnify/ENA primary metagenome ERZ1031273 (study PRJEB33718, sample SAMN03159816) | human skin metagenome | collected 2014-02-25 | study: EMG produced TPA metagenomics assembly of the PRJNA266117 data set (Human skin bacterial metagenome... | reverse complement strand
GACCACCACGTTCATGGTCACGGCGAACACGCCGGACACAGCACCGCAATGTTTCGGGAACGCTTCTGGTGGTCGCTGATTCTGTCCATTCCTGTCGTTATTTTCAGCCCCATGGTCGCCCAACTGCTCGGCTACCGCCTCCCGGCATTCCCCGGATCCACCTGGATCCCCCCGGTGCTGGGCACGATCATCTTCGTCTACGGCGGGACGCCTTTCCTCAAGGGCGGATGGAAAGAACTGAAATCCCGCCAACCCGGGATGATGCTCCTGATCGCCATGGCCATCACCGTGGCGTTTGTCGCCTCCTGGATCACCACTCTGGGGCTGGGCGGTTTTGAGCTGGACTTCTGGTGGGAGCTGGCCCTGCTGGTGACCATCATGCTGCTGGGTCACTGGCTGGAGATGTCCGCTCTCGGGGCCGCGTCCTCCGCGCTTGACGCGCTGGCTGCCCTGCTGCCGGATGAGGCCGAGAAAGTCATCAACGGGACCACCCGCACCGTGGCCATCTCGGAGCTGGTCGTCGACGACGTCGTGCTGGTGAGGGCCGGTGCCCGGGTGCCGGCCGACGGAACCATCATCGACGGCGCCGCCGAATTCGATGAGGCAATGATCACCGGCGAATCCCGTCCCGTCTTCCGCGACACCGGTGACAAGGTGGTCGCCGGTACCGTGGCCACCGACAACACCGTCCGCATCCGGGTGGAGGCTACCGGCGGGGACACCGCCCTGGCCGGGATCCAACGCATGGTTGCCGACGCCCAGGAATCCTCCTCCCGGGCCCAGGCCCTGGCGGATCGGGCGGCGGCGTTGTTGTTCTGGTTCGCGCTGATCTCCGCTCTGATCACCGCGGTGGTGTGGACCATCATCGGCAGCCCGGACGATGCCGTGGTGCGCACGGTCACGGTGCTGGTCATCGCCTGCCCGCATGCCCTGGGCCTGGCGATTCCGCTGGTCATTGCGATCTCCAGCGAGCGGGCCGCGAAATCCGGGGTGCTCATCAAGGACCGGATGACGCTCGAGCGGATGCGCACCATCGACGTGGTGCTCTTCGACAAAACCGGCACCCTGACCGAGGGTGCGCACGCGGTCACCGGTGTCGCGGCAGCTGTCGGCGTCACCGAGGGCGAGCTGCTGGCCCTGGCCGCCGCCGCGGAGGCCGACAGCGAGCACCCCGTGGCCCGCGCCATCGTGGCGGCCGCGGCCGCCCATCCCGAGGCCTCCCGTCGGCAAATCCGTGCAACTGGTTTCAGCGCCGCCTCCGGCCGGGGGGTCCGGGCCACTGTCGATGGCGCTGAGATCCTCGTGGGCGGGCCGAACATGCTGCGCGAGTTCAACCTCACCACCCCGGCCGAGCTCACCGACACCACCAGCGCCTGGACCGGGCGTGGGGCCGGTGTGCTCCATATTGTCCGCGACGGTCAGATCATCGGTGCGGTGGCCGTCGAGGACAAGATCCGCCCCGAATCCCGCGCCGCCGTGAAAGCCCTGCAGGACCGCGGGGTGAAGGTCGCGATGATCACCGGCGACGCCCAGCAGGTGGCCCACGCTGTCGGTCAGGACTTAGGCATTGATGAGGTCTTCGCCGAGGTCCTACCCCAGGACAAAGACGCCAAGGTCACGCAGCTTCAGGACCGGGGTTTGAGCGTGGCCATGGTCGGTGACGGTGTCAATGACGCCCCCGCTCTGACCCGCGCGGACGTCGGTATCGCCATCGGTGCCGGCACGGATGTGGCCATGGAATCTGCCGGGGTGGTCCTAGCCAGTGATGACCCGCGGGCAGTGCTGTCGATGATTGAGCTGTCCCAGGCCAGCTACCGCAAGATGATCCAGAACCTAATCTGGGCCTCTGGCTACAACATCCTCGCCGTGCCGCTGGCCGCCGGAGTGCTCGCCTCGATCGGGTTCGTGCTGTCCCCGGCCGTGGGCGCGATCTTGATGTCTGCCTCGACCATCGTGGTGGCCCTGAACGCCCAGCTGTTGCGCCGCATTGATCTGGATCCGGCTCACCTGGCTCCGACCGAGTCGAAGGAGGAACACACCACGCCTACTCCGGCATCCACCGCCGTCCACTGATCCACCACTTCTCTCCACTGCCCTCATATGCCCCTGAAAGGCTCCACCATGAAGCGCACCCTTGTTCGGGGGTGCGGACGGATTCTTGGAGGATTCCGTTATGTCGTATTCCAAGGAGCAGCGGCGTGAGGCTTTTCGGGTTTTTAAGCGTACGAAGTCGGTAACTAAGACAATTCGTGAGCTTGGTTATCCTGGGCGACGGACGATGCATAGTTGGGTACGCGAGGGCGTGAAACCACGACGTCTGCGTAAGCAAGCGTAGGCTTTCGGCCTGTTAGTTTAGACTGAGAACAGTTGCACAGGCGCAACCGAGTAGAGATGAGGCGGGTTATGAATAATCGGCCAAATACCTACATGGCAAGCATTCGCGCGGTGCTTGGAGTAGCCTTCATCGTTTTGGCCCTATGGCTGACCGAGCTCGCATGGATTTTGTGGGTGCTCGCCGGTTTGTCGTTTGTAGCCGCAATTATTGCCGCTTCACGCAAATCATCCGACAGAAACGAGTAACCCGCGCTGATCTGGCCCTTCGAAGCGTCACGAGTTTGGTGGCCGGAACCTGTCGCTTGAGTTCCACTCCTGGGGAGCGGGCCGTCCGTTATCAGCCTGATGTTGCGGAGCCTGTGGTGGAGTGTTGAATGGCTCCCGCGCCTGTGGGTGCTGCGGCGGCTGTTGCTGTTGCCTCTGCACCTGCGGAGGTTGCGGCGCCTGCGGTGGCTGCGGAACCTCCCGCCGAGGTGGCCGTGGCGGTTGTGGCGCATCCCGCCGAGGTGCCTGCGGTGGTTGCGCGTGCTGCCAGTCCTGAGCGTCACCGAACGGTTGAACCGGTTGGTCCGTACGTGCATCATCCTCGGGCTTCCGGTTGCCACGTAGCAGCATCCACACAACGACACCGATGATGATGAGCGCAAGAACAACCAACACGAGCCACACCACATCACGTAGCAGCCACACTGCCGAAAGTGCCAACGTTCCAACGGAACACCACACCAGAACCGGTCGGTTGGTAAGCGCACCCATGATGAGGAAGAACACCAGCCACGACAGGAACACCGCCGTGTAGAAGCCACCCGAGATTAGCGCCACCAACAGGCCAATGAACGTCATGATCCCGAACGTGAGATACAACCTCACCTGCGTACCAACGCGACGGGAGGCAAGCCAGGGGAAACCACCTCGGCCGCCATACACCCAGGCCCAGAACAGTGCGGTGAGCGCCACGATGTGCAACGGCACGTAGAAATTCCAACGCACCGCACCACTCAAGGAAACCGCCAGCCCCAACGCACCCACATAACTGGCGATCTCAAAGAACACCGCACGGTGGCGACTCACCCGCACAGCAGTCATAACTGTGGCAGCGACCGCCAACAGAATCAGCCCCACGACAACCCGGGCAAACGACGGAATCGGCACTGCGGAACTATCGATGAAGGCTGCAGGGAGCAACGCGCCCAGCAAGATCAGCGTCGCGGCAACCAAGCTTGCAAGAGCTTTCCGCTTAACCAGCACCTGCACCCAGTGAACCGCGTACAAGATAGCCCACGCAATAATGTTGGCCAATACAAAGTGGTTGACCCCCTCCAGGAACGGGGACGTCACAGACCGTGCAAACGTGGGGACAATGGCCATAGTGGCCAAAATGAACCACTGAACCCGCATCACGTGAGTAACGTACACAATCACTGCGGTCGCCAAGACGCTCGCTATTGTGAAGAAGTACCACTCTTCGAACTTAGGCACTACAGCCCCAACCGCGTGTACGCACACCGCGGCCGCATACAAAATGACAAACACTGGAGCCGGAGACGGCTTAAACTGTGCGACCGGACCATTTTGCGCACGTTTTGCGTGCTCAGACTTCGCAACCTCAACCCGCCGCTGATGCTCGGGCCGCGTCATGCGACGTGCCACATCGAATCCGACAAGCAACGCCACCAGATCAATCGCGGTCGCAGACACAAACAGGATCGAATAAGGGAAATTCGGGGCAAGCGCGATTGTCGAAACATTGATCGCGCCCAAACCAGTCACAATCAGACTCGCAATTGCTGCATACTGTGCTCGCCGGTAACGGCCACGCGCATAACGACGAGCAAAAACAATCATGAGGCCCGCCGCTAATAGCGCAAAAAACGTAAGCGAAAGAGGGCGCGAGAAGATCCATCTCCACGAGTCGCGACTACCCGCAATGACCGCGTCAACACCGAACGAAAAAGCGAACAGCAACGGAACTGTTGACAGTGTGAAGAGGCCCGAACGCACGAGGAAAGCCAGCCCCACCAAAACCAAGACCAGCACAAACAGGACAACCAAGTGCCACACCTGCATCCCATAGAACAGAGCAAGAAATGCCGGGGCGAACGCGCTCGCAGGGAAGATGGCCGTGTAAAAGGGTGAGGAAATGCGCAACCGGCGGCGACTACGACCTCGGGGACTGACAATCCACCCGGTGAACAGTGCGTCAGCGATTACTGACACACCCACTGCAATGACGTAGCAAATGACGACGGTGGACTTATCGCCGCCAATGAAATGAGCAACAACGCACGCGACCGATATGGCGAACATGACGGCTGACCCGTAACCCAACGCGCGTTGCAGGGGAGTGTCTGTCGTAACAGCGAACAGTATGTGCATCGCCGCGAGCGCAGCAAGAATGATCCCGGCAGGGATATACAGCCTGCCGTCAATGGCCTCGCCCTGGAGCCCCGTGAGTACCGTACCCAACAAGAAACACGCGGTCGTCACGATATGCGCGGTCAAGCGGAAAGAGGTATTAGCTCGACGAATGAGCGCTTCCACCACATGCCACAGTCCAACAATGAGGAACGCAAGCCCGGTGGCGAATCTGATCGCATCGTCTGTATTGCTGATCAGCTTAGTGATTGTGTTTGCTGTTAGGGCAATCGTGAGCGCCCCAGTTACGCGAGCAACAATGGCTTGCCATCCCCAACGGTTCAGGCTCGCAGATAGGACGTAGAACACCGTCAATAGACCAAACAGGATTGCCCACTGGTATGTGACTGGGAACGGCTGCACGAACAAGCACGCGACAGCAGATGCCGGTGCCAGAATCTCACCTAAGAGCATGTGCGGGCGCACAAACCTCTTGGGTAGCCGGTTGCGTGCCAAAGCCCCGACAAGCGCAAAAACTGTGGCCGTCGCCATGAGCCCGTAGAAGAACGCCACGGGTGGCAGTGCCGCGAAATTCACGATGGACAACACCAATGAACCCACGAACAGCAAGCCGAACCACATGATGGTTTCAGACTTCAGCACGATCGCTGCCAGCACATACGCGATCACGCCCACCAGCGACGCCGCGAACCACGCAACTGAACCTGGAATCGAGTCACTGGCTCCTAACAGCCCGGCCGCAATGGGAAGAAGCGCGATTCCCAGTGCGACCAACGCAAAACCAACAGGCTTGAGCCGGGTAGACAGCATGTAAATGGCAAGACCCGCTACATAAGACAGAGCCGCGACAACCCCAATTGCCACCGCCCGCACGATCGGTGACCCCGTCACACTTGCGAACGTGATCGCCGCAGCGATGAGGAATAAACAAGCAACACCCAAAAGAATGTTAGGCATCCACGCGGTAGAGGAGTGCTGTTTCTGACCTGACTGGTGGGGGAGTGGTGGTTGCTGACCGGGCTGACCCGGCTGGCTGGGCTGACCGGGCTGGCCCGCCTGTGGAGGGCCGTCAGTGAAGCCTGGGTAGCCGGAATAACCGGACTTCTGTTGGTGTTGCGGGGCCCGTTGGTGTTGTGGGGCTGACGGTTGCGGCGCCTGCGGGTGCTGCGGCGCCTGTGCATGATGGGGGACAGGTTTCTGTCGCCGAGGTCGTGCCTGGCTACCCGTTCGTGTTCGGAGTGACGCGGTCATAGCGTTCAGGACGATGCCGGTCACAAGCACGGTAAATACGCTGATCCACGAAAAAAATAGAAGCCAACCTTGTGTCACGACAGTCACTCCCCTCTCAGCAAGAAACATAGCACCGGGGTTGTGCGGAAAATGAGTTATCCACAGGGGGAGTGAGGCTTCGTTGCAGATTTGTCTCAAAGTGTGCGACTTTCCACAATCGAGCGCCGCATCAACGGCCCCGCGCGGTTCACCAGCGTGAACACCGTGTGTGAAAAAGCGTGAACCTCGAGACGAAAGCAAAAAGAAAGAACTCTACCACAACGCTCTTGCGTGGTTTGGTATTCGTGGTTAAACTGGTGGTTTGCGTTGCGGTGACTTCATTTTGCCTTCATATAGCGGTGGGCGTGAACTGCAGCGCTCGGAGATACAACCACTGTGGAAGGATCCCATTGGCCGTCGCCAACGAAAACACAAGGACCGCTAACCCGCCCAAGCGCGTTTCCTTCGCGAAGATTCACGAACCACTCGAAGTGCCAAATCTGCTTGGTCTGCAGATCGACAGCTTCGACTGGCTGGTCGGAAACGAACGCTGGCAAGACCGTGTTGCTGAAGCGATTGAGAACGGAGACGACTCAGTTGCCACCACCTCGGGTCTTGAAGACATTTTTGAAGAAATCTCGCCGGTAGAAGACTTCTCCGGAGCGATGTCGCTGTCGTTTAGCGACCACCGCTTCGAGCCACCAAAATACTCAATCGACGAGTGTAAAGAACGCGACATGACGTACTCGGCGCCACTCTTCGTGATCGCCGAATTCATGAACAACAACACGGGTGAAATCAAGTCCCAGACCGTGTTCATGGGTGACTTCCCACTCATGACCGACAAGGGAACGTTCATCATCAACGGAACCGAACGTGTTGTCGTTTCCCAGCTGGTGCGCTCGCCAGGTGCGTACTTCGAGTCCGTGCCGGACAAGACCTCGGACCGCGACATCTACACCGCAAAGATCATCCCGTCTCGCGGTGCTTGGCTGGAGTTCGAAGTCGACAAGCGCGACCAGGTTGGTGTCCGTCTGGACCGTAAGCGTAAGCAGTCGGTCACGGTTCTTCTGAAGGCGCTGGGCTGGACCGATTCACAGATCCTTGAAGAGTTTGGCGAGTTCGACTCCATTAAAGACACTCTGGCCAAGGACACGGTCAGCACCCGCGAAGAAGCACTCCTGGACATCTACAAGAAACTGCGTCCAGCTGAACCTGCAACCGTCGACGCGGCTGAAACTCTTCTGCGCAACCTCTACTTCAACCCCAAGCGTTACGATCTGGCCAAGGTGGGTCGCTACAAGATCAACCGCAAGCTGGGCGTCGACGAGGCTCTGACCGAATCAGTTCTGACCGTTGACGACATCGTGGCAACCATCCGCTACATCGTCAGCCTGCACGCTGGCAAGGAAACCATGCCAGGTGTTCGCGGTGGCGAAAAGACCGACATCCGCGTAGCACTCGACGACATCGACCACTTTGGTAACCGCCGTATCCGCGCGGTTGGTGAACTGATCGAAAACCAGGTGCGCACCGGTCTGTCGCGTATGGAACGTGTGGTCCGCGAACGCATGACCACGCAGGACGTCGAAGCGATTACGCCTCAGACGCTGATCAACATCCGTCCTGTTGTTGCTGCGATCAAGGAGTTCTTCGGAACCAGCCAGCTGTCGCAGTTCATGGACCAGAACAACCCACTTGCAGGTCTGACTCACAAACGTCGTCTGTCTGCTCTGGGTCCTGGTGGTCTTTCACGTGACCGCGCAGGTATGGACGTGCGTGACGTTCACCCGTCGCACTACGGCCGTATGTGCCCCATTGAAACCCCGGAAGGCCCCAACATTGGTCTGATCGGTTCGCTTGCGTCCTACGCACGCATCAACCCGTTCGGTTTCATTGAGACCCCGTACCGCAAGGTGGAAAACGGTGTCGTCACCGACAAGACGCAGTACCTGACTGCCGACGACGAACTCGAATACAACATCGCGCAGGCTAACGCTCCGCTGACCGATGACCAGAAGTTTGAAGAAGAATTCGTCCTTGCCCGCCCAATGGGTGGTGGCGGTGAAGCGGACCTGATTCCCGCTGACGAAATCCACTTCATGGACGTTTCTGCACGTCAGATGGTGTCGGTTGCAACCGCGCTGATTCCGTTCCTGGAGCACGACGACGCTAACCGCGCGCTCATGGGTGCGAACATGCAGCGCCAGGCTGTTCCGCTGGTTCGCGCGCAGGCACCGTACGTTGGTACGGGTATGGAGTACCGTGCGGCAGTTGACGCTGGTGACGTCATCGTGGCTGAAAAGGCCGGTGTGGTGACCGAGGTGTCCGCCGATTTTGTGACCGTCATGAACGACGACGGAACCACCACCACGTACAAGGCTGAGAAGTTCCGCCGCTCCAACCACGGAACCTCCTACAACCAGCGCATCATTGTTGACCAGGGTGACCGTGTTGAGGTTGGCGCTGTTCTTGCTGACGGACCGTCCACCGAAAACGGTGAAATGGCTCTGGGTAAGAACCTCCTGGTGGCGTTCATGTCCTGGGAAGGTTACAACTTCGAGGACGCGATCATTCTGTCCCAGCGCATGGTGCAGGACGACGTTCTTTCGTCGATCCACATTGAAGAGCACGAAATCGACGCTCGTGACACCAAGCTGGGTGCCGAAGAGATCACTCGCGACATTCCGAACATTTCCCCTGACGCGCTGGCTGAGCTCGACGAACGAGGCATCATCCGTATCGGTGCTGAAGTCACCGACGGCGACATCTTGGTCGGTAAGGTCACGCCTAAGGGTGAAACCGAACTCACGCCAGAAGAACGCCTCTTGCGTGCGATCTTCGGTGAGAAGTCCCGTGAAGTCCGTGACACCTCGCTGAAGGTGCCACACGGTGAAACCGGTACCGTCATTGGCGTCAAGGTCTTTGACCGCGAAGACGACGACGAACTGTCGCCGGGTGTTAACCAGCTGGTTCGCGTGTACGTCGCTCAGCGCCGCAAGATCACCATTGGTGACAAGATGGCTGGACGTCACGGAAACAAGGGTGTTATCTCCCAGATCCTTCCGGTTGAAGACATGCCGTTCATGGAAGACGGAACCCCTGTCGACGTCATCCTGAACCCGCACGGTGTTCCTCGTCGTATGAACATCGGTCAGGTTTTCGAAATCCACTTGGGGTGGATCGCAAACCAGGGATGGCGCATCGAAGGTAACCCCGAATGGGCCAAGGAGCTGGCCGACGGTAAGTTCGAACTCGAGGCGGAACCGGGCACGAACGTGGCAACGCCAGTGTTCGACGGTGCGCACCAGCACGAACTTCGTGGTCTGCTCGACTCGACCCTGCCCAACCGTGACGGTGAACGACTGATCGACTCCACCGGTAAGGCACGACTGTTCGACGGCCGTTCCGGTGAACCGTTCCCGTTCCCGATCTCGGTCGGTTACATGTACATGCTTAAGCTGCACCACCTGGTCGACGACAAGATCCACGCGCGTTCGACCGGACCGTACTCCATGATTACCCAGCAGCCACTGGGTGGTAAGGCACAGTTCGGTGGTCAGCGCTTCGGTGAAATGGAAGTGTGGGCACTGGAAGCTTACGGTGCCGCTTACACACTCCAGGAACTGCTCACCATCAAGTCCGACGATATTCCTGGCCGTGTCAAGGTCTACGAAGCAATCGTTAAGGGCGACAACCTTCCTGACCCTGGAATTCCGGAGTCCTTCAAGGTTCTTATCAAGGAAATGCAGTCCCTGTGCCTCGACGTGGAAGTGCTGTCCTCAGACGGCCAGTCAGTTGAGATGCGAGACGACGACGAGGTGTACCGCGCAGCTGAAGAGCTGGGCATCAACCTCTCGCGTAACGAAGCAAACACCGTCGAAGAAGTCTGATCTACCTGAAATTTTGGCCTAACGGCAAGAAAGAGGATTCACGTGCCTGACGTCAATTTCTTTGATGAGCTGCGCATTGGCCTGGCGACCGCGGACGACATCCGTCGCTGGTCACACGGCGAAGTCAAAAAACCTGAAACTATCAACTACCGCACCCTGAAGCCGGAAAAGGACGGTCTTTTCTGCGAAAAGATCTTCGGTCCTACCCGTGACTGGGAGTGCTACTGCGGAAAGTACAAGCGCGTTCGCTTCAAAGGCATCATCTGTGAACGCTGTGGTGTTGAAGTAACCCGCGCCAAAGTACGCCGCGAACGCATGGGACACATCGAGCTCGCCGCTCCAGTGACCCACATCTGGTACTTCAAGGGTGTTCCATCACGCTTGGGCTACCTGCTCGACCTGGCCCCGAAAGACCTCGAAAAGGTCATCTACTTCGCGGCCTACATGATCACGTCTGTGGACGAAGACTCGCGTCACCGCGACCTTCCTACTCTGCAGAACCAGATCGACGTCGAAAAGAAGCAGATCAGCGACCGTTTGGCTGCTGACCTGGACCGTCGCGCCAAGAAGCTCGAAGAAGACCTCAAGGTCCTCGAGGACGAAGGCAAGACGGCTGCCACCAAGAAGAAGGTCGAAAACCAGGCCAACAAGGAAATGGCCAACCTGCGCAAGCACGCAGACCGCGAACTCGACCGGATCGAAAAGGTATGGGACCGCTTCAAGAACCTGAAGGTCTCAGACCTCGAAGGTGACGAGGCGCTCTACCGCGACATGGTTGCACGTTTCGGCATCTACTTCACCGGTGCAATGGGTGCTGAAGCTATTCAGCAGCGTCTGCGCGAGTTCGACCTCGAAGGTGAAGCAGAAGCACTGCGCGAACTGATTAAGACCGGTAAGGGACAGCGCAAGACCCGTGCCCTGAAGCGTCTGAAGGTTGTCAACGCGTTCATGACCACCGACAACTCTCCAGAAGGAATGGTGCTCGACGCCGTTCCTGTCATTCCGCCGGAACTGCGCCCCATGGTGCAGCTCGACGGTGGTCGCTTTGCCACCTCGGACCTCAACGACCTCTACCGCCGCGTGATCAACCGCAACAACCGTCTCAAGCGGTTGCTCGACCTCGGCGCGCCCGAAATCATTGTCAACAACGAAAAGCGCATGCTGCAGGAAGCAGTCGACTCGCTGTTCGACAACGGGCGTCGTGGACGCCCAGTCACCGGCCCCGGTAACCGTCCGCTGAAGTCGCTGTCCGACATGCTCAAGGGTAAGCAGGGACGTTTCCGTCAGAACCTGCTTGGTAAGCGTGTGGACTACTCGGGTCGTTCCGTGATCGTTGTAGGTCCTACGCTGAAGCTGCACGAGTGTGGTCTGCCAAAGGCCATGGCTCTTGAACTGTTCAAGCCGTTCGTGATGAAGCGGTTGGTCGACCTCAACCACGCGCAGAACATCAAGTCAGCAAAGCGCATGGTGGAACGCCAGCATCCTCAGGTGTGGGACGTTCTCGAAGAAGTCATTACCGAACACCCAGTTCTGCTGAACCGTGCACCTACTCTGCACCGCTTGGGTATCCAGGCGTTTGAACCTCTGCTGGTTGAAGGTAAAGCTATTCAGATTCACCCACTCGTATGTTCCGCGTTCAACGCTGACTTCGACGGTGACCAGATGGCCGTTCACCTTCCGCTTTCGGCTGAAGCTCAGGCAGAAGCTCGCATTCTGATGTTGTCAGCGAACAACATTCTGAAGCCTTCCGACGGTAAGCCTGTGACCATGCCTTCGCAGGACATGATCATTGGTATTTACCACCTGACCTCGCAGGTTGATGGTGCTGTTGGTGAAGGACGCGAGTTCTCGTCACTGTCTGAAGCCATCATGGCGTTCGACCGTGGAGAGCTGGACCTGCGTGCTAAAGCGCGTATCCGGGTCGACAACCTGGTGCCGGCCAAGGACATGGAACTGCCTGAAGACTGGACCGAAGGTCAGCCACTGACCATCGAAACTACGTTGGGACGCGCACTCTTCAACGACACGCTTCCGGACAACTACCGTTACGTCAACACCACGGTCAACAAGAAGCTCTTGTCGAAGATTGTTAACCGTCTGGCTGACTACTACCCCAAGGTGGAAGTCGCAGCGACCCTTGACAACTTCAAGGCAACCGGTTTCTACTGGGCAACTCGTTCTGGTCTGACCGTGGCGATGAGTGACATCGTGTCACCAGACGCTAAGGAAGGCCTGCTGGACGAAGCTGAAGAGCAGTCGAGCACGGTTGAAGACCAGTACGCTATTGGTGCGCTCACCGACGACGAACGTCGTTCTGAACTGGTGAAGATCTGGTCGGACACCACCGACCGAGTCGCTAAGATCATGCAGGACAACTTCGACTCCGACAACTCGGTGTACCGCCTTGTTGAGTCGGGTGCTTCCGGTAACTGGACCCAGGTGCGTCAGTTGGCCGGTATGCGTGGTCTGGTGACTAACCCTAAGGGTGAAATTATTCCTCGCCCCATTAAGTCGAACTACCGTGAAGGTCTGTCTGTACTTGAGTACTTCATCGCCTCGCACGGTGCTCGTAAGGGTCTGGCCGACACCGCTCTGCGTACCGCAGACTCCGGTTACCTGACACGTCGTCTGGTCGACGTTTCGCAGGACGTTATTGTCCGCACCGAAACCACCGACTCGAAGAAGGGCATTACGCTCCCGGTTTCGCAGGAAGCTGCTGACGGAACGCTCGAACCACACGAGTTCGTGGAAACTTCGGTTCTGGGCCGTCTCACGGTTGCCGACGTTGTTGACGCTGACGGTAACGTGGTCGTTCCAGCTAAGACCGACATTTCCACCGACGTGATCGACCTTCTCGTTGAAGCGGGAATCCGTGAGGTCAAGGTTCACTCGGTTCTCACCGCTGACTCCGACGTGCAGATCTCTGCTCAGCACTACGGCCGTTCGATGGCTACCGGCCAGCTGGTAGACATTGGTGAAGCCATTGGTACCGTTGCTGCTCAGTCGATTGGTGAACCAGGAACCCAGCTGACCATGCGTACCTTCCACACCGGTGGTGTTGCTGCCGGCGGTGGCGGTGACATTACGCAGGGTCTGCCACGTGTGACCGAGCTCTTTGAAGCACGTACACCTAAGGGATTCGCACCAATCGCCGAAGCAACCGGTCGCGTGAAGATCGACGACTCCCGTAAGACGCGCTACGTGATCGTGGTGCCTGACGACGGATCGGACGAAATCGAGCACGCTGTTGGTCGCCGTGCACAGCTCCTTGTTGAAGAAGGCCAGCACGTGAAGGCCGGCGAGAAGCTGCAGATGGGTGCGGTTGACCCCAAGCAGGTTCTGCGTATCCGTGGTCGTCGTGAAGCTGAACGCTTCTTGGTTGACGAAGTACAGAAGGTGTACCGCTCGCAGGGTGTGGGCATCCACGACAAGCACATCGAAGTTATTGTGCGTCAGATGTTGCGCCGCGTCACGGTAATCGAATCTGGTGACACCAACCTGTTGCCAGGTGAGCTGGTCGACCGCAGCCGTTACCAGGAAGAGAACAAGCGCGTCGTCGCTGAAGGCGGTCAGCCCGCATCAGCACGTGACGAACTCATGGGTATCACCAAGGCGTCGCTTGCAACCGAATCCTGGCTGTCAGCCGCATCCTTCCAGGAGACCACGCGTGTTCTCACGGAAGCTGCGCTTGAAGGCAAGTCCGACCCACTTCTGGGTCTGAAGGAGAACGTCATCCTCGGTAAGCTCATCCCAGCTGGTACCGGTATGCACAAGTTCCGCGACATGATCGTGGAGCCAACGGAAGAAGCCAAGCAGGAAATGTTTGCCAACTCCTATGGTGACTTCTACCCAGCTCTGGGAGGCGACACGTCAACGATTCCGCTTGAGGACTACGACTTCGACTCGTTCGGAGGCTAGTCCCGGCCGGCTCTAGCCACTGACGGCGGCTAGAGCCCGGCATAGAGCGCAAGAACTGAGCGCCCCTGACCATCACGGTCAGGGGCGCTCAGCGTTTGTCTGTTAACCGGACGAGTAAACCTGAGTGTGCCTTAACCCAAAAGCACCTGAAGCTCGTCCCAACGGGATTGTGGGACGGTCTTGAGGTTGTTAACGGCATGTGCCATTTGAACTGATGTGATGTCCACGCCCGCGAGGCTTGTCATGTACCCCCACTTTTCTTGGTGAACCAGTTCAACAGCGGCCATACCAAGACGGGTTGCAAGTACGCGGTCATACGCGGTGGGGGAGCCACCTCGTTGAAGGTGCCCCAAAATCGTCGCACGGGTTTCAACTCCGGTTGCTTCTTCAATCAGTGGAGCCAAGTGATTGGCGACGCCACCCAGACGCACACGGCCGTGCTTGTCGCGCCCGGCGTCCGAGACCTGCGTATCGAGGTCCTCGGGTACAAAACCTTCTGCCACAACGACAATCGGGGCACGACCTCGGTCCCGGGCAGAACGCACCCATGTATAGATCTGCTCATAGGGGACCGGGAACTCTGGGAGCAAAACGGCCTGCGCACCGCCGGCCATTCCCGCGTGCAGAGCGATCCAACCCACGTTGCGTCCCATCACTTCCACTACCATGCAGCGGTGGTGTGACTCGGCCGTGGTGCGCAATGCGTCTAGCGACTCAGTTGCAATTGAAGCGGCCGTGTCGAAACCGAACGTGTAGTCCGTGTTGTTGAGGTCGTTGTCAATGGTCTTGGGGACACCCACAACTGGCATGCCTTCGTCGTCGGCGAGGCGGGCAGCACCGGCCAGCGTGCCCTCGCCCCCAATCGCGATGATCGCGTCGATGCTGTGTTCCTCCATGACACGTTTCATCTGGTCCGGCCCACCCTGGGAATACGGGTGGGTGCGGGACGTACCCAAGATGGTTCCACCTCGGCCGGAAATTCCACGGACGTCATGAGTGGTGAGCGGGACGTAATCAGCTTCCAGCAAGCCACGCCACCCGTCTTTAAGGCCCACGAACGTGTCGCCAGTTTCGCGCACGCCCTTGCGCACCGCTCCACGAATTACGGCGTTGAGCCCGGGGCAGTCGCCGCCGGAGGTCAAGATTCCAATGTTCATACCGGTCTCCCTAGGTCTACTGCTGTTGCTACTGACTGACTGGTTGTTGGATGGTCTTGCTCATTGCGGCGCAACTGCTCGTTACTGACCTTCGCGGTATCCGCGTGCCAGTCTTACGTCGTCGCCACCTAGCAGATTGAAGCCCTTGATGATGAGCGTGCCGTTAGAGCCGTCGCCACGTGCGTTCTGCGCAATATCTACGCCGCCCAAGAATGAAAAACTCTTGTCGATGATGCGCACGCCTGGGGGCACGTAGATATCGTGGCCGGCCATGACGTTGATGGTTTCAATTGTGAACTCAACGCCTGGACCCATCACGTCGCACAGGTCGTAGTCATTGCCTCCCAACATTGCCACCGCGCTGACCTTGGGGGTGTTTGGGGCGACGACCTGGTTTGACCCGCTCAAAATACAAATTGCGGTGTCACTTTCGCCTGTCCCGGGTTTGGCAGGTTGGATGGGGCCGGGGCGTTGGTTGTTATAGGTGCCGAGGTGGGACCCGGGTTTGGTTGCCAAATCGGTGCTTTCGCGGCGCAACGTGTCGCGTGACCGGAGGTCCTTCTCGAGCTCGTCGGCTTCAGGGATATCTTCGACGAGTGCGGGGAGCTGGTCGATGTACATGGCCTTAAGGGCTTGCGAATGGCGCTCGTCGAATTCGATTGCAGTGAGTTGGCCACGCGAGAGTGCGTCAGACAAAGCAGAGACGACTGAGTCGCGGTCGGTATCGCTTGCGCGGGTCCGGCGGAGCTTGGGCTGTGGTGCAGATTGTTCAATGGAGCTGTTGGTGTCTGGCTGGACCTTTTCGAGGTCCTTGCCTTCGCCTGAGTGTGCGCTGGAGTTGGACATATTCTGATCCTATCGATTTTGGTCTCAGTCTAGTCCGTTGGTGTAGCTTTCTGCTGGCTGTGCAGGGTGTTTGACAGCCGTCTAAAGTGAACAACCTCTAAACGATTGTGACTCAAATTGACGCTGACCGTTCGTGGCGTTTACGCTTAACTGTGGTTGTTTTCAAAACGACCGTGCTTGTGTGCGTGCATTCAAGCAATCTCATGCGCGGAAAAGCGTCTGTCAGATGGAAGCGGTTCTACGATCTATCTGGAATATGCCAGTTCGACACACCCGAGCGCGGGGGTTGAGGAGGCGCGTGAGAACTGTGATTGGGCAGGTAGCTTCACCCAGTTGCAGATGGACATGTCCACCACTCATAAGGGTGGTGGAATTAGGAATATTGAGAAGCAATGGAGAAGTAGTGCCAACTATTCAGCAGCTCGTCCGCAAGGGACGACACGACAAGGCCGCGAAGAACGCGACGCCTGCCCTTTTGGGTAGCCCGCAGCGTCGTGGCGTGTGCACCCGTGTGTACACAACAACGCCGAAGAAGCCTAACTCAGCCCTGCGTAAGGTGGCTCGTGTGAAGCTTTCTTCCCAGATTGAAGTAACCGCCTACATTCCGGGTGAAGGACACAACCTGCAGGAGCACTCGATCGTGCTTGTGCGCGGTGGACGTGTGAAGGACCTCCCTGGTGTTCGCTACAAGATCGTGCGTGGTTCGCTTGACACCCAGGGTGTCAAGGGACGCCAGCAGGCACGTAGCCGTTACGGAGCCAAGAGGGAGAAGAAGTAATGCCACGTAAAGGACCCGCACCTAAGCGCCCGGTAGTTATTGACCCAGTTCACAACTCACCGCTTGTTACCCAGCTCATCAACAAAGTTCTGCTTGACGGTAAGCGTTCGACTGCAGAGCGCATTGTTTACGGAGCACTTGAAGGTGCAAGCGCAAAGGCCAACATGGAGCCAGTTCAGTTGCTGAAGAAGGCGCTGGATAACATCCGCCCGGCCCTTGAAGTTCGTTCCCGCCGTGTTGGTGGTGCCACGTATCAGGTTCCAGTTGACGTGCGTCCTGCGCGTTCGACCACGCTTGCTCTGCGCTGGCTCGTAGGTTTCTCCCGTCAGCGTCGTGAAAAGACCATGACGGAACGCCTCATGAACGAAATCCTTGACGCAAGCAACGGCCTCGGTGCCGCTGTGAAGCGTCGTGAAGATACTCACAAGATGGCCGAATCCAACAAGGCCTTCGCTCACTACCGCTGGTAGTCGCTAATCTGGGGTAAGGGTAACTACCCTTACCCCAGATCCGAGCAAGTCAACGAGACGAGAGAGAGACACCGTGGCACTCGAAGTGCTTAGCGACCTTAAGAAAGTTCGCAACATCGGCATCATGGCGCACATTGACGCCGGAAAGACCACCACAACAGAACGCATCCTGTTCTACACGGGTGTGAACTACAAGCTCGGCGAAACCCACGACGGTGCGTCGACCATGGACTGGATGGAACAGGAGCAGGAGCGCGGTATTACCATTACCTCCGCTGCAACCACCTGCTACTGGGAAGAAAACCAGATCAACATCATTGACACCCCAGGCCACGTTGACTTCACCGTTGAGGTTGAGCGCTCGTTGCGCGTTCTCGACGGTGCCGTCGCTGTGTTCGACGGTAAGGAAGGTGTTGAACCACAGTCCGAAACCGTGTGGCGTCAGGCTGATAAGTACAACGTTCCACGTGTGTGCTTCGTCAATAAGATGGACAAGCTCGGTGCTGACTTCTACCACACCGTAGGCACCATTAAGGACCGCCTTGGCGCGAAGCCTCTGGTGATCCAGCTTCCTATCGGTGCTGAATCAGACTTTGAAGGTGTCGTCGACCTCATCACCATGAAGGCGTACGTCTGGCCAGACGAAGAAAAGAAGGGCCAGGACATGACGGAAATTGAGATCCCTGAAGATCTCAAGGACCGCGCTGAAGAATACCGCGCCACCCTTGTTGAAGACGTTGCTGAAGCGTCGGACGAACTCATGGAGAAGTACCTCGAGGAAGGCGAACTGCCAATCGAGGACATCAAGGCTGGTATTCGTAAGCTCACCATTAACTCGGAAGCATTCCCAGTGATGTGTGGCTCGGCCTTCAAGAACAAGGGTGTTCAGCCAATGCTGAACGCCGTTATCGACTACCTGCCGTCACCTCTGGATGTTCCTGCGGTTCAGGGACACCCTGTTAACGACGAAGAAACCGTTATTACACGTGAACCAAAGAAGGACGGCCCATTCGCCGCTCTTGCGTTTAAGGTTGCGACCCACCCGTTCTTCGGTTCGCTCACCTACGTGCGTGTGTACTCTGGTTCTGTGAAGCCTGGTGACCAGGTTCTTAACACCACCACCGGAAAGAAGGAACGCGTCGGTAAGCTGTTCCAGATGCACTCGAACAAGGAAAACCCTGTTGAGGACGCATTCGCTGGACACATCTACGCGTTCATCGGTCTGAAAGACACCACCACCGGTGACACACTCTGCGATGCATCGAACCCAATCGTTCTTGAATCGATGTCGTTCCCAGAGCCAGTGATCTTCGTGTCGATTGAACCTAAGACCAAGGGTGACCAGGAAAAGCTTTCGACTGCGATTCAGAAGCTCGTAAAGGAAGACCCAACGTTCACGGTTAACCTGAACGAAGAAACCGGTCAAACTGAAATCGGTGGTATGGGTGAACTTCACCTTGACGTTTTCGTCGACCGCATGAAGCGCGAATTCAAGGTTGAAGCAAACATCGGTAAGCCGCAGGTTGCCTACCGCGAAACGATCCGCCGCACGGTGGAAAAGCAGGACTACACCCACAAGAAGCAGACGGGTGGTTCTGGTCAGTTCGCAAAGGTACAGGTCACCATCGAACCTATGGAGGTCGAGGGCGACACGATTTACGAGTTCGAGGACGCTATCACTGGTGGTCGCGTTCCTCGCGAATACATTCCAAGCGTTGACGCTGGTATCCAGGACGCCATGCAGATGGGTGTTCTCGCTGGTTACCCGCTGGTGGGCATCAAGGCCACACTTGTGGACGGTGCTTACCACGACGTCGACTCTTCGGAAATGGCGTTCAAGATCGCTGGATCCATGGTCCTGAAAGAGGCTGCGAAGAAGGCGAACCCGGTTCTTCTCGAACCTCTTATGGACGTTGAAGTTCGTACTCCCGAGGAGTACATGGGTGACGTCATCGGCGATCTGAACTCGCGTCGCGGTCAGATCCAGTCGATGGAAGACGCCACCGGCATTAAGGTAGTCAAGGCACACGTGCCACTTTCCGAAATGTTCGGTTACATTGGCGATCTGCGCTCGAAGACTCAGGGACGCGCCGTTTACTCGATGCAGTTCCAGAGCTACTCTGAGGTCCCGAAGGCTGTTGCCGACGAGATCATCCAGAAGACCCGCGGCGGAGAGTAATCTCCGACGTTCGTCTGGCCGGTAAATTGCCGGCCGGACAGCAAATTAAAGGAAAGGCGCGGCCACAAGGGCCGCACCAACCACGAGGAGGAACCCAGTGGCAAAGGCTAGTTTCGACAGGACTAAGCCGCACGTCAACATCGGTACCATTGGTCACGTTGACCACGGTAAGACGACTCTGACCGCGGCAATTACCAAGGTTCTGGCTGACAAGTACCCCGACCTCAACGAGGCACGGGCATTCGACCAGGTTGACAACGCTCCAGAAGAAAAAGAGCGCGGTATTACCATCAACGTTTCACACGTTGAATACCAGACCGAAAAGCGTCACTACGCACACGTTGACGCCCCTGGTCACGCCGACTACATCAAGAACATGATTACCGGTGCGGCACAGATGGACGGTGCGATCCTTGTGGTTGCAGCTACCGACGGTCCTATGCCGCAGACCCGTGAGCACGTTCTTTTGGCTCGCCAGGTTGGTGTGCCTTACATCGTTGTCGCACTGAACAAGTCCGACATGGTTGACGATGAAGAACTGCTCGAACTGGTTGAAATGGAAGTTCGTGAACTTCTGTCCAGCCAGGAATTCGACGGCGACGACGCACCTGTTATCCGCGTTTCGGCTCTCAAGGCTCTTGAAGGCGACGCTGAATGGGTCAAGTCGGTTGAAGAACTCATGGAAGCTGTTGACGAGAACGTTCCTGAACCAGAGCGCGACGTTGACAAGCCATTCTTGATGCCAGTTGAAGACGTGTTCACGATTACCGGTCGTGGAACCGTTGTTACCGGTCGTGTTGAGCGCGGTGTGCTTCTGCCTAACGAAGAAATCGAAATCGTTGGTATCAAGCCACAGTCGTCCAAGACCACCGTTACCGCAATCGAAATGTTCCGTAAGACCCTTCCTGACGCACGTGCAGGTGAAAACGTGGGTCTGCTTCTCCGCGGTACCAAGCGTGACGAAGTTGAACGTGGACAGGTTATCGTTAAGCCGGGTTCAATCACCCCGCACACCAACTTCGAAGGTCAGGTCTACATCCTGTCCAAGGACGAAGGTGGACGTCACAACCCGTTCTACTCCAACTACCGTCCTCAGTTCTACTTCCGTACCACGGACGTGACCGGTGTCATCACCCTTCCAGAAGGAACCGAAATGGTTATGCCTGGAGACAACACCGACATGTCGGTTGAGCTGATCCAGCCAATCGCTATGGAAGAAGGACTCCGCTTCGCTATCCGTGAAGGTGGACGTACCGTTGGTGCTGGTCGAGTAACCAAGATCACCAAGTAGTTTCTTCGCTCAAACGCTCCGCAACCTCCGGGTTGCGGAGCGTTTGTGTTCTGTTGAAGCATGTTGCCAGGGCAAAAGCGGCCAGTGGTGCCCAGCAGCTAAACATCTGCTGAATTTGCATGCCTTTGGTCGCGTATGACAAGATAGACAAGTTGCAATTTTGGGCCATGACCCCTGCACTGCGCTGAAGCGCGAACGGCTCAAGACTCCGGGACGAATCTATAAGGTTCAATCAACCGGCAACAAAATGAATGGAAACGTGGAATTTTGTCCGCGAGGACAAGACGACACGCCCGACCTCGGGGGTCGGTCACGCTCAGCTGGCGCAGACCGCGCGATCCGCAAGGACCGTGGTTGATGGCCAGGAAAACCGACAGATGGAGAAACGACGCCATGGCGGGACAGAAGATCCGCATCCGGCTCAAGTCGTACGACCACGCAGTCATCGACAATGCAGCACGCAAGATTGTCGACACAGTGACTCGCGCTGGCGCTACGGTTGTGGGCCCCGTGCCGTTGCCGACCGAAAAGAACGTGTACTGCGTTATCCGGTCGCCACACAGGTACAAGGACAGTCGCGAACACTTTGAGATGCGCACCCACAAGCGTCTCATCGACATTGTTGACCCAACACCAAAAGCCATCGACTCGCTCATGCACATCGACTTGGCTGACGACGTCAACATCGAGATCAAGCTCTAAAGGAGGGACTAGAAATGGCTAACACCCGTTCTAAGGCCCTTCCGACAACACTCAACGTCAAGGGCTTGATGGGAACCAAACTCGGCATGACCCAGGTCTGGGATGAAAACAACAACCTGGTGCCAGTGACCGTGATTTCGGCTTCCTCAAACGTAGTAACACAGATTCGTAACGAAGAAGTTGACGGCTACAGCGCCGTTCAGATTGGTTACGGCGAGATCGACCCACGCAAGGTCAACAAGCCTGCAAAGGGTCACTTCGAGAAGGCCGGCGTTGCACCGCGCCGTCACCTCGTTGAACTTCGCACCGCAGACGCTGGCGAATACGAACTCGGACAGGAACTTTCCACCGAAGTTTTCGAAGCTGGCATCAAGGTAGACGTGACAGCAAACACCAAGGGTAAAGGTTTTGCCGGTGTTATGAAGCGTCACGGTTTTGCCGGTGTGGGAGCTTCGCACGGTCAGCACCGTAACCACCGCAAGCCCGGCTCGATTGGTGGAGCTGCCACCCCGGGTCGCGTTTTCAAAGGTATGCGCATGGCCGGACGCATGGGTAACGTGCGCCACACCACGCAGAACCTGACTATCCACTCAATTGACTCCGAAAACAACCTGCTCCTCATCAAGGGTGCAGTACCCGGACCAAAGGGTGCAGTTGTTCTCGTTCGCTCTGCTGCGAAGGGGGCCTGAGTTTAAATGTCTGAAAACCTAACCGTTGACATTCTTGACGCAAAGGGCAAGAAGGCTGGTTCAGCTGAACTGCCTGCGTCTATCTTTGACCAGAAGACCAACGTTCCGTTGATCCACCAGGTTGTTGTTGCACAGCTTGCTGCTTCACGTCAGGGAACCCACAAGGCAAAGACCCGCTCCGAAGTACGCGGTGGTGGACGTAAGCCATACCGCCAGAAGGGTACGGGTAACGCACGTCAGGGTTCGATCCGTGCGCCTCAGTACGCAGGTGGTGGAATCGTACACGGTCCAGTGCCACGCGACTACTCGCAGCGCACACCTAAGAAGATGAAGGCCGCTGCTCTGCGCGGTGCTCTTTCGGACCGTGCTCGTATGGGCCAGGTATTTGTCGTAAAGAACCTGATCGACTCGGACGTTCCTTCAACGAAGGCAGCGCGCCAGGCTCTCGAAGCTCTTTCGGACCGCGCGCACAAGCTGGTTGTGACGGAACGCGAAGACAGCGTCACCGCGCTGTCCGTGCGTAACCTGCCAACCGTACACGTGCTTACCTTCGATCAGCTCAACACCTACGACGTGCTCATGGCTGACGACATTGTGTTCACCGAAGCAGCTCTGAACAGCTTCCTTGAATTCGCACGTGGCGCTAAAGCTGGCGAAGCTCAGGAGGTTGCAAAGTGAGCGTAAAGATCAAAGACCCACGCGATGTCATCATCGCGCCGGTAGTTTCGGAAAAGACGTACGGTCTCATGGACGAAGGTAAGTACACCTTCCTCGTGAACCCACGTTCGAACAAGACTGAAATCAAGTACGCAATCGAATCCATCTTCGACGTGAAGGTAGCTTCCGTGAACACCCTGAACCGTCAGGGTAAGCGCACACGCACCCGCGCCGGATGGGGCAAGCGCAAGGACACCAAGCGTGCAATCGTTGCCCTGAAAGAAGGATCGATCGACATTTTCGGCGGATCGCTCTAAGCGATTCTCCTTGAAGAAGGAATAGGACTCATGGGAATCCGTAAGTACAAGCCGACGACCCCGGGCCGCCGTGGCTCCTCGGTCGCCGACTTTGTCGAAGTGACCCGGTCTACGCCGGAAAAGTCACTGCTCCGCCCTCTTCCAAAGAAGGGTGGTCGTAACAGCCAGGGCCGTATCACGACTCGTCACCACGGTGGTGGACACAAGCGCCAGTACCGCGTGATCGACTTCCGTCGTCACGACAAGGACGGTGTCGTCGCTAAGGTCGCACACATCGAATATGACCCTAACCGCACAGCTCGAATCGCACTTCTGCACTACGTAGATGGCGAAAAGCGCTACATCATTGCGCCTAACAAGCTGAAGCAGGGAGACCGTGTCGAAGCTGGTATTGACGCAGACATCAAGCCAGGTAACAACCTGCCACTGCGCAACATCCCAGTTGGTACCGTGATCCACGCTGTTGAACTCCGTCCTGGTGGTGGCGCCAAGATCGGTCGCTCAGCCGGAACTTCGGTTCAGCTTGTCGCACGTTTTGGTCGTTACGCTCAGTTGCGTATGCCTTCAGGCGAAATCCGTAACGTCGACGCTCGTTGCCGCGCAACCGTTGGCGAAGTTGGAAACGCCGAGCAGACCAACATCAGCTGGGGTAAGGCTGGACGTATGCGCTGGAAGGGCGTTCGTCCAACCGTCCGCGGTGTTGTTATGAACCCGATCGACCACCCACACGGTGGTGGTGAAGGTCGTACCTCAGGTGGTCGCCACCCGGTCAGCCCCTGGGGTCAGAAAGAAGGACGCACACGTCGTCCGAAGAAGGAAAGCGACAAGTACATTGTGCGTCGTCGTCGTACTGGCAAGAAGCGTTGATAGGGAGCCTCAGACATGCCTCGTAGCTTGAAGAAGGGCCCCTTCGTAGACGAGCACCTCTACAAGAAGGTTGCTGCTCAGAACGAAAAGGGCACCAAGAATGTAATCAAGACTTGGTCCCGTCGCTCGATGATCGTCCCAGACTTCCTGGGTCACACGATCGCCGTGCACGACGGACGCAAGCACGTACCGGTGTTCATCACCGAATCTATGGTCGGGCACAAGCTCGGCGAATTTGCCCCCACGCGGACGTTCCGCGGCCACGACAAGGATGACCGTAAGGGTCGTCGCCGCTAAGGCGACCGGCTCATAAGGTCTAAGAAAGAAGGAAACGATGGAAGCCAAGGCGAAAGCGCGCTACCTGCGTGTTACGCCCCAGAAGGCTCGGCGTGTCGTTGACCTCGTTCGTGGTCAGCAGGCAACCGAAGCCCTCGCGGTGCTGAAATTTGCTGAACAGTCAGCGTCAGAGCCGGTGTACAAACTGATCGCCTCCGGTGTTGCTAACGCACGCGTTCTTGCAGACAAGAACGGCGAAGCATTCAACGAAGACGACCTGTACATTTCGGAAATCTACGTTGACGAAGGTCCCACTATGAAGCGTTTTAGGCCACGTGCCCAGGGCCGTGCCTTCCGCATCAACAAGCGCACCAGCCACATCACTGTGGTGCTGTCTGACGAACAGGGCGCTTCACGAAAGGAGAACGCCTGATGGGTCAGAAAATTAACCCCAACGGGTTCCGTTTGGGAATTACCACCGACCACAAGTCAAAGTGGTTCACGGACTCCAACAAGCGCGGTCAGCGTTACGCAGACTTCGTAGGAGAAGACGTTCGTATCCGTGAAATGCTCCAGAACAACCTGGAACGTGCTGGTCTTTCCCGCGTAAACATCGAGCGTACCCGTGACCGTGTGCGTGTGGACATCCACACCGCTCGTCCCGGTATCGTAATTGGTCGCCGAGGTGCGGAAGCCGACCGTCTGCGCGGTCAGCTTGAGAAGCTCACCGGCAAGCAGATCCAGCTGAACATTCTGGAAGTAAAGAACCCAGAGATCGATGCTCAGCTCGTTGCTCAGGGTGTTGCTGAGCAGCTCGCAAGCCGTGTGGCATTCCGTCGCGCGATGCGTAAAGCTATCCAGTCCGCACAGCGTGCAGGTGCCAAGGGTATCCGTGTGCAGTGCTCGGGCCGTTTGGGTGGCGCTGAAATGAGCCGTTCCGAGTTCTACCGTGAAGGTCGTGTGCCACTGCACACCCTGCGTGCGAACATCGACTACGGCTTCTACGAAGCACACACCACTTTCGGTCGCATTGGTGTCAAGGTCTGGATCTACAAGGGCGACCTGACAGACAAGGAACTGGCTGCACAGGAAGCCGCACAGCCAAGTGGTCGTGGACCACGCGGCGGTGGACGTGGCCGAGGCCGTGGTGGCCGTGGACGCGGAGGCGACCGTGGTGGACGCCAGCAGCAGAATGACAACAAGACCGAAGCAAAGGCTTCGGCAGGATCGGAGGGCTGACCCGTGCTGATCCCACGTCGTGTTAAGTACCGCAAGCAGCACCACCCAAAGCGTCGCGGTCTGGCAAAAGGTGGAACCGAAATCGCATTCGGTGACTGGGGTATCCAGGCTCTCGAACCTGCGTACGTGACCAACCGTCAGATCGAAGCCGCACGTATTGCAATGACCCGTCACATCAAGCGTGGCGGTAAGGTTTGGATCAACATTTACCCAGACCGTCCATTGACCAAGAAGCCTGCTGAAACCCGCATGGGTTCCGGTAAGGGTTCACCTGAATGGTGGGTTGCAAACGTTAAGCCTGGTCGTGTTCTTTTCGAACTCGCCGGTGTGAGTGAAGAAGTGGCACGCGAAGCTCTTCGCCTCGCAACCCACAAGCTGCCACTCAAGGCTCGTATTATTTCTCGTGAAGGTGGTGAGTGACCATGGCAGTAGGTTCAAAGGACCTCTCAATGGACGTCCTCGACGGCTATGACAACGACCGCCTCGTCGAGGAACTCAAGAAGGCTAAGGCCGAACTTTTCAACCTGCGTTTCCAGTCCGCTACCGGCCAGCTGGAAAGCCACGGTCGCCTCAAGGCCGTACGCCGTGACATCGCGCGTATCTACACGGTCCTTCGCGAGCGTGAGCTGCAGATCCGCACCAACCCGGCCGACGCAAAGGAAGAGGGTAAGTGATGGCTGAGCAGAACGAAACGCCAGAAGTTGTCGAACGTAACAGTCGCCGGACTATGCGTGGCTACGTGGTTTCTGACAAAATGGACAAGACCATTGTCGTAGAAGTCGAAGACCGCAAGAAGCACCGCCTGTACGGCAAAGTGATGCGTACGACCTCGAAATACAAGGTTCACGACGAGATCAACACCGCTGGTGTGGGTGACCTCGTTCGTATCGTCGAAACCCGCCCGCTTTCGGCAACAAAGCGCTTTAGGTTGCTCGAGATCATCGAGCGCGCCAAGTAAGCACTTTTACAACACCTCGGTCCCTCCCGGTCCCAGCTTTTCCAGGCTGGCTACCGGGACCCGAGGTGCGGGCATTTTGTCAATAACCGTTCCGTCAGGCTCATTACGAGAACCGACGAGACGACAGGAGAGAATCAGTGATTCAGCAGGAGTCGCGACTCAAAGTCGCTGACAACACGGGCGCGAAGGAAATCCTCGCAATCCGAATCCTCGGAGGATCTGGACGTCGTTACGCGGGCATCGGTGACACCATCGTTGCAACCGTGAAGGACGCTATCCCCGGTGGAAACGTCAAGAAGGGCGATGTCGTCAAGGCAGTAGTCGTCCGCACACGTAAGGAACGCCGTCGTCCAGACGGCTCATACATCAGCTTCGACGAAAACGCAGCCGTCATTCTGAAGAACGACGGCGAGCCTCGTGGAACACGTATCTTCGGGCCAGTTGGCCGCGAACTTCGCGACAAGAAGTTCATGAAGATCGTTTCGCTTGCTCCGGAGGTGTTGTGAGTATGCCGAAGATGTACATCAAGAAGGGTGACCTGGTTCAGGTTATTTCCGGTGCACGCCAGTCCCGCGGTGGAGACCGTGGCAAGCAGGGCAAGGTTCTCAAGGTTTTCCCTGAGCAGAACCGCGTTCTGGTAGAAGGCGTCAACCGCGTCACCAAGCACAAGAAGCCAGCACAGACCGCAACCGGCGCTACCGCTGGTGGAATCGAAATCCAGGAAGCACCGATTCACGCGTCGAACGTCATGCTCGTTGACCCTAAGGACAACAAGCCGACTCGCGTGGGCTTCCGCGAAGAGAAGGTCGAACGCGACGGTCGCACCAAGACTGTTCGCATCCGCTACTCACGTCGTACTGGGGAGGACATCTGATGACAGAAGCAACTGTGTCAAGCCGTCCGTTGCCACGTCTGAAGCAGGTGTACCGCGACGAAATCGTCCAGAAACTTCAGGACGAATTCTCGTACGCAAACCCCATGCAGGTTCCAACGCTCACCAAGGTTGTTGTCAACATGGGTGTTGGAGACGCGGCACGTGACTCGAAGCTCATCGAAGGTGCGATCCGTGACCTCACCATGATCACGGGTCAGAAGCCTGTTGTGACTCGCGCCAAGAAGTCGATCGCGCAGTTCAAGCTGCGTGAAGGACAGCCCATCGGTGCTCACGTAACCATGCGTGGAGCTCGTATGTGGGAATTTCTGGACCGCGTAGTTTCGCTGGCCCTGCCACGTATTCGTGACTTCCGCGGTCTTTCGGACCGCCAGTTCGATGGAAATGGTAACTACACGTTCGGTCTGACCGAACAGTCGATGTTCCACGAAATCGATCAGGATTCAATCGACCGCGTTCGTGGTATGGACATCACCGTCGTAACCACAGCAAAGAACGACGACGAGGGCCGTGCGCTGCTTAAGCACCTCGGCTTCCCCTTCAAAGCAAACTGAACTACTACGTTGTAGGTCTGCGCGTTCACACGCGTAGAAACCCCAACGAGGAAGGGCACAAGCCCAATGACAATGACCGATCCGATCGCAGACATGTTGACACGTCTGCGTAACGCAAACTCGGCGTACCACGAGGACGTCAGCATGCCTTACAGCAAGCTGAAGTCAAACATCGCCGAAATTCTTAAGGCTGAAGGTTACATCGCTGACTACCGCGTCGAAGACGCTCAGGTTGGAAAGAGCCTCCAGCTCGACCTCAAGTTTGGTCCGAACCGTGAACGTTCGATTGCCGGTATCAAGCGTGTTTCGAAGCCAGGTCTTCGTGTGTACGCAAAGAGCACCGCACTTCCTAAGGTCCTTGGTGGACTGGGAATCGCAATCCTGTCAACGTCCTCGGGCCTCTTGACTGACAAGCAAGCCGCAAAGAAGGGCGTGGGCGGGGAAGTCCTCGCCTACGTTTGGTAGGAAAGGAGAGATAGCAGATGTCACGTATTGGCAAACGGCCCATCTCCGTTCCGTCCGGCGTCGAGGTGAAAGTTGACGGCCAGAACGTCTCGGTTAAGGGACCTAAGGGTGAACTCGCGCTCACTGTGGCTGAACCAATCAAGGTCAGCTTGGATGACGCTGAGATCACTGTGAGCCGTCCTGACGACGAGCGTGAAAACCGTTCGTTGCACGGTCTTACTCGTTCCCTGATCCAGAACAACATCGTTGGTGTCACGGAAGGTTACTCAAAGAACCTCGAAATCGTTGGTACCGGTTACCGTGTTCAGGCAAAGGGTAAGAACCTGGAGTTCAATCTGGGTTACAGCCACTCGATCACCGTTGAACCTCCTGCAGGTATCGAATTCAAGGTTGACGGTCAGAACAAGCTGAGCGTCAACGGAATCGACAAGCAGCTGGTTGGCGAGGTTGCGGCTAACATCCGTAAGTTGCGTAAGCCTGAACCGTACAAGGGTAAGGGAATCCGCTACGCCGGCGAAGTTGTTCGCCGCAAGGTTGGAAAGGCTGGTAAGTAACCATGGCCTTTGGAAAAAAGCAAAGCTATGGCAAGGGCAAGGCCGCTGCGCGTGCCCGTCGCCACAACCGTCTGCGCAAATCTGTGTCGGGTACTTCTGTTCGTCCACGTCTTTCCGTGACGCGTTCGGCTCGCCACATGTTTGTTCAGGTTATCGACGATGTCGAAGGCAAGACCCTCGCATCTGCTTCCACCATGGAAGCAGACGTGCGTGCGATGTCCGAGGACAAGACTGCTAAGGCGCGCAAGGTAGGCGAGCTCGTCGCTGAACGCTCCAAGGCCGCCGGCATCGAAGCTGTTGTGTTCGACCGTGGTGGTAACGCTTACCACGGACGTGTCGCAGCAGTTGCTGAAGGTGCACGTGAAGGAGGGCTGAACCTGTGAGCGAAGAAAACAAGAATCAGCAAGAACAGGCTGAGCAGAACAACAAGTCTGACGAACGCGGTCGCGGCCGAGGTCGTGGCGAAGGTGGCGGACGTCGCGGTAACCGTGGCGACCGTGACGACAAGAACCAGTTCATCGAGCACGTTGTCACCATTAACCGTGTGTCCAAGGTTGTGAAGGGTGGACGTCGTTTCTCCTTCACGGCTCTTGTGGTCGTCGGTGATGGCGATGGCATGGTTGGTGTTGGCTACGGCAAGGCGAAGGAAGTTCCTGCCGCTATTGCTAAGGGTGTTGAGGAAGCGAAGAAGAACTTCTTCCGCGTGCCTCGCATCCAGAAGACCATCCCTCACCCTGTTCAGGGTGAAGACGCTGCCGGTGTTGTTCTGTTGCGCCCTGCCGCACCTGGTACCGGTGTTATCGCCGGTGGTCCTGTCCGCGCGGTCCTCGACTGTGTCGGTATCCACGACATTCTGTCCAAGTCGCTGGGTTCGGCTAACGCGATCAACATTGTTCACGCAACGATTGCGGCTCTGAAGCAGCTGGAACGTCCTGAGGAAGTTGCTGCTCGTCGTGGCCTGCCTGTTGACGAGGTTGCTCCTCACGCTCTGCTTGTTGCGGCGCAGAAGGGAGCTGCTTCCTAATGGCAAAGCTCAAGATTACCCAGGTGAAGTCAAAGATTGGTGGCAAGGAAAACCAGCGCCAGACTCTTCGTACGCTTGGTCTTCGTAAACTGCACGATACCGTCGTGAAGGAAGACCGTCCGGAGATCCGTGGCATGGTGAACACCGTTAGCCACCTTGTAACGGTCGAAGAGGTGGACTGATATGGCCGACAACAAGGCACTGAAGCTCCACGATCTGCGTCCGGCTCCCGGTGCGAAAACCGCTAAGACTCGTGTGGGTCGCGGTGAAGCATCGAAGGGTAAGACTGCGGGTCGCGGTACTAAAGGTACGAAGGCACGCTACCAGGTTCCGGAGCGCTTTGAAGGTGGTCAGACACCACTGCACATGCGTCTTCCTAAACTGCGTGGTTTCAAGAACCCGAACAAGGTTGAATACCAGGTCGTGAACCTCGACAAGTTGTCGCAGTTGTTCCCTGAAGGTGGAACGGTGACTGTTGACGACTTGGTTGCTAAGGGTGCTGTGCGCGCTAAGCAGCCGGTGAAGGTTTTGGGCACTGGTGAAATCACCGTGAAGCTCGACATCACGGCACACAAGTTCTCGAAGTCTGCAGCTGACAAGATCGCTGCGGCAGGTGGCTCCGCTACCAGCTTGTGATGAGTGAATAAGAATGGGGAGGAACTTCGGTTCCTCCCCATTTTTCTTTGCCCGCCTCCAGCAGAACTGTCCTCAGCGGAAGTGGCCCTCAACGCCCGAGGTGGGTGACACCTCGGCGGGGGTCATGCCTTGGGTTTGCTGAGTGAGAATGTGATGTACGCGGCGATGAATGCGCACGAAAATGTGAGCAGTCCAATGAACGCCATCCAAACAAGGATGTTTGGCACTGGCAGTGCGGCAATTCCGAAGGCTACGCATGTGATGATGACGGCGATGCTCATTGCAGCGAGTGCTGAAATGAATGCGCGGGCGCCGTTGGCAAGTTTACGGACTGACTCTGCTTGCATGTTCAACTCCTGTGTTGGGTAGGTGAGAGAAGTAGGGGTGTTATTCCACACTGATGGTATTGTGACCAAGAACTCACAAGAAATTCCTCCCGTTTCACGGAGAAAATGTGGCAAATAGATACAGGATCACTAGACCCGGATTCGACGTTGTTTCGGTTTTCGGTAGCTTGTGGGCTCGCGCTTTACCCATTCCCGTAATCGTGGCGATGCTGGGGGAGCGGGGGTATTCCGAGTCCTCGGTGCGAAATCAGATCGGGCGCATGGTGTCGCGTGGCGCGTTGTGTGCGGAGAAGGTTGGGAAGTATTCGGTGGTGTCGTTGGCGCCTCATGTCGAGGCAAATTTTCTGCAGGTCTCGCCGACCGCGGTTACGCCTGTGTATGACGGCACGTTGTCGCTGTTGTTGTATGAGGTTCCCGAGGTGTCCCGCACGTGCCGCGACAAGTTGATTTATATTGCTGAGCACCACGGGTATGGGAAGTTGCGGTCTGGAGCATTGCTGGGTGTTGTGGACCGTTCGCATGAAGTGTTGCCGTTCGTGGAGTTGCCACACGATGCTTGGGCTACGGCGACAACGCTCTACCCAGTTTCACAGTGCCAGGCACAAGAGCTTGTTGAGCGTGCGTATGGTGTGAGTGAAAAGGTGCAAGTGATAGAGGGTCTGAGTGTGCAGGTTTCAGAGCTTGAACGCTCGTACCGGTCATCGAGCGGGGTTTCGTCGTCGAAGTATTACGACGTGTTTTTTACCGCCTCAATGTTGGGGTTCCGGTTACCGTCTCTACCCGACGAAGTGACGAACGGACCCAACTTGGCAGTCGTGCAAGCAAGACTCATGAAGGCGCTCTCGGAATTGCATAGAGTCGCATTGCGTGACGCGGAAAAGGCTGTGGCACGTATGGTGCCCAGCGCTGAGCTGATCGAGTACCGCGACAGTTGAACATGGGGGGCGCATGCACCGTATAGGTAAGGGTGCTTGCGCGTTCTCGGTAAAAGTTAACGTTCGCGTTACAGTCATTGCCCGACTTACTGATAAAGTGCTCTGGTACTGTAATCGGACTTCTGCGCCACGGTGCGAACCGTGGCCACTATTTTGGAGGACTCTTGCTCGGCGCAATTGGGCGGGCCTTTCGTACGCCTGACTTGAGAAACAAACTCCTCTTTACCCTTGGGGTAATCGTTTTGTTCCGGCTCGGAAGCTTCATTCCCGCGCCTGGTATTGACTATTCGCAGGTGCAAACCTGTGTTGCTTCGCCCGCTCTTGGTCAAGGCGCATTCGGGCTCATCAACCTGTTTAGTGGTGGTGCGCTCCTCAAGCTTTCGATCTTTGCATTGGGAATCATGCCGTACATTACGGCCAGCATTATTACGCAGCTTCTGCGCGTAGTGATTCCTCGTTTTGAAGCGTTGCACAAAGAAGGCGCTTCTGGGCAGGCTAAGCTCACCCAGTACACCCGCTACATGACAATTGCCTTGGCGATTCTGAACGCCACCACGCTGGTGACCACTGTTCGCACCGGTGCCCTGTTCGGCAACGTGGACGCATGTATGAACCTGATTGCAAATGACTCGTGGTGGGGAATCTGCATTATTGTTCTGACGCTGACCGCCGGTACCGCACTCATCATGTGGATGGGTGAACAGATCACCGAACGCGGTGTGGGTAACGGTATGTCGATCCTGATTTTCACCTCGGTGGCTGCTGGATTCCCTGCCGCTTTGAACTCGATCCTGACCTCGAAGGGTATCGACATCTTTGCGATCGTTTTGGCTGTTGGTCTGCTGGTCATCCTGGCCGTGGTTTTCGTTGAGCAGTCACAGCGTCGCATCCCGGTTCAGTACGCAAAGCGCATGGTTGGGCGCCGCATGTTCGGTGGTACTTCCACCTACATTCCAATCAAGGTCAACCAGGCCGGTGTTATCCCGGTCATCTTCGCTTCCTCGGTTCTCTACTTGCCAACGTTGATTGCTCAGTTCGGTGACCCGGAAGCCGGGTGGGTGCAGTGGATTAACGCTCACCTCACGCGCGGTGACCACTGGATCTACATTGTGACGTACGCGGTGCTCACGATCTTCTTCGCCTACTTCTATGTTGCGATTACCTTCAACCCAGAAGAAGTCGCCGACAACATGAAGAAATACGGTGGATTCATTCCGGGTATTCGTGCGGGACGACCCACGGAGCAGTACTTGAGCTTCGTCCTGACACGCATCACGTTCCCCGGTTCGCTGTACTTGACCGTGGTCGCATTGATCCCGCTCATCGCGTTGATCTTGATCGACGCAAACCAGGACTTCCCGTTCGGTGGAACGTCGATTCTGATTGTGGTGGGTGTTGGTCTTGAAACCGTTAAGCAGATCAACAGCCAGATGCAACAGCGTCACTACGAAGGTTTGCTCAGGTAGTTCAGAAAGGTAGCTAAAGCATGCGCATCATTTTGATTGGTCCCCCTGGGGCAGGAAAAGGAACTCAGGCTGCTCGTTTGAGCGAAAAGCTGGGCATTCCCGCTATTTCGACGGGTGACATTTTCCGTGCCAACGTCAAGAACGAAACTGAGTTGGGCAAGACTGCTAAGCGTTACATGGACGCTGGCGAGTACGTTCCCGACGAAGTGACGAACTCCATGGTGCAGGACCGTCTCAACCAGGACGACACGGCAAATGGGTTCATGCTCGACGGTTACCCACGTACCGAAGCGCAGGTTCACGAACTGGACCGCATGCTCAAGGAGTCCTCGCAAGAACTGGACCACGTTGTTGAGCTCACCGCTGACACTGACGAGATCGTGGCGCGTCTGTTGGCTCGCGCACAGATCGAGAAGCGTGCCGACGACACTGAGGAAGTGATTCGTCACCGTCTGGACGTCTACGTAGAACAGACTCAGCCGCTGACAGACATCTATGAAGAGCGTGGACTGTTGCGCAAGGTTGACGGTCTGGGTGAAATCGACGAGGTCACCGACCGCGTTCTCAAAGCATTAGGAGTGTAATGTTCGGTTCCAAAGTGGAACTGAAATCGGACAAAGAAATCGCGCTCATGCGGAAAGCTGGGCTCGTATCGCGGGCGGCTCTGGAAGCCGCCCGTTCGGTTTTAGTTCCGGGGGTTACCACCGCCGAGGTTGATGCGGCTTCCGCTCAAGCGATCGCTGACGCTGGGGCCACCTCCAACTTCTTGGGGTACTACGGTTACCCTGCGACTGTCTGTGTTTCAGTGAACGAAGAGATTGTTCACGGGATCCCCGGTGATCGGGTGATTCGCGAAGGCGACCTCGTTTCGATTGACGGTGGCGCGATCGTTGATGGTTGGCACGGTGACAACGCCTTCACCACACTCGTCGGGGACGGAGGTGACACCGCTGACCAGCGTCTATCTGATGTGACCGAGGAATCTATGTGGGCGGGTATCGCCGCGTTTGCTTCGGCTAAGCGGGTCGGCGACGTCGGTGTCGCAATTGAGGACTACATCATGGATGTGGCGCCCGATCTGTCCATTGTGGAAGATTTCACTGGCCACGGGATCGGTACCCAGATGCATATGGAACCTGAAGTGCTCAACTATGGGGCGAAGAACCGTGGCCCACGTGTGCGTCCCGGAATGGTGATTTGCATCGAGCCAATTGTGGTCCGTGGTAACCAGGCCAACACCACGTTGGACGACGAATGGACTGTTGTGACGAACGATGGTTCGCGTGCCGCTCACTGGGAGAACACGGTCGCAATGCACCAAAACGGTATCTGGGTTTTGACCGAACCCGACGGGGGAGAAGCACGACTGGCACCCTATGGCGTTACCCCTGTGCCACTTTCTGAATGAAAGCGGGTATGGAACACCTCGGGAGAAAAATCCTAAAAAAGTAGTGACGAGGTTCACATAAATTGATCAGAGTGTCTTAAGATCAAACCCATGACACAACATCAATTGCAACGGCGGAGGCGCGGTGTCGGCGCCTTCGCCTTTATTTCGTCCCTGTCCCTCGCAGTAACCATGGGTGCGCTCCCCGCGCAGGCACAGCCCACCGAAGATGCACCGACGCAAGATTCGGCTACGGAAGCTGCACAGACCCCTGCCGCCTCGGAAGAAGCACAGGAAATCGCCGAACCCCGCGCGCCGGAGGAAACAGCGGCACCTGAAGCCACCTCGGACGCGGAACCAACCGAAACCCCCACCGACGCTGACGCAGAAGGCGCAGAAGAACAGCCAGCCCCCGTTGACGAAGGTGAAGAACCAGCCGAAGACGCCCTGGACAAGTACTACCCAGAGCTCGCCAAGAAGATGTTTGACGCCGACGGTGACGGCAAGTACAAGATCACCGAACCAGTCGAAGGCGGCAAAGGTGCCGGAAACATCGCGCCTGGACTCGAGAAGTTCTACAACCAGAAGGTAGATTTCTCGCCGGAAAACTGTGAAGCACTGGGCTACAGGACCTACGAAGACGTCGTTGGGCGTAAGGCCGAATGTGGCTACATGATCGCACCCATCGATGTGAAGGATGCCAGCAAGGGCAACATCGCTATTGCGGTCATGAAGGTCAAGTCGGGGAAGCTTGATAAAGACGGCAAATTCACGCCAACGAAGGCCAAAGGTTCGGTCATGTGGAACCCAGGTGGCCCAGGTGGCTCCGGTATGACCATGTCGGTCGCCGGTGCCAAGTTTGACCCAGAATTGGCTGAAGACTTCGACATGATCGGTTTCGACCCACGTGGAACCGGTTCCTCGATGCCGTTCTCACAGTGCTCGTCCGACAAGCAGGTCGACAAGGACCGTGAGTCCAACTCGTTCGGAATGGACCGCGACGCAGCGGAAGAAGATCTGAACAACCGTGCGAAGCGTTACACGGACGACTGCTTCAGCAACACCGGAAAGCTCTTCGACCTGGGTAAGGCTACCCAGGAAGACGTCATGAAGCACCTGGGAACCTGGGACGCTGTTGGTGACCTGGACTTGCTCCGCTCCATCACCGGTGACGACAAACTGAACTACGTGGGATTCTCCTACGGAACGCGCCTTGGTTACGTGTACGCGCAGAAGTACGGCGCGAACGTTGGGAAGTTGGTTCTCGACGGTGTTGTTGACCCGGGCAACGTAGACAAAGCTGCGATCGAGTCTCTGAAGCAAATCAACCAGCGCTCTGACCGCTACCTCACCAAGAAGGTCACGGCCAAGGTTCCTGTTGACGACTCGGACTTCACCGACGACCAGAAAGACACGATTGCGCAGGGCGCCGGATTCCAGGGCACGTTCGAACAGTTCGCGCTGGACTGCTCAGAAAAGGGTGCAAAAAAGAAGACCTACGGTGAGCTCTGGCCAGAGTTTGCGGGCTCAGATCTTGCTGACCAGCCGTTCTCATGTGCGCTTGGCGACGGAATTACCGACACCAAGAAGCTCACTGAAGCTAACGCTAAGCTCCTCCAGACCCTGGAAACTGCAAACGATGGAAAGGGTCTGCCTACCGGGCAGCCAAACGACAACCGTATGGTGTCATTTGCTGACGGACGTCAGGGTGTATTCCAGGCCCTGTACTCCGAATCCCTGTGGTCGCAGCTCAACGTTGCTCTGAACGAACTGAAGGCCGGAAAATCTGCCGGTGGTCTGATGATCCTGGCTGACCAGTACATGGACCGTGACGAAAACGGTCACTACGCACCAATGCTGCAGGCGTTCACCAACATTCGATGCACCGACTCGAACTCGAAGGGTGACGAACCGTCGAAGGACCTGCTCCGTCGTTTCGCCCAGGCGTATGACGACGCTGCTCCGTTCCAGGCTGCAACTGTGGCTCCTGGTGTGTACGACTACTGTGACTTCTGGAAGTTCAAGGGAACCCTGCCTGGTCCTGAAAAGCTGACCAAGGTTCCGAACATTCTGGTGATCTCGACATCACACGACTCGGCCACTCCGTATGACTCGGGTGTGAAGCTCGCACGTCTGATCGACGGAACCCTGCTGAGCGTTTCGGGAGCTTCGCACACCTCGTTCATCTCTGGTGAAGAAGAGAAGATGTGTGTTGACGAAACTGTGAACGACTTCTTCAAGAAGGGCACTGTTCCAGAAGACGGTGACTTTGGTGCCAAGCTCAAGAAGCCGGACACCGCCAAGGACGACCTGGGCAACACCGTTACGTTTAACACCCGCTGCAAGGTTGAAACGTTCCGCGAATCGTCGTTCTCAACCTCGACGTCGAAGGCACATGCTGGTGAAAAGATCGGCTTCATGTTTGGCCACTACACTTCGGAAGCTGAGTACAGCGTCCGTGTGGGTGACGAAACGGTTGCGACCGCGAAGTCCGACAACGGTGGTAACGGTGCCGGCACCTTCACCCTGCCTGAAAGCCTGGAACCAGGAAACGTCAAGGTTTCACTGGTGGACGCCAAGGGTAAGGTTCTTGCCACACGCGACCTTGAAATCATGAAGAAGGAAAAGCCGAAGGAAGAAGAGCCTGAAACCGGTGGAAACGTCGACAACGGAAAGGATGGCTCGTCCGACGAGGGAGGGCCTGACAAGGGCGGCTCCTCTGACGAAGGCGACGGTAAGGACGGTTCTGATAAGGGCGGTTCGTCTGACGAGAGCGGCTCTGAAAAGGGCGGTTCGTCCGACGGTGGCTCCGATAAGGGCGACGGCAAGGGATCTAAGGATTCCAACGCCAACGGCTCAATGCCGCGCACTGGTACTGAACTTGGATTCCAGGCAGGAATTGCTCTGATCCTGGTTGCAACTGGTGCAGGTGCAGTTGTTGTTGCACGCAAGCGCAAGCAACAGTAAAAAATAGTTAAAACAGTCAGTGGACCCAAGCGATATGCTTGGGTCCACTGATGCGTTAGGGGCGAAAATGCGTGGGATATGGGCCGTACTGATTTCAAGCGTTTTACTTTTGGCGGGTTGCTCGCAGGGTAGTAGCGACAACCAATTTGGTGGAAGCGGGGAAACGCAAGGCACTGAAGAATCCTCTGACACCAACCAGACGCGGATCCTGGGGCGTTGGGAAGCACACGACAAAAGTGGAGCGTTTCTAGAATTCCACGAGGACGGAAGCGTGAAAGGCACGACTGGTTGTAACGGGATAGTTACCCATTACACAATGAACAGCAACCCGGATCGCAACGCTGCACGACTCGAGGACTACGCCACCACGGCGCGCGGTTGCCCGGGTGTCGATGAGTGGTTGGCCCATGGGCGCGAAGTGGAATTCGACGACACTCAGATGACGGTGAAGGACCACAGCGGTAAGGAAGTTGGAAAGCTGTTCCGCTCGTAAAGTAACGCACTTGATCGCAAATGACCTTGGCATTGTGAACGCTGTGTCGTGAACAAAATGAACTCAAGTTTTCTCTCAGTGACTTACATGACACCATGAACTGGTCCATGAAGAGCATCGAGTGGTGCACATATTAGTAACTGATCGATATAGATGTGGAGAAGACCCTATGGGTGTAACGCCTTCTAAGCGACTGTTCTCAGTTGGTGCCGTTCTGGCTATTGGATTCGCCGGCGTCGCTACGACAGGAACAGCGTCATTTGCTTCCGAAGCCGCAGTAGCGGGAGCGCAGTTCGAAACGAACGGCAACAAGCTTGCGAAAGACTCCAAGGTAAAGGGCTATGCCCAGGGTGAAGACGGAAAGGTTCTCGTCTTCAAGGTCAAAGGCGACAAACTCGACAACGACTCCGAAAAGTTCATTCGTAGCCACAAGAACGTCAAAGTTGTTGAGCTCGAAAAGCCTGCATCATTTGCTTCTGGTGGTCAGGTAGTCGGCGGGCACCCAACTATCATGTCGAATGACGCGCAAACGGAATCGGCTATCTGTTCGGCCGGTTTTGCGTTGCTGTCGAAGAAGTTTTCACCGCAGATTTCAACTGCTGGTCACTGCACCGCGGCCAACATTGCTGTAGGTGACAACATGACACCTGGAACAGCCACAAAATTGCACTGGGCTGACCCCACGCAGTCGCTTGCAGCGGGTGGCGAGTTCGAGACTCCCAACGATCAGGTGCAGGGCAAGCTCAAGAAGTTCCAGATGGGTGCCCCTGGACAGATTGATCCGGACATGAGCTTGCCGGGCAATGCAGAAGAATTCCCAAATGGGCAGAAGTACATTGACTTCGGCATCTACGACCTGACCAAGCACGACGGCGTGTTTCCACGAGTCACCAAGTGGACCGACCCATCTGACCTGGTTGCTGACAGTATTCCGGTTCAGAAGGTCAAGGATGCCAAGGTCGGCGACACGGTTGCGCGATCGGGACGCACCACCGGCTACCATTCAGGAAAGGTCGTTGCAACCGGTTGGTTCAACGTTCAGGGCCGTATGGTTAAGGGCTTCGGTGGATACATGGAGGGTCAGCCTGGAGACTCAGGTGGACCTGTCATCACCCAAGACGGTGGCGCGACTGGTGTCTTCTCCGCCTACGCAAATACAGCAGACGGAAACTACGCGTGGTTCTCTGACCTTCGCAACGACCTCGACCAAATTGGTGACGGGTCTCGCGTTCTCGTGGAAAAGGAGCCTGGATTCGAAGGAGCGAAGGCTGCCGCCAAGTCAGGTCCTAAGGGACTGCCAAAGGGCGGAAAAGCTGCTGCTGAACCAGTTTCCACGAAGGTTGAAGAAGGTGGAAGCCTGAGCGGCAAAGCCGACTCGATGTTCACAGAGGGTACCTTCGTGCTCGAAGATGGCACCGAGGTTCCAGTAACTGTGAAGGACGGCAAGTGGTCATTTAAGGCCCCAGGTAAAGCAGGCGACAAGGCCACCGGTAATCTCTTCCTGCACACCAAGTATGAAGTCTCCCTGCCTCTGGCACTGTCGTACACGGTGACCAAGGCTTCAGACAAGCCGACGCAGGAGCCAACTCAGGAGCCTTCGCAGAAGCCAACTGAGGAGCCTTCGGAGAAGCCTTCACAGAAGCCAACGCAGGAGCCTTCGCAGAAGCCTTCGGAGAAGCCAACGCAGGAACCTTCGGAGAAGCCTTCACAGAAGCCGACCCAGAAGCCTTCGGAGAAGCCAACTGAGGAGCCTTCGGAGAAGCCTTCACAGAAGCCGACGCAGGAGCCTTCTCAGAAGCCAACTCAGAAGCCTTCGCAGAAACCAACCCAGGAACCTTCGCAGAAACCAACCGAAGCTACTGAGCCTAAGCTGACGGTTGACCCTGAAAGCATCGACGTTGACAAGTTTGCCGGTGACGGTGAGAAGGACGAAAACGTTGGTGTTACGTACACGGTCAAGGGCCTCAAGCCAGGAACTAAGGTGACGTTCCAGACTAAGTCGGGTGGCGAAGTTGTTCGTGAAACCACCGGCGACGCGGATGAAAACGGCGTAGCTGTCGCCCGCGTATGGGGCGAGTCCGGTCCTCGTGAAGGCTTCCTCGGTAAGTACTCGGTGATCGCGAAGTTCGACGAGTCTGAACTGACGGGCGGATTCGAAGTTGTTGACGAAAACGCTAAGCCTGGCGACAACGGTAACGACGATGCCAAGCCTGGCGACAAGAATGACAAGCCAAGCAACGACAAGTCCGGCAACAACGACCACAAGCCAAGCAACGACAACAACGGCAGGGGCAACAACGTACTGCCTCGCACGGGTACGTCTGCTCTTATCACTGCAGGTGTAGCAGTGGGAATGGTTGCAGTTGGTGCTGGTTTGGTTGTGGCTTCGCGCCGTCGTAAGGCGTAATGCCACACACATAAGCCGCGCACATGCGCACATATAAGAGGTGGGAAGACAAGTTCTTCCCACCTCTTAAATATTCACCAAACGCACGCGCGACCTCCCTCAGCGCGGGCGCGCAACTTACAGAACCGGCCCTACATTGACGCTCAAAAACGCGCGCCTGAACTGCGCGGCTGAAAGATAAAGGTCGGTGCGCCTGGGTTCCCCTTCTGCACCACCTAGTGGGTTGTGTACGTGAACCCGCCACGGCTCATCGGCACCAGTGTGGCCGTCGTCATCACACTGCAGGACACCGCGAATAACGTACACGTGCCCCGCCATCACACCCACCCACCGGTCGGGGTTGTCTTCACGCGGAAGGCGACGGGCACCTCGGCGGTGGATGAGCGTTGACGCAACCACGGGACGCCCGCTGTCCAACCAGCCCCGCACAACGCCGAGGTCGCGGGGGACCGGCCGTGCCGGGCACCACGAACCGGTGAGAAGCCACAGTGCGGTTCCTGCGAAGTTGAACTGGATGCGCACATACGAGTGGACCAGGGTGGCGACCGCTTTTTCGACCAGGCTGGCGTTGTTGGCGCCGAGGTGGTTGTCGCCTGCTCGGTGGCGGCGCGGAACCCTGTGGGTTACGGCGACTTTGCGGAGTCTGGGGTAGTGGAGGCGCACGGTGCTGGTGTGGGTGTTATAGGCGTTGTGTTCGATGAGACCCGAGGTGAAACCGGGTTTGGCATTTTCGCACGCAGCTAGTGTGGCGACAAGCCAACAGTCGCCCAGCCTGCCTTGACGCACCTGGGTGATGCCGTCGTTCAGAGTTGCGCGCTCGCTGATGGCGGGGCCGCGGAATCGTGGCTCAACGGCGGGGAGGTATTCCAAAAGGTAGGCAAGTTCCGGTTTGCGGGTGTGGATGTGCCGGACCAGTCGTGCGCTCGCCGCCCGCTTGGAGGTGAGGAGGGTGTTGAGGTTCCCGAGGTCGGCCCTGACTGACGCGAGCCCGTGGAGGTTGGCGAGTGAGTGGATTTCTTCCAGCTCTGCTATCGCATGGCAAAGTGTACTGTGATTTGGCTTCCAAGTGGAGTATTTAAACTTGAACAGCATAGGGATTCCATGTAAAGTGTTCAATTGGTCTATGGCTGTCGTGCGCTCAAAAACAAGCTACTTCGCTAGATAATAGCGGAGTCTACGTTTATTTGGCTCATGGCACAGGCCGCGGTAAAAGAACTCATGCTTTGGGTTCTCATTCAATACGCGGATTATCCGCGGGAAAATGGGGTTAGCGAACGATATGGCCAAAAAAGAAGGGGTCATTGAGATCGAAGGGACCGTTGTTGAAGCGCTTCCGAACGCATCGTTTCGGGTTGAGCTGACGAACGGTCACAAGGTGCTCGCTCACATCTCTGGAAAGATGCGCCAGCACTACATCCGTATTCTTCCCGAAGACCGTGTCGTAGTGGAGCTGTCTCCATACGACCTGTCGCGTGGACGAATTGTTTACCGCTACAAGTAAAAAGATCTTTTCGACTACTCGGTAAGAGCGCATCACTGTGCTGTTGCCGATATGAAGGAATAGCGATGAAGGTTAAGCCCAGCGTCAAGAAGATCTGCGAAAACTGCAAAGTCATCCGCCGCAACAGCCGCGTGATGGTTATCTGCACCAACCCGCGCCACAAGCAGCGTCAGGGCTGATCAACGCAGATCACGGATTCGCACTGCTTAGCAGGCGAACCCACACCCAAGCAGGCCTCGCCCCCCGCGCAAGCGGGACGACACCCTCGGTTCAGGGGCCGGGGACCCGAAAGGGAACAGGTCTGAGTAAGTACCTCTGATCAACTACAGGAGAACCGCAAATATGGCACGTCTTGCCGGAGTCGACCTCCCACGCGAAAAGCGTGTGGAAGTCGCCTTGACATACATTTATGGTGTGGGCCGCACTCGTGCGAGCCAGACCCTGACGGAGACCGGGGTAAGCCCGGACACCCGTGTGAAGGACCTGACTGACGATGAACTCGTGCAGCTGCGCGACTACATCGAAGGTACTTTCAAAGTAGAAGGTGACCTCCGCCGTGAGGTTGCCGCCGACATTCGCCGCAAGGTGGAAATCGGTAGCTACGAAGGCCTCCGCCACCGCCGCGGACTTCCAGTGCGTGGTCAGCGCACCAAGACCAACGCGCGTACCCGCAAGGGACCAAAGCGCACCGTGGCCGGTAAGAAGAAGTAATCAGGTTTTCGTAAGGAGTTTTCACACATGCCACCCAAGTCACGCGCAGCCGCGCGTTCTACGCGTCGCAAGGTCAAGAAGAGCGTTGTCAATGGCCAGGCGCACATCAAGTCTACTTTTAACAACACCATCGTTTCGATCACTGACCCAACGGGCGCTGTGATCTCATGGGCTTCCTCAGGTGAGGTTGGCTTCAAGGGATCCCGTAAGTCCACCCCTTACGCAGCTCAGATGGCTGCTGAGTCTGCTGCTCGTCGCGCTCAAGAGCACGGCCTGAAGAAGGTAGACGTTTTTGTTAAGGGGCCGGGTTCTGGTCGTGAAACCGCGATTCGTTCGCTCCAGGCTGCTGGTCTGGAACTGGGAACCATCCAGGATGTCACCCCAGTTCCACACAACGGTTGCCGCCCTCCAAAGCGTCGTCGCGGCTAATTCCCTAACAGGTTGCGTCACGAGTAAATCCCTCCACTGAGTGCAATGCGAGCGTCAAATAGCGGTTGCTCGCTGAAAGGAAGCCAACGTGCTAATTGCACAACGCCCCACGCTTAACGAAGAGGTCGTATCCGACTACCGTTCACGATTCATCATTGAACCTCTTGAACCAGGTTTCGGTTACACCCTCGGTAACTCACTTCGTCGCACCCTGCTGTCCTCAATCCCTGGCGCTTCTGTCACAAGCATCCGGGTGGACGGTGTCCTGCACGAGTTCTCAACCGTGCCTGGAGTTAAGGAAGACGTCACCGAGTTCATCTTGAACCTCAAGTCACTGGTCGTCTCCTCGGAATTCGACGAGCCTGTCGTCGCCTACCTGCGCAAGCAGGGCCCTGGCGAAGTCACGGCCGCCGACATTTCTGCGCCTGGCGGTGTAGAGGTCCACAACCCGGACCTGCACATCGCCACGCTGAATGACGAAGGTCAGCTCGACATTGAACTGACGATCGAACGCGGACGCGGATACGTTTCTGCTGCGCAGAACAAGAACGCTGACGCGGAGATCGGTCGTATTCCTGTCGACTCGATCTACTCGCCCGTGCTGAAGGTCACCTACAAGGTTGAAGCTACGCGTGTTGAACAGCGCACTGACTTCGACCGCCTGATCATCGACGTGGAAACCAAACCATCGATTCTGCCACGTGACGCAGTTGCATCGGCCGGTAAGACTCTTGTCGAACTGTTCGGTCTCGCTCGCGAACTCAACGTGGAAGCAGAAGGTATCGACATTGGACCGTCGCCAGTTGACGCTGCTCTGGCAGCCGACTTGGCGCTGGCGATCGAAGACCTCGATCTGACGGTTCGTTCATACAACTGCCTCAAGCGCGAAGGTATCCACACTGTTGGTGAACTGGTTGCTCGTAGCGAAGCTGACCTCATGGACATCCGTAACTTCGGTTCGAAGTCCATCGACGAAGTCAAGCAGAAACTTAATGAACTGAACCTGAGCCTCAAGGACAGCCCGAACGGATTCGGCGAAGCTAACCTCGACTCAGACGAATCGTTCGTTGAGGACGAACAGTTCTAAGAATTCCAAGGAGAAATATCCATGCCTACCCCTACTAAGGGACCCCGTCTGGGAGGTTCCCCGGCGCACGAGCGGGCGTTGCTGAACAACTTGGCAGCCCAGCTCTTTGAAAACAAGTCAGTGACCACCACGGTGACCAAGGCAAAGCGCCTGCGCCCCGTTGCTGAACGTCTCATCACGTTCGCAAAGCGTGGCGACCTCGCGTCGCGCCGTCGCGTTCTTGCTTCGATTTCCGACAAGGGAATCGTGCACGAACTGTTCACCTCGATCGCTCCTGCTGTTGCTGAGCGCCCAGGTGGATACACCCGCATCACCAAGATCGGTCCTCGCCGCGGTGACAACGCTCCAATGGCTGTCATTGAACTGGTTCTTGAGCCTTACTCACCTAAGGAAAAGACCGTCAAGGAAGCCGAAGCAGTTGCTGAAACCGCTGCTGCCGAAGAAGCTGACGTAGCTGAAGAGAAAGTCGACGAAGCTGCTGAGGCGAAGGCTGAAGCTCCTGCTGACGTTGACTCCGGTGCTCAGGAAGACGAAGCACAGGCTGAAGCTGACGAAGAAGCACAGGACAAGGCTGACGACGCTGCTGAAGAAGCAGACGAAAAGGCTGAGGAAGAAACCAAGTAAGGTTTCTGTGGCAAGAGCCCGTTCACCGTTTGGTGGACGGGCTTTTGCTTTGCAGGTCCGTTTAAAGTTTTACTCCACCAAGCGGTGCGACTTGGGAACCTCGCCCGCGGACTCACCCACAGAAAACACGGCAAACGGAACAAAGTTGCCGTGCGGGTCGGTGCGCCGTAAAACATCGCACAGCATGGCAGCGGACAAAGGCGTGTCCTTAAGCTGAGACTCAACGGCGACCCGGAGCCCGTTTCGCGCAAGAATCAGCCACAGTCGTAGTAGGTCGCGGCCGGCCTGCACCCACTCTTCTGCGCTCACCTGCGACGCGTGATCGCGGTGCAACGCCAACACCAGCCGGTCGGGTGCCTTGCGTGAAGCGAACGTGGGCAGCATGGTGCTCCACACGCCGGTGCGGGACACCGTGTTCAAAAGTGTGTCGCTTCCGGCCTTGATGAGTCGGGCCCCTGTGCGCGCCACTGCCCGCGGGATCCGCAGCGTCTCCGCGGTCAGCCCGTCCTGGTAGTAGCGCGGGTCAGTATCGTCAAGGCGCAACCATTCCAAGGTTTCGTCCAATGCTTCCCGAGGTGACAGTGCCGCCGCCTGTGCGTACCGGGAGGCGTCGCTCCAGATGGGTTCGGGGATCTGTGCGCTGGCAATAGGGCCCGAGGTGTACGCGAAGTTGGTCTGAGCGAACTGGGAGAGTGCCTCCTCCAGACGGTCGGTGCGCGGCACTAACTTGCCACGGTCCACCTGACGGTCTAACACCTCGGCGGGTTCAAAACCGGCCCCGCTGTCAGTTTCATGCGTACCCGTGCCCGCGCCCACCTCGGCGACGTCCAACTCCAGCCAGATACCGTGACCCTCACCCAGCACCCGCACCTGCTCAATGCGCGCGCCTTCCGCTCCCAGGGCGATGTTGGCCGCTTCAACCCAGCAGCCCAGCGAGAGGCCCAGATCCATGGCGTGCGGGTCGGTCACGGGGAGCGTGCGTTGCGGGTCGACGCGCACGGTAAGGGAGGCGTGCGCGTCCGTCAGGGAGCTTACCTGGGGCACCCACGGTTGCGTGTTGTGTGCGCTGGGCGCCCAGCCGGCGGTTGCGAAAACGCGGTCGAAAGTGGCCTCAGAGAAGCTCACGTGTGCACCTTTCGGAGGAAGAATCGGATGTCGTGGAGCGGGTGGCCACCGGCCTTGCGCGGGATTGCCTCGGAGCCGGGGTTGTCCTCGCCTATAAACGTAATTCTAAGTCGGCGGTAGTTCTTCTGGATCAGGGCGGACAACAGTTGGCGCGCCAGGAGCGACACGACTCCGCGCCCCTGTACGGACGGGCGGGAGCCCTGGATGATGAGGACCGCGTCCTTCGCCGAGGTCGTTTGTCGTTGCGGTAACAAGCGCTGCCGTAGTAGCCGCGCGGCGAAGGTGGGGGAGAGGGCGCCGTTGGTTGCGCGAAGGTGCTCGACGGGGTCGGGGACAGTGAGTATGAACCCGGCGACAGGGGTGGATTCTTTTGCGCCCACTTCTTGGGCCGCCACGATCAGTCCGGGGTCCATGAGCAAGTCCAGGCCACTGGTCTGTGAGGCGAACTGCTCTGTGGAAATGGGCGTGTAGTAGGGGAGCGGGTCGAACGCTTCGTTGAGCGTGGGCAACACGCGGTTTAAAACCTTTCTCACACCCAGCCGGCCGGGAGTCAGTAACTCGACTCCCACCTCGGCGAATTCTTGTGGCGCGGGCGCCGTAGCCCGCTTTGCCGGCACATTACCCAGGTCCACTTCCCACGTGCGGCCGCCGCTGAACGGGGTGAAGCCGCTGGTCTCGAACGCGTGGGACACCAGGGGTGAGTTCCAGGCGGAGTCAAAGAACCCCGGGTGTTCGTGGCCAGCGACAACAACGCCACCGGTCTCGTTGGGCAGTAGTGACACTGGCCCCATGATGTGCGTCTTGCCGGTGCGGGCGGCGTGCTCATCAACCGTGGCCATGAGCGCTTCGAACGCGTCTCGGTGCGCAAACTCCAGAGCCCCAAACAGCAGGGTGGGGGAGCCGAGCTTCGCATCCATGTCGGGGTGCGCATGCATGGTACACCGGCCCACTACCGTGCCATGCGTGTCGCGGGCCAGCAACAACGTCACCGGACTGGGAAACCACGACTTGCCCCGGTGCCACGCCACCATATCGGAGCGCAACAGCGGGACCCGGGAGGCCACCTCGGCGGGGGTCATCCACGCTGGAACCGCGCAGAACTCACGCAACTGAGCGCGCGTTTCCACCTGTTCGACTGTGATCATGGGAGTTGGGTGCTGGCGGTGGGCGAGGTGGCGGCGGTGGCTGAAGCGCCGGGAAGTTCGGTGCTGGAGGTCGACGTTTCGCCGGGGAGCTTCGTGAAGCGGTCGATCATGCCGGTGCGGCCGTCCTCGGCGCGGAAGATGCCGTTGGAGTACCCCCATTCGTTGGCCTCGTAAACGCGGATAAACCCGCCTTTAGCTGGGGATTTGTCGCCTTTGCCCACAAGCCAGTGCATGATTTCGTGGTGCTCCTGCGTGCGGGCAAACCGCATGAGGTCATCGCGGGATTGAAACACCACAACCAGGCCGATCCGCCTGGGGAACTCGTAGTAACTGCGGTGCCACAGGTAGCCGGGAGCGTGCTTGAGGGCGCGGGCCAGTTTGGTCCAGCGGCGCACCTGATCGAACATGTCCAAGACCGTCCGGTACTCGTTGCACCCCAAGAACAGAGCGTTGCCCTGCCCCTGCGGTGGGGTTTGCGAAAAGTCGCGTGTACGCATGTGTGCTCCTGTTGCCGTTTTAGAGGGTTACGTGGGCTGCGGTGGGGCCCGCTAAGACTTCATGAGGTAAGTGTTCTTGATCTTCTTGGTGGCCTCCGCGAACGGGCCGGTGCCGTGGTCGTGAAGTTCAATGCGAATGTCGGCCGCCGACGGGTCCTCCTCCAGCGACTGCTTGAAGTCACGCGACACCGCGGACAAGTGCTCAAGAATGCCCGTGGTGAGCGCGGTGCGCATCTGTTCGCGCTGGTCAGCGTCCAGGTTTTCCGCCGCCGCGGTGTCCCGCAGCTGGATGTGCAAAGTGGGCCGCATCTCCAAGGCGCCCGTGTCACGAAGCTCAATTCGGAACGAATCAATCAGTGGTGCGTAGCGCTCATCGCGGTACAAGCCATTCTCAACGTCCAGCGGGTAAATGTTGGCGCCCATGTACGAAATCGTGGAATCCGACCGACCAAACAGCAACACGAACGGTAGGCGCATTCCCTGACGCTTGAACGCTTCAGACAAGCGGTTCGCTAAATGCGGGAATGCGCGCGTGATGTTTACCATGTCGTCAAAGCTCATGAGCGTGGCCTCATCACCGATGTTGTAGCGAAGCCGGGGGCTCATCACCGCCGCTGAGTTAATCGTGACAATAAGCTCATTGTCCTCAGTTGTTTCCAAGAAGGTCTCAAGCGGGTTGTACTGGAAAATCATAGGAACGCGCGACTCGTTGTCGCCCAGCAGGGCCGTGCGGAAGTCGTTGTTGCGTGTCAGCTCTTTACGGATCTCAACAGCTACATCGGTTTCGCCTGCCATCCCAATTGTCAGATCAGAGGCCCCGTAACCGGAGTACACGCGGTTGAACCGCTTCTCCACGTGCTCACGGAGGCCCTCAGTCATGGCCTCGCCGCCCACGAACCCGTTGAGGGTGAACTGGTCCCAGTACTCCGAACCACGCTCCGTGTCGTTGTCCATGTAGTCGACCAAGTGTTTGAGGAACGGAGGATAAGCACTGATCAGATACGTGTGCCCCGGTCCAAAGTGGGTCAACGTGTCAATGATCTTCTCTAGGTCAGGGCCCGTGTTCTTCACCATGGCGACCTTGGCCATGGCCAGTCCCGTATTGGTTCCCGTGGCCCACGCGCCCATGGAAAAAGCGTTGATACAGAACAGGTCACGCGCACCGAACAAGAACGTCACGTACCCGGCCACATTGCGGTGGACCGTGTCCAATTCCTTTTTCGAGCGCATCCAGTTGAACGGCTTACCTGATGACCCGGACGATTCGTCCACGACCGTGCCCACGGTCTCAATGGAGCCGTTCCAGCACCGGTCATCTTCGGAATACTGCGTGACGTAGTCGTGTTTATTGGTCGCAGGGTAGTTCTGCAGATCCCACCACGTGAACTCGTAGTCGTTTTCAACCAAATAGTCTTGGTACGCCGGAACGTCCAGGGATGCCTGCTGGCAGATCATCCACGCGTTGAGCCGGGCAATGCGCTCAAGTCCCGGCTGGTAGTTGCGCGCCGTGAACCGCCAAATGGCCGGGTGTACACGGTACGCCTTGTACGCAGTGGTCAAGCCCATGTTGGTCAGACGCAACAGGGTCTGGCGGGCGATATTGATGGGTCCACGTTTGATGTCGGGCTTGCGCAGTGCTGGACGCTTTTCTCTCATATGACCAAACCTAGTGTGCAGGTGTGAGATGTGACTAGAAGCCGCTTGTCAAAACTGTCACACGGGTAACGTGGGACGTGAAACGAAAGGAATCCTTCATGAACGAAATTCTGTCTCCCCAGCTTCTTGACACGCTACGTGAACGCGCACCCCGCTATGACGCGAACAATGAGTTCTGTTTCGAGGACATGGAAGACCTGCGGGCAGCCGGGTACCTCACCATGTTGGTTCCTGAATCCTTTGGCGGGGCGGGCATGAGTGTCGCCCAGGTCTCCCGCGTTCAGCGCACGCTCGCCCAGGCCGCGCCGGCAACCGCGCTCGCCTTCAACATGCACCAGATCATCGTGGGGCTGTGCGCGCGTTTGCACCGCGCGGGCGATTCGACCACCGACTGGGTTTTGCGCGACGCGATGGACGGACACATTTTCGCGTTCGGTATCAGCGAAGCCGGTAACGACTCTGTTCTGTTCGACTCCGCCACCGAGGCCGTCCCCACCGATGACGGCTACAAGCTCACAGGCACCAAGATCTTCACGTCCCTGTCGCCAGTGTGGACGCGCCTGGTTGTCCACGCCCGCGTGAAGGACACAGACCAGCTGGTGTTCGGTTTCATCGACCGAGACTCAGAAGGTATTGACATCAAGGACGACTGGGACACTTTGGGCATGCGTGCCACCCAGTCGTGTACAACGGTCCTGAACAACGTGCTCCTGCCACATGACCGCGTTTCCACGCACACGCCTGTTGGGCCCAACGACGACCCGTTCGTGTTTGGGATCTTCGGGTGCTTCGAACTGTTCTTAGGAAGTGTGTACAACGGCATTGGTGAACGCGCTGTCGCCCTAGCAAGCGAGATCGTTCAAAAGCGCATGTCCCGAGCCAAAGGCGCCCCGTACTCCAAGGACCCCGACATTCGCTGGCAGATCGCATCAGCCGCGATCCTCATGGACGGCGCTAGCCTGCAACTGGAAAAGCTCACGGAGGACTTTGACCTGGTGGGCACTGACCGGGATCCTCACTACGGTATGAAATGGTTCCTCCACTTTTCGGCGGCGAAGAATAGGTCGGCCGAGGCGGCAAAGAGTGCCGTCGACACTGCCCTTCGCGTGTGTGGGGGGTCGCAGTACTACTCACGCAGTGAACTCCAGCGCTTGTACCGAGATGTGCTGGCGGGAATCTACCAGCCAAGTGATAACGAAAGCCTGCACACTGCTTACGGCAACGCGCTCTTAGGCCCAATCGACGGCTAATCACGCCCAACGGCGCAAAACGAGCGAAACTGCGCATTATATTGCGTAGTTTCGCTCGTTTTGCGTCTTCTGGACTTGGCTACTCCACCCGGTGTGTCCCAGCCGCGCAAAGCTGCGTGCACAGAGTCACTTCCTTACACCTCGGCAGGGGTTTCTGACTCGTTTAGCTACACTCCAGCTCGACTTCGTCCGTCGAGTGTAGCTAAAAGCGCCCGAAATAGTGATCCAGGTCACTAAATGGGGGTGATTTGGGGTCGTTTAGCTACACTCCAAAGATTCGAGTGTAGCTAAACGCACTCCCAGCCCGAGGTGGTTGCGGCCTTCACGGTCACTCCCGCCCAATCGACGACTAACAGCGGCCCGTGTTCGGGGTCACTGTTAAGGTGAACGTATGCCCGTAAAAACGGGTGGTCAGTGCCACAAAAGTGCGTGCTGATCTGAGTTCTGCAAGGAGAGTTTAATGTCGTCAGTGCCCTCCATTCTGAGTGAGTCGCTCGAACAGGTCGATCCGGAAATCGCGCAGGTTCTGGATGACGAACTGCAACGTCAACGAGACACACTCGAGATGATCGCTTCGGAAAACTTCGTTCCCAAAGCCGTTTTGCAGGCGCAGGGGTCGGTCCTCACTAACAAGTACGCGGAAGGATACCCGGGGCGCCGATACTACGGAGGGTGCGAACACGTAGACGTCGCAGAGAACCTCGCGATTGACCGCGTGAAAGAACTCTTCGGTGCGAACTTCGCTAACGTGCAGCCTCACTCGGGTGCGCAGGCAAACGCGGCAGTGATGCACGCTTTGGCTCGCCCCGGCGACACGCTCATGGGAATGAGCCTGGCGCACGGTGGCCACTTGACCCACGGTATGAAGATCAACTTCTCTGGGCGCCTCTACGACATCGCCGCCTACGGCGTGGACGAAGCGACCAACCGCCTGGACATGGACAAGGTGCGCAAGACCGCACTGGAAAGCAAGCCCAAAGTGATTGTGGCCGGGTGGTCGGCCTACCCACGCCACCTCGACTTCGAAGCCTTCCGTGAAATCGCTGACGAAGTTGGAGCAAAACTGTGGGTCGACATGGCGCACTTCGCAGGTCTTGTCGCCGCAGGACTCCACCCGAGCCCAGTGCCATACGCTGACGTTGTGTCCTCAACCGTTCACAAGACCCTCAGCGGTCCGCGTTCGGGTCTGATCCTGAGCCGTGACGAAGACATCGCTAAGAAGATCAACTCAGCTGTGTTCCCCGGTCAGCAGGGTGGTCCGCTCATGCACGTGGTGGCTGCCAAGGCCATCGCGTTCAAGATCGCTCAGTCCGCCGAGTTCAAAGAAAAGCAAGAGCGTACTCTCCGCGGCGCAAAGATCCTGGCTGAACGCCTCCTCCAGGACGATGTCACCGACGCAGGCGTCAGCGTCCTCACAGAAGGAACCGACGTCCACCTCGTGCTCGTTGACCTGCGGAACTCCGCTCTCAACGGTCAGGAAGCAGAAGACCTGCTCCACTCGGTCGGAATCACGGTCAACCGCAACGCGGTTCCTTTCGACCCACGGCCACCCATGGTCACCTCGGGCCTGCGCGTGGGAACCCCGGCGCTTGCTTCCCGCGGCTTTGGTGACGAAGAATTCACCGAGGTCGCCGACATCATGGCCCAGGTCCTCAAGCCCGGCTGCGACCTGGACGAACAGCGCCAGCGCGTGGCTCGCCTGACCCAAGCATTCCCGCTTTATGAAGGACTGAAACAGTACTGATGGCTCAGATTCTCGACGGAAAAGCGACCGCAAAAGCGCTCAAACAGGAATTCGCTGAGCGCGTTGCCCGGTTGAAAGAACACGGAGTGACGCCTGGCTTGGGTACCTTGCTGGTAGGCGAGGACCCCGGCTCGCAGTGGTACGTGGCGGGTAAACACCGCGACTGTGCTGAAGTCGGCATCGAGTCGATTCGTGAAGATCTCCCGGAAACCGCGACCCAGCAGGAAATCGAAGACGCAGTTCAGCGCCTTAACGACAACCCTGCATGCACCGGGTTCATTGTGCAGTTGCCTCTGCCCAAAGGGATCGACACCAACCGGGTTTTGGAACTGATCGACCCTGACAAGGACGCCGACGGCCTACACCCCATGAACTTGGGTCGCCTAGTTTTGCGGGTGAGCGAAGACGTCGAGTCGTCCTTGCCATGTACGCCGGTAGGCATCGTTGAGCTTCTGGAACGCCACGGCGTTGACTTAAACGGTAAACACGTCGTGGTGCTGGGACGCGGAGTGACAGTGGGTCGCCCCATCGGGTTGATCCTGACCCGTCGCGCAGTGAACGCTACGGTGACGCTCACGCACACCGGAACCAAGAACCTCAAGGAACTGCTCCAACAAGCCGATGTCGTTGTCGCCGCCGCAGGTGTCAAAGACATCGTGGATGGCGACTCGGTCAAGGACGGCGTGGTGCTCGTCGACGTAGGAGTTTCGCGCGAAACCGACCCCGAAACTGGTAAGTCCCGGGTCGTGGGTGACGTTTCCGAAGAGGCGCGCGCTAAGTCATCGTTCTACTCGCCCAACCCTGGCGGAGTAGGGCCCATGACGCGCGTTGAACTGTTGCGTAACGTCATTGAGAGCGCTGAACGGTCACTTGCGTAGTGGGCTGGCCAGGGTTTGCCCGAGGTGGTTCACCCCGAGCGGTCTAGCTGGCTAGGTTTGCGCGCACACAGAAAAGCGAGGGGATGTGAAATCCCCTCGCTTTGTGTTTGCCGTCTGTGGCCGGTTCGCGTGTCTGCGGTTTACTGCAGGGCAAGCGTGAGCTTGAACAGAATGCGTGGTTTGTCTTTGCCTGCGTAGTTGTCCATGAGCACGCTTTCGAACCCGATCGACGAGTGGAAAGCTACGGCTGCTGAGTTCTCAGGCATGGTCGTTGCCTGAACTTCGGTCTTACCCTTGTCGCGCGCCAACTCGATGAACGCGTCATAGAGCTTGCGACCGATTCCCTGGTGGCGGAAATCGTCGCGGGCAGCAACGAGGTGGATATAAGCGGGACCGTCCAGGGGAATAACACCCAGAAGATACCCAACGATTTCGTTCTTGAAGCGAGCAACCAGACCGGACGCAGCCAACTGGCGGAACCAGTACGGGTCGTGATCTTGGCTCAGGTCGCGTTCGCCCCAGAACTTCTGTTGTTCGTCGACCAAGAAGGTGCGGAGGTCGTCCGCGTCGACTTCGTCGAGTGGGCTTACGGCTAGACGTTCAATGTCGAATTCCGGTGTTGCCATGAGTCGTCTCCTTGTCATCTCAGGAATTCTAACTCTACCCAATTTTCATGACCGGGACGTTAGCCGAGTCACTCGTAAGACAGTTTTGCGTGAAAAGATGAACACATGATTACAGTCGCTAGCGTAAATGTGAATGGAATCCGCGCAGCTATGCGGAAAGGAATGGAGCCCTGGTTTAACCAGCACACGCCACAGATTCTGACACTGCAAGAAGTCAGAGCAGCAAATGACATTGCGTACAGCGTCATGGAGCCATTCGGTGGGAACGTTTACAGCGCCGATGCGGAAGCAAAAGGACGGGCCGGAGTTGCGATTGTCTCTCAGACCCCAGCACGTGAAGTGCGCATCGGAATCGGTGATGAGTACTTTGCAGGTTCTGGTCGTTGGATCGAATGCGACTATGACCTAGCTGACGGTTCCACGTTGACCGTAGTGTCCGCCTACGTCCACTCGGGTGAAGCTGGAACGCCTAAACAAGACGACAAGTACCGGTTCTTAGACCGCATGAAAGAACGCCTGCCACAGCTTGCCGCAAGTGCCGACTACGCGCTCGTCACCGGTGACCTGAACGTGGGCCACACGGAACTCGACATTAAGAACTGGAAAGCCAACCAGAAGAAGGCCGGGTTCCTCCCTGAAGAACGCGCGTACTTTGACGAATTCTTTGGCGACCTGGGCTGGGTTGACGTCCACCGCACGTTATCCGGTGAAATCCCAGGACCATATACATGGTGGTCAATGCGCGGCAAGGCCTTCGACAACGACGCGGGGTGGCGGATCGACTACCACATGGCCACGCCCAATCTTGCTGAGTTGGCGTCGAACGCACGCGTTCACCGGGCCGCGTCATGGGGTGAGCGGTGGAGTGACCACGCGCCACTCGTCATTGATTACGACCTGCCGGAACTGGTGGGAAACGAATAGCCCGTAGAACGAAGAACTAACAGCTGTAGCTCGGGGCAAAAACAAGCGGGGGCACACGTGTGAAAACGTGTGCCCCCGCTTGTTTTCTAGTAGCAGTGCGCTTAACAGCAGCGTGCTTTCGGGTTTCGGTCCTGTTCGTCGGTGAGGTCCCGCCAGAACTGGCGTTCTCCCATGGCACCCTCGCAGGTGCCGTGACGCTGTTTGTAGGACTCGAGGTAGTGCTTGTAAGCGTTTTCGCCCATCACTTCCTTGATGTACCAGTGAACAGCTTTCAACGGTTTGAGGACTGCCGAAATCCTACTCATGCGCTTCAACCTTCTGAGTCTGTTCCTTTTGGAACGCGTCCCACTGAGCCTGAACTTCGCGTTCTGCCTTCGTAGGAATAAGTCCCTTCGGAGCGAAGATCTTCGTGGGCACTGCTGGTTCTTCCGATGTAGTCACCTTACCGGTCGTAACGGCCTTGAAGCACTGGTAGAGCGCCATGAGAACCACCATGAGCACCAGAACAGCGAAGACCACCGACAAGGTTCCCTGGATGAACGTGTTGCGAACAACCGCGCGCATCGCTTCTTCACCCTGAATGTTGCCCATCGAGGTTTCTCCAGCGGCCAGCTTGTCGCGAACCGCGAAGTGCTGTGCCCAGTACCCAAGCTTGGGGTTAGGGGAGAAGATCTTTTGGGCTGACGCGGTCATTGTCACCGCCAGGTCCCATGCGAGTGGGATACCTGGGATCCACGCATACTTCGCGTATCCAGACTTGACCACGATCGCCAATACAACTGACAGGGCAACCGCTGCAAGAAGCTGGTTAGAGATTCCGAACAGCGGGAACAACGTGTTGATTCCACCCAGCGGGTCAGTCACACCGATGACCAGGATTGAACCCCAGCCGGCAACCATAATGAAAGTGGTGAGCCATGCACCGACATTCCATGACGGGTCACGGAACTTAGGCATGAAGTTACCCAGCAGGTCGGACAGCATGAAGCGAGCAACGCGAGTACCGGCATCAATCGTGGTCAGAATGAACAGTGCTTCGAACATCACCGCGAAGTGGTACCAGAAACTCATCCAGGCTGGCCCACCGAACACGGAGTGCAGAATGTGCGCCATACCCATAGCCAGAGTAGGAGCGCCACCGGTACGAGACACGATGGAGGATTCCCCGACGTCATGCGCGGCTTGTTCAAGCTTCTCCGGAGTCACGTCAATGCCGGGCATTCCCAGTTTGTTCGTAATGAAGTCTGCCGCTCCCTGAGGTGTTCCACCGGTGAGTGGTTCAGCCGCGTTCATGGCGAAGTAGATTCCCTTGTCCAAGCTGACAGCCGCGACAAGCGCCATGATGGCAACGAACGACTCCATGAGCATGCCACCGTAACCGATGAGGCGGGCCTGTGATTCCTTCTCAAGAAGCTTAGGAGTGGTTCCAGATGAAATCAGTGCGTGGAACCCAGACAGCGCACCACACGCAATCGTGATGAACAGGAATGGGAACAGGGTACCTGCGAACGCGGGGCCCTGGTCGTTAGACGCGAACGGCGTGATGGCAGGCATCTGAACTTCTGGGTTCACCAGAATGATTCCCACTGCCAGCAGCGCGATGGTGCCGATCTTCATGAACGTCGACAGGTAGTCACGGGGTGCCAGGAGCATCCACACTGGAAGAACTGCAGCGATGAATCCGTAGATCATGAGGCCCCATGCCAGCTGCACCTTGCTGAGGTGGAAGACCTCTGACCATACGGGGTCGTTGTGAACCCATCCACCTACAACAATCGCAAGGATGAGCAAGGTAATGCCGATTACCGATGTCTCCACGATGGCACCTGGGCGCAGGTAACGCATGTAGAAGCCCATGAGGAACGCGATTGGGATGGTCATTGCGATTGAGAAGACACCCCATGGTGATTCAGCGAGTGCGTTAATGATGACGACACCAAGAACCGCAATCAGAATGGTCATGATGAGGATGATTCCGATGGAGGTGATAATGCCTCCGACGTTGCCGAGTTCGTCACGCGCCATCTGGCCCAGTGAGCGGCCGTTACGGCGGGTCGAGAAGTAGAGGACCATGTAGTCCTGAACCGCTCCGGCAACAATCACACCCAGAACGATCCACAACGTTCCGGGAAGGTATCCCATCTGCGCGGCAAGAATGGGGCCAACAAGCGGTCCGGCACCGGAAATCGCCGCGAAGTGGTGCCCAAAGAGAACACGACGGTCGGTAGGAGTGAAGTCCCTACCGTTATCGTTGAGCTCAGCGGGTGTGGCGCGCTTAGGGTCAGGGCGGCACACTTTCCATTCGATGAACTTGGCGTAGAACCTAAAAGCAATAAGGTAGGAGCCCACTGCCGCGGCGACGAACCAGCTTGCACTGAGCTGTTCACCGCGCACGATCGCGATCATTGTCCATCCGAGACCAGCGATAAGGGCAATGGCTACCCATAAGACGATTTTGCCCGGCGTCCACCGGGGCTTCTCTTCCACTGCAACTGGTGGGAGGGCTTCATCGGTCTTAACGTACTCAACCGACATGTGAGCTCCTTTTCGGGCTGGTTCGTCGCAAGCGACGAAGGTCGTAAATTAACATCCACACGAAGTGTGTTTGAGGCCACTCCATCTTTGGAGGTAATTAGCATAATACTTTGATGTGACGCTGAACACGTAGGATCAACGCGTGTTTTGCTAACTGAGACGGTTCCGTTGTTCTGAAGTGGCAGAATGGTGAGCATGAGTCAATCAGCTGTCACCCGCCCTCGTTCACTCTCAGGTGTGCAAGCGACCTCGGGGTCCCTCCACCTCGGTAACTACATTGGTGCCCTCCAGCAGTTCGTTGCGCAACAGGACACCCACGACGCCTTCTTCTTCATCGCAAACATGCACGCGATCACGGTGGAGCAGAACCCAGATGAACTTCGCGAGCGCACACTGCGCACGGCAGCCCAGTTCATCGCTGCGGGACTCGACCCTGAAAAGTCCACGATCTTTGTGCAGTCGCACGTGGACGCTCACACAAAGCTGAGCTGGATTCTGGAATGCACCACGTCGCTGGGTGAAGCACAGCGCATGACCCAGTTCAAAGACAAATCAGCGAAGAACGAACACGTGTCACTGGGGCTACTCACGTATCCCGCCCTCATGGCCGCTGACATCCTCCTGTACCAGGCCGACATCGTTCCCGTGGGGGAGGACCAGCGCCAGCACCTGGAGCTGACGCGCAACTTGGCAGAGCGCTTTAACAACCGGTACGGCGAAACGTTCAAAGTGCCTGAACCTGGAATCCTCAAGCAAACGGCAAAGATCTACGACCTCCAGGACCCGTCGGCAAAAATGTCGAAGTCGGGGAAGAACCCAGCTGGTCGCATCGACATCCTTGATGAGCCCAAGGTTCTTCAGAAGAAATTTAAGTCAGCTGTCACAGACACCGACACCGTAATTGCCTACGACCCCGAGAACAAGCCGGGAGTATCTAACCTACTCACCATCTACTCGTCGCTGTCAGGCCAGAGCATTGACAGCATCGTTGCTGAGTTCGAAGGAAAGATGTACGGCCACCTCAAGGTCGCGCTCGCCGACCTCGCGGTTGAAGCTCTCACCCCCGTACGCACCCGCACCAACGAGCTCCTGGAGGACCGGGCGGAACTCCAGCGGATTCTTCTCAACGGTGCTAACAAGGCGACCCAGATCGCAGATGCCACCGTCAAGAATGCGTACGACCGCGTCGGTTTCCTCTAAACTCCCCACCCCACCACCACAAAGGAGCACCACCAGGTGGCCAAGAAGTACAAACCCAACAACATCGCCCCAGAAGTCATCCACACAGCCGCTCGTGTGGAAGACAAAGTCCAAGACTGGCTCCGCAAACAAGCGAACAACCGCGGATGGAAACGCACAGTTATCGCGTATGACTCCTACGGAACTGAAACCTTCATTAGGGTTTTGGCCCGCACGGTTTTGACCAAGACCGGCCAACCGGCTGCAGACGTCCACGCGAGTATTCGAGGGTTCAGGTCGTTTGGGTCCATCCCGCTCAATGAGGCGACCGCGTGGGTGCGGGTGAACGGCCAGGAACACATGGTGTCCTCCGACCGAGGTGGCATTATCGACGCGGTCATTCCCGGCGACTTTGAGCCGGGGAAAGTGGAGTTGGAGATCTGGACCCAGGGTTCGCTGGTAGACACAGCAACCGCGCACGTGGTGGCAGACGAGGAGAAGTTCGGCATCATCTCCGACATCGACGACACGGTCATGGTGACCGCGTTGCCTCGCCCGTTCTTGGCCGCGTGGAACACGTTCGTGCTCGATGAACACGCGCGCTCGCCAGTGGCCGGGATGTCGGTTCTGTACGACCGCCTCACCTACCTGCGTCCGCACGCCCCCATCATCTACTTGTCTACGGGTGCGTGGAATGTGGCTCTGACGCTCAAGCGTTTCTTGTCCAGGAACCTGTACCCGGACGGGCCGTTCTTGCTCACTGACTGGGGTCCCACGGCCACGCGCGCGTTCCGTTCGGGCCAGGAACACAAGCGCATCCAGTTGGAGCGGCTGGCCCGGGAGTTCCCCAACATCAAGTGGCTGTTGATCGGTGACGACGGCCAGCACGACGAGGAACTTTACGGCGAGTTCGTCGAAAACCACCCCAACAACGTGGTCGCGGTATGCATTCGTCAGCTCACGGTTGGTGAAGCGGTGTGGGCCGGTGGGCGTTCAAAGAACTCCGGGCGTGGCCAAGGTGTTCCGTGGATCTACGCTCCAGACGGAGCGGGCCTCATGGAGAAGATGAACGACCGCGGAATCATCGTCTAAACGCAGCAACCTTCACCCGGTTTAGCCCTCTACATCCACCCCAAAACGCTGGGCATCCGCGAACGTGTCGATGTCCGCGGTCGTCGCCTGCTCAAGGTGAACGGGAACCCACTCACAGCGGTCGTAAAGGGTACGAGCGGGCTGGTGGGCGACCTCGGCGGCGGATGTCACTTCAGCCAGCGCCCGGGTGCGCCACACGGCCGTCAGGTACTGCGCCCGCCCTGCGGGATCAACGGCCACCGCACAATCCGGCACAGCGCAATCCGACTCACCTACCGCGTCGATGAGCGCGCGAACGGTGTGCGCGTCGATGAGGGGGAGGTCGGCGGCAAGAACGGCCACAAACTCAGTGGTCACATGCTCCACCCCGGCGGCAATCGCCGCGGCAGGGCCAGAAAAGGGCGGGTTTTCGCGTAGGTGGGTGACGTGCCCGAGGTCGTCCAACCCTTCCGTGTCACCCACCACGACTGCGGGGCAGTGCGGGGAGACATCACGGACGGCGGTGAGGGCACGTTTGATGAGCGGTACACCACCCACGGTGAGTGCGGTCTTGGTGATACTGCCCAGGCGCGTGGCCTTGCCTCCGGACACCAGAAGCGCAGTGAGCGAAAGGTGATCAGTGCGTGAGCCTTGACTCACGTGCTGGAACCTTCCTGATCCTCGATCTTCCATTCGCCTTTTCGGGAGCGGTTGCGGCGCGAACGGTACATGAGAACACCGCCCACAACAGCAAAGATGGCCACTGGTAGCCCAAGTGCGAGCCCTACGTTGTTAGGGATTGCGATTCCGGCGGCTTGGGACTCACCGGCCTCTTCGCCTGGCTCACCTTGCCTGCCAGCCTCTCCGGCCGAATCGCTCCCAGCCGCGCCACCTGCGCCCCCAACAGACGCAACAGGCGAAGGCGTGCTCAGATCCTCGAACGCCACGGTGCGCGTGACCTGCGGGTGCTCTTGGTTAAACGCCCAGTTGAGGAGGTCGGCGGTCGCCTGCCTGCTCTGAGTTTGCGCGCGCAGAACCACCGCAGCGTATGTGGTGTCGCCTCGAGTGGCAGCCCCCACGAACGAGCCACGTGCTTCTTGCGTGTACCCGTTCTTCAAGCCAATAGCACCGTCAACCAGCCCAATTAGGCGCGTGTGATTCTGGATCTGGTACCCCTTGACCTTCTCCTTCTTGTCGTGGTCATAACCGCCGGGGAAGTCCAGGGTCTGGGTCTTGACGATTGTCATGAGGTACTTGTTCTTGGTGAACTCGTGGGCGAGCTTCAGTAGATCATCCACCGTGGTTCCCTGTCCGGGCGCATCCAGCCCGCTTGTAGTGCCCACAGTGGTCGAGTTCATTCCCAACTGCGTGGCTTTGCGATGCATGAGTTCCAGAGCCTTGTCTTGCCCGCCCACGGCTTCGCCCAACGCGTGCGCGGCGTCGTTGCCGCTGGCCATAAGCATTGAGTGGAATAGCAGATCGATCGAGTATTCGTTATCGCGCAATAACCCCACGCGGGTGCCGTCGACGTTTGTGGTCTCTTCCGTGATGCGCTGCTTTTTCTTAACGTCAGGGAGTTCGTCGACCAGGGCCAGCGCCGTGAGGAGTTTCTGCACTGACGCAGGCGAAGCGACCACGTCCTCGCCGTGGGACACCAGGACTTCGCCGGTGTCCAGGTTGGCTACGAGCCACGCGTCGGCCACCGGGGTGGGTGGGGGAGTGCCGTCACCTATGTTTTCCGGGCTGGTATATGTGGCCGAGGTGGGTTCCGCCGGTTGCGCCACAACCGTGTGCGCGCTCGCCGACTGTGAGCCCGCAACGTCCGCAGCCCCCACACCCGAAAAGGTTGCGAGGGCAACAGTGGCCGCCGCTAAAAAGCGACGGCCACATGTCAGGGGGTATAAAGCCACGTTAGAACGCGCGGGTGAGCAACGCCTGCTTAACTTCGGAAATTGCCTTGGTGACTTCAATTCCACGCGGGCAAGCTTCCGTGCAGTTGAAGGTGGTGCGGCAACGCCACACACCTTCCTTGTCGTTGAGAACCTCGAGGCGCATGTCGCCACCTTCGTCACGTGAGTCGAAGATGAAGCGGTGTGCGTTCACAATTGCAGCCGGTCCAAAGTACTGGCCATCGGTCCAGAACACTGGGCAGGACGACGTACACGAAGCACACAGGATGCACTTGGTGGTGTCGTCGAAGATGGCGCGGTCTTCAGGCGACTGCAGGCGTTCGCGAGTCGGTTCGTGACCAGAAGTGATCAAGAACGGCATGATTTCGCGGTAGGACTGAAAGAACGGTTCCATGTCCACGATGAGGTCTTTTTCAAGAGGCAGGCCCTTGATCGCTTCCACCGTGATGGGCTTGTTGGTGTCCAGGTCCTTCAGCAGGGTCTTACATGCCAGGCGGTTACGCCCGTTAATTCGCATTGCGTCCGATCCACAGACACCGTGCGCACATGAACGGCGGAACGACAGGCTACCGTCGATCTCCCACTTGATCTTGTGCAGAGCGTCCAAGATACGGTCCGTGCCGTACATGGTGACTTTGTAGTCTTCCCAGTGTGGCTCGGAGTCAGCTTCGGGGTCGAAGCGTGCAATACGGATTGTGCAATCGAACGATGGGATTTCTCCGCCACCGCCACCCAGGTGATCTGGAAGATCAACCTTGGACGCTGGCTCAGCTGTCTTTACTTCTTTTTCACTCATCAGTACTTACGCTCCATAGGCTGGTACCGCGTTACGACAACGGGCTTCGTTTCCAAACGCATTCCTGCAACACCTTCAGCGGTTGCTGACTCGTCCAGGTAGGTCATGGTGTGGTGCATGAAGTTTTCGTCGTCACGCTTCGGGAAGTCTTCGCGGAAGTGTCCGCCACGCGATTCCTTACGGTGCAGAGCGGCAACCGTAACCACCTCGGCGATTTCAAGAAGGAAGCCCAACTCGACTGCTTCGAGGAGATCCAGGTTGTAACGCTTACCGCGGTCGTGGATGCCCACGTTCTTGTAGCGTTCACGCAAAGCGGCGATGTCCTTAAGCGCCGTGCGCAGAGTTTCTTCAGTACGGAACACCTGTACGTGGGTGTCCATGGTTTCCTGAAGGTCCTTACGGATCGCACCAATTAGTTCTGAACCATTGGAACGACGCATGGTTTCGATCATGTCGACCGTGCGGTCAGCAGCGCCGTCAGGCAGTTCAGGAAGCGTCGCGGTCTTGGAGTATTCCGCAGCCGCGATTCCCGCACGCTTACCGAACACGTTGATGTCCAGAAGCGAGTTGGTTCCCAGACGGTTTGAACCGTGGACCGAAACACATGCACATTCACCGGCAGCGTAGAGGCCAGGAACGACCGTTTCGTTGTCGGAAAGAACCTGCGATTCAACGTTGGTGGGGATACCACCCATGGCGTAGTGAGCCGTTGGGAACACTGGAACAGGCTCCGTGTAAGGCTCAACACCCAGGTAGGTGCGGGCGAATTCGGTAATGTCTGGAAGTTTCGCATCGATGTGTGCTGGTTCCAGGTGGGTGAGGTCCAGAAGAACGTAGTCCTTGTTTGGTCCACAACCGCGACCCTCGCGCACCTCGTTAGCCATGGAACGAGCCACGATGTCACGTGGAGCCAAGTCCTTAATGGTGGGTGCATAGCGCTCCATAAAGCGCTCACCCTCGGAGTTACGCAGAACTGCACCTTCACCTCGGGCAGCCTCAGACAGGAGGATTCCCAAGCCAGCCAAGCCGGTTGGGTGGAACTGGAAGAACTCCATGTCTTCAAGCGGAAGCCCGTTGCGGTAGGTCACAGCAACACCGTCACCGGTGAGCGTGTGCGCATTCGAGGTGGTCTTAAAGACCTTTCCGAAACCACCGGTTGCGAACACAACTGCCTTCGAGCGGAACACGTGGATTTCGCCGGTTGCCAGTTCGTACGCAACGACACCAGCCGGACGGCGCTGGCCATCCACCTCGGTCATTACCAGGTCAAGAACGTAGAACTCGTTGTAGAACTCAACACCGTGCTTGACACAGTTTTGGTAGAGGGTCTGAAGAATCATGTGACCGGTACGGTCAGCTGCGTAGCAAGCGCGACGCACAGGCGACTTACCGTGGTCGCGGGTGTGTCCACCGAAACGACGCTGGTCAATCTTGCCTTCAGGCGTACGGTTGAACGGCAGACCCATCTTTTCCAGGTCAAGAACCGCGTCGATGGCTTCCTTCGCCATGACTTCGGCTGCGTCCTGGTCTACCAGGTAGTCGCCACCCTTAATGGTGTCGAACGTGTGCCATTCCCAGTTGTCTTCTTCAACGTTGGCAAGTGCTGCACACATACCACCCTGAGCTGCACCGGTGTGCGAACGGGTTGGGTACAGCTTGGTGAGAACAGCTGTGCGTGCGCGCTGTCCGGATTCGATCGCTGCGCGCATGCCGGCGCCACCTGCGCCGACGATGACAACGTCGTACTCATGTACCTGCATAGATACTCAATTCTCCTTTAAACGACTGTCACTAAGCGGTGCAGAATTTGGGCAGAAGTTCGGCAGCAGTGTCCACTGGGCATGGGTCGAAGGTGAAGATCACCATGGTTCCCAAGACCACAACGATGGCTGAAGCGATGTACAGAACCAGCTGCAGGACAACGTTGGTTGCTGGCTTTTCTGCGTAGTCGTTGATGATGGTGCGCAGACCGTTGGTTCCGTGGAGCATGGCCAGCCACAGCATAGCCAGGTCCCAGATCTGCCAGAAGGGGTTAGCCCACTTACCGGCGACGAAACCGAAGTCGAGTCCCTGCACACCTTCGCCCTGCCATAAGTTGACGAACAGGTGACCAAAAATCAGGAACACAAGAAGCAGACCCGAAATGCGCATGAACAGCCACGCGGCAAGTTCGAACTTAGAACGGGTGTTCTTGTGGCGCTTGTATTCGCTACGAGGAGCGGGAATTGAAGTTGCCGTCACTATTCTCAACCTCCGAACGTGTGCATGAGGTGGCGGGGCAAGAACGCGATCATAACGATGAGCCACAGGATCATGACGGCCCAGAACATCTTGCGCTGGTTCTTGGGTCCACCCTTCCAGAAGTCAACAAGAATCACGCGCACACCGTTGAATGCGTGGAAAACGATCGCTGCAACCAAGCCGATTTCGGCCATTGCCATGATGGGGGTCTTATACGTTCCGATGACAGCGTCGTAGGCTGCGGGCGATACGCGTACAAGGGCTGTGTCAAGCACGTGGACCAGCAGGAAGAAGAAAATACCGACACCTGTGACGCGGTGAGCGACCCAGGACCACATTCCTTCGTGTCCGCGGTACAGCGTGCCCGTTGAGGCTTTAGCCACGGGGCATCCTCCAGTTGAGACAGTTTTAATAACATGTAAAAGCTACGCCGGGGGCGTCGCTTTAGCCAATCGAGCGAACCAGTGTCCAATAAATCCCGCGAGCTAACGCGTTCTTTATGAGATTCGCAGACATTACACATAATAACGCCACATTTGCGTTGGGTATCTCTCGGGTTTCATTTCGTGGCGCGTGTCTTGTGGAAGTGTGCCCGTGGTGCCCGCGACAATGAAGCAATGATTCCCAACTTTCATGCGGTGATCCCGGCCGGAGGTGCGGGGACCAGGTTGTGGCCCCTGTCCCGTCGCGACCGCCCAAAATTCTTGCACGACATCCTCGGAGTGGGCTCAACCCTGTTGCAGTCCACGTGGTCACGAACGGTCCCCTTGGTGGACCCGGACCACATGTGGGTGGTTACGGGACAGGCTCACGCTGAAGAGGTCTCGCACCAGCTCCCAGACTTACGGGACGATCGGTTAGTCAGGGAACCTTCACCTCGGGATTCTGCGGCAGCCATTGGGCTGGCCGCCGCGCTCATTCACCGCACTGACCCGGACGCGGTCATTGGCTCTTTTTCTGCAGACCACTCAATTACGAATGCGGAAGATTTCCGAACGGTCATCACGCAGGCTGTGGTGGCGGCGTCTGGTGGGGACATTGTCACGGTGGGGATTACGCCTACGTATGCGTCGACGGCGTACGGGTATATAGAGACCGGCGCGAACCTGGGGTTGCGGGCCGCACCCACGGCGAGGCGTGCGCTTAACTTTGTGGAGAAACCGGACGCGACCACGGCGCGGAAGTACACGTTTTCGGGGCGTTATCGGTGGAACGCGGGCATGTTCATTGCGCGCACTGACGCGATGTTGGAGTTGTTCGCACAGCACGCCCCTGATCTGTATGCGGGGTTGATGAAGATCGCCGAGGTGTGGGGCACCGACCGTCAAGATGCTGTCTTGGGTGAGGTGTGGCCGCAGCTGGAGAAGGTGGCGATCGACTATGTGATCGCGGAACCGGCTGCGCGTGCTGGGCGCGTTGTCGTTGTCCCTGGGGACTTCGGTTGGGATGACGTGGGCGACTTCGATGCGGTGGCCAAGCTTCGGCAGCCGGCGCCGGGGGAGCGGTGCGCGGTGAAGGTCATTGGTGATTCGCCGGTGATTTCGGAGGACTCGTCTGGAGTAGTGATCTCGACCGGCGACCGGCCCGTGGCACTTGTAGGGCTTGACGACGTAGTGGTCGTGGACACGGATGACGCGCTTCTTGTCACCAGCCGTAGCAGTGCGCAGAAGGTCAAGAACGTAGTTGCGCGGCTGGGCGACCGGGGGCTTACGCAGATTCTGTAGGTGTCTCGCGGGCACGTAGCCCGCGCCCACTTTCGTGTCATGCCGTGTCATGAACTGGCTCGGGTGGCGGTGAGCGACTACATTGTTGCCACACACGAATTGGGAATGAGGGCGCGTTGATTCAGACAGTTGTAAATGAGCTAGTGGATGAGCTCATTGAGTTTCGTCGTGATATCCACGCTCACCCCGAACTGTCGAACGCTGAACACCGCACAACTGAGAAGATCGCGCAACGCCTTAAAGACGCGGGCCTTGAGCCGGTGTTGTTCGAAGGCACAGGCTTGTACGTGGACGTGGGCGATGGTCCTATTGTGGGTGGTCTGCGCGCCGACATTGACGCACTTCCGCTGGACGATCTGACCCGGACTGAGTTCGCTTCAACCGTGCCGGGCGTGAGCCACTCGTGCGGTCACGACGTTCACCTCACAGCGGCGATGGGGGCAGCGCTCGCTCTGTCACGGATCCACGAAACCAAAGGTGGTTTAGGTGGAACGATCCGCTGTATTTTCCAGCCTGCTGAAGAAGTAACACCCGGTGGCGCTTTGCAAATCATTCAGCAGGGCGCGCTGACGGGCGTCCCGCTGTGCTACGCCTTGCACTGTGATCCAAACGTAGACGTGGGCAAGGTGGGTTCACGAATCGGCCCCATCACGGCAGCCGGAGACACAGTGATTCTGCGACTGCGCGGTCACGGCGGTCACACGTCACGCCCACACCTGACAGAAGACTTGGTGTATGCGCTTGGTCGTTTGGCGGTGGATTTGCCGTCGACGCTTTCGCGCCTCATCGATCCGCGTCACGCGTTTTCCTTGGTGTGGGGCGCGATCGAAGCTGGCCACGCCCCAAACGTAGTCCCCAACGAAGGTTTGCTCATGGGGACACTGCGGTGCCTGGACGTTGACGGATGGAACAAGGTCGCGCAGGTGCTACCTGACTTGGTTGACCGGATTGCCGGCCCGTACGGCGTGGAAGTGGATTTGGAACACCGCCGAGGTGTCCCACCCGTGGTCAACACCGAAGAAGAAGTGACGTTGGCTGAGCACGCGATCAGGCAGGAGCTGGGGCCGGATTCCGTGGAGCTGACCCCACAGTCGATGGGTGGGGAAGACTTCGCGTGGTACCTCACCCGGGTACCCGGTGCGCTCATTCGTTTGGGTACGCGCACTCCTGGCGGGCACACGTATGACATTCACCAGGGCGACTTCCTGGTTGATGAACGCGCTGTGGGTATTGCGACGCGTGTGAACTGCGCGGTGGCGCTGGAGGCTTTGAACCGCGCGTGATCCGTTAGGCTGGAAGGGTGGATACTAACCTTTTTCCTACACCTGTTGGCGTTGATGACCGCGACCCTATCCTGGAGCTTCCAAAGGTTTCGTTGCACGACCACCTCGACGGTGGACTGCGTGCTTCAACCCTGATTGAACTGGCTGATGAGGCTGGTTTTGAGCTCCCTTCAGGTGATCCCAGTGATATTCGTGCGCGCATTCTGGGTGCGTCAAACTCTGGGAGCCTGGAGCGTTATCTGGAGTCGTTTGCGTGGACGGTTTCAGTGATGCAGACGGCTGACGCATTGACTCGTGTTGCACGCGAATGGGTGCTTGACCAGGCTGCTGACGGCGTGTTCTACGCAGAGGCCCGGTGGGCTCCGGAACAGCACGTGCAGGGTGACCTGGACATGGATGCGGCTGTCGAAGCTGTGCAAGCAGGGCTGAATGAAGGAACCGCACTTGTTGCTGAGGCCGGCAAGTTCATTCGCGTGGGGCAGATCCTCACGGCTATGCGACACGCGAAGAACTCGGTCGCAGTGGCTGAGCTGGCGTTGCGTCACCGTGACAACGGAGTTGTGGGCTTTGACCTCGCCGGGGCGGAAGCCGGCAACCCGCCAAGTGCGCACCTGACTGCGTGCGAAGCTCTGCACGCGGCGTGCTTCCCCATGACGATCCACGCGGGTGAAGGCGCAGGTGTCGACTCAATTTTTGAAGCAGTCCAGGTGTGCCACACCCAGCGGATCGGTCACGGTGTGCGCATCGTGGAAGATATGGACATCATTGACGGGCAAGGATCCTTGGGAGACCTGTCCTCGTGGATCCTGGACCGGCAGATTCCGCTGGAACTGTCACCCACCTCGAACATCCACACGGGTGCAGCGGACTCGATCGAAACCCACCCCATCACGGGACTGAAAGACCTGGGCTTTGCCGTGACGGTGAACCCGGATAACCGGCTCATGTCGGGTACGTCCGTGTCTAAGGAAATGCGTTTGCTCGTAGACCGCGCGGGCTGGGACCAGGCCGACCTCGAATGGGTCACGGTCAACGCCCTGAACGTGGCGTTCCTGCCACTGGACGTACGCGAACGTCTGCTCGACGAACTTGTGATCCCAGGGTTCGCCAGGATCGAGCTGTGACACAAACCAACTCGGTACCACCTCGGCCAACAACCTTGTGGATTGCCATAGGGGCACTGTGCATGGAGGCGCTTGCCCTGGTGGGCGCCGGCGTGTGGTCGATTGTGCTGGCGGTTTCTGCCAAGGAAGAGGCCACGTCGCTGGTGGCGCTGGGGGCAATGTTCGTGGTGTTCGGCGCGTTGATGGTGGGCGTGTTGTTCGGGGTTTCCCGAGGTGTCCGCTGGGCTCGTCCTGCAAGTGTGGCGTGGCAGGTTCTGCAGTTGATCTCGGGGTTCGCGATTGTGGGGCAGGACCCGCGGATCGGCGGGCCAGCGATTGTTTTAGCGGCCGCGACGCTGGTGGGACTGTTCGCGCCACCCACTTTGACCTGGTATGAAGCTCGGTTGCTTGAACACGAAGCGCGCGAGGAAGAACGACTGAAGGGCGTTCAGCAAAAGGCGCTAAAGAAGAAACGGTGAGAGCGACCTCGGCCCGATTCCGCTAAGCGTGCGGTCCCACGGCCGAGGTGACTCGCGGGTGCCAACGATGCACGACCTCGGCACCCGCGAGACTGCGGAGCGTTACGCGACGCCTCCTGTCCATCCGAGGGTGGTGAGCCCTAACATGAGTGCGGCGCTCAGAGCTAGGAAGATCCCAACCTTGGGTGCGACCCAGCGGACCCACGTGAGGTACGGAACTCCTGCGGTTACGCAGGACCCCACGAGCCACGCGAGAACCGGTGACAGAAGGTTGGTGAATCCGTCGCCCAGCTGGAACGCCTGGAGTGCGATTTGGTGGTGCATGCCCAGTGCGGTTGCGATTGGGGCCACCAGCGGGATCAAGATCGCTGCTTTGGCCGCCGTGGACGGGATGATGAAATTGATGACCGCGAATAGGAGCACCATGAGCACGGCCGACCAGCCCAGCCCCACACCGTGAAGCGGACGCGTGATGGTGTACACGATTGTGTCGAGCACGTGGGCTTCTTGCAGGATGATCGAAATTGCGCCAGCCATCCCAATGATGACGGATACGAAAGCCATGCTTTGGAGACCGCGGACGATCGATTCGGCAAGTTGGTTCCACTTGAAACCGGCGACTTTTCCGATCACGATCGCCGACACGAGGTTGACCGCGAACATCGCATCGATGGTTCGTTTGGAGTCGATAAAGAGCGAATACGCGACGATCACGCCGAACTGAAAAAGGAACAGTGCGATGACCATGACTGATCGTGCGCGGAGTTTTTCAGCGGCGACGGTGCTGTCGTCGGTGTGATCGTAAGGGCGCCAACCGTGCTTCCACATGGGGGAGCGGGTGGGGTCTTGCTGGATCTTGCGAACGTAGAGGAGAACGAAGGCCAGCCCAACTAGCATGAAACCGTTCATGATAAGCAGGCGCACACCAAAGCCGGAGTAGGGTGGCAGGCCGATCATCATCTGCGTAATGGCCATGTGCTTTGGCCCGGTGCCAAACCCGATGAGCGCTGCGAACGTTGTGACGCTGACCGCGACGATGCCGTCGAGCCCCAGCTTCCGGGCAAACAAGACGCCGATGGGTACGATTGCGATCAACGCGTCGCTACCGGAGAATCCGCCCAGATAGACCATGAGGCAGAACAGTCCTGAAATCAGCAGGGGTGTGCTCTTGTCTTGGAGCCGGTAAACCGTTGCATTGAGCAGATTTTCGAACGCCTTGGACTCCAGGACCACGTGGACGTTGGCTCCCACCATGAGTACGGCGAAGGCGATGGGGGCCATTTTTACGGCACCACTCAGCAGGAGCATGAGCGCGTCGATTGGGTTGACCGGTGTTTGGTCGCTGAGGAAGGAGAACGAGTTGGGGTCGATGGTTCCGTCGGGACCCTTTTCGAACTGCCCGGCTGGGATGAGGTAACCGGCCACAACGACCACGCCCAAGATGATGAGCATGAGCCACAAGAGGTGGGGCATCTGGAACCGTTTAGCTGGTGTGTTTGCCGGGTCTGAGTGGTTGTCCCGGGTTTCCGTTGCGGGAGTGCGTGGGTTTTTAGGCGGGTCGATTGTTGCGGTTGAGCTGATGTCAGATTCGTTCAGCTGAGTGCTTTTGGGCATAGTGAAGCTCCTGTATGCGGGTTGGATAGGGATGAATCACCGCGGTGCATCGCTTCTCGTTGCGGCTGTACTCAGCCTGAATCTGAATGTGTCTGAGGTGGCAGGCTAGGCGTGCGGGTTATGAAGGCACGGCCCGTTTGGGCAGGGAAACCCCTTGGGGTGCTGGCCCAGTGCTCACCTGGTGTGAAGGGTTACTTAACTATTGGCGAGCTGGGGCCCTGTGTGCCTGCCGAAGCCGACGGAATTCGACAGCACCGCGCACATACACGGGCCGGCCCTGTCCAGTGGCTTGCGGGCAGCCACCACGTCGAGTTGAGGGAACTGGGGATCGTGTGTCTCTGCCACGAAGGTTCGCGGGAAAGCGAGGGCGTGTACGGTCACAGGTCCTCACTCCTTCCGATCTCAGCGTTTAGTGTTTAACAGTTCCAGTGGTTTGCACTCTACCGCCCAAGGTGGGCGAACATGCAAACTACGTCGAACTATGACAATGGGGCGACGCGGGTCCGCCTGGCTCCTCCAAGGCGTCAGTACACCAGCCGGCGCCCCGCCGTACCTATGGTCGCGCCCATGGCCTCACCTACGACTGGATACCTACGCGCCCTACGACTGAACCGACTCACAGGCTTGGAAGAAGAAGTCACCTTCGGTCTCGCCGTCGGTTTCGCGCATGAGCACGGCACTCTGCTGAATCGCCCACCACAGTTCAGGTGCCGAAATCCACGTCTTGCGCAGGTCCTCGCGCGTATCCGGGTCGTTCGCCAGCTTCTCAGCCGCCGCGCCAATCCGGTTGGCTCCTTCCGGGTCCGAACACTCCTTCTTCAGTTCTTTATTCTTAGGAGTCAGGCCAGGAATCTCATCCGTATTCGTGGTCTTCACATCAAACGCGCTGTCACCCAGCTGTTCGGCTTCGAACGTGCCACGAATCCGGTAGAACCCAGGTGAGTTTTCGGAAACAGCTTTCTTATCGACCGTGACACTCACCGAGTCAGGGGTGTCGGGAGTGAGCGTCACACGGTCGCTGTCACCCACCTCGGCTCCGGTGTGCACAACCACATCCACGTACACCGGCTTTTTGTCGCCAGCCGCCTTGGCGAGCGTGTCCCACAGCGGGTCGTTATCCCGCGAACCGCCGGGGGAGGCGTCAACCACGGTGAGTTCGGGGGTCTCGGCAGGCGCGGAGATAGAGGGCACGGGGTCGGGGCTACCAGTTTCGTAGCTGTTGCCCGGGCGTTCGGTCTGGTTGACTGCGCACGCTGACAGGGTGGTCAGCGCGGTGGCTACCAACGCCGAGGTCACAAAAGTTTTAGCTGGGATCACGGCTACTCCTTTAGAGAGTGGGAAGGGGCCGGACGGGGCCGATTGAGCTGATTCGGTTATGTGAGGTTTCGCGGGAACGGGCCTATGTGGGGCTGAACCCTGTTGATAACGAGCGTAGCAATTCTGCCAGTTTTCGTTTTTGAGCCTGGCTTAAGTTGGACAGTAGCTCGTGCTCGTGTTCGAGAAGTTCGGCGAGTGCGGTGTCTACTTTGGTTCGGCCCGAGGCGGTGAGCCGGACGTGGACCCCGCGACGGTCCGTTGGGTCGGGGTGGCGACTGACGAGACCGCGGGAAACGAGGCGGTCAATCCGGTTGGTCATGGTGCCTGAAGTGACCATCATTTCGTTGACTAGAGTCGACGGGCTGAGTTGATATGGCTCACCGGCCCGACGCAGGGCGGATAGGACGTCGAAGGCCCACACTTCAAGTCCGTGGGCTGCGAATGTTTCTTTGCGTGCTAGGTCCAGTTGCCGAGCCAGGCGCGAGACACGGGACAGAACAGCCATGGGTGTGACGTCTAGGTCTGGCCGTTCGCGTTCCCACGCGCTGACAATGAGATCAACCTCATCCATAGTGCAAGTCTAAGACATTTTAGGTTGGCATTAAGAATCTTTGTCATCAAGATATTTTGTGTGTGATTGAGGTCGGGTTCGTTCGCGGCCAGTGCGTGAACGTGGTCTGGCCCGTGCGCCGCATCACATTTGCCCGCAAATTTTCGTCCAGCACCTGACATGAGCGCTAAAACGACTAGAGTGAGGAATTGGGCGTAGAACCAGCTTCTTTCTCGCTGGGTGGACGCGGTTCGCACAGTCGTGTGGGCAGGGCCCACGGCAAGGACTAGGCTGGGATATGCGTAGGAGAACAACTTCCGCAAGGAAGTGGCCCAAATCTACAACTTAAGGAAATAGACGTGGATCTTTTCGAGTATCAGGCCCGCGACCTTTTCGAAAAGCACGGAGTGCCCGTGCTCAAGGCCAAGGTCGCATCAACCCCGGAAGAAGCACAGAAGGCAGCTGAAGAATTAGGCGGCGGCACGGTCGTCGTAAAGGCTCAGGTGAAGATCGGTGGTCGCGGTAAGGCCGGCGGTGTGAAGCTTGCTCACAACCCTGCTGAAGCCAAAGAGCGCGCAGAAGAAATCCTGGGGCTCGACATCAAAGGCCACATCACTCACAAGGTTATGATCGCCGAAGGTGCCGACATCGCTGAAGAATACTACTTCTCCGTGCTGTTGGACCGCGCGAACCGTACCTTCCTCGCAATGTGCTCGAAGGAAGGCGGAATGGACATTGAGACCCTCGCGGCTGAACGTCCTGAAGCCCTGGCTAAGGTTCCAGTAGACGCGATCGAAGGTATCGACGAAGCTAAGGCTAAGCAGATCGCTGAAGAAGCTGGCTTCGACGCAGAAACCGCTGGTCTGGTTGCACCCGTTCTGCAGCAGCTGTGGACCGTGTTCAAGGAAGAAGACGCAACGCTGGTCGAGGTTAACCCACTGGTTAAGACCGGGGACAACACGATCCTGGCGCTGGACGGAAAGGTGTCGCTGGACGACAACGCGTCATTCCGTCACGAAGAGCACGAAGAACTTCGCGACATCCAGGCTGAGGACCCACTGGAACTCAAGGCGAAGAAGCTCGACCTTAACTACGTCAAGCTCGACGGTGAGGTCGGTGTCATTGGTAACGGTGCTGGACTGGTGATGTCCACTCTGGACGTTGTTGCTTACGCCGGTGAAAAGCACGGTGGCGTGAAGCCAGCGAACTTCCTGGACATCGGTGGTGGAGCTTCCGCCGAGGTTATGGCCAACGGTCTGGACGTCATCCTCGGTGACGACCAGGTCAAGAGCGTGTTCGTGAACGTGTTCGGTGGAATTACCGCATGTGACCAGGTTGCTAACGGTATCGTCAAGGCCCTGGAAATCCTGGGCGACAACGCCACCAAGCCACTGGTTGTGCGCCTGGACGGAAACGCCGTTGAAGAAGGCCGCGAAATCCTGGCCAACGCCAACCACCCACTCGTCACCACTGTCGACTCCATGGACGGTGGAGCCGACAAGGCCGCTGAACTGGCTGCTAAGTAACCCGGAAAGGACTTACACTCATGTCGATTTTCCTCAACAGTGAATCAAAGGTCATTGTCCAGGGTATTACCGGTGGTGAAGGAACCAAGCACACCGCACGTATGCTGGCAGCCGGAACCCAGATTCTGGGTGGTGTGAACGCTCGCAAGGCTGGCACCACGGTCTCGCACAAGGACAAAGACGGTAACGACGTAGAACTCCCAGTTTTCGCTTCTGTTGAAGAAGCAATGCAGGAAACTGGTGCAGACGTTTCGGTTGCTTTCGTGCCGCCAGCGTTCTCCAAGGACGCAGCATTTGAAGCGATCGACGCTGGAATTGGCCTGCTGGTGATCATCACCGAAGGTATCCCAGTTCAGGACGCCGCTGAAATCTGGGCGCACGCAAGCGCAAAGGGCAACAAGACCCGCATCATTGGTCCTAACTGCCCAGGAATCATTTCGCCTGAGCAGTCACTGGCTGGAATTATCCCCGCGAACATCACCAAGCGCGGAAAGATCGGTCTTGTGTCCAAGTCGGGTACGTTGACCTACCAGCTCATGTACGAACTGCGTGACATCGGATTCTCGACCTGTATTGGTATCGGTGGTGACCCAGTTATTGGTACCACCCACATCGACGCAATCGCTGCGTTCCAGGAAGACCCTGAAACTGAAGCAATCGTGATGATTGGTGAAATCGGTGGTGACGCTGAAGAGCGTGCAGCCGACTACATCAAGGAGAACGTCACCAAGCCAGTCGTTGGTTACGTCGCAGGTTTCACCGCTCCCGAAGGTAAGACCATGGGTCACGCTGGTGCGATCGTCTCTGGTTCTTCAGGTACTGCTGAAGCGAAGAAGAAGGCTCTTGAGGCTGCTGGCGTGAAGGTGGGTAAGACCCCATCCGAAACCGCTGCACTCATGCGCGAAATTCTGGGCGCTTAAGTTGTTCTGACCGGCCTGTATGTGGGCCGTGAAAAGCGCGTCACCCCGTTGCGGGTGGCGCGCTTTTGTTGTGCTTGTGTGGAGAGGGCGCGGTTCTATTGTCGAGGTGCTTTGACGCACAAAACTGGGGTAGTGGCCCGCGAAATGATGTTTTGTGCAATTGAGCCAAGGAGTAGTTTGCCCACGCGTGATCGCCGAGGTGTCCCAATGACGATCATGCGCACGTCGGGGAGGTCTTCTTCGAGTGCAAGTATCTCTTCTACTGCGTCGTTGCCACGGAGGTACTGGCGAACTTCGTGGGGTACACCTGTGGTGTCTAGGTGTTCGCGAAGGTTTTCGAGCTGTTGGGGAGTAGCGACCAAGGGGTCATCGACAGCCTCACCGACGCCGGCGTTGACGACGAAGAGGCTGTCGCCGGTGTCCTTCGCAATGCGTACCGCCGTGTCGACGGCAGACTTGCCTTGTGGCTTGGGCACGTAGCCCACAATGATCGTCACGGCGTTTCTCCTTTCGGCTCTATTAGCTTAGCGTGTTCGCTCATCGCCGCTGGAGAGCGAACGCTGCCGTGCTAGCCTCAACGTAACTGGCGCAGAGTTGGGCAGGAGATCAGCGAATCTCACGACCACGTTGATGCGATCGTGGCAAACGCAGGAACCCAGTCAAACAGCTCGCTTGACCTCAAAGTGAACTACTTTGGTGCAATCGACACGATCAAGGCGCTCGAACCTCTCCTCACCCAGTCGGAGGATCCACGGGTGGCCATTACCGCCTCGGCGGCATCACTGCAGCCCACCGACTACTCACTGGTGGAACTCCTCCTTGCCGGCGACCGCGAAAAGGCGGTAGCACCCGGCGTGGTTGAGACTCCGATGACGAAAGAGCTGTTGGCGTCGGAAGAAGGCCGGAAACTAGCGCTGGGCACCATGCCAGCGCCACTGAACGGGCCGGTGAAGCCAGATGGGGTTGCGCATGTGCTGGCGTTTGTGGTTTCGGCCGAGAACCGTTCCATGACCGGGCAGGTCTTGTACGTGGACGGTGGCTTTTAGATAGTGGAAAAGCAAAAGCCTCGCTAGCTGAGCTTGTCCAGTTTAGCGAGGCTTTTGAGGAATAATCCTGATCCGTACACCCCCCGGGACTCGAACCCGGAACCCACTGATTAAGAGTCAGTTGCTCTACCAATTGAGCTAGAGGTGCGCAACGAAAAACTACTTTACATGGTCGAACCCCAGATGGGAAATCGGAGAAAGCGGATTTTCGTCATTTGTGTGAGAAGTCACATTCGAGGGGTTTGGTTAGCGTGATGGCCGTGCAGGTTGCGGGTGTAAACACGCCTTGCCGGTGATTGGCCCTACAGGTAAAGCCCTGTCGAGCTGTCGTCTGGTTGATCGGCAATGCCGTGGACGTCCCTCTCACGAAGGAGAGTGAACGTACGCGCATCCAATTCCACCTCGGCCTGTTCTTCAGGGTCAAACAAAACAGAGTCACCCAGCGAGACCTGCCGCACCAACGGGCCGGTAGCAACTACCGTGCCCCACGCCAGCCGGCGCCCAACCCGGGCGGTAGCCGGAATGACAATCCCAGCCGATGACTTGCGTTCGCCTGATTCTTTATCTGGTTCAACGAGGAGACGGTCGTGCAACATGCGCACGGGGACTGACTCCAGGTTCGAACTGCGTGCCTGAGTGTCAGCCACGGCGTTACTTTTTGCGGGTAGCCAGGAAGGTGATCAGAGCGGCCGTGCCCAGGACGATGCCGCCAGCCAGTGCAAGGCGGTCGACTTTGGGGGAGCCGTCGCGGTTGATGACAATTCCTTTAGCTGAGTCAGTTGCGCGTGCGGCCAGGGCCTTGGGGTGAACCCGGCCAACAAGCTCGTCGATGTTGGCCGCGAGTCGCTGTTCACGCAGGCGGATCGATTCAATCAGTTGGTCTTTGTTTGCGTTATCTACAGTGACGTTAGACGTGTAAACGTTGCTCATGGTTTGAAGTTTACCTGGTGCGACCGACTATCGTGGAATGTGTTCTTCACAATATCTAAAAGGGGAGATGTACCATGCCACGTTTGGAAATCGGCGACGTTGCGCCTGAGTTCGAACTGCTCAATGCGCAGGGGGAGACGGTGAAGCTTTCGGACTTCGCTGGGTCGAAAGTGATCGTGTACTTCTACCCCAAAGCCATGACACCCGGCTGCACCACGCAGGCGTGCGACTTCCGCGACAACCTTGAAGCTCTTAAAGGCGCCGGGTACCAGGTGGTGGGGATTTCTCCTGACAAGCCCGAGTCGTTGCAGAAGTTCACTGACAAGGAAGGGCTGAACTTCACGTTGCTCAGCGACCCCGACAAGAAGGTGCTTGAAGAGTGGGGCGCGTTTGGCGAGAAGAAGAACTACGGCAAGGTTGTGCAGGGTGTTATCAGGTCCACGGTTGTGGTTGATGAGGCCGGCAAGGTCGAGCTGGCCAAGTACAACGTGAAGGCCACCGGGCACGTGGCGCGGATCCTGAAGGATGTTGGCCTGGCGTCGTAGGACGTAGATCGTAAGCCGTAACGGGCGCTGGCTGCGGCTTGGTGTTGCTGGGCGCGGGTGATTTTTGCTCGCGCTGGGTTTGCACTATGCTGGATAGGCGCGCGCGAGTGGCGGAATTGGTAGACGCGCTGGATTTAGGTTCCAGTGTCTTTTGACGTGAGGGTTCAAGTCCCTCCTCGCGTACTTTTGTGAAGTCTCGGGACATCGTTCACTCGATGTCCCGAGACTTTTTGTGTTTTGGG
>ERZ1031273.35-NODE-35-length-77956-cov-14.389045_pt1 | contig 77956 bp, 73 predicted proteins | sample MGYA00516575_ERZ1031273 | MGnify/ENA primary metagenome ERZ1031273 (study PRJEB33718, sample SAMN03159816) | human skin metagenome | collected 2014-02-25 | study: EMG produced TPA metagenomics assembly of the PRJNA266117 data set (Human skin bacterial metagenome... | reverse complement strand
ACGCCTTCTTGCGTTCCGCTTCCAGGACCGCCGACACGTTCTTCACATCGTCACGCATCTGTTCAATGAGCGTGTCCATGCCAGAAAACTCGATCTGCCCACGAATGTGCGCTATAAACTCCACGCGCGCCGGCTCGCCGTACACGTCCATATCGGGGAACTCCACACCCACAACATTGACTTCGACACGACGGTCGTCGCCGTCGAACGTAGGATTCGACCCCACCGAAATCGCGCCGGGCTGTTGCCGGCCGTCCGCGAAGTACACCCACCCCGCATACACGCCGTCAGACGGAATCAAACCAGCCACATCACCACCGATGTTGGCCGTGGGGAATCCCATTTCACGACCTCGGGCGTTGCCGTTGACCACCGTGCCGGTCACCACGTGGGGCCGACCCAACATGCGCGCGGCATCTTCCACATTGCCGTCCAGCAACAGGGAGCGGATGTGGGTGGAGGACACGCGCGAAAGGCCCTCACCGTCGCCGAGGTCGTCGACCGCCACCACGGTTTCGACTCCGTGGCGCTGCCCCAGGTTTTGCAAGGTGGCCAAGTCGCCTTCGTTTCCGCGACCAAACCGCACATCGCGTCCCACCACGATTGCACGCACGCCCACATCACGAGCCAAGAACTCGATGAACTCTTCAGCACTCTGATCGGCAAACTCAAGCGAATACGGTTGCACCAAGGTGGCATCAACACCGGTTGCCGCGATGCGCGCCAGCTTTTCATCCAGCCCCGTAATGAGCTGGGGTTTGTGATCGGGACGATGTACGGCCGCTGGGTGCGGATCGAATGTCATGGCCAGGCTGGAAAGACCACGCTCATCAGCCACGCGCACCAACGTGCGCAAGACCGCCTGGTGGCCGATGTGTACGCCGTCGAAGTTGCCCAAGGTCAGCGCGCATAGATCGGTGGCCTCGTCAGCGGACCGAAGAACCTCCACACGCACTCCTTAACTTCTGCGCACACATAAGACGGCTACCTAGCGCTAGCCAGGAATTACTTTACACAACCTGGGTCAGCCAGAATGCGACCGACCCAACAGCGCACCCCACGCCCAGCGACGCGAAGGTGCCAATGATGAACCGCTCCCCCGCGGCCCGCGAATTCTTCAGTTCAGGAATGCGGCCCAGACCTTTAACCGCGATGATGACGGCTAACACCTCACCTCGCCCCAGCGCCACGGCGGCCGCCGCAAGCGCACGTTCCAACACCCCAATCATGAGGCCACCGCGCATCACACCCGTGCTGGCGGTTGGGGTTGGGTCCGGAACGTTGGGTTCTGCGCTTTCTTCAGTGCTGTCCTCAGTGCTGTCCTCGCCTTCTAGCTCGCCGAGGTCGTTCTCACCCGCCCCGTCCTCTCGGGCTGCCAGCCGCAAGACTCCAGAAGTCACAGGTAAACCCGCAACTGCCGCAAGAAGCGCGGCGCCAGCGGCGATGAGTAGATCAATGAGCATGTGTTTCCCAGGGTTGGTGAGCACGGTCGAGTAACCGTTCAGCGCAGTCAATCGCTTCCATGATGCCTTCAGCCCGCCCGGCTCGCAAAGATTTGGACACTGCTTGTTGAGAGATGTTGAGGTCTTCAGCGATCTGCGTTTGAGAGGCTCCAGGGGTATTCCGTAGCGCGTCGATCACTTGCCATTGCGCGTCGGTGGCACGTGTAGTCAGGTCGAACATGAGTCGCAGAACTGTTTGTGCGTCTTGGGCGTCCTTGATGTGGTCCTCACTGGTGGTAGCCGTTTCCACACACAGTGGTGACCATGTGTTCTTTGCCGCCTCAACGGCAGTGCGCGCCGCAATAAACGCTTGGCCTCGAGCTTGATCCGAACTGTCCGGGAGGGGGTGCTCCACCTCACCTAGTCCGATTCCAATTGACCACTGACCTGTTCGCGCAATCGCAATGCACGCGCGAACAACGTGTGGCGCAGACTCTAAAACCGCTTGAGCTTCATCGCCCACGGTTCGCACGAATGGAAGGACTGTCGACACGCCCTCAACGGCTTTGAGAAGCTCAGGAACGCGATCAGGTTGGGTGCGCGAGCTCTGCTGGTCGACGGTCAAAACGTACATAGTAGAAGTGTATCGCACAACAGCGCACCTACAACCCTTCACGGTTGTAAATTGAAATACAACCTCTAATGGTTGTTAAGCTCTGCGGGTTGAGCAAAACCAGTAGCCACTTTTAGAGCACGCCCGCCAGCTCGTGGCTCCAGCACTGCGACCAAGATGCCGTTGTACAACCCCGCGCACACACGCTCTCCGCTACCCGCCGGCGCATCAATGAACTTACCGTGAGCCACATCGACTGCCTGCTCGCGACTCAACTCGATGGTGGGCAGGACAGCGCTTGCCACCTCGGCCAGAGAAATCAACGGCGCCGGCTCCACACGCTCCCCCAACGCCTCATACGACGGCAGCTCCACGGCCCGGTCAAGAGTAAAGGGCCCCACCCGGTCACGGCGCAACCGCGTCAGGTGACCGTACACGCCCAAGGAGTCGCCGAGGTCGCGCGCAAGTGCGCGGATATACGTCCCCGAGGAGCAGTCCACGCTGGCTTCAAGGTCCACACATTCGCACGCAGGTGAATCGTCGTACTCACAAGCCCTGAGTTCAGGCGCGGAAACCTCGAACCGCGACACCGTGACCGTGCGTGCCTTGAGCTGCACATCTTCTCCGGCGCGCACCAGGTCATAGGCCCGTTTGCCGTCCACTTTGATCGCAGAAACTGCGCTGGGGACTTGCTCAATGTGCCCCGTCAGGCGCTCAACGCCACGCGCAATCGACGCCTGATCCACGTTACGAATAGCGTCCGCGGGAGCGAATCTGTCGGGCGCGGAGTCAGCATCGTCGGTAGGAGTGCCAACGCCCAAACGGATGGTGGCCGAGTACGTTTTATCGGCACCCACCAAATACGTCAGAAGCTTAGTTCCTTTTCCCAAGCCCAGAACCAAAACGCCTGTGGCCATGGGGTCGAGCGTTCCCGCGTGCCCAACTTTGGATGTGCCAAACCATTTACGGACGCGCGAAACAACGGCGTGGCTCGACATGCCACCGGGCTTGTCGACAACGAGAATACCGGTGGGAGCTGACGCGCCCACGAATTAGTTCACCGAAATGTGAACGTGGTCAAAGTGGTTAGCAGTGTCGCCTCCACGGTTCTCCATGGGGCGGCCCTTCCAACCGGTGTAAGGGGCGTAAATCTTCTGCTCCCAAATCACATACTTGATGTTGAGTTCTTTGCGGTTCTTGATGAGGAACGCCGTGATCTCGTCGCCCACCTGGCCACGAATCATCGCGTCAACAGCCTGACCAGTGTTGTGGTCCGAGCCTGGGTCGTTACGGCGTCCACCGTAGGACTTGACCTGCGGGAAGTTCGCGCACACTGCACGGTAGGCGGAAATCGCGTTTGGCGTGAGTCCACTTTCAATGGATGCGGAGACGCCACATGGAGCACCGCTCACTGGCTTGTCAGAACTTCCAGGGTCAACAGAGTCTCCAGCGCCCGAGCTTGCGCCCGCTCCAGCTGCTGATCCAGACGAGCCGGATGACGATGCGGACTTCGTTTCTTCTGGAGCCGACTTTGCCTCAACCTTGGACAGACCGGACGCAAAAGCAGACATGTCCTGGTCCTTACCGTCGACCGAAATTCCTTCCGACGCGGTGAAGTCTTGATTCTCAGGTGCGTGCGACTCTGCTACTACCTGTGAGTCTTTGTTGTCGTTACCGCCGGTCACCATGGTGGCGGTGGTCACCAGAGCAGCACCTGCTGCCACTGGAACTACAACAGCAGCGAGCATGGGGCGACGGCGGACGCTACGCATCACGCCGGTTGCGGTTGTCGCTTTGTCACCTGCTCGGCGACCACGAGGCTTGGTGCCAACGACTGCCGACATAAAGTCGCTAACCGAGGTCTTCGACTTCTTCGGTGCTGAGTGCTTACCCATCGCTACAGTCCCTTAACATGCTCGTGATCATTTTGTTACCAATGAAAAGTTTAACGAGCAGAGGCCCCCTGTCAAACAACAAGGGGCCTCTGCGTGAAAGATTTCTCTTAGAAATCCTCTTCACCCTCGCGAGGCTTCCGATACGGATCAGCCTCACCAGCGTGTTTAGCATTCTTTGCGAGTTCCGCCACACGAGCGTCGGATTCCTGTGCTTTTGCTAACAGCGTGTCGAGTTCAGCCGCAGCTGCAGGAACCGAGTCAGCAACGAACTCCAGACTTGGCGTCAGACGAATCTGCAAACCCTTCCCCACCTCGGAACGGATGAGTCCCTTGGCGGAGTTGAGAGCAGCCTTAGTAGCCGCCAATTGTTCGTCATCCCCGAACACCGTGTAGAACACGGTGGCGTTCTGCAGATCACCCGTGACACGAACATCGGTCACCGTAATGAAGCCCAGACGCGGGTCTTTGACACGCTTTTCCAGCGTCTGCGCAACGATCACCTTGATGCGATCCGCAATTTTGCGGGCACGTGTGGAGTCAGCCATGAGAAACGTCCTTCCAACTAGTCACGTGGCTTTTCGCGCATTTCGAACGTCTCGATCATGTCACCTTCACGAATGTCGTTGAAGCTTCCAAGACCGATACCACATTCGAAGCCTTCGCGAACCTCGGTTGCGTCGTCCTTGAACCGACGCAGGGATTCGACCGTGAGCTTGTCGCCCACAACAACCCCGTCGCGAGTCACGCGAGCACCAGCGTTGCGCTTGATGACACCGTCCTTGACCATACAACCTGCGATGTTTCCGAACTTGGACGAACGGAACACTTCGCGGATTTCGGCGGATCCGGTGTGGACTTCTTCGTACTCTGGCTTGAGCATGCCCTTCAGCGAGGACTCGATGTCGTTGATCGCGTCGTAAATCACCGAGTAGTAACGCACGTCCACGCCTTCCGAATCCGCGAGGTCGCGGGCTTTGGCTTCGGGGCGCACGTTGAAACCAATCACAATCGCGTTGTCCACGGTTGCCAGGTTGATGTCGTTTTCGGTGATCGCACCCACGCCACGGTGGATGATGCGCAGGTCCACTTCGTCGCCCACGTCGATCTTGAGCAACGAGTCTTCCAGAGCTTCGACCGCACCGGAGACGTCACCCTTAAGAATGAGGTTGAGCATGTCAACCTTGCCTTCTTCAAGGGCCTTGGTGAAGTCTTCGAGGCTAATGCGCTTACGACTGCGAGCCTGTGCGGCGTTACGTTCGATCGCGTCACGCTTTTCAGCGATCTGGCGCGCCGTACGGTCGTCGTCCGTGACCAAGAAGCTGTCACCAGCCCGAGGCACACTCGACAGACCCAGCACCTGCACCGGACGTGAAGGTCCGGCTTCTTCCAGCTGCTGGCCGTTTTCGTCAAACATGGCACGCACGCGACCAAAGCTGGTGCCACACACGATCGCGTCACCCTGGCGCAGGGTTCCGGACTCCACCAGAACCGTTGCCACTGCACCACGACCCTTGTCCAGCTTGGCTTCAATCGCGATACCTCGCGCAGCCTTGTCTGGGTTGGCCTGCAGGTCAAGGGCTGCATCCGTGGTGAGCAGAACAGCTTCGAGAAGGTCGTCAATACCCTTGCGCTGAAGCGCCGAAATAGGCACGAACATGGTGTCACCACCATAGTCTTCAGCAACCAGGTTGTATTCCGTGAGTTGCTGCATGACCTTGGATGGGTTCGCCGATTCCTTATCGATCTTGTTCACTGCCACCACGATCGGAACATCTGCCGCCTGAGCGTGATTGAGCGCTTCAATCGTCTGAGGCATCACACCGTCGTCGGCTGCGACCACAAGGATCGCAACGTCGGTGGACTTGGCACCACGGGCACGCATCGCGGTAAACGCTTCGTGACCTGGGGTGTCAAGGAACGTGATGGGGCGCTTGTCGCCTTCGTGGTCCACACTCACCTGGTATGCACCGATGTGCTGGGTAATTCCACCGGCTTCTCGCGACACCACGTTCGACGAACGGATAGCGTCCAAAAGCTTGGTCTTACCGTGGTCAACGTGACCCATAACGGTAACGACCGGTGGACGTGGAACCATGTCTTCTTCATCTTCTTCTGCTTCCGCATCGAGGTCGATGTCGAAGGCTTCAAGAAGTTCACGGTCTTCGTCTTCTGGGGACACGATCTGGATCTTGTAACCCAGCTCTTCACCCAGAATCTGGAACGTGTCTTCGTCCAGCGACTGGGTGATGGTTGCCATCTCGCCCAGGTGGAACAGCACGGTCACCAGGTTGGTTGGGTCGGTGTTAATCTTTTCTGCGAAGTCAGCCAGTGAGGATCCGCGACGCAGACGCAGTGGTGTTTCGCCGTCGCCGCGGGGTACCTTGACACCGCCGACGACGGGAGCCTGCATCTCTTCGAGCTCCTGGCGCTTTGCCCTCTTGGACTTGCGTCCCTTCGAGCGTCCGGTTCCGCGACCGAATGCACCCTGGGTGCCACCTCGGCCGCCGCGACCTCCGCGACCACCTGGACGGCCACCGCCACCCGGACGACCGCCACCTGGGCCTCCTGGCCCGCCAGGTCCACCTGGTCCTCCAGGACCGCCGGGACCTCCTGGTCCACCACCGCGTGACGGTGCTGGCTTAGCGATAGCGGAGTTCTTGAGCATCGCCGGGTTGGGGCGTGGTGCGCCTGAACGTTGTCCTGGCTTGGGACCGCCACCTGGGCGTGGTCCGCGGCCGGGGCGTGGCGCACGGTCGTCGCCTCCGCGTGGTCCGGGCTTAGCGCCTGGCTTTGGCATGCCCTGCGAGGAAGCGAACGGGTTGTTGCCCGGGCGCGATCCTGGGCGTCCCGGCTTAGGTCCGGGCTTAGCGCCTGGTTTAGGCATGCCCTGCGAGGAAGCGAACGGGTTGTTGCCCGGGCGTGACCCAGGGCGTCCCGGCTTAGGTCCGGGCTTAGCTCCCGAGGCAGGCGCACCTGGCTTTGGAGCGCCCGGCTTGGGTGCGGGCTTAGGTACGGCAGCACCTGGCTTAGGTGCCGAGGTGGGAGCAGCTGGCTTGGGTGCGTCCGACTTTTCGGCGCCAGGCTTGCCAGCGGCTGGAGCGGGCTTAGGAGCCGGGGTCTTCTTTGCAGTTGTTTCTTTAGGCGCAGTGTCCTTTTTAGCTGCTTCCTTAGGCGCACCCGGCTTAGGTGCCGCTGATTTAGATGCCGAGGTCTTTGAAGCCGCGGTCTTAGAATCGCCACTCTTAGTAGCGGCAGGCTTGGTCGCTCCGGGCTTTGCAGCCGTGGTTTTTGTTGCCGAAGTCTTGGCAGCTGCGCTCTTCGATGCAGCGGTCTTGGTCGCTGTCTTCTTAGCACCGGTCTTAGTGCCGCTTGCGGGCTTGTCGCCAGCGGAGTCTGCACTGTTCGACGCGTACAGTTCTTTCAAACGCCGAACGACAGGCGCTTCAACTGTCGAAGATGCTGAACGAACAAATTCGCCCATTGATTCAAGTTTTGCCAGCACATCTTTGCTGGTAGTGCCGAGCTGTTTTGCCAGCTCATGGACACGGGGCTTAGCCACATTTCTCCTGTCCGGGCTCCTTCCGGACAGGAAGGAACCTCATCGTAAGTGAACAGATCTCATTTCACTGCTCACAACCAATAATTCTGGGTGTCATTTCTGAGCACTCACTACGTGGTTTCCATTTCGCTAACTACTTTCCGTAATCGGTAGATCGGGAACTTCTAGGTTGCGCACCCGAAGAGCCCGTGCGAACGCGTTCTTTTTCCGCGCTGTTTTCCAACACGCTTGTGTAGGGTGAATCCACATTCCCCTTCCGGGAAGCGTGCGTTGGGTATCTGCAGTCAACGAACCCTGTACAGAGACAAACCGTGAAAGTTTGCTTGTGGGTTCTACTTTTCTGCACCCCACACACATGCGGATAGGTTCACAAGACACCCACCCATTCTACACACTCGGCAAATTCGACTATGCGGTGCCTACGATGTCGATCTTCCAGCCGGTGAGTTTCGCTGCCAAGCGAGCGTTCTGACCTTCCTTGCCGATGGCCAGCGACAACTGATCGTTTGGCACATAGGCGCGGGCCATCTTCGCGGACTCGTCGAGTACTTCCACCTTGGCGGCCTTAGCAGGAGAAAGCGCGTTAGCCACGAACTTGGCAGGGTTTTCGCTGTAGTCGACGATGTCGATCTTTTCTTCGCCCAGTTCCCCCATAACGGCGCGCACACGGGAACCGTATTCACCAATGCAGGCTCCCTTGGCATTGAGGCCCGGGACCTTGGGTGTCACTGCGATCTTGGTGCGGTGACCAGCTTCGCGAGCAAGCGACACGAGCTCCACCTGACCGTCCGCGATTTCTGGGACTTCGTGTGCAAATAGTTTGCGCACCAGGTTGGGGTGGGAACGCGAAACAGTGACGGACGGACCCTTCTGCCCCTTGTGGACATCGGTGACGTACACGCGGAGACGACGACCGTGTTCATACGTCTCCCCCGGCACCTGTTCGTGCGGAGGCAACAAGGCTTCAACGTCACCCAGGTTCACTTGAACCATGTCTTCTTGCTTGCCCTGCTGGATCACGCCAGAGACGATCTCACCCTCGTGGTTCTTGAAGGAACCCAAGACCGATTCGTCTTCGACGTCACGCAGACGCTGGTGGATGACATTGCGGGCAGTCTGTGCGGCGATGCGCCCAAAACCTTCCGGAGTGTCATCGAATTCCCCAATGGGGTTGTCGTCGTCATCGAATTCGACTGCCCAGATAGTGGCTTTACCGGTTTTCGTGTCGAGTTCAGCGCGGGCGTCCGGGTAGTAGCCTTCTGTGCGCTGGTACGCGATAAGCAGGGCCTGTTCGATCAGATCCACGAGCACTTTCAAAGGAATTTCGCGCTCTCGCTCGATCATTCTTAGCGCGCTCAGGTCGATGTCCACGTATCTGGCCTTCCGTTTTGCCGCCTACCCGGCTATTGAAATTTCAGTTGTTCACAAATGAACGTGTAGGTGTAACCCTAATGGATTCACCTGATTAGCGGAATCGCAAAACGACCTTTGCTTTCGTAATGTCCGAAAAAGGAATCACATAGTCCACTTTCTTGGAGTCTACGAGCGTGATGCCGTGATCGGTCACATCGACGAGTTCGCCCGTGTACGCGGGGCCGTTGGTGCGCACATCCAGGTTGCGACCTCGGTTCCGTAGGAAGTGACGTTTCTCAGTAAGTTCTCGGGTTGCCCCGGGCGATGTCACTTCCAGGTCGTAGGGCTTGTCGTTAAACAGTTCCACGCCGTCGATGAGTTCGGACACAATCTTTGTGGCCTGGGCAATCGTGTCTAAAGAGACCGGGTCCGAGGTGTCGGTATCCAGATCGATCACGACAGTGACCTTGCGGTACTGTCCCGCCGCGTGGGCCTTCACGTCTTCGACGATGAGGCCCTCTTGTGACAGTGGGGTGCGGATCAGGTCGGTGACCTGTTGAGCTTCATTCTTCATGTGAACTCCTTCCAGAACCGTTACACGAGACTCTACTGGCACAAGGCACGCCAAGCGACCTTTTGGGTTCACTTCACTGGGACTGTCCCTTCGCTAAGATTGCCATTATGCAAGGAAAAGGGACGCTGGGCCGCCGGAGTTTTTTGGCCCTCACAGCCGCTGTAGCGCTGACAAGTGGTTGCGGAATCCGCGTTGATTCCGACCCCGAACTTCCCACCCTCAGCCCAACCGACAAGGTGCGCAACCGGGTTGCCCGGATCCTTGAGAACACGCAAGCAGCCGGCGGCCAGACATCGGTTCGCGACAGGTTGAGCAAAGCTATCGGCCCGGTGTGGGCCCCGCCCAGCGAACTTGCGACCGAATCACCCTCCCCTGAACCACAGCGCGACTTCAAAGACGCACTGACCGAAATCCATTCCGCAATCACCGGTGACTTTCCCAACCTCGCAGGGGCCACCTCGGCGACCCTTGCTGACGTAGCAGTGGGCACAGCCCTAGTTCTTCTGCGCGACTTCAAAGCCGATGCACGTAAACTCACCGACTCCTTCTCCCCCGTCATCAACCCTGCGCCCGGGAACAACTCAGGCGACGACGGCGGTGACGAAAAAGACGACGAAGAGGGACAGAAGACAGATGGTTTGGCTGGGTTCATTGCCGCCTGCCACAAGAGCTCGTATGCCTACCAGCGCTTGGCGGTCTTTGAAGACGAGAAGTCGCCGTACGGCATGTTCGTCCGCGACCGCCACGACCTCCTGGCCCACGCGGCCGAGGAGGCCAGGTCGTTTGCCACCTCGGTGGGAGTTGAGAACCTGCCCGCAAACAAACCTGCGTGGCAACTGCCCAGCGACCCCCACGACACTAAGAAACTCGCGGTCGAAGCCGAAAGCCTCCTCACCGCGACTCTCCCAAACGTCTTCACGTTCGCATACCCCAAAGATCCGCAGACTGAAAAGGAAGTACACGCGTTTGCCCTGCGCCACCTGTACGAATCCGCCCGCGCCAGCCAAAAGGCGGGTAAGTTTGAACTGTTGAGGTTTTAGGAGACGAAGTGCAGATTCCGGAGTCACTACTAGGTGCGGTTGGCGAGCTCATTGGGCCCGAACGCGCCGACGCATGGGCTAAAGCACTCCCCTTCATGTTCAACGAGCTGTGTGACCGGTGGTCGCTCACACCCGACCCCGTGCCCGGATCGCCGTGGGCCGGGGCCGAAAGTCTGGTGGTTCCAGTCCTCACAAAGGAGAACTACCAAGCGATTGTGCGTTTCGCCTCTCCCAACTCCGCGAACCCGCACGTCCACGCTCAGGTGCTGGAGGCCCTGCGTGCGTGGAATGGTCGCGGTGCGGTGCGGATTATTGAAGAGGACTCGTCTTTCCGTGCCACCTTGCAGGAGCGGTTAGTCACTGCCGAAAACCTGTCCACGGTTCCGCTTGACCAGGTGCCGCCCATTTGGGGTCAGCTGGTGCGGGTGCTCACCGTTCACGGGGGGCGCGGATTTGTGCGCGTGCAGGACATTGCGCAAGGCTGGCTCAACAAGTTCAACAGCAACGTGCAGGCGCTTGCCGACTACCGCAGCTTCCGCCCCGAAGACCGCCAAGTCATTGACCAGGCGCACATGTGGACCACGCGATTGGCGCAGTCGCAGCAGTCGTACTTGCTTCACGCCGACCTGCACTACTACAACATTCTGGCCGGCCACCCCGACTCCAACGGGATCTCCACGTGGAAGGCCATTGACCCACAACCGCTTCTGGGGCCTGTCGCCTACATGGTGGCGCCCATGCTGTGGAACCGGCTCTACGAAATCCCCACACCCGACCCCGCGCAGCAAGCCAAGTGGCTCTATGACTTCGCGGTTTCGCTGTGTCAGCACGCCGGGATTGACCCGCAGTTTGGGTTGGGTGCGTCGATCGCCCGCGAAGTTGCCAACATGTTTTGGTACCTCAAATCCGCCCGAGGTGGCACCCAGAAAGCCTACGGCGACGCCGACCGCAGTTTGTGGGTTGCCCGCGCGCTAGCCGGCATGGGGTCTTATGGTGTCAATGCGCACAGCCTGAAGAAACTGGGGTGAGGCGTTACAGGTTTTCGCTGATCATGTCGAAACCTAGCTTGAGCACCAGGGCGCTGACCACCACCACGAACACCACGCGTACAAACTTGGAACCTTTAGAAATCGCGAGTTTGGCGCCAAAGAACCCGCCAATCACGTTCCCCACAGCCACTGCGAGCCCGGCCTTCCACACCACGAAACCAGCTGGAATAAAGAACAACAGCGACCCAAAGTTGGTGGCCCAGTTCATCACCTTTGCGCTCGCTGAAGCCTGCAAGAAACTGAACCCCACAACCGCGACCAGGCCAATCACCAAGAACGAACCCGTCCCAGGACCCAGTGCGCCGTCGTACATGCCCACCAGCAGGCCAATCAGCCACGACACCCCGTGATGCATACGCGGTCGCTCACTAAACCGTAAACGCGCTTCGGCTCCCAACGACGGTTTGGCCAGCGTAAAAACACCCACCCCAATGAGCACAACCAGAATGATGGGCGTAAACGCTTTCTCCGGAATCTGGGAAGCAACCAGCGCACCCATCACGGCACCTATCAACGCGAAAATCGCGCCCGGCACCGTGACCGATTTATCGACCTTCACTTTAGTCAAGTATGTGGTGGCAGAAACAGTGGTGCCACAGATCGAACCAATCTTATTGGTGGCGACAGCCTGAATCGGAGTCATCCCCGGCACTAACAAAAGCGCCGGTAGCTGAATCAGGCCACCGCCACCCACAACAGCATCGATCCAACCAGCCAACGCGCTGGCGAACACCAAAAGCAGAATTGTCGTGATGTCTAGGTCGACATGTGCGACGGCCAAAGCTCCTGGCTGGCTGAGGATCGCCGTCAGCATGTCTACTGTTCGAGCAGTTCGATGCTGTTGATCGCATCCAGTTTCTGCGCGATTGCGTCGATGATCTTCTGACCGGCCGTTTCAACGGGCAGGTTGGTGGCTTCTCCGGTGGCGCGGTCACGCAGTTCGACCACGCCGTCCTTGAGTCCACGTCCCACGACGACGACCGTGGGCATACCCAAGAGTTCAGCGTCACCGAATTTCATACCGGGGCTGACCTTTGGACGGTCGTCAAGAAGAACCGTGTAACCGGCCTTTTCAACTTGGGCCGTCAGCTCTTCAGCCACGTCAAAGACCTGGGTGTCTTTTCCGGTCGCAACAATGTGGACATCGGCAGGTGCCAAGTTAGCTGGCCACACAAGTCCCTTGTCATCCGCGTGCTCTTCGGCAATGCAAGCCATAACACGCGACACACCAATTCCATATGAACCCATCGTGACCACGCGGGCTTTTCCGTTTTCATCCAAAACAGAAAGTCCCAGGGCCTCGGCGTACCGCGTACCAAGCTTGAAGATCTGGCCAATTTCAACACCGCGTGCCAACTGAAGCTCACCAGAACCGTCGGGGGCAGGGTCACCGGCGACGACCTCGGCGGCCTCAATACACTCATCCCCCACAAAGTCACGGCCGGCAACCAAGTCAAACACGTGCTTGTCCGGTTCGTTCGCACCCGTGATCCAGCGGGTGCCGTTAACCACGCGCGGGTCCAGCAGGTAGCGGATCTTGGTGGAGCCTTCCAGACCCAGGACGGCCTGATCCAGGCTGTTACCCGGCCCAATGAAGCCCTTCACCAGTCCAGGGTGGTTCTCCAGGTCCTCATCGGTTGCAGCCACCAGATCAACTTCGCCGGACCCCAGCATGCCAGTTCCGGCGGCGCGACCCAGGTCAACTTCGCGGTCACCAGGCAAACCGATGACAACGACTTCGCGCTTCCCGTCTGGGTGAACGACTGTACACACGACGTTCTTCAGCGTGTCGGCAGCGGTCCACGGACGGTCCTCACGTGGGTGGTGCGTGTTAGCGAATTCCACCAGAGTAGCGATCGTGGTGGTCCCGGGGCTGTCCTCGACGTGAGCAGCTGGGGCGTCGCTGTAGTCGATATCTTCCGGCACGACCGTGGTGACAGCTTCGACGTTTGCCGCATATCCGCCGTCTGTACGCACGTAGGTGTCTTCGCCCACCTCGGACGGGTACAGGAACTCGTGGGTACCGGAACCACCCATAGCGCCAGGGGTTGCTTCAACCATGACGAACGGCAACTGAAGCCGGTTGAACACGTTGATGTAAGCCTTACGCATTTTTTCGTACGCAACGTCCAAGCCCGCGTCGTCAATGTCGAACGAGTACGCGTCCTTCATGATGAACTCACGCCCACGCAACAGCCCCGCGCGTGGCCGGGCTTCATCGCGGTACTTGGTCTGGATCTGGTACAGGCTAGCTGGCAGGTCCTTGTACGATGAGTACAGGTCCTTGACCAACAGCGTGAAGACTTCTTCGTGTGTGGGAGCCAAAAGGTAATCAGCCTTCTTGCGGTCTTGGAGGCGGAAAATACCTTCACCGAAAGCTTCCCACCGACCGGACTTTTCATACGGCTCAGCAGGCAACAGCGCAGGGAAGTGGACTTCCTGCGACCCTGCCTTGTTCATTTCATCGCGAACAATAGCTTCGATCTTGTCCAGCACCCGCAGCCCCAGAGGCAACCACGTGTAGATTCCTGGAGCTGAACGGCGAATGTAGGACGCACGGTGCAAAAGCTTGTGGCTCTTGACGTCTGCATCTGCAGGCTCTTCTTTGAGGGTGCGCACAAAAAGCGTGGACATCCGCAAGGGCATAGCTCTAACTCCTGATTAAACTCATTGACAGGCCAAAACCGGACCTGGGCACAGATTACCACCTGGTGTTCTATGCTCGAATGCATGATTGAGCCCACGTTTGACACGCACGGATCGCAGCGCATCGACTCGTGGCTGTGGGCGGTGCGCGTTTTCAAGACCCGCACCCTGTCCGCCTCTGTTATCAAGGGCGGTCACGTGCGGGTTGACGGCGAAAAGGTCAAGGCGTCGTACAAGGTCAAAATCGGCGACGAATTACACATCCGTCGTCACGGAATCGACCGGATTTTAGTGGTCCAAGGGTTTCTAGCTACCCGAGGTCCCGCCTCAGTTGCGCGCGCCTGTTACGTGGACAACTCCCCCGAACCCAGCCCACTGTTGCGCGCGCCCGTACCACGCCGCGACAAGGGCATGGGTCGGCCCACGAAAAAGGACCGCCGCGCACTCGATAAGTTGCGCGGACGGCCCTCCCTCTAGCCGGGCACCTTCCCTTATCGGGTTGTCACGTTTCCGAACTTGCCGGCTACTGGTGCTACGAAGATTGGGCGGATGACTACCCACGCAGCTGCCATGACAACCACGGCAACCAGGAACAGGATCAGACCCAGGATTGGTTTGTCCGGTGCGGCTGCGAACATGTGGCTGAGGTTCGCGAACGGTCCCTTGCCTGCCACAATTGCGGTTGCGAATACCAGGAACACGTGAACTGCGGTGAAAGCAACGAAGTAGATCATGACTGGGAAGTGGACCTTTGCAGCGTGCTCAACGCGGTACACGTCGTTGAACTTACCCTTAATAGGCCACACCTCTGACATGCGCAGACCAGTGATCATGGCCAGCGGAGTAGCAATGAACACGGTGGTGAAGTAGGCAAGCTGCTGCAGACCGTTGTAGTTAACCCAGCCGTTTTCCACTGGCCAGTTCATGGAAGCGTACTGCAGGGCAGCAGACAGCGCGTTCGGGAAAACTTCCCAGCTGGTGGGGACGATACGCATCCACTGGCCGGTCACGAACAGCAGAATAAAGAAGATCACACCGTTGAGCACCCACAGCGTGTCGAACGAGAAGTGGATGAGGTGGTTCATCGAGATCTTCTTAGGTTCACCCTTGGTCTTGATGAACTTGGTGTTGTCGCGCGTCCAGAACGAGTCCGGCTTAGGCGTGGAACGGATGAGCCATCCTGAGCGAACAATCAGCAACATGAAGAACATGTTGAGGAAGTGTTGCCAGTTCAGCCATGCGGGGAACCCGACCGGCGCACCTTCTGGCAGCTCGTATTCGCCCGGGTACTTCTCAATGAAGGCCTCAACAGCGTCGAGGCTTCGCAGCCAGTTGGCAATGAGCACCACGATGACAATCGCGACAATCGCCACACCCGCCCAGATTGCGGGTTTGATCAGGGACTTGGGATCAAAGGACGCGCCCTTCTTCCCCTTCTTTCCCTTCTTCTTTTTCTTCTTCTTTTTCGAAGTTGCCATCATCATATTTAAACGTCCGTATGTTCAGGGAGGCGCGTGCGCCTCGACCGACAGGTTCCGGCCAAAGGCCGTATTGAAACACCTCAATGCTAGAACATTCTGAGATTTTCATGTGCACAGGGTCACCTTTTACGACTGTGCGAGCCGTCACGTCCCACCTGTTGAGCCGCCACGTCAGGGAGCCGCGTCAGTACATGACTGTGGCGAATTCGCCTATTTGGCGGTAGCCAGCGCGTGCGTACGCACCCAGCGCCGAGGTGTTAAATGAGTTGACGTACAAACTCACCGTGGGTGCGTACGCAAGGGCGTGTCGCGTCACGGAGACCATGGCTCGGCTGGCGATTCCTTGGCCGCGGTAGGCGGGGTGGACCCACACGCCTTGGACTTGGACTGCTCGACTAGAGATCACGCCCAGGTCGGCTTTGAAGATCAGGGTGTTCCCGTCGTTGAGCACAAGCGTGTGCCCACCGGTCAAGAGTGATCGCACGCGCGCCCGATACCCAGAGGGGTTGGGCTGCTCAGGTGAAAACCCCACTTCTTCTTTGAACATCGCCACGGAGGCGTCATACACCTGTGTGTACTCGTCGGTCCTGGCGACGCGGACCGGGATCTCGTCAACGTCCGGCTGCTCACATGCCACAAGCAACGGTTGGTGCGGTCGCACTCCCCGAGGTGGCCCCCACACTAGCCGGCGATACACATCCAAAACCGGCTCTCGGTGCCCCACCAGCGAACACGGGTAACGACCTCGGCGGTTGAGAAGCGACGCCACGTCAGCGACCCCGTTGAGAGACGGGGTGAGCGGGGTGACGGAGTACCCAATCCAAAACACCGACTCTGGTGGCAGGGCACTCCCCTGTTCGCTGACCGTACCCCACAGGACACCGGACGGTGCGTCGATTTGAGCGGTACCAGCCCCGTCAACGAGTCGCTGGATGGTGATGGTGCCTGCAGGGTCACCCGCACATACGCCCTGCACCCACGGTGTGTGATGGTGAAGCAGGGGCGCTAGCCGGATCAACCGACGACAACCTCTGCTTCGCCGGACGGGTCGCCGTTCTCTTCAGCGATACGCAGGGCTTCTTCGATCAGGGTTTCCACGATCTTGGACTCAGGCACGGTCTTGATGACTTCACCCTTGACGAAGATCTGGCCTTTGCCGTTACCAGATGCGACACCCAGGTCGGCTTCGCGTGCTTCGCCGGGACCGTTGACAACGCACCCCATGACGGCCACGCGCAGTGGCACGTCCAGGCCTTTGAGGCCTTCAGTGACTTTGTCGGCCAGCTCGTACACGTCCACCTGCGCACGTCCGCACGACGGGCACGACACAATTTCGAGCTTGCGCTGCTTGAGGTTGAGCGACTGCAGGATCTGGGTTCCCACCTTGACTTCTTCAACCGGCGGCGCGGACAGTGACACACGAATCGTGTCACCAATGCCTTCCGCCAAAAGCGCCCCAAACGCGGTCGCAGATTTGATGGTCCCCTGGAAGGCGGGGCCGGCTTCGGTCACGCCGAGGTGGAGCGGCCAGTCTCCGCGTTCGGCAAGTTGGCGGTAAGCCTCGACCATGATGACGGGGTCATGGTGTTTAACCGAGATTTTGAAGTCGTGGAAGTCGTGTTCTTCAAACAGCGAGGCTTCCCACACGGCCGATTCGACCAGGGCTTCAGGCGTGGCTTTTCCGAACTTCTCCATGATGCGCTTGTCCAGTGACCCGGCGTTGACACCAATGCGGATCGAGGTGCCGTGGTCCTTGGCGGCCTGGGAGATTTCTTTCACCTGGTCGTCGAACTTGCGGATGTTCCCGGGGTTCACGCGCACCGCGGCACAGCCGGCTTCAATCGCCGCAAACACGTACTTGGGCTGGAAGTGGATGTCAGCAATCACGGGGATCTGTGACTTCTGGGCGATCGCAGGGAGTGCTTCAGCGTCGTCAGCACTGGGGCAGGCCACGCGCACAATGTCGCACCCGGACGCGGTGAGTTCGGCGATCTGCTGCAACGTGCCGTTGATGTCCGTGGTTTTGGTGGTGGTCATGGACTGCACGCTCACGGGATAGTCTGACCCCACCCCTACGCTTCCAACTTTGATTTGGCGAGTTTTGCGACGCGGCGCCAAAACAGTGGGAGTCGATGGCATTCCAAGATTTACGGCAGGCATTCTTTCCCTTCCACGCGGTATGAGTTCATTCTATGTCTTCGTGTGTTCGGTGTCCTTATTCGACCTAGTCCGCGACTGGCCCTAACCGCCAAACAGATCGCGTAGCGTGATCGGATTGAACAGATCCACGTAAAGCAAAAGGAGCGTCATGACCAGCATGACTCCCACGACCCCGTAGGTGAGCGGTAGCAAACGGGCGGTGTCGAACGGACCAACGATGCCACGACCTCGGGCAAGGTTGATTCGCCGGCGAGCGCCTTCATACAGCGCGACCGCAATGTGACCACCGTCCAGAGGCAACAGCGGCACCAGGTTGAAGGCGAACAGGAAGAAGTTCAGCGAGGCCACCAGGCTCAACCCCAGTTGGATCTTGTCGACGACATCAAATAGATCCGTGGACACGATTTCGCCGGCCACGCGCCCGATTCCCACGACGCCGATTGGCCCGTCGGCCGGCCGGTCTCCCCCATTGATGGCGATCTGCCCGATTTCGACCAGGCGTTGCGGCAGGTGGAACAGCGCGCTGAAGGTCTGAGTGATCGAGGACCATACCGTGCCGGGGAATTCACTTACCGGGATGGGGGTGAGTTCTTGCGTGGGTGAGACTCCCAGGAACCCGGCTTGTTCGGTTTCGGGGGTGCCGTCGGCGCGGGTGATGGGGCTGCCGTTTTCGTCGGTTTTGGGGCGTTCCGAGGTGATAATCGGTACGTCTTTTGTGATCACCTGGCCGTCGCGCTCCAGTTTGATGGGGACCGTGGTTCCGGCGGCGGCGCGGATCTGTTCGGTCATGTGGTCCCATGACTCAACTGGGGTGCCCCCGATTTCGAGGATTTTGTCGCCGGGTTTGATGCCGGTTTCCCATGCGGGGGTGAGCTGGTCCTTGGGCGTGCAGTCGTCGTTGCCTGCCGCTTGTCGCGCTTGAGCTTCTGACGCGGGGACGGCACATTCGACCACGGTCGCCACGGTGGTGGATGGGCCGGGCACCCCGATTCCTAAGAGCACTAACGCCAGGATTCCGATTCCTAGCAGTAGGTTCATGAACGGCCCGCCGAACATCACGACCAGGCGTTTGGGCAGGTTGAGCGCGTAGAACGTGCGGTGTTCTTCACCGGGTTCGATCCCCCGGTTGGAGAATTCGCGGGCGTCGGCCAGGGTGTTTTCAAACAGGCGTCCCTTCCGAGGTGTCCCGTCCTGCCGCGTGTCGGTCACCACGGGCTGTTGAGAGTCGGCGGGGTTTTGGGTCTGAGAGTCAGCCAGCTCCTGGTTCGCGTGACGCTTCTTGGCTGCTTCGCGAACGATGCCGCGAACGGTTTTTTCGTCCGGTACGTCTTGTGCGCGCGTGTGCGTGGCTTCTTTGGGCGGGTACATCCCCGGCATCGCGATAAACCCACCCAGCGGGAGGAGCTTGATTCCGTACCGTGTTTCCCCACGTTTAAACGACACCAGGGTTGGGCCAAACCCGATCATGTAGTCGGTGACCTTGACGCCGAACTTCTTGGCAGGCACCAAGTGACCGATTTCGTGGAGTCCAATCGACAAGCCAATTGCGGCTAAGAAAAGAATGACTCCCAGAATGTACAGAAGGATTGTCATGCGTTCACCCACTCGTGTGCCCAAGCGCGGGCGTGTGCGTCAGCTTCCAGGACGTGTTCAAGTGTAAGGCCACCAGGTACCGCGTTGTCTGCGTTCAGTTGGTCGGCCTTGTCCAGGGCCGCGGCCAGGCCGTCGCTGATTGCGGTGAAGCTGATGTGCCCGTCATGGAACGCGTCCACGAACACTTCGTTGCTGGCGTTGTACCACGCGGGGTGTACGCCCCCGGCTTGCCCGGCCCGAGCCGCCAATCCCAACGCTGGGAACGCTTGGTGGTCGACCGGTTCAAAGGTCCACGTCACGGGTTGCGACCAGTCGTTTGGCGCCGTGGCCGCAGGGATGTGTTCTTCGTACCCCAGGGCATATGCGATCGGAAGTTTCATGTCCGGAGGCGACACCTGCGCCAGTGTAGAACCGTCCACGAACTGCACCATCGAGTGAATGTTGCTCTGCGGGTGAACCACCACGTCGATCCGGTCATACGGCACGTCAAACAGCAGGTGCGCCTCAATCACTTCGAGCCCCTTGTTCACCAGACTCGCCGAATTCGTGGTGATCACCCGCCCCATGTCCCACGTGGGGTGTTTGAGCGCTTGTTGCGGGGTCACGCGTTCTAGCTGTTCGCGGGTCATGCCTCGGAAAGGACCGCCCGAGGCGGTTAAGACTAGCCTGTCGACCTCCCTGTGAGTGCCCGCGCGCAACGCCTGCCACAGGGCAGAGTGCTCCGAGTCAACAGGGAGAAGGCGAGCGCCCGTCGAGACCGCTAATTCCGTGATCATGGTTCCCCCGATGATGAGGGACTCCTTGTTCGCTAAAGCCGTGTCTGTTCCGGCCTGCAAGCTGGCGTAGGTCGCAGTCAGGCCCGCCGCACCCGTGATCGCGTTGAGCACCGTGTCAGTAGGCATGGCCGCGATCCTTGCGGCCGCTTCAGAGCCACACACAATCTCACGCACCGGGTTCGGTTTACCCGCTTCGCTGGCAGCTGCGTCCACAGCGGAGGCTACTACCGCCTCGGCGTGGGAAGCACACCCAACGACAGACACCCCGAACTCAACCGCCTGACGGGCCAGCAACTCAACGTTGGCACCCGCAGACAGCGCGGACACACGAAACCGGTCAGGATGAGCAGAAATGAGCTCTAACGCCTGCGTTCCGATCGAACCAGTTGAACCTAAAATCGCGATTTGTCGAACAGCCACCAAACAATCTTGACACGCTAACTGCAGAGGACGCTGAGCCAACCGCGCAACCTCGGGCCGGTTTTAGTGACACGGAACACGCAATGTACAGTGCAAATAGACGAATCGGATACGCATTCGCGCATCTACACACCGTTGAGAACATTGAGAACAAGGAGACAAACGTGGCAAAGACGCAAACGCCGGACGAAATCCTGCAAATCGACTCGGTTTTTAGCAAAGAAGACCTCGAATGGGCCGGTGTTGTTCGCCAATGGGCCGATGACAACCTGCGTGACAAGATCGGCGACTGGTACTTAGAAGGCACCATTCCGGCTCGTGAGCTCGCCAAAGAACTGGGCCAGCTGGGCGTCCTAGGTATGCACCTGGAAGGCTACGGATGCGCCGGTTCCACCGCAACCCAGTACGGCCTGGCGTGCCGCGAACTTGAGGCCGTGGACTCCGGTCTGCGTTCGTTAGTGTCCGTGCAGGGATCGCTTGCGATGTTCGCAATCCACCACTGGGGTTCGGAAGAGCAGAAGAACGAGTGGCTGCCACGCATGGCTCAGGGTGAAGCCATTGGTTGCTTTGGTCTGACCGAACCTGATGTGGGATCCGACCCGTCCAACATGCGCACTGTGGCCAAGCGCGACGGTGACGACTGGGTGCTCAACGGCGCAAAAATGTGGATCACCAACTCCCCTGTTGCGGATGTTGCCGTTGTGTGGGCTAAGACCGCCGAAGAGGACGACAAGGGTCGCCCCGTCATCCGCGGTTTCGTGGTTCCAACCGACACACCTGGTGTTGAGTGCCCCAAGGTACAGCGCAAGCTGTCACTGCGCGCGTCCATTACGGGTGAAATCGTGCTGGACAACGTGCGCCTCCCAGCTGACGCCATGATGCCTAAGGCCAAGGGTCTGCGCGGGCCACTCACGTGCTTGTCTGAAGCTCGTTTTGGAATTGTGTTTGGGGCTACTGGTGCTGCTCGCGACGCACTTGAGCAGGCGCTCATGTACACCGGTTCACGTATCCAGTTCGACAAGCCACTCGCGGCATTCCAGATCACGCAGCAGAAACTGGCAAAGGCCTTTGGCCAGTACTCACAGATCACCCTGCTTGCAGCCCACCTGGGCAAGCTCAAGGACACCACGGGTGTTCGCCCAGAACAGATCAGCTTGGGCAAGATGGTCACCGCCGACACCGCGATGAACATCTGCCGTGACCTGCGTGCGCTGTTCGGTGGATCGGGTATCACCAGCGAATACTCGCCGCTGCGCCACGCCATCAACCTGGAAACCGTTTTGACCTACGAAGGTACCCACGAGGTTCACCAGCTCACGTTGGGACGTTCACTCACCGGCATCAACGCGTTCGCGTAAAGCGCTTAAGGAGTCGTGCAGACGGCTCAGACGGCGCGAAGCGAGCGAAACTGCGCAATATATTGCGTAGTTTCGCTCGCTTCGCGCCGTTTGGCTTCACGTTTGAGGGCGATTCGTCGCCTATGCGTATGCTTTGATCGCTTCCAAGGCTGTCAAGCGCTGAGTATTGGGCGCGTTGGGGCACTGCACAACGGCGTCGGGGCGAAGCTCCACCACGGAGGCCGGCTCAACCCGTGCATCGCGCACAACCGTGTCCAGGACAAACTCGTTACCCTCAAACAGGGCAACAGCACCCTCAAAATGACTGGGCAGGGCCTTCACAGGCTTGGAAAACGCCTGGTGGGCGCCGCGTTCTCTGGGACTCTGAGCTGGAGTCTCGCCGGCCACAATCCGAACAGAAGCACCAGAGTCCACGGACGCGACACACGCGCCCACACGCCACGCACCCAACTTCACCAGGTGAGCAGTCAGCGGGGACACGTCGGTCGCAACCGACACGCACGTCCCTTCGCCCACATCCATAAGGCGCAACACGCCAGCGAACTTCGCGGAGCGGTCTAACACCTCGGCGAAGGTGAGCTCCACCGACTCCCCAAAACAGTTGCGGTCGCGCACAAACACGTCATCAGCGCGACCCATCGCCACGGGGAAGTCCAACAGCTCATACACCGGGTTCATGAGCCCCGGGTGGCCCTCCCCGCGAACACCGGGCCGGGAAAACCAGTGGATATCAGTCAACCGACGCCATCACTTCAACAACACGGTCGATGAACGCATCCACCTGGTCTTCGTTGTACGCCTTCTTGCCCTTGCGGATCTTGAACAGGACGCGACGAACCTCGTCCACGCTCATCGCCAGGCCATCGGTGAAGTACGCGTTGATCTTGTCGCACAGTTCGTCGACTTCTTCGATGTCGTAGCCAATAGTTCCACGGCCAGCCAGGTTAAAACGCTCACCTGGCGCACGGCTCAGACGCCCACGCAACGAACCGGCAGCGCGCGTGAGCTCATCAACCCAAGCGTCCTCACCAGAGGTGGCGACCAGCTGCTCACGGCTACGCTTGGCGAACGCATCCTCCAAACGGTCAAGGGCCGCGTCAACAACGCCCACGTGGTAGCCACCGCGCTTTAAGTCAAAACCAACAGTGCGCACCGCACGCGCATCCAGGTCGCCAGGCTGAGGGGTTTCGCGCTCAAAGCTTTCGCGGGCGCGCTTGAAGAAGCTGTCGACCTGTGCCGGGTCATAACCGTTCTTCCACCCCGACATCTTGGGGAAGTTCTGTTCCAAAGCGTCTCCTTAGTCCTCATCCTCAGCAGCCAGCTGACCACACGCACCGTCGATGTCTTTACCGCGTGTGTCTCGAATTGTAGTCGGTACCCCCGCCTTGACGAGCCTGCGCACGAACTCAGCGGCAACCTCGGGCTCGGAAGCCGTCCATACGGACCCTGGCGTGGGGTTAAGCGGGATTGGGTTCACGTGAACCCAGCCACGACCTCGGGCGTTGAGCTTCATAGCCAGAAGCTCCGCACGCCACGCGTGGTCGTTCATGTCTTTAATGAGCGCGTATTCGATCGACACGCGCCGGCCAGTGGTTTTGTAGTAGTCGTATGCGGCGTCGATCGCTTCGTCGGCGTTCCACCGCGTGTTGACGGGAATCATTTCGTCACGCAGGTCGTCATCCGGCGCGTGAAGGCTCAATGCGAACGTCACCGGGATGTTTTCCGTGGCGAGTTTCTTGATGCCAGGCACCAAGCCCACGGTCGACACGGTGATGCGACGCGGCGACATGCCCAGGCCGGCTGGTGCGGGGGTTGTGAAGCGACGCACCGCGTTCATGACGCGCTTGTAGTTGGCCAGCGGTTCACCCATTCCCATGAACACCACGTTTGTGACACGGTCGTGTACCCCGGCCGAGGTGGTAGCGGCTTGAGCGTCTGCGGCGCCGGTTTCTGCTGGGGCGTCTGCGGCGCCTTCGGGGGTGTCGGCTTCGGAACCGACTTCAGCTGCCTCTTCACCCAGGTAGTTGGTGGTCGTTGTGGTGGCAGGGGCCAGTTCCCCGGCTGCGATCACGCGGTTTGCTTGGATGACTTGGTCGACGATTTCGGCCGTGGACATGTTGCGGGTGAGGCCCTGCTGGCCGGTTGCGCAAAACGGGCAGTTCATTCCGCACCCACACTGCGAGGACACGCACAAGGTGATGCGGTTACGGTAGCGCATGAGCACCGATTCGACCATGGCACCGTCGAACAGCCGCCACAGGAATTTGATGGTGTCACCGTCTTCTGTGCGCAGGCGCCTGACCTCGGTGAGCAGTGGTGGGAAGAACTCTGCGGCGAGTTCTTCGCGCTGATCGGCCGGCAAGTCGGTCATGTCAGCCGGGTCAGTGGTGTTGTGTACGTAGTAGTGGGTGGCCAACTGTTTGGCACGGAACCCGGGAAGCCCTTTGTCTTTGACAGCCTGCGTCAGTTCTTCTAGCGACAAGTCGGCTAGGTGCTGAGGCGGCTGTTTCACCCGAGGTGACCGAAAATTCAGGAGGGGCCGACCGTCCCGCATGGGGGTTTTCGAGGTCGTTCCGTCCTCATGTTCGACAACAGGGCGTACCTGACGAGGTGTTAAATTCTGGGCCATGGCCCTCCCAGTATCGCACGAATTAGCTCAGACAGACACTTCGCGTGTTGCCCGGTCCACCTAGAACAGAAGACCTGGCAGGAAGTGGTAGAGCGCAAGGGCCACCGGAGCGGTCGGAAGAATCGAGTCCAGGCGATCCATGACTCCCCCGTGACCAGGCAACAATGTGCCCATGTCTTTGAGACCCAAGTCGCGTTTGATCATCGATTCAGAGAAGTCACCCAGTGTGGCGAAAACCGGAATGACCATGCCCAGAACAAGGCCGGTCCACCACGGAGCACCGAACGCCAGCACCACCATGCACACGCCTACAACGGTGGAGAAGAGCGCGGATCCTGCAAAGCCTTCCCACGACTTCTTAGGCGAAATACTTGGCGCAATGGGGTGTTTGCCCCACAGAACACCAAAGGTATAACCACCTGTGTCGCTAGCAACGACCATGGCCAGGAAGGTGATCACCAGCATGTTGCCCATGGGAAACGACAACATGTAGGCAATGAACGAGCCCATCAGCCCCACATACGTGAGGGCGAAGATACTCAAGCACACGTCTTTTACAGGGTTGAGGCGGTGCCGGCGGATCTGGTTGTAAATGAGGATGAACCCACACCCCAGCGTGAAGGTCACCCAGAGCGCTTCACGCCCCAGAAAATACGCGGCCAGGATCATGAACCCAGCTGAAATCATGGTGGGAACACGCGCCACCTTAGAACCGGACCGGCTCAGTGCGTTGGACAGTTCCCAGGTTGCAGCCACGACACCAATGAGTGCCACGACCAAGAACATTTGGGGAATGAACACCAGGCTGGCAAGCACTGCTCCACCCAACACCAGGCCAACCGCGATAGCCGCGGGCAGGTTACGCCCGGCTCGCCCGTAGTCCTTTTTTGGTGGCTGAGGTGCCTGCGGGTTGGGTTCAGCACCCGTGACGGGGTTCTGAGAAGTCGAAGATGCGCCAGCCGAAGTTTTCGACTGGCGCTCGTCGTAAGACGACAAATCAGACTTCAAGCAGCTCTTTTTCTTTAGCGGCCAGAAGCGAGTCGATTTCGTCGACCTTCTTCTTGGTGAGTTCGTCGAGTTCGCCAAGAGCGTGCTTGACTTCGTCCTCACCAGCTTCGCCGTCCTTCTGGATGCGTTCGAGCTGTTCTTTGGCCTTGCGACGCACGTTACGCACTGAGATGCGACCTTCTTCAGCGTCGCCCTTGACGATCTTGACGTACTCCTTACGGCGCTCTTCGGTGAGTTCCGGGAGGGTCACGCGGATAACGTTTCCGTCGTTAGCGGGGTTGGCGCCGATGTCGGAGTTACGCAACGCGTTCTCAATGTCGTTCAACGCGCTGCGGTCATATGGGGTGATGAGAATGGTGCGTGCTTCCGGCACCTGGAACGATGCGAGCTGCTGCATAGGCGTGGGAGTGCCGTAGTACTCCACAGGGATGCTGGAAAACAGTGCAGGGTTCGCACGACCGGTACGTACGTTACCGAAAGCGGACTGGGTAGCTTCGATCGCACCATCCATTTTGGCGCTAGCTTCTTTAAGAATTCCGTTGATCAATGTCTTCTCCTTGGGAACGTTCTGTTCAATCCTACCTGGGGTGACCTGGACGGCAGACTCTATGCGCTGACTACGGTGCCGATTTCTTCGCCCATGATCGCGCGCTGCAAGTTCCCGTCACCCTGCATGCCAAACACACGCATGGGAAGGGAGTTGTCCATGCACAAACTGAACGCGGTCGCGTCAACGACTTTGAGACCTCGGGTAAGTGCGTCCTGGAAGGTGATGTGGTCAATCTTGGTGGCCGACGGGTCCTTCTTTGGGTCCGCGGTGTACACGCCGTCCACACCGTTCTTGGCAATGAGAACTTCGTCGGCGTGGATTTCGAGCGCACGCTGTGCAGCCACGGTGTCGGTTGAGAAGAACGGCAGTCCAGCACCCGCGCCGAAAATGACCACGCGGTCCTTTTCCATGTGTCGCATGGCGCGGCGCGGAATATACGACTCGGCCACCTGGCTCATAGGGATTGCGGTTTGCACGCGCGTGTCCACGCCTTGCTGTTCCAAGAAGTCTTGCAGAGCCAGGCAGTTCATCACGGTGCCCAACATGCCCATGTAGTCCGCACGAGTACGGTCCATTCCACGTTGCTGCAGTTCCGCCCCGCGGAAGAAGTTGCCGCCACCTACGACGATACTGATTTCCACCTCGGGCACGGTAGGCACGATCTGCTTAGCGATTGCCGACACAATGTCTGGGTTTACCCCAACGGATCCCCCACCAAAAACTTCACCTGACAGTTTCAGAAGCACTCGCCTGCGATCAGTACGAACCGGATGCATTGCGTGGCTAGAAAAATGAACAGGCGATTCCATGGGATCCTCACGTCAGAACTTGCGGGCCACCTCTAATACTAACGGTCGCCCACAGCGTTTGTGTGCGCGCCATGGTGTGAGTTGTTTGGCAGGGGTCGCGTGTGGCTGTGGTTGGGGTTGCGTACGGGGTTTGGGGCCGCCGAGGTGGTACCTAGTTTCCGCGGATCTGGGCGGTGCGCAGGTAAGGGAAGGACTCCTGGACGTCGTCAAAGCGTTCGCGAGCTTCGTCGGTGGTGACGGTTGGTGGGACGACGATCCGGTCGCCGCTCTTCCAGTCCACGGGGGTTGCGACTTCTGCGCGGTCTGCAGTTTGGAGGGCGTCGATCACGCGCAGGATTTCATCGAAGTTGCGCCCGGTTGACTTGGGATAGGTCATGGTGAGGCGGATCTTCTTGGCGGGGTCGATGACGAACACCGAACGCACCGATGACGTGTCGCCCTCGTTGGGGTGGATCATGCCGTAGAGTTCCGCGACTTTCTTGTCGGGGTCGGCGATGATGGGGTATTCCACGGTGGTGTTGCCGTAGGAGTTGATGTCGGAGATCCAGTCGTCGTGGTCTTCTTTCGAGTCCACTGACAGGGCGATTGGTTTGACGTCCCGCTTTGCCCATTCCTCGCTCAGCTGTGCGACGCGACCCAGTTCGGTGGTGCAGACGGGGGTAAAGTCGGCTGGGTGTGAGAAGAGCACAACCCAGTTGTCACCAGCCCAGTCGTGGAACGAGATTTCGCCAGCCGAGGTTTCGGAGGCGAAGTCTGGGGCTACGTCACCGAGCATGAGGGTCATCATGAGTCCTTTCGATTGTGGGTATTCCTCACAGAGTAAGCGCTGGGTGTAACCACGGACTCGCGAGAGGGTAAAGACCCGCCCCTACCTGGGTAAAGACCACGTGAACTTGCTGGGCTTAAACCCTCCGGCACGCCACGCAAAACAAAACGTGCCACCACAAGAGTGTGGTGGCACGTTTTGTTAGCTAGCGCTTAGATTAGGATCCCACACGCACGCGTGCGAAACCGGTTGCCTTGATGCCAGCTTCGTCCAAGATGGACTGAACCGACTTCTTTGGCTCCTTGGCAAAGCCCTGGTCCAGCAGAACGTTTTCCTTGAAGAATCCGTTGACGCGGCCTTCAACGATCTTTGGCAGAGCAGCTTCTGGCTTGCCTTCGTTCTTTGCGGTTTCCAAAGCGATTTCGCGTTCCTTTTCAACCAGTTCAGCTGGAACGTCTTCGCGACTGAAGTACTTAGGTGCAAGAGCAGCGATGTGCACGGCTACGTCGTGTGCAGCCTGGTCGTTGTCACCTTCGTATGCCAGCAGAACACCAACCTGTGGAGGCAGGTCCTTGTTGGTACGGTGCAGGTAGGAAGCGACCTTGGCACCTTCGAGGCGCGCAACGGTCTTCAGGTCAACCTTTTCGCCCAGGGAGGCACCACCTTCGGTGATGATCTGGGAGACAGGCTTTCCGTCGATTTCCACGTTCTTGAACTCTTCAGCGTCCGAAGCGTTGTTCGCCACTGCCAGTTCCAGAATTTCGTCAGCCAGGCTGATGAACTTGTCGGACTTAGCAACGAAGTCGGTTTCGGAGTTGAATTCGATCATGGTACCGACGCCACCGTCGGTCTTGATAGCAACAAGACCGTCCGAGGTCGAACGTCCTTCGCGCTTGGTGGCACCCTTGAGGCCCTTAACGCGCAGGATTTCAACAGCCTTGGCCTGGTCACCCTGAGCCTCGTCAAGAGCCTTCTTCACGTCCATCATGCCTGCACCGGTCTTTTCGCGCAGAGCCTTGATGTCAGCGGCGGTGTAGTTTGCCATGTGATCTCCTATAGTCGAGAGGATTTACGTGCGTGGGGTTACAGCACTAACGTGTCAGGCTTCGGTCGACTTGTCGTCGGCGTCAGCGGCGGCTTCTTCCTTGGATTCTTCCTGAGCTGCTTCTGCCTTGGGTTCTTCCTTAGCGTCAGCAGCCTTGGTTTCGTCCTTGGCTTCCTTTGTCTCTTCTGCCTTGGCTTCGTCAGCCTTAGCGTCTTCTGCCTTAGCGTCGTCCCCGCTCTTACCTTCGAGGAGTTCGCGTTCCCATTCTGGCATTGGTTCAACGTCAACAGCGGAGACGTTCTTTTCACCTTCGTCAGACGAGTGGCGCTTGAGCAGACCTTCGGCAACTGCGTCTGCAACGACGCGGGTCAGAAGGGCTACGGAGCGGATCGAGTCGTCGTTACCAGGGATTGGGTAGTCAACTTCGTCAGGGTCGCAGTTGGTGTCGAGGATACCCACGATTGGGATACCCAGCTTCTTAGCTTCGTCAACAGCCAGGTGTTCCTTCTTGGTGTCAACGATCCACACAGCTGAAGGGGTGCGCTGCATGTCGCGGATACCGCCCAGGGTGCGCTCAAGCTTTTCCTTTTCGCGCGACAGGATGAGCAGTTCCTTCTTGGTGTGACCCGAACCAGCTACGTCGTCGAAGTCGATTTCTTCGAGTTCCTTCAGACGGCGCAGACGACCGGAGATGGTCTGGAAGTTGGTGAGCATACCGCCCAACCAGCGCTGGTTCACGTATGGCTGACCAACGCGCTGTGCCTGTTCGGCAATCGCTTCCTGGGCCTGCTTCTTGGTTCCGACGAACATGATCGATCCGCCGTGCGCAACGGTTTCTTTGATGAACTCGAATGCGGTGTCGATGTAGCCCAGCGTCTGCTGCAGGTCAATGATGTAGATGCCGTTGCGTTCCGTGAAAATGAAACGCTTCATCTTGGGGTTCCAGCGACGAGTCTGGTGACCAAAGTGAACACCGGAGTCGAGCAACTGGCGAGTGGTGACGACGGCCATGCCGACGCCCTCCTTTCATGGCGCTTACGCGCGTTCGGGCACAGGTTCCAACTGAGTTAGCCCTGTGCGGATTTCGGTTTGTTCCTGGTATCCGTGGCGATAGCCCACGCTTCACCCACGTGTCCTGTTGGAGGAATATGTGTGGATAAAACGCACCTGAGGCACCGCTCGTGTGTCGGATACGCGTAGTCAAGAGTTCTGACACTCCTGCTGGCCCTATTTTATGCAGGTCACGCGCGAGTAGCCAAATAGGTACCCGTGGCACCGCGCGTGTGGATTGTTTTTCGTTCTCGTGGAATGAGTTGTGTGGATGATTCCGCGGTTTCCACAGGCTAGGGTTCGGGTCTTTTATCAGCGCTGGTCGCGTAGTGCTATGAGTACATGATTTCTCGAATTTTGACTACAGTTTCGTGGCTCGTTCTAGCACTGACGCTGATGAGTGCCACACATGTTCCAGATTCCGTGGTGTATGCGGCACCCGGTGAGCACTCAGATGAACCGTCTGGCACGTGGATGACTCCGGTGCCTGGGTTTGAAGTGATTCGTGGTTTCGATAAGCCAGATAAGAATTGGCAGTCCGGGCACCGAGGTGTCGATGTCCTGGCGCTACCCGGTGAGCCCGTGCGTGCCCCAGGTTTTGGGGTGGTGCGGTTCGTGGGAGTGATCGCGGGGAAACCCGTGATGAGTGTCGAGGTAGGTAACTATGTGGTGAGTTATGAGTCGGTGGACAGCGATTTGAAGAAGGGCGATGACATCACCCCGGGGATGCACATGGCTACGGTGTCCTCCCCTTCGCATTGCCCGCAGGGGTGCGTGCATGTGGGTGTATGGCGTAAGGACAGAGCGAAAGATTACCTCAATCCGGTAGATTTCTTCTCTTCAGGCGCTTCGATCCTTCTACCAGAGGCGCAAGCGCCTAAGCCCTTGGCGGTCGATCAGCAGCCGAGTTATAAGGGCAAAGGTAAAGGCGCAGGCCCGTGGGGTGGGCACCAAAACGGGCGAATCCCAGCAGTCGCGATGTGCGCTGTGAAGTCGGCTCCAGGTCACATGCTCAGATGTGATGCAGCGAGAGCGTTCGATGAGTTGTCGGCTGCGTTCAAGGCCCAGTTCGGTCGGCCCATCTCAGTGACTGACTCGTATCGCACATATGAGCAGCAGGTGATTCTGAAGAAACGGAAAGGCAGAATGGCTGCCACTCCGGGCAGGTCGAACCACGGGTGGGGCCTGGCTGTGGACCTCGGCGGAGGTATCAACCGCTTTGGAACAGCGGAGCACCGGTGGTTGCGTGCGAACGGCCCTAAGTACGGGTGGGATCACCCTGGCTGGGCGCGCCAAGGCGGGTCATTGCCGGAGCCGTGGCACTGGGAGTTCATGGGCTAAACCGGTGGGCTGAGACCGTCAAACTTGATGGCGATGCAGTACACATGGAATAGTTCGCGCGCACTGTGTGTTTCGCGAGTATGAGCACACGTATTGCAATCATTGGTGGACACGGAAAAATTGCTCGTCTCGTCACTGAACGTAAGGGTGACGTCGATATCACCAGCGTGGTGAGAAACCCTGATCATGTCGATGAGCTCAGTTCAATGGGCGCTCACCCAGTTGTTCTCGATGTGGAAACAGTGGCGGTTTCAGAACTGGCCGAGGTCGTTAAAGGTCACGACGCTGTGGTGTTCCTCGCCGGTGCGGGTGGAGGTTCGGGCGTGTTCCGGAAATACACCTCGGACTTGAAAGCAGCGATTGCTTCTCAGCAGGCAGCCAAGGAAGCCGGCGTGAGCCGGTTCGTACAGGTGTCGTTCGTTGGGGCAGAGCACCCAACTGCGGAAGGCACTGACCCGGTGTTTGCCGCGTACTGGGATGCCAAACGTATTGCTGATGACTCGCTACGGGCGTCCGACCTGGACTTCACGATTGTCAAACCTGGGCGTCTGACAGATGAACCCGAAACCGGAAAGCTCTCGGTTTCCCAGGGTGAGGTACGTAAGGGTTCGACTACGGCGCGTGCCGATGTAGCGAACTTCATTCTGCACGTCCTGAATGATGAGCGCACGTATGGAAAGGACCTGGACATCCTCGACGGGGACACCCCGATGGAGGACTCACTCAACGCATTTCTTGCCTAGATCCCGATAGTCGCGCCTGATTATCAGGCGCCGGTGCAGTGCATGCACAGTGAGGCCCACTCACACGCTTAGGCGCGTGGGTGGGCCCGCGTGTAGGAGTCTTTAAGTTTGCCCAGGCTCACGTGCGTGTATATCTGGGTTGAGCTCAGGGTGGCGTGGCCCAGGAACTCTTGTACTTGGCGGATGTCGGCACCGTTTTCAACCATGTGAGTGGCAGCCGAGTGGCGTAGACCGTGGGGCGAGATTTCCGGTGAGTTGGCCCGTTTTGCCGTGGCCCTGTGGACCACGTCGCGTACTTGACGCTGGTTGATTCTGCCACCTCGGACGCCTACAAACAGGGCTTCCTGACCGTCACTGGCCAGGTGGTTCCTGACTTCTAACCATTCGGTGAGTGCGCGTTGTGAAGGACCGCCGAATGGGATGCGGCGTTGCTTGTTTCCTTTTCCAAGGACCGTGATGAGCCCGGCGGTCCAGTCGACGTCGGTGGTATCGAGGTTGACGAGTTCGGATACACGCATGCCGGTGGCATAAAGCAGTTCGACGAGTGCGATATCGCGTGCGCGTGTGGCGCGTTGGGCCTTGGTGAGCTTCGCATCGTCCGCAGGTGGCTCAAACGGTTGAGTGAGCACGTCTTCAGTGTGGGACTGCTGAAGGACGGTGGGCAGGCGGGTGGCTTTTTTGGGCGTGGATAGTCTGCTGGCCGGGTTGGTGGCGGTGATGCCTGCCCGGGTGGTGAACGTGAAGAATGACCGAATGCCTGCGATGCGACGGGCAAGAGTTCCGGACGAGGCCCCTTGGGACGATAGGTGGAGGAGCCACTGGCGAAGGTTGCCGATTTCGATGTCGGCCAAAGGGATGGGGTCACCGTTGCCGTCGTGGGTGAGGAATTGCATGAGGTTGGTGGCGTCGGCGATGTAGTTGCGCACGGTGTGTTCCGATGCGTTCTTGTGTACCGTCAGTTCGTTGTGAAAGCGGTCGAGTACGTCGAGGTATTCGGCACTCAACCGGTCATGCTGAGGTTCGCCAGTTGCGGTGGCGTTGTGTGGGGAAGTCGCCATTCTTCAAGGGTACGTCAGGTTCGCAACTCTAGCGACAACGCTCCACGTTTATGGCAGTACCTTCTGACTTTGAAGGGACTGTACGGTTCGAGAAATGTTTTGGCCGGAAAGGATGACGTAAGCATGTCTGTCCGCTGAGCACGTGATGGGACCACGGTCACCCGCGGCTTTCATGACCCCTGCGTCTTTTACATCCTCATGCTGGCGAACGCAGGTTAACCACTGTTCGTCGGTATGTGGGCACTCACTCAAGTCCGGGAAGAATACGGCTGACTGTTCGCCACGCGGCTCATCGTTTGGCAATCGCTGGTGCTGGTAAGCGCTGAACAGTATGTCGAATGCTGTTGCTCCGACGCTCCACTCCATGAGGTCAGCAATGTGATCTCCCCCAACGCGACCGTGTGCTTCGATCAAACGGGGCTGACCATCTTCCAGTATGAATTCGATGTGTGAGAGCCCGAACTGATAGTTGGCAGAGTCGAGGACGGTTCGTGCAGCATCGAACAAGCGATCACGCGATTGGTGGGAAATGCGAGCTGGCTGATGATGCCCAGTCTCAACGAGACCAGTTATTCCGCCAGTTAATTTCTCGGTCACGACCAGCGGGCGATGTTGGCCTGCCCACGAAATAGTTTCGACTGAGAACTCCGGTCCAACAAACCGTTGTTCGACTAGGTATTGCCCAGGATCAACCGCCAGATCTTGGAGTTCTGCTTCTGAAACGACGCTACGGACATCACGGCTACCAGAACCCGAGTTGGGTTTAAGGACGAGGCCGTGCTGCGTCTGTAGGAAAAGCTGCTGAAGTCTGGAGTCTGTGCCTGTTGTCAGGTCGATCATCCAATGCAGTCCGTTGATAGGTGACCCCTCGGGCAGAGCTTCGCGTAACCGATGCTTATCACGCATAATTTCAAGACTTGTAAACGAAGCACACTTTCCTTCTGCAAGCCCCAATGCACTGTTCACAAGTGCGGCTACCTGAGACGTGTCGTCACCTAAGCCAACACACAGTGCATTACCCGGCTCGCCTGTTGCACTGACGAAAGGCTCGAGTGCCCTAACCACGCTGAGGGCGTCGAGAGGGTCATGCACCTCAACTGTTTCGCCGTCGAAACTTTCGAACGATGACAAAAACTCAGCGTTCGCGACAGGAACGATCTTCGCACCAACACTGTGGGCGGCATCAATCACTTCCTGGCGCGGAGTGAGAGAGTAGAAAATCATGATCTAGCCTTTCGTCGTGAAAGAACAACTGCTCCGGTAAAGCCCAATACAGCTAAAGGGACCGCCACATACATCACTGACGCAGGTGAATCGAAGTGTTCGATCAAAGCACCCCCTGCGCTCGCACCTATGAGTGATGACACGCCTGCTGCGGTAGCTGTGGTTCCGTAGGCACGCGTCAGACCCGCTCCTTCTCTACGGAGCTGAGCTGTAGCTTCGTCCAGTGTGGGACTCACAAGAAGTTCAGCCAGACTAAAGAGCGTTGCAAAGAGGATCACTGTCGCTGGCCCCGCTGGAATTGGTAGAACCAGAAAGCTTCCGACGAACAACAGAAACCCAAGGGCCAAAACATAAGAAGATCGAACAGGTTTGAGGAGTTTCACTAACAGCGGGTATTGCAGAACAAGGATGAGAATCGCATTTCCGGTGTACACCCATGAAGATCCGAGTGGCGTGCCAAAGCCACTTTCCGCATAGAGTGGCACGACGAGTGGCCACTGAGAATATATGCCCCAGTACGCCAGTGTGCATCCAATCAAGACAAAAAACAGCCAGTCAAGCTGACGCCCGTCGCTTCGCATGCGAGTTTTTGTACCTGGGCCACTTTCTTCTGGTGGCTTGAATGTCACGAACAATAGACCCAAGCCAAGCAACACATACGAAGTAACGACTGACAAAACAATGACGGAGAACGAGGCAACCACAAAAACGACGCCGCCGATTGACGGCCCTACGAGCGCGCCAAGGTTAACGGCGATCGATCGCATTGTGATCGTTCGGCGGTCGGACGAAGCTCTCATGAGTTCAGTTTTCAATGCGAGAGCTGTCGAAGAACTCCCAAGGCTTGCAACAACGGCGCCAACCGCGTAAAGCAGGATGCTGCTGTCAAACGCGAAAACGAGGAGGCCGACGCTTCGGAGTACCAAACCACCTATTGCCAGTGTTTTCGACCCTAATCTGGCGTTGACTACCCCTATCAGTCCAGAGAGAATTTGTCCCGTGCCTGAGAGAAGGCCAAGAATCAATCCAGTAGCGCCAGCACCAACACCACGATCGATGAGTTCAAGGGTGATCAGCGGGTAGAACATGAATGTCGTGATCCCGCTGATCACAATTGCGACGAGAAACACCCAGGTGGATGATGTCGCTACATCAACTGGTTCTTTTGAACCACTTTTGGAAGGGTCCGGCATCATTGGACATCCACCGTTAGCGCCTGCGAGGCCACAAGAGCTCTGTCTTGCGCCAGGGCAGGAGTTGCTGCTGTGGCCTACACGTTTCCGATGCGCGCCTTGTACGACATGGTGTCCGTGATGCGGTCGCCTATCGACTTTGACGGAATCCACCCGGGCTGCCCCGGATAAAACCGCAGATTATCGAGCCCGTCTATACCTCGAAGTTGGCCAGTCTGAGTGGAATAGATGCTCACATGACTATGACCTGCACAAACTTCACGGATCTCAGGAAGGTGAGGTTCCATGTTGAGAGCATCAGCGACAGCAAGAGCGTACGGGTCAAAGTTGGTGCATGTGTCAATTGCAGGTGTGATCAAAGCGCCAGGCATCCGAGCGTTAAGTTCAACCAGCGCAAACCCGTTGGCAGTCTCAATGAACTCTACGTGCGCGAACCCAACGTCGTACTGTAGCTTCGCAAGGAGGCTCTTCCCCCATTGTTCGACTTCAACTTCCCACGGTGTCCCATGCTCGTGGGGAAAGGTTTTGACGTTCTCTAGAAAGACTGGTGGGGCCGTCAAAATTCGGTTTGTGATGCCAAAGAAAACAGTCGAGTTGCCGTTTGACCAGAACTCGGCCGAATACAGCGGCCCCCGATAGTAGGGTTCAGTTACGAAAGCATCCTGGTCTCCCGCAGAAGCGCGAAGTTCTTCCAGTTCGTGCTCGGTGTGAACAAGGTCAATGCCGAGTGATCCAGTTCCAGTACGTGGCTTGACTATTTTAGGAAAATCACTGACAGGCGTGGCGGAATACGCGGAGAGTTCCCGTTGCACCCACTCCTTGTCACGGAAATTCTTGAGACGAAAGCTTGAAAATCGACGTGGAAAATCAAACTCTTCACGTAACTCAGCCGCAATCACACCCCATGTGTCAGTAGAGCTAAAAACGGCACCTATGTTATTTCGCTCGGCTCTAATGTATGCGCGCAATTGTTCGTGATCGTTTGTGGGGAATGTGAGTACGTCAGCACCTTCTGTATCAGAATAAATCGAAGGGTCCGAGGCAAGAAGCCTGAGTTTGTAACCACGTTTCTGCGCGTGCTCCGCCATCCTGTTGACGCCGAGGGTCATCGCCTCCACAGCTAAAAGTGTCTTCAACTCTGGCGCCCCCTTTGCACTACCGCCTCGGTCCAGCAGGAACTCCCACCTGTTTGATTCATTAACTACGGATGAGAGCCTAGCACGCAAGAGCACCATCAATCCGCCGTCTTCTTGGCGCCTCTAGCTGCTCTTCTTCCACCCGCGGGTGTCCTTTGCGGGTCGGTCTTTCATCATGAGCACACCAACTACCGACCGTGCTTCGTTGACCGTCACGCCAGCTTTGCTGGCCACCGAATCCAAACCCGCGCCCCTCACAGTGGGATTTCCCAGGACCTAGATCGCGGATCCCAGCTCATGCCCACGCCCCGCTGCACGGTCGAGGCGATGCGCGGGGTATGAGTGAAGACATGCTAACCTCCGGCGTATGCCGCTCAACGATAAACGAACTCGCCGACCTCACTTTCGCTTCTGACAAGACACTGGTGTTCTGAGCCGTCAAGCACCACACCGCCCCGGGACGAAACGTCACTGACCTCGAATCGCTAATTCAGCTTGCCGAGACATTCTGACTTGCGTCGGCACCAACTGGACTTTGCACCCACGCTCGTCACTCACCACGAAAGATACCGAATGAATACCGGTTCTAAACTCCACGCACCGATTAGTGAACACGAACGTGCCCGCGTGCACAAACGCACGCTCACAGTTGTGATCCTGAGCCAGATCCTTGGGGGTGCTGGCCTGGCTGCCGGGATCGCTGTAGGAGCGCTGCTTGCGCAAGACATGCTCGGCTCCGATGCTCTCTCCGGCTTGCCGACTGGCCTATTCACGCTTGGCTCGGCCCTCACCGCCTACCTTGTGGGCCGCTCCACACAGCGCTTCGGTCGCCGCATGGGCTTGGCCTGCGGGTTCATCACCGGTGGGATCGGCGCTATCGGCGTCGTGATCGCCGCAATAGCAGACAACGCTCCCCTGTTATTCGTTGCTTTGTTCATATACGGCTCAGGCACCGCGACGAACCTGCAATCCCGCTATGCTGGCACAGACCTGGCACTGCCCAGCAGGCGCGGGTTCGGAGCGAGCATGGCGATGGTCGCCACCACGATCGGTGCCGTCGCAGGCCCGAACCTCATCGAGCCAATGGGCGTTTTCGCTGACGCAATAGGCGTGCCAACTCTGGCGGGTCCGTTCATTCTGGCATCTGTTGCCTATACCGCAGCTGGTCTCTTCCTGTTTGCGTTCCTCCGGCCCGACCCCTACCTGCTTGCACGAGACATAGCCGAACACGAAACAGCCCAAGCCGCCCAGAGTGATCAGGCCACGACAATACCGAAAGTCGGGGTAAGCGCATACGTCGGCGCGACGGTGATGGTGCTCACGCAGATCGTCATGATCGCGATCATGACGATGACTCCGGTGCACATGAGAGCCCACGACCACGGAATGGACGCGATTGGTCTCGTGATCGGACTCCATATCGGAGCGATGTGGCTACCCTCGCTATTCACCGGCACCCTCGCCGACAAACTTGGCCGCACCCCAATGGTGATCGCGTCCGGAGTGACACTGTTGCTCGCCGGGCTCTTGGCAGCATTTGCCCCTGCCGATTCTCTCGGACTGCTAATCCTCGCGCTCGTACTGCTCGGCCTCGGATGGAACTTTGGCCTAGTCGCAGGCACAGCGCTCGTGGTCGATGCAACAGTGCCGCAGAACCGACCCAAAACACAGGGCACCATCGATGTGCTCATCGCGCTCGCCGGCGCCGGCGGCGGGGTGGCATCCGGGGCCGTCATGCACGCCACGAGCTACCAGGTGCTGTCCATTGGCGGCGGCACCCTCATTATCCTCCTAATCCCCGCGCTCTTCTGGGCACGGAACGAACAGCGCTGAGGCGAAAGCTCACTGCTTCCCACCATGAAAGCGTTACCCTTACTCCATGAAAGTGAAGAATATGTCTGGGCTGAGCAAAGCAGACGTGTTCGATGTGTTCGCCGAAGTCATGAAAGCGGTCGCCAACGGCAGACGCTTGGAACTGCTTGAACTCATAGCGCAGAACGAGCATGCCGTTGATGAGCTCGCGCACCTGACAGGCTCGCGATCACCAAAACCTCTGCACACCGGCAGACGAGTACGAAGCGGCACACTTTCCCCGCGCTGTATCCATTCCGCTAGAGGAGATCAAGGACCGCTACACCGAGATTCCTTCGGGTTCCGAAGTCGTGCTGTACTGCCGGGGACAACTGGGAAGAATCTCACGAAAAGCCACCGTGTGGTTGCGTGAACGAGGCATCGACGCGAAAGCGATGGATGAGGGCATCATCGAGTGGAGAGCGAACAAAGACATCATTCTCAACGTCGCTTGAAAACCCGAGGCTTACGAACCTCAGAGCAAACCGCGCTTCCTGCAAACGCACAACACTTCGAGACCCATAGTGAGCAGTATGACGAGTGGTTGGACCGTCATGACATGCTGTATCGGCCCGAGGCGGATGCGGTGAGGCCGATCCAGTAAACCGCGTCACTTCCTGGGCTTGAGATCGGAATCAGCACCGGAATTGGGGATTCGGGGCCGCTCTGCGCGTAGGCCGGATAGGCCATCAATCGACCTGTACGGCCTGGACGAGCATTGACGCCTGGCTGGTGTCGCGATGTGTTCATGCGCTCTCTCCTTGTTCAAGGAGGTGCACTTTCCATCCCGCGCCTGAGATAAACTGTCATCAGATACACTTATCTGTAAGCATATCGTTCCACACAGGTATAGGTGACCCCCATGCCTCCAATCACCCCGTCGACCGCTGACCGTGTGGGCCTGTCCCGCGCCGGCCTCTACCGAGCCGCCGATGCAGGTAACTTGGCGCGGGTGGCACGCGGGATCTACCTCCCCGCGGATGCGCCAGCCACAGACTGGAGCATGGTAGAGGCTGTAACGCGACGCCCCGAAGCAACAATCTGCCTCACCTCAGCGCTCGCTCATCATGATCTGATCGACACGATCCCTGACACTCTCGACATCGCAATCCCCCGTGGCACCCGTTCCCCTGCAACCGAACAAGCGATCACCTGGCACCAGTTTGACACCGAGACCTTCAACCTCGGACGCGACGAAGTGCCGGTCGAAGGCGCAGACCTATCGATCGGGCTCTACTCCCCCGAACGTTGCATCGCCGACGCGTTCCGTCTCCGTGGCCAGCTCGGCTACGAGATCGCACGAGACTCACTCAGTGAGTGGTTGCGTCGTGGAGGGAAGCCCAACAGCCTGATTCAGATCGCCTTGCAGCTCCCCCGGGCCAAGACTCCGATCATCCGCGCCTTGGAGACGCTGTCATGACGCGTAGCGAAGAGGTCGACGTCGACCTGATCGGATACATTGATAATCCCAACAAGTACTACAGCCCTGCGAGAACCCTTAGATGCACCACATGAATGACCTAGACCCGCTAATTGTTAGCCTCATTGGATCGGTTTCTCTCGCTGCTCCGATCGTGTCTGCAATCGAGTCAGGCGAGTTGGAACCAGAAGGAGCGTTCGCACGCTTTTCTGGCACGTGTCACGCCTTGGCTCCGCAGTGGTTTAACTCAAACCAGCTTCAGGCGCATGAAGCGTTTTGGTGCTTCGATGATGGTGCACAAATCGACCAGACAATCAGCGGTGAACTGGCCTGGTTCCAAACAGGCGTTTACACCTCATCGGTCGCACTGCAATCCGTCCCTCTACTGGTCCATGCTGCAGGAGAGGCTGTCCAACAGCTAGGCACTTCCAGCTTCGACAGCATCCGCGTTCAAGTGCCACATGCCAGAGGCGGCTTTGGTGAGGAAGCAATCCAGCAGCTCGTGGACCAGTTTTCAGCGCTAGCCAATGTGCGGTCTGCTGTTGAAGTACATGCGCAATTAATGTGCCGAAGGCACCACAACCGGTGGACCTCAGAAGCTACGACATGGTTCGACAATACCTACCTGGTGCCACTAGCCTTGCAAAACTTAGAAATGGCGCAGGACCGTGTGAATCTTGACAACCGGTGGGCGCTCCGACAAACGCAAAGCTTGTGTACTGCAGTATTTTCTGCTCCTGAATGGTCTTTATCACTGGCATCAACAATTGCTGTGCTCATGGTCGAAGCAACACGCGCAACTTGCACCAATGGCACTGTAATTGTGGAAGTCAAACGCGGATGATACGAGTTACTGCGTCGATGCGCTCTTGATAGTTTGTTGCCAATCGACTGCGGGGTACGAGGCGCTGTCATGATGCCACTCTCATCACGCATGCAAGGGCGCCTCTAACCAGTCTTCTTCCACCCGTGGGCGTCCTTTTCGCTCGGCCTTTCATCATCAGAACACCAACCACCGACCGTGCTTCGTTCACCGTCACAAAACTACCTACATTGAAAGTGCCAGCGTGAGGTCAACTGCTTATTCTTGACCGTGGATACCGCGCATTTGACCCACGAGTCCCATGAAGGATGCGACAGCGTGAGACCGTCTCTCGCCCCGCCTAACAGCGATGCTGATCTGACGAGAGATTCTCGGAATGATATCTAAGCAGACGAGAGCTCTTGGCAGTGTCGGGACTAACAAACGAGGAAGTATCGTGATGCCAACGCCTGCCTGCACAAGCGCTAAAGCGGTCGAGGGTTCGCGCACCACGGCCGAATACACGACAGAAGTATTTGCGACCGACAGCGCTGCACTAACCACCTTTTCGCACCCACCTGTGGCTGCGATGACTCGCTGATCTGCCATCATTTCAATGGGGACAGCATTTTCTGCGACACCAGGCATTTGGTCCCGTCTTGCGACGAGCACGAAGTCATCGTCGTACAACGGCTGAAACTGCACGTTGTGGGGGTGACCAACGACAAATGCGACATCTACTTCTCCAGTTCGTAACCATTCAAGTGTGTCAAGGTCGTTACCCTCCTTGATGTCAAGACGTATCCGAGGAAAACGACTGTGGAATTCCTGCAATACGGCAGGCAAATAGTGATTAGATGCACTCGCAAATGTCGCCAGTTTCAGAGTACCGGCGCCGTGAAGGGACGCGAGATCCTCCGAAGCTGCGTCTATGGTCTCCACGACACGTTTTGCATAGGGAAGCAGGACTTCGCCGGCCTCAGTCAGGCTGACACCTGTACGGCCACGGTTTAGAAGTGTCACGCCTACGCGACCTTCCAACGACTTAATAGAGTGACTGATCGCAGCCTGTGTGAGGTGCAATGTCTCAGCCGCTTCTCGAAAGGACCCACCCTCGACGACCTGGGTAAATGCTCGCAGTTGGTGTAACTCCATGAGAATCCCTTATCTCCTTGATAAGCGAAATCTGCTTGCTTACCTTCGCAAGACATTATTACGTTAAAAATACCTCTACTGAGTCCCTCCGGAAACGCTAGCGAGCAACTCTGTTGCTTAAATCAGCGTGACGCCTGGAAAGGAAAACAAATGGATCGAATGATCCTTGGTTCTGCTGTCACTGGAGCAAAATTCACGCCACGCAACCACCAGCCTAGTCGAGATCCTGTCATCGACGCAGCCGCATCCGGGATGACAATCAAGCACCGCCTCACAGACGTAACCGACGAAGCGAAACGCCTCGCTGACCTCGGATGCCGATATTGGCACTACCATGCAAGAAACCCTAAAACGAACGAACAGACCACATCTAACTCAATTTACCAATCGGTCAGCAACAGCGTTCAAGAGTACGACGACGCGGTAGTCATTAGCTTTGGCGCCAGCCGCAATGGGCCCGAGGTTAAGGAGGCCATCAGACACCTCGGAGAATGGGAACGGGTAAGTCAAGCAGCATTGCCCCTTCATATGGGAGGCGCACACTTCGTAACTACGCAAGCAGCTGTTGAACTCCAAGTCATCATCGACCTTGAACGACAGCACGGACCCCTGAATCGCGATTTCGCATGCTCCGCCGAATTCAGCGAACTAGCCAAAAGCTACGTACCAACCCAGAAAGAAGTCGACGCGTCACTAGTGGCCTTCTCTACGGCCAACGGGGCGAACTATGGAAGCACTTCACCTGCTACACAGCTCGCCATACTGAGTCGTGGAATTAGCGAGCGCAACAGGCTCTATCTCCCACACGAAATTGAATGGGTTCAACTTGAACGTAGCTATCTTGCAACTCGGTTTTGTATCGAACGTCCAGATATTGCACTCGGAAGCTCCGGCCAACTTAACATCACTCTTTTGTTCGGGTTCTCACCAACGTTACCGTTCCCTCACACGTATGCTGAATTTCTTGACGCCGTAAACCTTGCCAAGAGCTTGGAGTATGACCATAAGGGATACAAGTGCCGACATGTGACGGTCTCCGTAGGCGCGGCTGTCATTCCACAACATGCCTCCCGGCATTGTGTACCGATGGATATCGGTGTTGACAAAGGACGAGTCCTCGGCCCACTCCAACGAATCGTTCATTACGCATGCCAGCCGGATGCCCAAGTAGATATCATCCGCTCAGGCATGGAGGACACGCCATATCATTATGACGTCGCCACCGGTCTTGCTCTCGCCGGAAACGTTCAGCTACTCATCGACGTCACAACGGAAATGCGCAAATACGGTTACGAAGCAGTTACCGAGAAAAATGATGTGAACAAAGGCCTCCATTTTGATGTGTTAAAAGACCGTTATACCGCTGATATGGACAGCCTCAGCAAGACTATTGAGCAACTTGACCAGCCATGTCTCCTTTGAACGAGAGAAATAGAGTACCGTTCCAGAAACTCACGGTTGCCACCTGCGCCATGGGCACTCTGACCGTCAACATCAATAACACCGGCCTCAATCTGGTACTTCCCCGCATCCGTGACGACTTGGGCCTCGACCTAGCCGCCATGCAGTGGGTTTCAGCCGCATATGTCCTCATTCTCGCAGCCCTGACTATGCTGGGTGGCGCTCTGGGCGATCGTTACGACAAGCGTACGGTGCTCGTAACGGGGATCTTGATCTACACGTTTGGCTCGACGGTAGGTATGTTGGCAGATTCCGGGATCTGGCTTACTCTCAGCCGAATGTGCGCAGCGACTGGCGCCTCAGTTCTTGTGCCCGTGGGATTGGCCGCCCTGCGGGTAATTGCACAGACGCCTGAACAGCTCGCTTCCTACATGTCACTGTGGGGCTTGTCAGTCGGCCTGGGCATGGCCTTGGGGCCTGTGGCAGGTGGCATCGTTACGGACCTGCTCGGGTGGCGTGCTTTCTTCACCGTAATGGCGTGCCTCGGTGCCCTGTACCTCTGCGCGGTTCTTGTTTGTTTTCCAGAGCTACCCGGCACTAAAGAACGCCACGTCGACGTCGTCTCCCACATCCTTTTGGGTAGTAGCATGCTTGCCCTGACCGCATTCTTCATCGAACTACGCTCTGACGCTCCTGCCTGGGTAAAAGTGGCACTGGGCTGTGCTGTTCCCGTGTGTGCCACGGCTTGGCAATGGCGTGACCGCAAGTTGGCGCACCCGGTGATCCCACCTCGGGCGTTTCACGACCGATCATTTTCGGTCTCCATGCTCATCGCATTTGTGAACTACCTCGGACTCGGTGCCACGCTGTTCGTCTCTGCTTTCGTTCTTCAGGACTTGTTCAGTCTCACGGCAGGTGTGGCAGGAGCAGTGAGCGTCCCGCTGGCAATTGCCACTGCGGTGGGAGCGTCCTGGTCTGGGCAGGCGAAAGGAGCGCAGCAGATCCGCGGAGCCATTCGGACGGCGGCCTTCGCCACTCTGTGTGGCGTGCTCATCACTGGGGGTGCGGTCACGTTGGTGACGAGCGCCGAACTTTGGGTAGCAGTGATTGTGTTCATCGCCGGCTCGTGTGGCATGGGCTTTGGCTTTGGCGCTGCCAACACTCCGGTGAATTATTTGGCTATGGCGAGTTTACCCAAGACGATTTCAGGTGTGGCCGGATCCTCAGCCTCGGCAAGTCGCCAATTGGGACAATCCACTGGTGTGGCGACCGGAGGTCTTCTACTCGGAATCGGTGTCGCGCTAGCGGGAGTGGGATCACCTCTGGCATACCTCCTACCTGGCGTCGAGGTGGCACTCATCGCAATCTTGCTAGCCATGTTGCCGGCTTTCTACCGTTCACGTGGCGGAAACTGAGCCACCGAATGAGCCCCACAGTAACCAGGCATCCATCATGTTGTTGGCCTTCTTGCTCATGTCAATCACACAGTGAATAAGGCCTAGCGACGCAAGTGCGCCTTAACACGAACTCCAATTCGGTATGGACATCGGAAGACTAGTCAGCACCGCTTATTTTGAGTGCATGCTGAAGCTCGGTATTACGTCTCGTAGCCATGTTTCTTCCACCCATGCCCGTCTTTTGCCGCTCGGCCTTTCATCATGAGCACACCAACTACCGACCGTGCTTCGTTCACCGTCACCCCAGCTTTACTGGCCACCGAATCCAAACCCGCACCCCTCACCGTTGGCAACGCGGCGAACACCCGCAACTCACGTTCATCCAGGTCATCCGTGATCTTCAATTCGGCCTGCGACGCATACGAGTCCCCCTCACGCACCGCATCTAAACCGCCTACGAGCTCTTTGACCTCCTCGGTCGACGTCACCACAACAGCCGCCCCATCACGCAGCAACCTGTGGCAACCACTGGACTGAGGGTCAGTCACCCGCCCCGGAACAGCCCCCACCTGACGTCCCAGCTCAGCCGCCCGATGCGCCGTATTGATTGCACCCGACCTAAAACCCGCCTGCACCACCACAGTCGCACCAGACAACGCAGCAATCAGCCTGTTCCTCGCAAGAAACCTGTGCCTCATCGCAGTTGCACCAGGCGGGCACTCGGACACAATCAGCCCCGCGTCAGCAACAGCGCGCAACAAATCAACATTGCCTTTGGGATACAACGAATCCACTCCCCCAGCCATAAACGCCACAGTCGCAGGCCCACTCGCACCCCGCATCGCACCCTCATGCGCCGCCGAATCAATCCCATATGCCCCACCAGAGACAACCGCGACCCCATCCCGGGCCAACTCAAACCCCAACGACCTCGCCACGCTCACCCCGTAGTCAGACGGCGCCCGGGCCCCCACAAGCGCAATCGCCTTTGATGCCATCACCCTCAACGACCCAGCACCACGCACCCATACACCCAACGGACGTTCATCACCCAGATCATCCAACTCAGGCGCCCACTCGCTACCACCTCGGACAATGAGCCTGCACCCCAACTTACCCATCACCCGCACATCCCTAGCCGCATCGAGCATGTTCACCCGCGCAGACCACCGCTCAACAGCCGTCGCAAAATCAGCCGAGGACACCTCGGCGTCGGCATCGTGCAACGCCCTCACCACCCGGGACTCAGCAACCTCGCCCCGCACGCACGCCAACACCTGTTCAGGCCCCACCACGTCCACGCACATGCTCAACAACCGGTCCCCCGGTTCAGACAGTCGCATGACATCGGCCATCGCCAACACCACATCATTCACAACGCTCACCCCTCCCTGGTCCGCAACGTGTACGCGTGCGCTAAATCGTCACCCGTTGGGCGTTCCCGGCCACCCAGGTCCGCCACCGTCGTTGCGATCCGCACAATCCGGTCATAGCCCCTCATGGTCAGATCGCCTCGGTCCATCGCCACGTCCAACGGCGCCGTCTCCTGGGGCGTAAACGCGAACAAGGCACGTAACCAGCTGCCGGGCGCCCGCGCATTCGTCGACCACGCCTGCCCTGCATACCTACTGGCCTGGATGCGCCTGGCCTCAGCCACCCGAACAGCCACATCCGCCGTACACTCCCGCACCTCACGCGCATGAACATCCGCAGCGGACAACGGCAACATGTCCATCTGAATGTCGATCCGGTCCAACAGCGGCCCCGACAACCGATCCCGGTACCGCCTCTTGGCAATCGGCGTACACCGGCACGCCTTCCCGTCGCCCACCGCCGAACCACACGGGCACGGGTTCGCCGCCAGCACCAATTGAAACTCCGCCGGCAAGGTCACTGTCCCCCACGCCCTGCCAATCTCACACCGGCTGTTCTCCAACGGCTGCCGCAACGCCTCAAGCACATCGCGGTGAAACTCCGGGGCCTCGTCCATGAAAAGCACGCCCCGGTGAGCACGGGAAAACACGCCTATCGAGGTGGGTTTGGATCCGCCCACCATGGCCGCCGAGGTCGTTGAGTGGTGTGGCGCTTCAAATGGTGGCGTTGTATCCAGCCCGTGTTCCGGGTTTAACGTTCCGTCGATGGAACGCAGCGAGAAGGTTTCGATGGCCTGCTCTTCACTGAGTGCAGGCAAAAGCCCAGGCAAACAACCCGCGAGCATGGTTTTTCCCGCGCCCGGTGACCCGATCATGAGAATGTGGTGACCACCTGCGGCCGCGACTTCGAGCGCGTACCGTGCTTCGTCCTGGCCTTGAACCTCGGATAAGTCATTTACGGACAGCGGTTTCCGTCCCTTGGTCGCGTGCCGTTCCACTGGAGGCAGTTGCGGGACTTGGACGTCACCGCCAAAGTGGTTCACCACTTCGCCTAGCGAGTTAGCGGCGATCACGTTAAGCCCTGTCAGCATCCGCGCTTCTTTTTCATTCGCCTGTGACACCACTACGGTTGTGAGCCCTGCTTGTTTAGCCGCGATGAGCGTGGGCACGACACCGTTGACGGGGTGGAGCCGTGAGTCCAAACCCAGCTCAGCGCAAAACACCACCCGGTCAGTTGCTTGCGGGATTCTGCGTTCTGCTTGGAGGATCGCCACTGCGATTCCCAAGTCAAAGTTGGTCCCATACTTCTTCACGCTGGCTGGTGAAAGGTTCACGGTGATGCGTTGAGCACTCATCGCGAACCCCAGATTCGCCACCGAGGCGCGCACGCGCTTCTTTGCCTCATTCACAGATGTGTCTGGCAACCCCACCACGTCAATTCCGGGCAGACCACTGTTAATGCTTGCTTCAATGGCAATCGGGGTGCCTTGGGTCCCCCACAACGCGACCGCAGTAGACCGTCCTACGTGCAAACTCATTGGGCATTCCTCACGTGGGTGAGAACAGGCTGGCCGGAGTTCCACACAATGCCGATCACATCGACACGGAACTCAGGCACCCATTCGGGTTGAGCAGATAGCCACGCAATCGCCAGCCCACGCAACGTGCGCATCTTGAAGTAACTGACGTGCTCAAGCGGGTGACCAGCACGCACAGTGTTGCGGGTTTTGACCTCGACAAAAACAACGGAGGCACCGTCGCGTGCAATGATGTCGATCTCGCCTCGCCGGCACCGCCAATTGCGGTCCAGGATGTGCCACCCAAGACCTCTTAAATGGTCCGTTGCGAACTGCTCACCCAGCGCGCCAAGAGTCTGATTGCGTTTCATGCTTCAACACTGAACGCACAACGCACTCACGCATAGACGTACCCAGCTAGCTGTGGAAACACCTCGGGCGTCCACAGGAACCATGCCACCTCAACGCAACCCCGCTACCAGAGAAAACTCACTATCCACAGGGAAACGTCCCCTGGTTCAGGCGCTTTCCCCAAGGTCAGCGCCGTCAGAAGCCTGAGTTTCTTTCTTCATCCAGTCCTTGCCGTCAACAGCGCGGGCCACCATCATCGACGACACGGTGTCACCCGCAGCGTTGATCGTGGTAGCCGGTGGGTCAACCACGGTACCGATCACCGAAATAATGGGCAGGGCAGCCGGCGGGAAGCCGTACATGGAAACGATCATGAGCTCACCAAGGAACCCACCGGACGGAATCCCGGACATCACCATTCCCGAAAGCAACGCAATCAGCACCGCGATTGCAAGCGCTTGAGGAGTGAAAATGTCGCGCTCGAAAACGGCGAACAGAAACGCAATCTTCAAAATCGCAGACAGGCACGACCCTTCCATGTGGATCGTCGCACCAATCGGAATGATCGTTTCGCGAATGTCATCCGGAACGCCAATGCGCTTTGCCGCACGCAAGTTGCTAGGAATTGACGCGACAGAGCTTCCGGTTCCCAAGGACACTGCAGTGGGCGCCAGAATGTTTGCCCACATGCGACGCATACCTGCCACACCGCCAGCGAGCCACGAATACAGTGTGAACGCCGCAAAGAAGTACACGATCGCCACCGGGTAGTACACAGCGAAGGCACGGACATAACCGCCAACCAGCTGGCTACCCAGTTCACCGATCAACGCCGCAAAGTACGCGCCCAAACCAATAGGCGCGTAGTACATGACCAGCCCGGTCATCTTCATGAACACTTCGTTACCGGAATCAAGGAAACTGCGGAATACCGCGCCTTTGTCTTTGACCAAGTTGGCTGACAGTCCCACCAGAACCGCGAACACGATCAGTGGCAACATGTGCTTTGTGGAGATCACGTCACTGAAATCTTCCACTGTAAAGGCACCCACGATCTGATCGCCAATGGACAGTTCTTCCTGCTCTTCAGGCATTTCGTCCATGCTGACCTGCACGTTGTCGAGCGGTCGGAAAATCCCCAAAGCCAGTAGCATGACGCTCGAAGCAACAATCCCTGTCGCAATGAACACCGCCATCATGGACCCCATGATGCGCCCTAACCGGGTAGCAGAGTTCATGTTCGCAACCGCAGAGGCAATCGAGAAGAACACCATGGGCACCACCAAGGTGAACATCATATTGATGAACACCGTCCCAAAGGGTTTCAAAACCGTGGCACTTTCGCCCATGATGAGTCCCACGATCGCACCAACGACCACGCCGGTGAGGATCAAGATTGGGAACCGGTAGTTCTTCCATCCACCTGGTTGCGCAGTCATATGTGGTGCTCCTTGCGACTGGGTTGTAGGTCTTCAACACAGAGGTGTGCCTACAAAAGTATCCATGACTGCACCAGTTTTGCCAGTGACGCGCCCTAAGGTCGCCTACAGTTACCCGGTTACCTACTGGGCGACTACCGAATGCCGCGGGGTGGTTCGAAGTCGGATTTGGCGATCTCTTCAATGTTGACGTCCTTGAACGTCAGAACGTGAACATTCTTCACGAATCGGGCTGACCTCCACGTGTCCCACACCCATGCGTCACGCAAAGTCAATTCAAAATAGACTTCACCGTCACTCTGATGAGCCTTGAGATCCACCTGATTGGCTAAATAAAAACGCCGTTCGGTCTCCACCACATAGGTGAAGAGCCCAACAACGTCCCTGTATTCCCGGTAGAGCGCCAGTTCGAGTTCGGCTTCGTACTCTTCGAGGTCCTCCGTGCTCATGCCTTCAGCTTACCCATAGCGTCAGCGAATTGGCCGCCCAGCAAGCTACTTCCCCAAGCGAAACGATTTCCGGTGCCACGGAGTGATACCCAGTTCCGCAATCGCTTGTTTGTGCGCCGGCGACGGGTACCCCACATTGCTCGCCCATCCGTAACCGGGGTGTTCGCGGTCAAGCGAACTCATCACAGCATCCCTGTCGACTTTGGCGATCAGACTGGCCGCTGCGATTGGAATCCGTTGGTCGTCCCCACCCACATACATGCGTACCTGCGGCACCTTCACATGGCTCACATCGCCGCCCAGCAAGCCCGGGTCGGTGCCCAACCAGTTGAACTTCCCGTCCAACATCACCAGGTCAGTCGCCGGCAACTGGGCGAGCGCCCGCCGCCCGGCCAGGCTCAACGCGGCCGAAATCCCCATCGCGTCGATCTCGTCTGGACTCGCGTACGTAACTGCCGCATGCTCCCACGTGGCACGGACACGCTCAGCTGCTAACGACCTCGGCCGTGGAGATAACTTCTTCGAATCCCGCAGTCCTGCTGGGAATCCGCCGGCGCACAGCGCTTCCAGGTCACACCACACGGCCCCCACGCCCACGGGCCCGGCGATGCAGCCGCGGCCCACTTCGTCCATGCCCACGACGCTGGTAACCCCGGCGTCTAACAACGCGCGTTCCTCACTGACGTCAGAAAGCCCTGCCCGAGGTGTCCCCCGACCCCGAGGTGCTGGCGAGTTGGTCACGATGGGTCGGGGACCTTGTCGAAAGTATCGGGAGCGCTCACCCACGAGAACCGGTTAGTAGGCCACGAAATCACGAACACTGTGCCAACAACTTCATCTTCTGGCACGAACGGCCCGCCTTCGGAGTCGCCGTTGAAGCGCGAGTCAGCACTGTTGCTTCGGTTATCGCCCATAACCCAGTAATGACCCTGCGGCACGTCGACAGAAAACTCCGTTTCCGAAGGTGGGGCGCCAGGTTTGATGTACGTTTCGTCGATCGCGACACCGTTGACCATGATTCGGCCTTGGTCATCGCAACATTCGACGTGGTCACCACCCACCCCAATGACACGTTTGATCAGCTGCTGGCCAGCGTTTGAGGGTGCCAGGCCAACGAATTCGAGGAACGGGTTGGGTTTGTATTCGTCGGCAGTCCCAGGGGGTAGCCAACCGCCGGGATCGTTAAACACCACGATGGAACCGCGCTTAGGGTGTGCGAACGGAAGCTGGTTGACCATGATCCGGTCATCAATTTGCAACGTGTCTTCCATGGAAGCAGACGGGATGTAAAACGACCGCACAACCCAGGCCTTCAGCGCCGTGGACACGATCAGCGCGATCACCACAATGATCGCGATTTCCCTGAGCGACGCCAGGAACTTTTGCGTTGCCGTGCGTGAGTCCTTCTTCGCCTTCTTGGACTTCTTGGGTTCGTGCTGTTCTTCCGCCGTATCTTCCATCACCGGGAAGTCTACCCTTCTTCCGTTCTGTCAATGGACGAACCGTGCCCAATCACCACGCCCACAGCGTCTGACACCCGGATCATGCCTCCGCCAGGGCGGCTCAGCAGATTACGTGAATCAGTGGAGTTGGTGCGGTTGTCGCCCATGAGCCACAGCCGGTCCGGTGGCACTTCAACGTCGAAGTCCACGTCCGAGGCGCGGGGGACGCCCGAGGCGCGGGCGGCTTCAGTGCCTCCCTCACCTGCGCCCGCCAGGTACGGTTCGTCTAGTGGCTTACCGTTGACTAGGAGTTTCCCCTCGTCGTTACAGCACTTCACGCGGTCACCGGCCACACCAATGACGCGCTTGACATAAAACACGTCGCGCGGCCCGATCCCAAACCACGAACCCACTTTCTGCCCCAACGACGAATTCTGTCCCGATACGAAAGACCCACGCCCGTCGATAACCACAATGTCACCTCGGCCAATGGACCCCGTAAGAGCGTCAGGCCGCCACACAGCGATCCGGTCATCCACGGAAATCGTGGGCTCCATGGACTCACTGGGCACCGTGAAAGTCTGGACCACCAGTCCGCGCACCAACCCGGCCAACACCAGCGCGGCCACAACAACGGCGGATAGCAAAAACCACGGGCGACGCCTCAAAGGCACACCCGTGGTTGTTTGCGTCATTCGACCAGAAATTAGCGCTTCTCGCGGATACGAGCAGCCTTACCGCGCAGGTCGCGCAGGTAGTAGAGCTTAGCGCGACGGACAATACCGCGGCTCAGAACTTCAATCTTGTCGACAACAGGTGAGTGGACGGGGAAAATACGTTCCACACCTACACCAAAGCTAATCTTGCGGACGGTGAAGGTTTCGGAAACACCCTGGCCCTGGCGACGGATTACGACACCTTTGAACACCTGGATACGTTCGCGGTTACCTTCAACAACGCGAACGTGAACGTTCACGGTGTCACCGGCGCGGAATTCCGGCAGGTCCGACTTCAATGACTTTGCGTCAAGAGCATCAAGCTTCTGCATTGTTAATCTCCTACTTGCAGTGCCCCGGATCACTCAAGCACGATCAGTCTAGGTTTTAACCTAGAGAGATGGAGTCGTCTGCTCACTGGGACTTTCTTGCCCTCCGAGGCAGGCGAAAGTCGGCAAACGCAAGGCACCAGTTTAGTCGCGGGTGGACACAGTGGCAAATGCGGGTGGTGCGCTGTTACTCCTCGCGATCTTCCGGGGCCTGCCCCGCCTCGCGCTCCTCCCGCGCCAGCCGCACAACCTCCAGGTCGTGCGCGTCGAGGTCGTCCGGGTTCAACTGTTCGATCAAGTCCGGCCGTACCCGCTGGGTGCGTTCCAGTCGCTTATCGCGTCGCCACCGTGCGATCGCCCCATGGTTGCCTGACAGCAGAATGGGTGGCACCTCGTGTCCGCGCCATTGCGCCGGCTTGGTGTACACGGGATATTCCAGCAGGCCGTCTTCGTAGCTCTCCTCATCGAGCGACCCAGGGTTGCCAATAACTCCGGGGATCAGCCTGGCGATCGCTTCGACCATCACCATTGTGGCGACCTCACCGCCGTTGAGCACGTAGTCGCCAATCGAGAACATCTGCACGCGCGCCTGCTCCCCTGCCCAGTCGATCACGCGCTGGTCGATCCCTTCGTACCGGCCGCACGCAAACACCAAGTGGTCTTCTACAGCAAGTGCCCGCGCGTGCGCTTGTGTAAAGGGGGTTCCAGCGGGGCTGGGAACAATGACCGTCGCCGAGGTGTCCCCCACCTGATCCTGCCCCTCACCTTCCTGTGGTTCAGGGCGAGTGTTTAACACGGAATCGAGCGCTTCACCCCAGGGCTCCGGTTTCATGACCATACCCGCGCCCCCACCGTAGGGGGTGTCGTCTACTGTGCGGTGACGGTCGTGTGTCCAGTCGCGCAAGTCGTGAACATTGACCTGCAACAGTCCGTCGACCTGCGCTTTGCCAATCAGGGAAAGCTGTAGTGGCGTGAGGTATTCGGGGAAAATCGAGAAAACGTCAATACGCATGTCACATGTCCAGAAGGCCCGCGGGCGGATCAATCTCCAAACGATTGTCGTCCAGATCCACCACTGGCACGATCTCTTCAACGAACGGGATCATCACTTCCCGGCCAGCGTCCGCAAGCTCCACGTGGATGAGGTCTTGTGCAGCCCCTGGAGTCACCGCGCTCACAGTACCAATGACAGATCCACTGTGGACGACCTCGGCGCCCACAAGGTCGTCAATGTACCACGCGTCTTCATCTTCAGTTTCGCTCACATCCACAGTGATCAGGGTGTTGCGGATTTCTTCAGCGCGGTTACGGTCCGGCACTTCGTCGAACGTCAGCATAAGGCGGTCGCGGTGCCAGCGAGCGCGAGTCAGAGTGAGGGTGCCAATGTCGGGGTCGGTGCCAAAGGTCGCGCCTGGTGTGAAACGTTCGTCGGGGTCGTCAGTGCGGACCTCGACGGTCATTTCACCGCGGATTCCGTGGGGTTTGCCCAAGCGGGCGACAACTTGGCTCATGGTCCTCTTTCACGTCCGGGAACAGTTAAAGGGTACTAAACGCCCTGGCAGCTCTTTCGAAAGATAAACTAAATACACACAGTTTGTTTTAAGAAAGACACATCATGAGCCGGTTCAGAGCTTTTGTTTCCACACTCACACTCATGTGCCTGCTTGCCACGTCGGCGTGTGCGAGCAACCCCCAATCCTCCGACTCCAACAACCCACTAAGCACAGACTCAGCCGAACCACCCAAGGATCCTGCATGGGGCGAGTGGGTGAACCTTGGCGAGGTCGGTGACACGGTAGGTGGAGCCAACGACGAGTACGTTGCTCTCTTAGGCGAAACGGGCCCACCGCACGCGGTGTACGACACTTCCGGGAAGAAAGTGTGGGACATCCCGGAGCTTTCGAGTGAGGGACCCGGAAAGTACTCCACGTATTCGTCTGATGAGTTGTTTATCGCCGAGGTGAAAAATGGTGACCTGGTGGGGTTCAACTGGGCGGATGGATCCGAAAAGTGGCGTTTGAACGCTAACGAAGTACTTTCGTGCGACCTAGGCGATGACTGGATGTGGCGGTTAGTGTCGAGAACATTTCCCAATGTCGACGAGGAATCTGTCATCGCGCTCACCATCTTTACAAGTGGTGCTGACGTGACTGAATGCGCGTCCAAGCGTGAACTCCCTGGAAGCATCGCCTTTGACCCCAGCACGGGTGAAGAAAAGTGGAGGGGCCCCAAAGTCAATGTGACCAGTAGAAATGTGGAAGGGCACCACAGCATCACTGGGAAATATGTGTACACCACGGCAGGAGATGGAACGGCCTACCAACTGAGTCGCACAGAGACTGGTTCGGGGAAAACCACATATGCCAGCTTTGAGACGTCCGACGAAGCGACGGTTGGTTTTTTGAGAGAAGTGTCGGACAAGGGGTTCATCGTTTCTGGACTCGGACCGGACGAGTACTTTGAAGTTGACTCGTGGTCCGACTCACCGGGCGGTGAGCCGATCCTGACAAATCCCACTGACGATTACCCGATCATGTACGAGCTACATAATTCTCCAGGCACCGGTTATGTGTATGGCTTTGAGGTGGGGCCCGACCACCATTTCGACTCGGCCTTGAAGTACCACCTGTTTAATGTCACGAAACCAAACGCCTCGGAAATCAGTCCCAACCTCACCGACTATGCGATGCCACAGGCGCCTGACTATACAGACGATCAAGGGGGCGATACGTACGACCCGTATCTCGGCAATGACCCCATCGTGCCCCGCGACGGAAAAGCGCCTCTTATCGTTCTGCCGTGGACTAAATCTAAGCTCGCAGCCTTTGACTACAAGACCGGCAAACCAGTGTGGACCGTTGACGACGGTGAACGTGCCGATCACACCACCTACATCCCTTCGATGAGCGAAGTCGTGTTCCGACAGAAGAACCGTGTGGTAGCCGTTGACGCTCTTACGGGAGAAGAGAAATGGGCTGAAGACTTTGACAAACCCGTTGGCGCACTGGACCAAGCTGGCGCATTCTTGGTCGCAGCACATGATGATGAGTCAGGCACCTCCGTGTCCATCCGAGTGATTGAAAAGTAGGTAGGTAACCATGCGTAAGTTTTCACATGTGATGACCGCGTTAGCTGTCTCGTGTTGCCTTGTACTTTCGGCATGTTCGGGTCGCCCTGGCGACCCTGGGGGCCTGGGCCCACAGGGTGGCGACGGCTCCAACGACGCAAAAGCACCCGTATACACGTGGGGCGACTGGGTAGATCTCGGTTTCACCGCAAACCTCGAACTGGCCAACGACTCCTACGCGGCCTTTCGCAAGTTAGATGACATGACGCACGCGGTGTATGACACCTCGGGAAACAAAGTGTGGGACGTTCCCACACTCAAACCCATCACCATGTCCGTGTACAACACGTGGGCATCAGATGAGTTGTTTATCGCCGAGGTGGAAAACGGCGACCTGGTTGGTTTCAACTGGGCGGACGGAGCAGAGAAGTGGCGTTTGAACCCGGCTGAGATCCTGCAGTGCGACCCGGGAGACGCCTCATCCTGGTCAGTCGCGTCACGCACCGACCCAAAGGTTTACGACGACTCGACGATCGTGCTGGGCATTTTCGATCAGAATGCGCTCGACAACGGTTGCCGATCGGCAGGCGACTACCCGAGCTCTGTCGCCTTCGACCCAAAGACGGGTGAAGAAAAATGGCGTGGACCAAACGTTAACGGAGGCTCCGGAACCGTTACCTCGTTCACCAGCGTCACAGGTAAATACCAGTACGCCGCGTGGGGTACGGACATGCAGTATCAGATGAGCCGGACCGAGGTCGGATCCGGAAAGACCACCTATGCCATGGTTGAAAAAGCACATGCACCGGGGTTCTCGCTCGCTCACGAGGTGTCAGATACCGGGTTTGTCATTGCCGGTGGCGAGCCCAACGAATTCGTGGAGGTCCACACGTGGTCTGACCAACCCGGCGGTGACCCCATCAAAGCGTATCCGACTACAGACTTCCCAGTTTCTTACCACCTGCGAAACTCACACAGCAGCGGGTACATCTACGGATTCAACGTGGGTCCCCAGAAACCCAACGGTTCGGATTTGAAGTACCACTTCTTTAACCTCACCAAACCGGACAGCGACACCATTAGCCCGCGCTCCGAGTCATACCCCACCCCGGAGGCACCTGCAATTCCTGGCAGTGACGATGCGAAGGGCTACGAACCGTATCTGTGGAACGACCCGCTGGTGCCACGCGAGGGTGCCTCACCCCTCATCGTCCTACCGGGAACTTCGTCTCCGCTTGTCGCATTCGACTATGAGACCGGTGAGCCCGTGTGGTCGGTTGACGGGGGCGATCAGATTTCGAGCACCACATATATCGCTCAAACAGACGAAGTCATTTTCTCACTCGACGATGAAGCCATAGTCGTGGACGCTCAAACCGGAGAAGAGAAGCTGCGGGAAAAGTTTGGTGATGACGTGTACGGTGTCGACTTCTTTGGCGGAGTCATGGCGGTCTACCACTCAGATGGCACATCGATTCGTGCCCTTAAACAACACTGATCGCACAGTCAGAACACTGATCGCGCAACCACTGAAACAACAAGGACAACCATGAAGAAAACCACGCGTAGATTTGCACACGCGATGACGGTGTTAGCCGTCTCGTGCTGCCTCATATTGTCGGCATGTTCCGGTGGTCTGGGCGGACAAGGCGGTAGTGGCTCCAGCAATGCAGGCTCACCCAAAGGAAAATGGGGTGACTGGGTTGAGATTGACAAAAACGCTGTTGTTCGCGGTGCCTCCGGTGACTCTGCTCTGATCAAACCAGCCCACGGCGACGTCCCGTACGTCATCGACGCGCAAGGCCAGAAGAAGTGGGAGTTCCCCGCTGGGACCATGACTGAGGGTGAAGATGAAACCCTCTACTACGACGACGAGCGCATCTACACCATGCTTGAAGAGGACCATTCGGTGATCGCGCTGGACTGGGCCACCGGAAAGCAAGCGTGGAAGTTCACGGTGGCAGACAAAGCGAAGTGCGCAGACCCCAAGGAGTACACCCTGTACCCGGGTGCGGGCGATACGGCGAACCGCCGGCTCAACGCTGACAACCCACTGATTCTTGGTTTCACGACACAGTCAGACGAATCCTACGGACCACCCGAATGTTCGGAAGTGTCCAGCGGTGAAATGGGGCCAAGCCCCATGAACTTTGCGATCGACCCCAAAAACGGAGAACAGCTGTGGGAAATGGAGGGTACGCCAAACCTGTACGGCTACCGCGGCTACGCATCAGACCCACTGGGCAAGTACCTGTACATGTTGTGGGACCTGCGCGGTGAAATGCGTATCGCCCGTATTGATATCACAACCGGCGAGTTCTCCGAAGCGGGGCTTGGAGCATCTACCCCTGAATACTTGTGGTCACTTAAGAAAGCATTCTTCGCCTCGGTGGGGATGAACGAATTTCTCATCATTACAGAAGAAGGAGGAGCAGCTCGCGCCCTTGCACAAGGCTACGGTCCTGACGGCAACACAGGAAAACTCCTCGTTCGAAAAGAAGAATCCCAGAACCCGTGGGATCTTGGCATCATGATCACCGGCACCGGAGTTGCGTATAACCTCCAGGCACCTGCAGCACCCGGAGAAGACTACGTTGCCAAGCTCATCGCCAAGCCAGGCGACGGAGAAGACGCGAAATACTCGGAGTGGAAAGCACCAGCACCTGACCTCACAGATAACGACGCAGAGGTCCCGCAGCTTGCCTACTTCGGTGACAACCAGATCATCGACGCCGACCCCAAGAACCCCCTCGCGGTTGTGCCCTCACCGGACGGCGGTGTGGTTGCGTATCAGCTCACTGACGGGACCGAGGTGTGGAAAACCCAAGGCGAAAAACCCGGCACACGCCCGTCCTACTCCGCAAAAGCGGGTCAGGTGAGTTACGTCGAAGGTGACGACTTCGTCACTGTCGATGCCGCCTCGGGCAAGGAAGTCTCACGGGACTCCGTACCCGGCATACACGCGGTAGGGAGCGTAGGACAGTTCCAGGTGGTTGAGAGCCGAGGTGAGTCACCTACACGCATGCGCGTGTGGACCGAGTAAGTCAGGTGATAGGACGCGCGGCCTCAACAAACACCGTGTGAATACAAAAGTGCCACCTCATACGAGGTGGCACTTTTATTAGGCTTCGATCAGATCCACGCGAACGCGTTCACCATGACCAGCGAGCGCCCCGATGACCGTGCGCAACGCTTTTGCCGTGCGCCCAGAGCGTCCAATAACGCGTCCCAGGTCGTCCGGGTGAACGCGAACTTCCAGGGTCAGACCCCGGTGAGTGTTGCGCTCACGCACACTGACATCTTCAGGAAAATCAACAATTCCGCGGACCAAGTGTTCCAAAGCCTGCTGCAACACGATTAGGCCTCAGCCTTTTCTTCTGCGTTGTCAGTTGCAGCTTCTTCAGCTGGAGCTTCCTCGGCTACTGCTTCTTCAGCAGGAGCGTCTTCAGCAGACTCTTCAGCCTTGTCGTCGCCACCCTTAGGAGTAATCGCTTCCTTGATGACGGACTTAGCTTCAGGAGCAACAAAAGCTTCCTTTTCAGGCTGTGCCTGAACAGTGTTTTCGGTCGAGCCTTCGCCCTTGAATTTGCCCCAGTCTCCGGTGAGCTTCAGCAGTGCCTTGACCTGGTCAGTGGGCTGTGCACCCACAGACAGCCAGTACTGAGCACGTTCGGAGTCAATCTTGATCACCGAAGGGTTTTCGGTGGGGTGGTACACACCGATCTCTTCGATTGCGCGGCCGTCACGACGAGTGCGTGAGTCGGCTACAACAACACGGTAGAACGGCTTACGGATCTTACCCATACGGGTCAGACGAATTTTGACTGCCACGGTGGTGGTGTCTCCTTTTTCACATCAGATTTTCGGAAGTTCTCATTCGTGGGGTTAAATCAGTTCTTCCGAATGAACTTCGGCCGGATCAAGGTTGAGAGGGTCCTGTTCACCGGTCAAGTACAAGCCAATATTTTGCCAAATTTTTTGCGCTGTTTCCAATCAGAGCGGAAACGGCGTAAGTGCCCAGCCTTACCGGCCGAACCCGCCGCCGAATCCCTTGGGCAACTTCGAAAAGTCGATTTCGTCGTCATCGAGGTCGATTCCACCAAAGGATGCGCCCTGCTTCTTAGGCAACTTGCCTTCGCGACGTAGCTGCTCGTCGCGTTCTGCCTGCGCGCGCTTCGCCGGGTTACCCGACTTGGCTTTGCCCTTCTTCTTTGACGCACCCTTCTTACGGCGGTTCGAACCACCTGGTCCGCCGCCTCCAGGCATACCAGGCATGCCAGGCATTCCGGGCATACCTCCACCTGGCATCGCAGGCATCCCCGGCATTCCGCCACCGGCACCGCCAGCACCTCCGCCACCTGGCATCGCGGGCATTCCCGGCATACGACGACCACCGCCACCGAACTGCTTCATCATTTTCTGAGCCTGAGCGAAACGGTCCATGAGCTGGTTAATAGTAGTCACGGAGTTACCCGAACCGCGGGCAATACGCGCACGGCGCGACCCGTTTAGAATCTTGGGGTTGGCGCGTTCTTGGGGAGTCATGGACCGAATGATGGCTTCAACTCGGTCAATCTCACGGTCGTCAAACGCTTCGATCGCTTCCTTGTACTGCCCCATACCCGGCATCATGCGAAGCATCTTCTTAAGAGAGCCCATCTTCTTGATGGACTCCATCATGTTGAGGAAGTCGTTGAGGTCAAATGACTCACCCGACTGCACCTTCTTGGCGAGCTTTTCCGACTGCTTCGCGTCAAAGGTCTTTTCAGCCTGCTCAATGAGGGTGAGAATGTCACCCATATCCAAGATGCGGTCGGCCATACGGTCCGGGTGGAACAGCTCAAAGTCTTTGAGCCCTTCACCCGTGGACGCAAACATGATGGGCTTCCCGGTGACTTCGGCAACCGAAAGCGCGGCACCACCTCGGGAGTCACCGTCGAGCTTCGACAGGACCACACCGGTGAAGTCGACACCTTCGTTGAACGCCTGAGCAGTGGACACCGCGTCTTGACCAATCATGGCGTCGATGACGAAAAGGACTTCGTCCGGGTTCACAGCTGCACGAATATCGGCGGCCTGCTTCATGAGTACTTCGTCAATACCCAAACGACCAGCCGTGTCGACGATCACCACGTCATACAGCTTGGACTTCGCAACTTCCATGGAGTCGCGGGCGACCTTAACCGGGTCACCAACACCGTTGCCAGGTTCAGGCGCATACACATACGCACCCGCACGCGAACCCACAACCTCAAGCTGGTTCACCGCGTTGGGGCGCTGAAGGTCAGCCGCCACCAGCATAGGGCGGTGCCCGTCACTCTTGAGCCAGTGAGCAAGCTTTCCAGCCAGCGTGGTCTTACCAGCACCCTGCAGACCCGCCAACATGATGACCGTAGGTGGCTTCTTCGCAAACTGGATCCGACGGGTCTTACCACCCAGAATCTGCACCAGTTCGTCGTTAACAATCTTGACGACCTGCTGGCCCGGGTTGAGCGCCTCGGACACTTCTGCTGACAACGCGCGTTCACGCACACGACCCGTAAACGCCCGCACAACGGGCAACGCGACGTCAGCGTCAAGAAGCGCCCTGCGGATTTCACGAATGGTTGCGTCGACATCCGCTTCAGACAGGCGGCCCTTACCGCGCAGGTTCTTAAAAGTGGACGTCAGCCTGTCAGACAGTGAGTTGAACACGTAGATTTGCTTTCGTCGGTGGTTTCGTCAGTCTCTTAGGATACCAACCAGGCAGACACGCCCGGAAATGCACGACCTCGGCTAGTCCTCAAGGAGCGCGTCAACAAAGTCTTCGACAACGAACGGCGCCAGGTCGTCGGCCCCTTCACCCAGGCCAACCAGTTTGACGGGCACGCCCAGTTCGCGTTGCACGGCAACCACAATCCCACCCTTGGCAGTCCCGTCCAACTTGGTGAGAACGATCCCAGACACATTTACGACCTCGGCGAAAACCTTGGCCTGCTGCATACCGTTCTGCCCGGTGGTGGCATCAAGAACCAGGAGGACCTCGTCCAGTTCGTGCCCCTCCCCCAGTGGACGGGTGGCCACTTTTTTGACCTTGCCAAGTTCGTCCATGAGGCCCTTTTTGTTCTGCAGACGGCCCGCCGTGTCGATGAGCACGACGTCCACGTTGTCTTTCAGGCCACGTTCAACAGCGCTGTAGGCAACGGATGCGGGGTCGGAACCTTCGGGCCCGCGCACGGTTTCAACGCCCACGCGTTCGCCCCAGGTAGTGAGCTGTTCGGCGGCAGCGGCGCGGAATGTGTCAGCGGCACCCAGTAACACGGTCTTGTCCGAGGCGACCAACACGCGAGCGATCTTCCCCACCGTGGTGGTCTTGCCTGCCCCGTTCACGCCAACAACCAGCACCACCGACGGTTCGTCGCCGCCGGTTTCGGTACGCAGGGTGCGGTCCATGGTGGGGTCGACGACTTTGATGAGTTCTTCGCGCAGAAGTGCGCGCACGGTGGACAAGTCGCGGGTGCCCAGGACGCGGACGCGTTCACGCAGGTTGTCGACAAGTTCCGTTGCCGTGTCTACGCCCAGGTCCGCGACGATCAGGGTGTCTTCGATTTCTTCCCACGTGGCTTCATCCAGAGTGTCGCGCGAAAGCAGGGCCAGCAGGCCACGGCCCATCGCGTTGTTTGATTTGGCAAGCCGGTTACGCAGTTTGGCTAGGCGCGTTGTGGGTTCGGTAGGAGTTTCCCGAGGTGGTTCGTCCTGTGTGGGTTCCTCCGGCGCGGGTGCGACTTGGGTGCTGCCTGTGGTGTCTTCAGGAAGTGTGTGTTCGGGTTTCTTTGGTTTCCGTGGAACTAGGAAAAACAGTCCCAGCGCAACAAGGACCACCAGCCCGAGAATCCCGTAAACAATCAGCGCCTGCGTATCCACAATCAACTCCTATCCGTGCTCACACACCACAATAAACGGTTACGTTGCGGATCAAGAATCACGTAGCGCGCAGGCCCCACGCGGATGCGTTAGCGAAACAACAGGTGGAAGGCCGTGCGCATGCCCGTTCCCGTGGCGGGCACTTTCCAGTGCCGGGTCCGAGGTCGCAGAGTGAAGAGCGACGGCGCGGCGTGCCTGCGGGGTTGAGGGTGCAGAATGTAGGACTCGTCACGCATCGCGGTGACGGCGGCTTGTTCGCGGGTGGCCAGATGCGAGTGGTCGTCGTCATGGCCAAAGAACCCGTAAACGGACTTGTCGTGTCCTAAGAACTCCGCGGGGAGGCGGAAGCGTTGCGGCGTGTGCGTCTGCTTGGTCTGGCCGGAAGCCGACATTGCGACAAGCACCACAATGACAAGACCGATTCCAACGGTGATGCCGAGCCCCAAAAGAACGACGATGAAACCACTCATGTACGTCGCACCTGATTTCTCATTTCGAGGCAACCGCTCCCTTCGAATTACTGACCACTCAAGCTTATAGCTCAGTGGCTATGTCACCTGGTAAGGACGGCTAACAAAAGTGTCACGAACCAGCCCTATTTATTACAACGCTTCAACATTTGAGTTTCAGAAGAGCAATGGGAGCGACTCACGTCACACTCACCCTCAGTGGTCCGAGGTGGTTTCCCGGCTGAGTTTTTGAGAGATGACTTTCGAGATTCCGTCCCCACTCATGGTCACCCCGTAAAGAGCGTCTGCAATTTCCATGGTGCGTTTCTGGTGAGTGATGACGATGAGCTGCGATGTCTCCTGAAGTTCTTGGAACACGGTAAGGAGGCGCGACAGGTTGACGTCGTCCAGGGCAGCTTCAACTTCGTCCATGACGTAGAACGGTGAGGGGCGGGCTTTGAAAATCGCTACCAAAATGGCCACGGCCACCAGCGAGCGCTCTCCACCCGATAGCAGCGAGAGCCGTTTGACACGTTTACCTGCGGGCCGGGCAAAGACTTCCACCCCGGTGGTCAGCATGTCGTTTGGGTCGGTCAGTGTGAGTTCACCTTCACCGCCGGGGAACAGGCGTTGGAAGATGCGCTCAAATTCGCGTTTGGTGTCTGCGAAAGCTTCAGCGAAAACATCACACACGTGCGCGTCAACTTCGTCAACGAGCTTCAACAGTTCTGCGCGGGATTTCTCAATGTCGTTGATCTGGGCTTCCAGATAGTCGTGCCGTTCCTTTAGAGCGTTGTATTCTTCAAGCGCCAGCGGGTTGACCGCACCAATTGCCGTGATTTCCTTCTTGGCTTGCTTGGCGATCTTTTGCATGTCTGCCCGCACATACGGCACAGGGTCCTCCCCCTCGACTGGCACGGGCACGTGGGGACCAAATTGTTCGATGAGATTTTCCACGCCAAGGCCCACTTCTTCACTGGCCCTTCGGGTGAGCTCCTCCAACTGCAGCACGTGTCTTTCACGTGCGAGGTTCGCGGCGTGTTGAGCTTCTTTGAGTTGCGCCAGTTTCTCCATGGCTTGTGCGCGTTGCTCATATGCCTGGTCGAGTTCTTCACGGTGTGTGTGCCGTTGGTGTTTGAGCGCCTCGAGCTGTTCGGTAAGACGTTCTTCCACACCTGAAAAGTGGTCAGCTAACCGCGTCGCAGTTGCGCCAAGCGTTTTCGCCTCGTGGGCCATGCGTGCGCGCCGTTCCTTTTCTTCCCGCGCTTTTTCGCGCGCTTCACGTTCACGTTCCGCCTGCCGGGTCAGTGCCTGAGCACGGTCAGTGAGGAACTTGACGCGGTCCCCTGCTGCTCGCACCGAAACCTTCAGTTCCATGACCGTTTCGTTGAGTCCACGGTGCTCAGCCGTAAGTGCCTCAACAACGCTGGTGTCCGGTTCGGTGTCGACGCTTTGCGTGTTGCTGTTGAGTTTTTCAGAAGCGTCGTGTGCCCGCTGGGTTGCGGTCTCGATGTGCGCTTTGAGCACTTTCATCCGCGAATCACGGGCACTGATGCGTTCGTTGATGTCGTTGAGTGCAGTTGCAGCTTTTGCCACCTCGGCTTGCGCCGCCATGATTTTCGCATCGGACTCGTACAGGGCGTCCAGTGCTTCATTCTCAGCCGCATGAGCCTTCTCAAACTCCGCCTGCGCGGTCTGCTCGTTCTTCTCCAAGGCCGCAACCGCCTCGGTCGCTTCTACCTGCGTGCGTTCTGCTTTCTCAAGCTCGGCTTTTGCTTGCATGCGGGCAGAATCTTCGCCGCCTGCTCGCCGAATACGGTGTTGCGAAAACACTTCCCCGCGCGAAGTCACGAACGTACACGCGGGGTGCTCGCGCATCCACGTGTGGGCGGTCGTACTGTCCGGGGCTTCATAAACTCCTGCAAGCGCATGGTCCAAGAGGTTGTTCATGACCGTGGAGTCAGACGTCACGAACTTCCGCACCGGGCGCTCTCCTGCCGCACCGCGCAGTGAGGTGCCGTCGGGGGCGGGTGTGGGAACGACCTCGGCGTCGTCTTCCACAATGATCAAGTCAACGTCCCCGTCAAACTGCGTGAGCACCTGCTGGGCCGTGTCCATGGTCGACACCGCCACTGCCGTCGCGAGGGAACCCAGCACCGCGGTCACGTGGGGTTCGTGGCCGGGGGTGATGGTGAGCGACTCGGCAACCGGGCCGCCCACTCCGTCGATTCCGCTTTCGCCGATGTCGTGTGACGCGAACGTGGCGGCCAGCGTGAGGGCTTCGATGCGCGCTTGGATTTGGCGCAGGTCGGTGCGGGCTTCGGCGAGGTTTTCGCGCACGTTGGTGAGGTGGTCGCGGGCCTTCTGGGTGGCTGCGCTGGCGGTTTCGTGCTGGGAGTCCAGGTCAGTTTCGCTGTGTTCGAGTTGGCGTGCGCGGGTTTGGGCTTCGGTGAGTACTTTTTCCGCCGCCGAGGTGTCAATCTGTTGATCCTGTAGCGTCGCCAGTTCTTTTTTGGCTTCTTCGAGTGCGCGGGTGGCGACGGTGGCTTCGGATTCAAGGCTGGCGCGTTCGCGGAGGTGGGTGCGGATGAGTTCGCGTTGTTGGGCGAGTTCCGCGTTGGCCGTGGCGAGTTCTTGTTCTGCCCGTTGGCATTTTTCAAGTGCGTCTTGGAGTTTCTGTTCGCGTTGCTCGAGGTCTTCGCGTGCGGTGTCGCGTTCGCGTAGGTAGTGGGTGGCACGGTTTTCAAGTGCGCGCGGGTCTTCGCCAGTCTGGCTGGATGGTTGGACGGACAGGAGGAGTTCGCTACGGTCTCGGGCGCGTTCTGCCAGGGCTTTCGCTTTGCTCACGGCTTTTGTCACGCGTGCCAACATTTTTTCAGTCTGTTCAGTGTGGGCTTCGTGTTGGGACACGCGTGCGGTGAACTGTTCGATGTGGGTTGCCAGGGTGGAAACAGTGTTTTCGAGTTCCTGACGGATTGTTTCGTCTTCAGTGGTGTGCGTGGCTTCGAGTTTCGCTTGGACGCGAACGATGTCGTCTGCCAGGAGCCGGGCCGTTGCGTCGCGGAGTTGGGCTTGCACCGTAGCTGCGCGTGTGGCGGCTTTGGCCTGACGGGCTAATGGCCCTAACTGTTTGGACAGTTCATGCCGTAGGTCCCCGACCCTGTCGAGGTTGGTTTGCAGGCCGGTGAGTTTACGTAGGGCCTTGTCTTTGCGGCGACGGTGTTTGAGTACACCGGCGGCTTCTTCGATGAAGCCGCGTCGGGTTTCGGGATCGGCGTGCAGGATTTCGTCGAGGCGTCCTTGGCCCACGATCACGTGCATTTCTTTGCCAAGACCGGAGTCGTTGAGGAGTTCTTGAATGTCGAGGAGGCGGGCAGGAGCACCGTTGACGGAGTATTCGCTTCCGCCACTGCGGAAGAGGGTGCGGCTGATGGTGACTTCTGTGTAGTCGATGGGGATAGCGCCGTCAGTGTTGTCGATGGTGAGGCTGACTTCAGCGCGCCCCAGGCCTTGTTTTTTGGCGGTGCCGGCGAAGATGACGTCATCCATTTTGCCGCCACGTAGGTTCTTGGCACCTTGCTCGCCCATCACCCAGGCAAGGGCGTCGACCACATTGGACTTACCGGAACCGTTGGGTCCCACAACACACGTGATACCGGGTTCGAGTTCAAGGGTCGTCGCATGAGCAAACGACTTAAACCCGCGCATCGTGAGTGTTTTGAGGAACATAGCCTTCTTATTTTATGTTGTGTGCGATCATTGAGGCATGGGGCCCGCGTTTACTGTGGTTCAGATGTCTTTCCAAAGCGCTGTATCTCAGGCGCAACGTAGAGCCATCACACCGTAGTCAAACCACCCGATGCCTTATGATTAAAGACAAAGCACCCACCTGGGTTTCTCGCTTAGTTCGCACCAGAAATTTTGTTTTTGGTGCCGTCTCCATGTTTGCCGTGTCGATCATGGCCTTTCTTGCCGAAACCTGGCAAGCCGACAATGACATTGAAGGAACGGCAAAATGCCCCGTCAGTGGTTTAGACGAAGTTCGTCATTCAACTGCGACACGAATTGAAACGACATATTCCCCGCCACAAATCACGTGTTTTCAAGATGGCTACCCGCCTATGCATCTGAATACGTTTGCTTCAAGCATCACCTACTATTCGGCATTCATTTTGATTGCGGTGGCTTTTGTCATCTTCATCGTGAAGATGGCGCGCTTTTTCGGATGGTTCAGTAGAAAGCGCACTTAGATCACGAAAATTTGTGTAGGGTGTGTTGCACACGCCGAAGTGTTTTCTAGTGGTTTGGAATTGGCTGGTTCATATGCACACTCCAGATTCGAATTCTCAGAACATGCCCGACTACCTGGACGATCTACGTCCAGACCCTGATAAGGGCCGTGAGGTTGATTACAAGTCACCTGGTGAACGCGCAACCGGGATTACCGCTAAGACGAACGCATTTCGCTGGGCGGGTTTTTCTATTGGACTCGTTATTGCGCTAGCCCTGTGGTTTCTTCTCCCTGAAACTGTGGGGCATAACGCTCGCTTGACCGCTGCGATCGCAGGGCTGATGGCCACCTGGTGGATGACGGAAGCAATTCCAATTCCAGCAACCGCGTTGGTGCCACTCGTTGCGTTTCCGTTGTTCGCTCAACCCATCGCTGCAGACGGCGCAGAACCCAAACCACTCACGTTCAGCCAAGTTGGTGCCTCGTACGGAAACGCAACAATCTTCCTGTTCATGGGCGGATTCTTTATTGCGCTTGCCATGCAACGGTGGAATCTGCACCGGCGAATCGCGTTGGGTGTTTTGCGAATCATGCCTAACAGTCCCGGCGCGATGATCGCTGGGTTCATGATCGCGACCGCTTTCCTGTCCATGTGGGTGTCGAACACCGCAACGGCCGTCATGATGCTACCCATCGGCATGTCAGTCCTCACGCTGGTAAACGAGGCCACCGGAAAGTCGTCAACCACCTCGGTGGCGGATGTCATTCAATCAAGGTTCGGAACTGCGCTGATGCTCGGTATTGCATATGCCGCGTCGTTGGGATCGCTCGGAACACTGATCGGTACTCCGCCTAACACGTTCCTAGCCGGATACATGGCGGAGACTCAAGGAGTGTCCATCAGCTTTGTGGGCTGGATGGCTGTCGGTGTTCCCATTTCTGCTGTCTTCCTTGTAATCACGTGGTTTCTGCTGGTCAAGGTGCTGTTTAAACCAGAGATTTCCGAGATTCCCGGCGGCAACGAGCTCATTCGCAAAGAGCTCGACCGGTTGGGCCCCATCTCTTCCGGTGAAATACGAGTGTTGTGCGTCTTCATCCTGACCGCGCTTGCGTGGATTACCATTCCGCTTATTTTCGAGAAACCGCCTATTGACGACGCAGGCATTGCTATGGCGAGTGGCCTGTTGTTGTTTTTGCTCCCTGCGGGTGCGGAACGAGGCGTGAAGCTCCTTGACTGGCAGAGCGCTAAGGAACTGCCGTGGGATGTGCTGTTGCTGTTCGGTGGTGGACTTGCGTTGTCGAGCATGTTTGAAAAGTCCGGGCTCACCAAGGTGATCGGAGACATGGCTGCCGGAATGGCCGGGGTGCCGCTCATCCTTGTCATTGCGGTGCTTGCGGGTGCAATTTTGTTCCTCACGGAGCTGACGTCAAACACTGCGACCGGCGCTACGTTCATTCCGGTGGCTGCTGGTATTGCAATGGGTATGGACGTCAATGTCCTGTTGTTCGCTGCACCGGTTGCGTTGGCTGCGACGTGTGCGTTCATGTTGCCCGTGGCCACACCGCCAAACGCCGTTGCGTACGGTTCTGGTTATGTGACGATCGGGCAAATGGTCCGAGGTGGTATCTGGCTCAACCTGATCGGCATCGCGCTCATTACGCTGGCGTCCACGACCTTGCTGACGTGGGTGTTCGGTTTGTAAGGTGATTGGCCGAGGTGTTAGCTCCTTGCATGGCGTGAAGGCTGGGCTGTGCCTCACTTTGGAATATAGATTTTGTGTTGGATTGCCCGGAGTATCAGCTGGCTGACGCTTTGAGCGTGTAGTTTGGTTCGGAGCCGTTCGGCATGTGTGCGAACGGTCGCCACGGAGCAATGTTCGCTCTTTGCAATGTCGGCGTAGGTCAGTCCGTCGCATAGGAGAAGGAGGATTTCTTCTTCTTTTTGGGTGAGTTTTTCTGTCAGTGGCACTGAAGGATCTGGCCGGGTCAGGATCAGGTCTTCGCGCAGGGTAGCTAGGTAGCGGGCTGGTTCATCGTGGACGATATGAGTTAGTACGTCGACAAAGCGTTCAGGTGGAAGTGATTTGTTCATGACGGCGACTGCGCCGGATTCGAGCATGTGACGTATGCCTGGGCCCGAGGCAGTTGTAGTCAGTGCCACCACAGTTTGGTTGGGGTTGTTTGCCCGGATTTGCGCGGTTGCGGTAATTCCGCTGATTCCCGGTGGCATGGAAATGTCCATGAGGACAATGTCCGGGCGTAATTGGCCGGCGAGAGCAACTGCGTCCTCACCTTGTCTTGCCGAACCAACCACGGTAAAACCTTGAGCCTCGCTAAGCACGTGTTCAAGACCTCTCAGTGTCCACGAGTCGTCATCACACAAAAGTACGTTTGTCATGGCACGTGTGGTGAAACCGCTAAGGTCCAGTGTTGCCGTGTACGCGCCGTGATCGCATCAAACCCAGGAACCTCCAACGTCCGAATTAACGACCCATCCTTTTTACTAAACGACTTAATCACCGTGCCGTCATCACCCTCATACAAATAGTGAATACCCTCAGGCGAGAAAGCAGCGTTACCAACCGCAAAAAACTGTTCCGACTCCTGAATCTGGAACAACTTCTCGGTCACTCCCGTATCAATATACGTCTGCCAAAACGAACCATTCACTGCAAGCCATCGAATTGATGAACCATCACGAGAACCAAGCTCATAATAGGGGCTCGCAAGAAACTGAAGATCTTCATAAACAAACGGCGAACCGCCTGAATTCTTCATGGGAACATCTTTATGTTTACCTGTCTTGGTATCCCGAACACGCACAAAAGCCTTATACGTGTACCTAGGCTCACCCGACTTGGACTTCTGCACAATTTCAGTGTCCAATAATTGAACAACTCTGCCGTTCACACACGGCAACGGCTCGCTCGAAGTCTCAGAATCATTAATTCGAGTCATCTCGACAATCCGTTGTTTCCCATCAGAAGTGCCACTGGCCTGCACAAAAGCTGTCGCGTTATCACGCAGCTCCGGTGGAGCGTGCTTCACTGTTTCTCCGGTCGCATCGCCAAGAGCGTAAAGAACCCCATCACACTCCGAACCAGTCAGAAAGATTCCATCAAGATCCGTAGTGGAATACCCCTGCGGAGTGATGGTTTCCGTATATGCGTGATACGACGACCCATCTTCACTCCACCCATGATTCATCAGCGCAAAAACTTCATCGGAAGTTGTACTCGGATACAAATACGTCGTCACTTCTGTCTTTGGATGGTCAACCTTGACCACCCGGTCCGACACGAAATAATCATACTTACGATCAATAGCAACAAGCGTGTCACCTTGCCAGATCGGCGTAGCAATGGCCATCGGTTCGATCTTTAACGCTTGAACAGACCCGTCCCTATCAAACGTCACCAAATAACTTGTGTTGATGCCAGGAACTGTATCCATTTCCCGTGCAATGGGACTCAGCTGCGTAGCAAAAAGAGTATCTTCTGTGATGCGGAATTCGTCCTCACTGACAACCACACCCGAACGGTCAAACCACGAACAACCCGACAAACTTGCGAAAACTAGCCCGGCGACACACACCGAAGCGATCGATCTTTTTATCACACAAGACTCCACCCTTTATGGGACATTCGGTGAAACCGCTAAGGTCCAGTGTTGCCGTGTACGCGCCGTGATCGAGTCAAATCCAGGAACCTCCAACGTCCGAGTCAACGACCCATCCTTTTTACTAAACGACTTAATCACCGTGCCGTCCTCGAGTTCAGCCAAAATATGAATGCCCTCAGGCGAAAAAGCCGCATTACCAACCGCAAAAAACTGCTCCGACTCCTGAATCTGAAACAACTTCTCCGTCACACCCGTATCAATATTCGTCTGCCAAAACGACCCCTCACGGGCAAGCCACCGAATTGATGAACCAGCACGAAAGTCAACTTCGTAATAGGGGTTCGTAAGAAACTGAAGGTCTTCATAAATAAACCGCGAACCGTCTGCATTCTTCATGGGGACATCTTTATGTTTACCTGTCTTGGTGTCCCGAATACGCACAAAAGCTTCATACGTGTACCTAGGCTCACCCGACTTGGACTTCTGCACAATTTCAGTGTTCAACAATTGAACAACTCTGCCGTTCACACACGGCAACGGCTCGCTCGAAGTCTCAGCCTCATGCGTTTGGGACATTTCAACAATCCGTTGTTTCCCATCAGAAGTGCCACTGGCCTGCACAAGAGCTGTCGCGTTATCACGTAGTTCCGGTGGAGCGTGCTTCGCTGTTTCTCCGGTCGCATCGCCAAGAGCGTAAAGAACCCCATCACACTCCGAACCAGTCAGAAAAATTCCATCAAGATCCGTAGTGGAATACCCCTGCGGAGTGATGGTTTCCGTAGACGCGTGATATGACAACCCATCTTCGCGCCACCCATTATTCATCAGCGCAAAAACTTCATCGGAAGTTGTACTCGGATACAAATATGTCGTCACTTCCGTCTTCGGATGGTCAACCTTGACCACCCGATCCGACACGAAATAGTCAAACTTCCGATCAACCGCGACAAGAGTGTCACCTTGCCACACAGGAACCGCTATCTCCATCGGTTCGATCTTCAACGCTTGAGCAGAGCCATCCCGATCAAACGTGACCAAATAACTCGTGTTGATGCCAGGCGCCGTGTCCATTTCCCGTGCAATAGGACTCAGCTGCGTAGCAAAAAAAGTATCTTCTGTGATGCGGAATTCGTCCTCACTGACCACCACACCCGAACGGTCAAACCACGAACACCCCGACAAACATGCAGCAACAAACCACACAACACACACCGAAGCGATCGACCTTTTCATAGTGCTTACTATCTTTCTATATAAGTGAGAACTGTAGCGCCAGAATAGTCATGACGCCACAGCCGGTTCAGAGGTCAGTAAGTTCTCCAAGTCTTGGTCTTACTAGATTTAACTATGTCTTTAGGATAAACACCGGGACCGCCGTTACCATCAAGATCTACCTTCGCACTGTTCTTATAAGCCGCCCAGACAAGTTGCGAGCAGTTCATCTTCTTGCCATACGGCTTTTTATTCGTTGCGAAGTAAATGTTGTATGGCTTGTTCAGTAGCTTATTCTTTGCGTACCTACCAGCTGCTTTTCGCTTCGATTCACTGATTTTTACATACATCAGCTGGCTCGTTTTGTAGACACTAACTTTGCCAACACTTCTTTCTCGACTCACCAGTCCAATACCAGGAGCCTCTACTATTCGAGTTTGTGAGGAATATACTCCAACGTGTCCATGTTTAATTCCAACTGTGGAAGCGGGGTTATAGAAAATATCGCCACCAACTCGCACGCTCGGCAGCTTTCCAACTGCTTTCGCAGCACGGGTTTCTCTATCGAACTCGTATTCTGCTTTATCTTTCTGCCACTGAGCTTCCTCTTCTTCAGCAGCCTGGAGCGCGTCGTCAACAACTTGCTCATAACTCTGACCGTTTTCTTCCGCATACTCGCGAAGCCCGGCACTCATTTCTTCTTCAGTGGTTCCTGGATTCAGTTCAACAAGACGTTCAACTGCTTCTTCTGTACTCATCGACGAGTCTTTTGTCGTTGCATTAGCTGGCCCACTAAGAACACTGCCAACAATCAACGCGACTATGCTGGTGGACACGAGGAAAGGTGTTTTCTTCATGAGAGCTCCAAAGTGAAGTACTTACGTAACCTCTGAACAGGTCACACTTTGAAAGTACTGTTCACGAAGTGGCTCTCACATCCGTCATTTAACGTATATTTTTAATCACTTCCGGGGAGATTACATGAGTGCCATGATCCGCGCTTTATGTGGCCCCAGAGTCATTGACCCCTACATACGTCTGGCGACTCTAATCGTGGGACTCTTCATTGGGGCGCCCTCTTCCTTCGAGCTCCTCACGGACCTCAACGCTCAGCTCGATATCGCTTTTGGCATACTCATCATTGCGCTCCCATACTTTCCCCACACGATTGCACTCATCATCACCGCAGTTTCAATCACACTGACAGTCGGCCTCACAGCTAACGCAGTCATCAACGACCTAGCGCTGTCAGTTGCCAGTGCCGTACTACTTACCTACAAACGCTGGAAACTAACATCCCTGCCTTTCGCGTCCCTTATCGCACTCAACGCGTACCTGCTCATTGGGTCTGAGTACTATTCGCTCTTCCACTGCGCAATCTCAATAGGCACTTTCGTATTAGCAAGCACCCTTGGCTGGGCTGCAGGAACCACAGAACAACGAATCACCCGGCTCATTGCAGAGGCAGCCACCCAAGCCGCGGAATCCGAACGTCGCGAAGCTGACCTACGCAACCAATTCGCACTTGACGCACACGACACCGTGTCACACGGACTCACAAAAGAAAATTTCATGCTCAGAAACGCTCTGAGCAAAACGGAACCAGGCAGCGCACTCAACCAAGACATCGCAGAAATCCTGTTAGCCAATAGAACTAACCAACAAAACCTGCGCTCCTTGTTAGCAGGACTCCACTCCACCACCACGAGCACAGTCGCCCTCAGTCACGCTGTCGAAACCGTGTGCGACGACATTAGTGAAGCGTTCTCAGCAGCTCAACGCCCTATTCGCATCACCTGCGCAGTCACCGACCAGCCTTGCCCACCGCAGCGCACAGCGGGTGTAGGGCTGCTACTGACAGAACTCGCCACCAACATCCTCAAACACGGCGACATCAACGACCAATCAGCAAAACTCGACGTCACATGCGACGGCCGGGGCCTCCTGATCACGGCACAGAACACGCCCCGCCAGCTCACACCTCGGCCAGAAAACTACACGCCACCTACCACCACAGCGTTCTCCGTTGAGCGCCGCGTAACTATGCTCAACGGCACCGCCGACTTTCACACAACACCAGAATCATTCACCGTCACAGCCACAGTGCCGCTCAACACACCCGGGCAGAACGCCATGACATCTAACGCAAGCGCTGCGGTTTCTGGCACTTCACACACACGTGAGTCGACCGCCCGCCCAGCACAACCCGCGTAATGGGCGTCGAACAGCGCACACACGGCTGACCTTCCCGGCCATACACCTGTAGCGACCGTTCAAAATACCCGGACTCGCCGTTGACGTTGACATACAGCGCATCAAAACTGGTGCCACCCACCTCCAACGCACGCGCCATCACGCCACGGGCCGCCTCCAGCACCCGCTCAATCCGCGAAATCCGCAACCGCGAAGCCCGCGCCGCCGGATGTACGCCTGCTTCAAACAACGCCTCGTCAGCGTAAATGTTGCCCACACCGCTGACAACGCGCTGGTCCAGCAGAGCAGACTTTATCGCCACATTCTTGCGCGAAATAGCCCGAGCCACCACCGGCACCGAAAACCCATCCTCAAACGGATCCAGGCCCGCCCCACGCGCCGACTCCGCCACCAAGCGACGCTCACCAGCCGTACCAGTAGCACCAGGCGTACCCGCAACACCAGGCACCAGACGCTCAACACCCAGGTGACCAAAAATACGCTGATCCACGAACCGCAACTGCCCCACTCCCGCAGGCCCAGCCACGTCGAACACCGCCCGCGTGTGCGGGTGCAACGGATCCTCCACCTCGTGAATCCTGGCCTGCCCGCTCATCCCCAGGTGCATAGCAAGCGCCCACTCACCCACCTCGGCGACCTCACTGCCACGGGCCAGCCCAGCGCCAGCCAACGGCATCCACATGTACTTTCCGCGCCGCTCAACTGACGCAATCCGCACGCCCGCCAGCGCGCGTTCAAAACTCGCCACCCGTTCTGCAGGCACATTCCTGGCCGAGGTGGTCCCCAGTATCCGCGCATCGAGCACCCGGGCACGGGTGATGGTGGCGCCTGTGAGCCAGGCAGAAAGACCTCGGCGCACGGACTCTACTTCAGGAAGTTCAGGCATTCAGGCCCCGCTCCTTTGCGTGCCCAGCCACTAGTTCCGGTGCCACCCGGGGTACTTTTCAAGAATCTTTTTCACCGCGATTTCCGCGGCCACAAGTTCAGCGTTTTTCTTCGACGTGCCTTCGCCGGAAGCCCACCGCGTTTCACCTAGATACGCCACCGCGGTGAACACGCGCGCGTGATCGGGGCCTTCGCCCGTGACGTCGTAATGCACGGCGCCCAGACTCAGGTCCGCTGCAGCTTCCTGCAACGTAGTCTTGTAATCCATGCCCGCGCCCAGGTTCACGGCGTCTTCAAGAAGCGGCCCAACCAGTCGCTCAACTAAAGCGTCCGCAGCGTCAGGACCCTGGGATTCATAGCAGGCGCCAATGATGGCCTCAACGGTGTCGGCCAGAATCGAGTCCTTGTCACGGCCACCGGTGCGTTCTTCGCCGTTGCCCAACAGCAGGAATTCGCCAATCCCATACGTGCGTGCAACTCCAGCCAGCGCACGCGAGTTCACAACCGCGGAACGCATCTTCGCCAGCCGACCTTCAGACGCATCCGTGTTGTGGTCAAACAACCATTTGGTGGTCTTGAGCTGCAGGACCGCATCGCCTAGGAACTCAAGCCGTTCATTGGTGGGGATGCCACCGTTTTCGAACGCGTATGAACGGTGGGTCAGAGAAAGACGAAGCGTCTCGGGGTCAATGTTGACCCCGAGACGCTTGTTAAGTTCGCTCATAGGTAGTCGCTCAGGCGTCAGCTACCTTGCGTCCCTTGTACTCAAGGAACAGCGGGGTACCTGCGGAGTCTTCAACTACGCGGGCCTGGTGTGGGCGCGAGTACACAACGCGACCGTTCTCCACAGTCTTAACAAGGGCAGGTGCCTTTGCCTTCCACTGCGAACGACGGTGGCGGGTGTTGCTGCGCGACATCTTTCGCTTTGGAACAGCCACGTCTAGCTCTCTTTCTCTTCAGTCAACAAACTCTTCAGTGTAGACCATCGCGGATCGGTATCATCAACCGGTTCCTCCACGTCACCCACGGTGTAACTGAACTCACCCTCTTCTCCAGACTTCAGTGGCCTGAAGGGCAAGCTCATCACCAGAGCATCGCGGACTGCCGGTTCAAGATCGAGCATTCCGTTCTCAATCTCGTACGAGTCTTCGTCCTCTTGGGGCCGGTCGTACACGAAGAGTTCCGTTATATCCACGTTCAGTGGCAACGTCATGTCTTCGAGCGTCCGGGCGTCCTGTCCTTTGGCTGTTGCGCTCACAGTGCCGGTGACATAAATGCCTTCGTCGACACTTTCGAGTTGCAACTCAATGTCCAGGGGGTCACCCGTGGGGACTCCGATCATTTCGTTCCGCAGGTCTTCCGGGGCGCCTACCGTCATGGTGTGCTTGATCCACTCACCAGGTTTCTTGAAGAGCCCAAGCGAGCGAAGATCTAGTACAAGCTCTTTCACGCCTCACCCTCCTGACGGAAGCGGTCCCGACTGACACGCGATTGTCCAGTTTACCGAACGCGCACCTGCATATTCAACTCGACGTTCAACTCGCACCCCTGCTTACTTGTTCGCCCGTTCGTTGAGCGCTTCAAGAACAGCGGCAGGAACCAGGCCTTCAATGTCGCCACCCAGCGAGTGGACCTCGCGCACGAGTGAACTGGAAATATGTTCGTACAGAGGGTCGCCGGGAATGAAAATGGTTTCGATGTTTTTCAAGTGCCGGTTCATGTGTGCCATGGGAAGTTCGTACGCGTAGTCCGTACCGGAACGGATCCCTTTCACCACGCCCACTGCCCCAATGGATTCGCAATAGTCCACAAGGAGCCCGCCGGGGACGTCGTCAAATTCAATGTTGCCGGCCGAGGTGGTTCGCGGGTCTTCCTGTAACCCGGCCTTGACGAGTTCGAGCCTTTCGCTCACGCTGAACGTCCCGTTTTTGTTGGGGTTGTGAACGACGGCGATCACGACCTGGTCGAACAGGCGGGCCGCCCGCGCCACAATGTCGATGTGTCCGCGAGTAACAGGGTCATATGATCCAGGGCACACTACCTTCATGCCCTAAATCCTAGCCCGCTCGTACATCCAGATGGCAGTTTCCCCATAAGTTTTTGACTTAAACAGGCTTAGAGTCTCCGGCGCTTCCGGTTGCGGTGACCGCACGGAACGTTCCACCACGATGAGTGACGAGTCGTCCTTGAGCAACGCTTCTGCCCGTGTGAGCATTCGCGTGATGCTGGTTTCGTCCAGGGGGTATGGCGGGTCGGCCAGGACCAGGTCAAACTCCCCTGTCACCGCGGGCGCGGTCGCATCCCCCTGCACAACTAGGCGCCTCTCCCCTACCGCTGCCAAGTTTTTCTTCACGGTGGCGACAGCGCGGTGAGCCTTTTCAACAAACACAACGTCGCTGGCACCTCGGGAAAGCGCTTCAATTCCCAGCGCACCGGACCCGGCAAACAAATCCAAGACCCGCGCACCGTCAATCATCCCCAGCATGTCCAGGGTTGCGAATAGGGATTCGCGTACCCGGTCCGAGGTGGGTCGAGTGTCCGCGCCCTGTGGCGCGGTGAGTGCGTGGCTCTTGTATTTTCCAGCGATGACGCGCATTTATGCCTCGATTTGCATAATGTCGGTGAGGTACAGCGCGAGGGCTGGCCTTTGGGCGAGTTTCGGGTCGTCCGTAAGAGCGTCCTGGGCTGCGTTGCGGGCGGTCATGATGAGGTTTTCGTCTTTGATGGACACAAAGCGCAGGCGTGCCGCACCCCACTGGCTCGTTCCCAGAACGTCTCCCTCTTTACGGGTTTTGAGGTCGTATTCGGCCAACGCGAATCCGTCCGTTGTCGAGGCCACGTACTCGAGGCGTTCTCTCGATTCGGAGTCCTCGCGGTTCTGGGTGACGAAAAAGCACATGGCTGGTTTGCCGTCGCGCCCCACGCGACCTCGGAGCTGGTGGAGTTGCGCCACCCCGAATCTGTCAGCGTCGAACACCACCATGACGCGGGCGTTGTGGACGTCCACCCCCACTTCGATCACCGTGGTTGCCACCAACACGTCGAACTCGTGATCCTTGAACCGCTGCATGGCGGTCTCTTTCACGTCTTGTTCCGATTTTCCGTGCAGGGTCTCGATGCGCACGTCTTTTAACTCCGGGTGGGACCGCAGTTTGTCTGCAAGCTCTTCTACCCCTAAGAGCCGAGGCCGCCCTGGATCCGGGCCCCCAGTTTCCCCGGCC
>ERZ1031273.34-NODE-34-length-78736-cov-14.434997_pt1 | contig 78736 bp, 74 predicted proteins | sample MGYA00516575_ERZ1031273 | MGnify/ENA primary metagenome ERZ1031273 (study PRJEB33718, sample SAMN03159816) | human skin metagenome | collected 2014-02-25 | study: EMG produced TPA metagenomics assembly of the PRJNA266117 data set (Human skin bacterial metagenome... | reverse complement strand
GGCCCAGGGCGCGGACGCCGTCACGGAGGGCAGCAGCGGGTGGGTTGCGGCTGCCCTCCATGACGGCGTGACACCTAGGGGTGTGCGCGGGGTTGGGTGGCTTAGGACATATTTCTAGGCCCGGGAGCCCTTGGCACGCTTCCTGCTGATTCGTAGGATCAAGCCACCGGTGGCGGTAAACAATACTGCCGCGTATAGGTAGAGCAGCGAATTGGCTCCGGTCACCGTTGTATCAAAAGCGTTCAGATTGTCCTGCGGATTAGGCTGATTGGGCACGCCCGGGGAAGCCGGTGCAGACGGCGTACCAGGGGTGCCAGGCGAAGCCGGTGTGCTGGGCTGACTGGGTGTACTCGGCGAGGCCGGTGTATCGGGCTGGTTTGGCGTGCTGGGCGTAGCCGGAGAAGCCGGAGTACTTGGCGAGGTGGGGGAGGGAGTGGGTGAAACTGGGCCCGTGGGATTTCCTCCCGGGGTGCCTGGAGTTCCCGGGGTGCCTGGTGTGCCTGGTGTGCCAGGTGTCCCTGGAGTTCCCGGAGTTCCCGGAGTTCCCGGTGTTCCCGGTGTTCCCGGAGTCCCCGGAGTGCCGGGGTTTCCACCTGGGGCTGCGCCAGAGAATTGCGCAGTAAAGACATAAGAAGCCTCGGTGAGCGGAGTGTCAGTAAGTGGATCCTTATCCCACTTGTCGAAACTCTTTTCGGAATCCGGAGTCACATAGTGTTTATTCGGATCACGCGTTCCTGCCAACTGTTGGGGGATGGGAAGCTGCTTCGATTTAATACCCTTGAGGACATCGTAATGTAATTCTTTGATGGGGTTCCCAGCGCCGTCCTGGCCAAAGGAGCCGCCCTCATCTGCCTTGAAGGTGACTCGGACATATCCGCTGGGAGTTGTACCATCCTGTGGCACTTCGAGGATTCTGACATCCTGATAAAAGAAGGTGATTTCATCGGAGCCGGTGCCGTTAATTCCAAGCAACTGATTAGTGTCTTCATCGATATCATAAAAGAGCTGTTGCTGCGGCGCGGAGGTGAGTTTCCACCCGCTAATCGGCTTGTAGTTCCGTGCATCATAATGTCTTGCCTTACTGACAACATTATCAGACGCAAGGATGCTGTATTTTTTAATAACTTCCTGTTTCGCAGCTGGGGTAGTGGCTTGTTTCCATTCAGCCTGGCCTCTGTCGTCCAAGTAGTTAACCTTGTAGTTGCGGGTCCGGAAAGGAATATAGAAATAGTGGAAGACATTGTTAGCGTAGTTGGGATTATCTACAAGGTTTCCAGTGTTGTCCATAATTTGTTTCGGCTCAACTTTGAGCATTTGGAAACCGGTGTTATCGTACTGCATACGATTGTTGTATTCGGTGTAGAGTTCCTTAAGCTGCGAATCTTTAGTCTTCAGCAGTTCCTCATGTTGAGCCAGGAGCCAAGTCCCGCTTAGTTGAGAAGCATATGACACCGCAAAGTGGCCGGCACGTTCTTCTAAGGGTATGATTTTAGCAGGATTATTCGGGTCGATACGGTATTGGCTATCCAAGAAGTGGTGATACACCAGTACCTTTTCGAAATTTCTTTTCACCCAAACTGCCCGCAGATAAATGGGATCCACCACATCATTTCCAAAAGAATACAGCTCGGGGACGATATATCGCTTACGATAAGAATTATCAAACTTGTTGGTGTAGTTGCCCTGGGCGTCCTTCTGGTAGTGCAACACTTCCCATCCCAGGAAAGAATAATCTTCCCGCGTGGGTTTTTTAGGCGCTACCAGTTTTTGCCGATGCAACACGGTGAATACCTGTGGGTCACTTGGAGCAGCGCCCGGAGTAACGGTCTTCTGAGGGTAGGTAACTTCACTGGTAGGGTCGCCGGGTGTCTCCTGGATAGTTTTTTGCTCTGTCGCGAGGTATTTGGCGTCAATTGAATCTAAAGTGCCGCCTGCCGGGTCAAAAGTGACCTTCCACTTATAGTCAGGTTCTTCCCACTTGGCGTAGAGGACCAGGTTGTGAGCGGGCATGGTTTCCTTGCTGTTAAAAACCATTTTCTGTCCGGCAGGGTCCAGAGCCCAGCCTTTGAATACCATATTGGGCGCGAGTCCGGCGGGTCGTTTAACTTGATAGTTTCCCTCGCTATCCTGTTCTAAAAGATCCGTTAGACCCATGTCTACCAAAGTGTCAACGTCATCCAGATTCAAATCCTGTAAAGTCTTTTGATAAAAGATATCTGTCTGATTGCTTGCATTATATTCGCTGTCAGCTTTGATGGTGGCGGGGTCATTATTGAAACGCAATTTATACTTTTTACGCTTGTAATAGAAACGAATATAACCATTTGCATCGAATGGGTCGACTCCGTCAGCGTCACCCCACTCATCGGTATTATTGTAAAAGTAACTTATAAAATTCAAACTACCCTTGGTGACCTTATTTCCGTAAGGGTCTAGTACCTCTTCCTTGGGGAGAGGTGTTATGTCATCCCGCTCATCGTTTAAATCTTCAAATTCGTCTTCGCTATACAGCATCGTACGTACAGACTCTTGATAAGGAATAAAGCCTTGGACTACGGGAGCCTTATGACCGTAGCTGGGATCACCTGTATCAGCTTTGCTTCTATAAAGATCGTAGTCAATAATTTTTTCATATTCTTTTTCGGGATCCCTGCCATCCCAGTCGGGATTTTTTTCAAAACCATCCATCCAAAAATCCATGTGGTGAGGTATCGGCGCGCCTCTACTTGAACCACCTTCTTGCGAGATACCAAAAGAGAGCGTGGTGAAAGTTTTTGGATTGGCCAGCAGATTAACCGGGATAGTGACACCATCGCCAGCATAAATTTCGTTGGTGTATAGGTTAACCCTTCTACCTGGTTCCTGAACATCCACGAACTCATCAGCCGATAACCGGTAAGGAGGAGTGTCGCGCCATATCCAATGCGGATCTAAGAAGTTGGGCCCCCACCCATAGCTTTGCTTACCTTCAGCAAATCCCTTAGTTTCTAGGGCATCATTGGGCCAGTCTAACATGCGCTGGTTAAATCTGGCTTTGAAGTGGTATGGGGCTGGGGTTCCTGGTCCACCCAATTGTTCGCCATGTCGCCAAATTTGAGGATAGAGAGTACTATCATCATTTCTAGAGTTGGATTTTGTAAAGTACAGGTCATAGACCTGCCGGTCGAAATAGATGTTATAGACGGTCTTGCCGGTAGCGGAAACAGGCTTTACCAGGTTTGCAGCATTTGGATCAGCGTTTTCGCTATTCGTTAAATCCTTATTGTAGGTGTAGAACTTATTGAGATATAGGAAGGGATATCGACCACCGAATTTCTCCCCACGCCAAATTTTAGCTAAACGATCTTTATCCAAGTCGGGGAATTCCACCCCTTTGATGGACTCTTTCTCCAGATTCGGACGGTAACCTGTGTCCGCATCCCGGTACACGTGAGTGCCCACGAATTCATACTTTTGTAAGAGAGTAGCGTCATCAGCATAATCAGCTTTTTCCGTCCAAAATTGAATCGCATAATCAGCCTGCAGATTATCATCCCAAACCGCGGTGAACTTTATATGTTGGGCCGGCATGATTAGTTTGGCGTTTAGATCTTTGAGAGGGGCTCCGGAGCTGTCTTTAATGATTTCATTAGCCCTAAATGTAGTTTCTGTCCCATTCAAAGTGCCTTGCAAATCGACAGATGGCTTCCAGCCTATTAACTTAGATCCAATTCTGGTGGGGATATCAGTGCTCTTGATGGCGGGAATTTCTTGTCCATAATACAGGGTACGACTGGGCACCGCAGTCCCATCCTGGGTGTCATATGTCACAGCAAAGTAGGCGCGATTGTAACGCATTTCCACGCTGCGATTTTGCTGCGTAATTAAAACCTTCATATTTTTGTCTTCGGGCACAAAACCAGCTATCTCATCATCAGGTAAGGTCTCGATGACAGGCTGGGAACCAATTGGTCCGCTTTGTGTCTTGATAATGTCGACGTTCGTTCCCGGCTTTTTACCATATTCATTAATTTTTCGTAATTCCTGAAACACGTGCTTTACTGTAACGGTTCCAGGACGGCCTTTATATATATACGGTTTTTCCGCCTGGTGAACTTTTCCATAAACGTCGTCACCCGTAGCGCTCACGCCTTTGGCAGCCTTCACGACACCTTGGTAGTTGATGTCGTATTGAGTTATTGGCTGATTCGTACTATCAGTAGGCATACCATAGCCGGGGAAAACCGGTAGCTTGATGGTCTTATCGACTTTGCCCTGTTCTTCTGGGGTAGCGTCTGCTCCCACGGTGGCTACGTAGGGTTGGTAGTTGACGATATTTTCTGTACCTTTTGGAATCATATAGTCGCTACGCAGGGTGTAAATCTCTGGCTGCGCCGGATTCGCAATGGCATCCGCCGCGGTTTTACCCGTCGGCACCTGTACCGGTTCCGCGCTCAGAGACTCCGGAGGTGTGCCGGTTTCAGCGGCACCAGCCTCCCAGGGCGGGGAAAGAATTATCGCCCCCGGAAGCACCAGAGCCAGTGCCAGCATCCAAGACACGGTTTGCTTTACGGATACTCTCATGGGGACTCCTCACGTTGACCGCGCTATTGAGTTCAACGCGGCAAGTTTTTCTGTTCAATCTCCAGATAATCTGGGAAAACACTACCGCGCTTATTCTATCTATCCCCACCTGGAAAGGCCAGCTTACCCTAACTTTCAACTATGACACTCGCCCACAGGCAGCTCCAGGCCGCGCCCCGAATCAGCGCCGCGGCTCCTCCCACTGGCCGGCCCCAAAATCAGGCCGACTCTGGGAAGGTCACTTCGATGCGCGTGCCCTTGCCGGGGGTCGAGTTCACCGTAATCTCCGCCGAATGCAGGATAGCGGCGTGCTTGACGATAGAGAGCCCTAAACCGGTACCCCCGGTCTGTCGCGAATGGGACTTATCCACCCGATAAAACCGCTCAAACACGCGCTCCTGATCCTCGTAAGGAATCCCGATACCCGTGTCGGTCACAATCAGCTGGGGCCTGCCCAGATGCGTACCCGCCCAAACGTTCACCTCACCGCCCTCGCGATTGTACTTAATCGCGTTGTCTACCAGGTTATACACCATCTCACCCAAGAGCGGCTCCACCCCGGTGAGCGTCGTGTGCGAACCGGACAGTGTCAGCTTCACATCGAAAGACGCGGCGCGAGGCTGCAGCCGCTCCACCACCGTACGGCACAAATCAAACAACTCGACCTCCCCCGCTTCTGCCGGCAGACCGCCCTCGTCCAGCCGGGACAGCTCCATGATGTCGCCAATCAGGTCCAGCAGGCGGGAGGACTCCTGGTGAATGCGCTCAGCAAAACCCGGAATGTCCTCGTCTTTCACCAAGCCGTTGCGGATAATTTCGGCATATCCAGAGATGGAGGTCAGCGGGGTTTTCAACTCGTGAGACACGTTAGCGGAAAACTCGCGGCGAGAACGCGCGGCCGCCTCCTTGTCCCGATTCTGATGTTCCAGACGTTGCAGCAGCGGCAAAAACTCGGGGTAAATCGGGACCGTTTCGTGGTCCTTGCCGTAGGCCTGGAGCATATCGTGGGGGAGGGGAGGCTCCGCCGACTCAGAATGGCTCGGCTCGTCTTCCGGTTTCGTGTCGGTGTAGGCTCCCGAACCGAAGACCCCGCCGCCGCCGAAAACGCTGGAGTTTCCGAACACCCCGGTGTGCCGCCCTATTTCGGGCAGCCGGTCGCGGTCATAAGGGGTGCCCGAGAGCGGGTGGTTCAGGTCAATCTGTTCCAGCGGCTCGACAATGAGGCGAGCCTGACGCCGTGCAATCAGGAAAGACAGCCCGAACACACCTAGGGCAATGCCGCCCAAAATCGGCAACCCGGACAGGGCCGTGGCATAAAACGTGCGGACGGGACGCGCCACCCGGACGATTTTGCCCGACGGGATAGCCCGCGCGTAATAGCACATATCCTCGCCGAGCGTGTCAGAATCACGCACCTCGATATCGGAACCCAACCCGGAAGCCTGGCGTCTCAAAGCCGAGACAATCTCAGGCCGGTTCGCATGGTTGGCCATCTGAGCGGCGGGAACTTCGGAATCATAGAGAACCTCACCGTCACCGGCTATCAAGGTCAGGCGAACTCCGGGGGTCTGGCGATGGAATTCGTTGAGCATCTGGATCTGAATGTCGTCGGTATGGTGTTCCAGGCTCAGCGCCAACAGGTTGCCTTCCTCGGTCAGGGCATCCAAAATGTTGGTGCGATTGACCCCATAAAAGAACACGACAGAGCCGACATAAGCAAGCACCAGAGCTATGGCGGAAATACCTGAGATAGCCCCCAGAATCTTGCGTCGCATATAATCTCCCTTGATTCGATGGCGATTACGCTAACAGCGCCCTCATTCGGAAATCTTGTAGCCGACGCCGCGCACGGTTTCAATGTGTTTTGCGGCCGGGCCGAGTTTCTTGCGCAGCGTGCGAATATGCACGTCAACCGTGCGCGTCTCGCCGTGGAAACTGTATCCCCAGATGGAATCCAGCAGTTTGTCGCGGGAAAACAGTATCCCCGGCTGGCTCATGAGTTCCTCCAGTAACTGGTATTCCTTTAGGGTCAGTTTCACCTCCTGGCCCTCAACCGCGACCGTGTGGCGGGGCAGGTTCAGGTCAATAGTGCCGATGGTGAGGATTTCCTCGTCCTCATCAGTGGGGTCGGCGGGACGAGCCACGCGGCGCAGCACCGCCCGGACTCGCGACACCAACTCCATCATGCCAAACGGCTTGGTGATGTAGTCGTCAGCCCCCAAGTCCAAGGACTTGACCTTGTCGAACTCGGCGCCTTTCGCTGTAACCATGATGACCGGAATGCCCTCGGTTTCCGGGTTTGCCCGAATCCGGCGCAGAATCTGGATACCATCAACGCCAGGCAGCATAATGTCCAGCAAAATCATTTCCGGGAGCAGCTGCGCCATCGCTTCGCGAAATTCCCGATAATCAGCGAAGCCCCGTGCGGTAAACCCGGTGGAACCGAGGGTGTAAACGACCAAATCCCGAATGTTCAGGTCGTCCTCGACAAAATAAATCACACTTCCATTATTCCAGGGAGCGCCCGATTCAGGCGGATTTTGTGTCGAAGATGACATCGTGTACCCCCGTAATCGAGAAATCCACCCACTCGGCGATGTTCGTGGCGTGGTCGCCGATACGTTCCAGATATTTGGCAATCATGATGACGTCGATAGCCTTTTGGGCGTCCGCCGCGTCAGCATGCACAATGAAATCAATCATCTCGGTGGCGACCTCATCAAACATCCGGTCTACCGCGTCGTCCGCCGCCTGGGTGGCGGTTGCCAAAGCTAGGTCGCGGTCGACAAAAGACCGGACCGCGTCATGGACCATCTCAGCAGTTTTCGCAGCCATCTGAGGAATTTTGGGAAATCCTCGCACCAGGGACATATCCGTAGACTTCACGATTTCCGCAATATCCGCGGCCTGGTCGCCGATACGTTCCATGTCGGTAATCATTTTGAGAGCGGCGGAAACCTGGCGTAAATCCCCGGCTACCGGTTGCTGTTGCAACAGCAATTTCAGGCACAGGTGCTCAATGTCTCGCTCCATCTGGTCGATGTGGGCATCAGCCCGAATCACTTCACGGGCGATTTCATCGCTGGAACTGGACAGGGCCACCATGGTCTGACTGATGGCCTGTTCACAGAGCTCTCCGGTCTGCACCAGCATTTCGTTGAGCTGCATGAGTTGTTGATCGAATCGGGATCGCATTACCTCTCTACTTTCTGTTCCATAACTCAGAACTGTATTTCCCGGTCGCGCACCAGCGGGGGCCTCCGGGGCACGCGAAAACAGTGTTAGCTGAACCGACCCGTGATGTAGTCCTCGGTGCGCTTGTCCGAAGGTACGCTGAACAGGGTTTCTGTGTCGTTATACTCCACCAGTTCGCCCAGCAGGAAGAACGCCGTGTTGTCGGCGATACGCGAAGCCTGCTGCATGTTGTGGGTCACAATCACGATGGTGTAATCCCGAGCCAGGTCCACGACCAGTTCTTCAATCTTGGAGGTAGAGATGGGGTCGAGGGCAGAGGTCGGTTCGTCCATCAAGATAACGTCCGGTTCGGTAGCCAAAGCGCGGGCGATGCACAGGCGCTGCTGCTGACCACCGGAAAGCCCCACGGCGGACTTGTTTAAGCGATCCTTTAACTCGTCCCAAATCGCGGCTTGACGCAGGGAACGCTCCACGATTTCGCTCAGTTCCCGGTGATTGCGAATCCCGTTGATGCGCGGCCCGTAGGCGATGTTGTCAAAGACCGACTTGGGGAACGGGTTGGGCTGCTGGAACACCATGCCCACCCGCTTGCGCAGGGCGATGGCGTCCATATCCTTGAAAATATCAGCGCCGTCCAGCAGTACCTGACCGGTGATACTAACGCCCTTGACCAGGTCATTCATTCGGTTCAAGGTTTTCAGGAAGGTCGACTTGCCGCAGCCGGAGGGGCCAATCAAAGCCGTGATTTTGCGGGGCTGAATGTCGATGTTGACTCCCTTGAGAGCCTCAAAATCGCCGTAATGCAGGTGCAGGTCACGCGCGGAAAACTTGGCGGTGGTGGAAATTTTGGGCGCAGTGGGGGACTCCAGGACGTTGGTTTGCGCAGTCATGAGTGATTATTCCTTTTCTTTATCAGTGTGGAAACGGTCGGTGAAGTTCGACGCGTCAATAGTCGGTTCGGCATGGTTCACCGTGTCAGCAGCGGGGACGGGAGTGTCGGAGTTGGCCTTACGCCACTTGCCTTTGCCGCCCTTGGAGGCCTGGTCAGACAGGCCCGCCAGGCTGGCGTGAACCCGTTTCGTGATGGTGCGAGCCAAAATCGAGAACAGGAGGGCAATCAGCACCAGCACCGCGGCAGAGAAGTTAGCGATGTCCACCGCGTTGGGTTCCACCGCTTCGGTACGCATGGCCCACACGTGCAGCGACAAGGTCTCGCCGGGACGCATGGGGTTGAATGCGTTGGTGGGGGAGGTGATGTCCGTGGAGGACCAGTTGATGTTGGTGGACATACCGGCGGTGTAGAGCAGGGCGGCAGCCTCTCCGAAACCGCGTTCGGCCGCCAGCACTACTCCTGTCATCAGGTGGGGGAGCGCTGCTGGGAGCTGCACCCGCACAATGGTGGTCCAGTGGGTCGCACCCAAGGCCGCGGAACCGTATTTCAGGTCCGAGGGCAGTGCCCGGAGAGCCGACTCGGTAGACGTGGTGACCAGGGGCAGGTTCAGAATTGAAACCGCTAAAGCGCCGGCCAGCAGGTTCCACTGTTGGCCCACCATCAGGATAAAGACCAGGTAACCGAACAGGCCGACCACGATGGAGGGCAGGGAGGACAGGGACTCGATAGAGATGCGAATGAACCCGGTCCAGCGGTTCTCTGGCGCGTATTCAGCCATGTAGATTCCGGCGGGAACACCGAGGGCGACGGACACAATCAGGGACAAAAACACCAGGTAAACGGTGTTGAACACCTGGTTCATGATGCCGTCACGGGTGAAACTGAGGAATATGGGGTCAAAACTCAACAGGCCACGAGCCACGATGTAGGCCGCTAGCGCCACAATCAGCATCAGGAAGAAACCCCCGATAGCGCCAAAGACGCCGGTCATCAGGTTGTTGACGCTCTTGGCACGGCGAATGCGGTGTTCCATCTGGGCGGAAAGACCCGAAGCGGTAGTCGTAGCGGTACTCATTGATTCTGCTTCCTTTCCGCGCCGATGATGTGAATCACAAAAATAAAGAACATCGAGATGAGGAACAGCAGCAAAGCCATGGTCCACAATGCCGAGTTGTGTTCGCCGCCGTTGGTGGTGTTGCCCATGTCGGCGGTAATCGCCGTGGTCAAGGAACTGGTTGGAGAGAGAATATCGGCCGGTAGGGCGCGAGTCTTGCCGATGACCATCGCGACCGCCAGAGCCTCGCCAAAAGCCCTGGCCAGACCCAGAATAATGCCGGTCAAGATGCCTTTCTTGGCCGCGGGTAGGACGATGTGGTAAATCGACTGCCAGCGGGTAGAACCCAGGCCGTAGGCGGCTTCCCGATAATCGTAAGGAACCGCGGTGATGGCATCCGCCGAAACAGTGGTGATGGTTGGAAAAATCATGACCGCCAGGACGATGCCCGCCGCCAGGACCGAATAGCCACCCAGGGGGGCGTGAAAATAGTCACGAATGAATGGCACCAGGACGGTCAAGCCGACCCAGCCGTAAACCACGGAAGGGATACCGAGGAACAGTTCCACCGCAGGACGGAACAGGCGCTCACCCGCGCGCGGAGCGATTTCCGTGATGAACACGGCGGCTCCCACCGCGAAAGGCGTGGCGATGGCCAGACCCAGGAAACAGGTCATCAGCGAGCCCAGAATAAAGATAAGTGCGCCGACACTACCGCGCAGAGTCAAATCCGGGCTGTCCTGCGGATTCCAGTCCGGGGAAAACAGGAATTCCCCCACGGTGTGCTGGAAAGCGGTAAAGGTGAAAGAACCCTTGTACAGCAGGAACAGGCCAATAACGACCGTTAACACGATGAGGGAAACACCCGCAATCGCCACAATGGTCCCGCCGATTTTGTTTGCCAAACGGAAACGTTTATCCGCCCCGTTCGAGTCGAACCGCGGCCGAGCCGGAGATGAACCCGCCGCGGAATTACGCGCCTGCGGGAGCGCTGAATCTGTGGAGTTGAGACGAGTGGACACGTTAGGTTCAGTCATCTGCATTTCCGTCGATTCAGGCTCCCGCACCGAAGAAGCTGTGGTAGCCATTAGTTCAGTTGCGCCTGAGCCTCTTTAGGCCGCGGGGTCAGGGTGAGAAGCGGTGGCTTCCGCGGACATCTTGGAGGACACACCGTAGCCCATCTTTTCCAGGTCGCCAGCGAACTTGTCGCCCATCATGTAGTCAAGGAACGCCTTGGTTACTTCATCAGGCTCACCCTTGGTGTACATGTGCTCGAAGCCCCACACCTTGTATTTGCCGTTGTAGGTATTTTCCAAGGTCGGTTCCACGCCGTCGATAGCGACGGGCTGAACTTCGTCCTTGCCAGCCAGGTAGGACAGCGCCACGTAGCCGATAGCGCCCTTGTTCTGGGTCACGGTCTGGAGCAGAGTACCGGAGTCGTCGGTCTCGAGGGACTGGTTGGAGGCCTCCTCGGCACCACCCAGCGCCCAGGTCTTAAACAGGGCGCGAGTACCGGAGGAGGACGGGCGGGTGACCAACACAATCTTTTCGTCCGGGCCACCAACTTCCTTCCAGTTCGTGGTCTTGCCGGTAAAGATGTCGGTCAACTGGGCGGTGGTGAGGTCCGTGACCCCCAAATCCTTGTTGACCACCGGAGCCATCGTGATGGTGCAGACCTTGTGGTCGACCAAGTCGGCGGCTTGGGTCGCATCGAGCTTCTCGGAAGCGAAGACGTCAGAGTTACCGATGTTTACGGAACCAGCCGCAACCTGCTTGAGACCCTCACCGGAACCGCCGCCGTTCATCGTGACGGTCACATCGGGGTTTTCCTGCATGAAAGCATCGGCCGCGGCTTTTGCCAGGGGCAGCAGCGCGGAGGAGCCGGAACCGGTGACGGTACCGCTCAGGGTCGAGGTCGGTTCACTGGACTCGGTATCGCTACCGGAGGCGGCCTGATCGCCACCGCCCCCACAGCCGGTCAACATAGACATGGAAAGCAAGCCAGCGCCAAAAATCGCGCCAATACGAGAGATTTTCATGGTGTTCCTTTCATACATCGAACTTTTACTCCCAAGTCAGATAGTAAGAAAGGATTGTTAAGGCTAGCGCGGGGCCAATGTTAAGATTGTGTAAAACAATTTTACTTTACGGTAATTGCCCTATTGCTTTACGATTACATGGATTTTTGGTTAATCTTGGCGAGTGACTTTGGAGATAATCCGGGTCGGAGCCACCACCATGACCCGGTCGTCAGGGGACAGTATGGTCTGGGCGTGAGCGGTTTCCCAAGTGCCGGTGGGCGATTCAATCGCCACGATAGAGAATCCATCGCGGCGGCGCACATCAAGCTCACCGAGGGTTTTCCCGCAGTAGCGCGGCCCCAAACTGGTGATGACCAGGGCAAACCCGTGCCCCAGGTCGATGTAGTTCTCGAAAGACTGCGCGACCTGGTGGGCAGCGCGCAAACCCATCTCGGATTCCGGATAGAACACGCGAGTGATGCCCATCTGGTTGAGAATCTCGCCCTGTTCCACGCTGGAGGCTTTCGCCCACACTTGGGGACAGTGCAGGGTCAGCAGGGCGGAGGCGCTCAGGATGGAGGCGGCGAGGTCGCCACCAATCGTGACCACCCCGCAGGCGTACTCCTCGACCGCCAGCTGGGTCAGCGCCTCCTTGTCGGTGGCGTCAGCCCGCACCACGTGCCGCAGGAGCGCCGACGCACGTTGTACGACTTCTGGGTTACAGTCGATACCCAGTACTTCCACCCCGCTGGCCTCCAACTCGGTCGCCATGCTCAGGCCGAAGCGTCCCAAGCCGATAACGACGGCGCTTTGCGGGTTACCGGCCGGATGGGCTGGGGAGTTTGGGGTGGAGTTGTGATTAAACATATTCATTTGCGTTGTCCTAACCGATAAGGGGATGGTCACGAGGAAGTTCGTAGGCTACCGGTCGTTTCCGGGTCGCGAGAGCCGCCGCCAAAGTCAGCGGTCCGACACGTCCCAGAATCATAAAGATTATGACCATGAACTGAGCCGCAACAGGCAACATGGGAGTGATTCCGGTACTCAGACCCACGGTGCCCAGGGCGGAACAGATTTCAAACAGGCACTGGTTGAGGTTGAAAGGTGTAAAGAGCATCAGCAGGAAAGTTCCCACCGCGACCAGGCCGGAAAACAGCGAAAACACCGCCAAGGCTTGACGTTGAGCCGAACGGGCCAAGCGCCAACCCAGGATATTGATGGCGTGAGCCCCCCGAATTTCACCCCAGAGGGTCGCCATCACCACGGTCACCGTAGTGATTTTCATACCTCCCGCGGTACCGGCCGGACCCCCACCAATCAGCATCAGCCCATCGGTGATGAGCCAGGTCTCCGGGTACTGTTGGGAAATGTCAAGGGAGTTGAAACCCGCGGTGCGTGGGGAAACGGAGGAGAACAGCCCGTTGAGGAAACGCTGCGGAACCGGCATCGCCCCTAAAGTATCGGGATTGCGCCATTCCAGAGCCGTGATGGCGACCCAGCCGAACACAATCGCCACCGCGGTTCCCAGCAGCATAATACGAGTGGTCATGCCCCATTTCCACCAGTGCAGGCCGTTGTGGTAGAGCGCCAGCCAGACAGGAAAGCCCAAGCCTCCTATCACGATGAGCGCGGCCAAGCTCAACAGCAGGAAGGGGTCGGCGCTGAAACTCATCAAGGAATCTACGTAAGGGGCGAAACCGGCGTTGTTGAAAGCGGAACCCGTGAGGAAAACCCCGTGCGCCACCGCCTGCAGCGGTGAGGTGGCGTGCCCGGAAAACCACAGATAGAGGCTGTTGAATAAAGAAAAAATCAGTTGCAGCAGGAACGAGGCGACCACGATCTGCCCCACGGAATGACGGACTTCACGCGGTGTCAAGCCGAACCACACTTTGGCGATGGCACGATCCTCGAAAGTGGCGCGTTTCCGCAGAGCCGAGGCGAGCAGGGTGACCATGGTCATGGTGCCGATACCCCCCAACTCAATGAGGGCAAAGATGACAGCTTGACCGAAAGCGGACCAGTAGCTCCCCGTGTCGACCACGATTAGCCCCGTCACGCTGGTGGCGGAAGCAGCGGTGAACAGCGCAATCGACAGGGGAGCACCGTCCGCTAATGCTGGCCCACAGACGGGGACGCCGGCGGGGATAGTTAGGGGGGTGACGATGTCGAAAGTCATGGCAACCGCAGTGCCGCTCCGGGACGCCGGAAGCATCAGCAATACCGTTCCCACCAGGATAGTTATCAGGAATGCCGCCGAGATTCTGCGGCCGGGATTAAACTCGGAGATGCGAGCCACCGGATAAGTATAGACCCAGCGGTGCGCAACGCAACTTATTTGAGAACCGCCCCGGATTACCAGTAAGGTAAAAAGGTGATTTCCCCCGATGATTTTCAGCCCCTGATTGAGAAACTGCGCGCGTCTTTCGCGACGATTTCGGCGGTGATAGATCCCGAACTGCTGGCGCAAAAGATTGCTGATTTGACGAAACAAGCCGCCGCCCCGGACTTGTGGGACGACCAAGAAAACGCCCAGAAAGTCACGCAATCACTCTCGGTGGCGCAATCCGATTTGCAGCGTCTACGAGCGATGCAGGCGCGGATTGATGATTTGGAGGCCCTGGTCGAGCTGGGGGCGGAAGAAAGCGGGGAGGACCGCGACGCGATTCTCACCGATGCGGAGCAAACCTATGAAACCTTGAAACGGGACCTGGATGCGATGGAGGTGAAAACCCTGCTGAACGGGGAATATGACGAACGTTTCGCCGTCGTCACGATTCGTTCCGGAGCGGGCGGGGTAGACGCCGCCGACTTCGCCCAGATGCTGCTGCGGATGTATCTGCGGTATTGCGAGCGACACAACTATGCCACCAAGGTGCTGGATACGTCCTATGCGGAAGAAGCGGGGATTAAGTCCGTGACGTTCCAGGTCGATGCCCCTTATGCGTACGGGATGTTGTCAGTAGAAGCCGGGACGCACCGGCTGGCGCGAGTCAGTCCGTTTAATGCGGCGGGCAAACGCCAGACTTCTTTTGCGGCAGTGGAGGTCATTCCCTTGATTGAGACGACCGACCACATCGAAGTGCCCGAGAGCGACATCAAGATTGACGTGTTCCGTTCCTCCGGGCCGGGCGGCCAGTCCGTGAACACGACCGATTCGGCGGTGCGCCTGACCCACTTGCCCACCGGTATCGTCATCTCGATGCAGGACGAAAAATCGCAGATTCAAAACCGGGCCGCCGCGATGCGCGTGCTGCAATCACGCCTGTTGATGCTGCGCCACCAGCAAGAACACGATAAGAAAAAGGAGCTAGCGGGGGACGTTAAAGCCTCCTGGGGCGACCAGATGCGCTCCTACTTCCTCTATGGCCAGCAATTGGTCAAAGACCTCAGAACTGGCTACGAATCGGGCAACCCGGACAGCGTTTTTGACGGCGACCTGGACGGTTTTATTGACGCGGCGATTCGCTGGCGCAAACATCAAGAAAAGCACGACCAGTAGGGGAAACGGGCGGGAAAGACTCACCCCGCGAATGCCCTTTGGCGCGGTAATAATCGCGGATTTCCCCTGCGATTGCACTTCTGCGGGTGTCACTCCGTTTTTATCGTTTTGTTATAAATAGACTTAGAAGCGTACCTGAAACTGAACTGGGGAGCGGAAAAGGTTGATTACCTTCGACAACGTCACCAAAATTTACAAGCGGGGAGCGCGCCCGGCACTGGACCACGTGAGTCTCACGATTGACCGGGGAGAGTTCGTGTTCCTGGTCGGGACTTCCGGATCGGGAAAGTCCACGTTTCTCTCGCTGGTTCTGGGCGAAGAAAGCGCCACGGAGGGAAAGATTCTGGTCCTGGGCAAGGACCTGGGGCGACTGTCCCGGTGGAAAGTGCCGGGGTTGCGCCGCCAGGTCGGCGTGGTGTTCCAAGACTTTCGCCTGTTGGAAAACAAGAACGTCTATGACAACGTGGCGATTGCCCTGCAAGTTATCGGCAAGCCACGCCGGGTCATTCGCCGGGTCGTCCCCGAAGTACTCCAGATGGTCGGTTTGGGCGGCAAAGACAAGCGTTTTCCCCATGAGCTCAGCGGCGGCGAGCAGCAGCGTGTGGCGATTGCTCGCGCCATGGTGAACCGCCCGCCCATTCTGCTCGCGGACGAGCCGACCGGAAACCTGGACCCCTCTACGTCCTTGGGAATTATGCGTCTGCTGGACCGGATTAACCGGGCGGGCACCACCGTGGTGATGGCTACCCACGATGAAGAAATCGTGAACCAGATGCGCAAACGCGTCATCGAACTGGACGAAGGCCGGGTCGTGCGTGACCAGGCTCGCGGCATCTACGGAGCCTCAGCCCCGAAAGGATCCGCCGACGGTACCGACCGCCCTGCTGACGGCGCAAGGGCGTTAGCGAAACCGAAAGGTGTCGGGACAGCGCGGAAAGGAGGCCGTAAATAATGCGACTAACTTTCGTATTATCCCATGTAGGTCAGGGTTTGCGGCGCAATTTGGCGATGACGGTCGCGGTTATTATCGTGACCTGTGTCTCGCTGCTGTTTGTTGGCTCGGCGGTGCTGGCGGAAATGCAGATTAATAACCTGCGCGATACCTGGTACGGCAAAATCGAGATTTCCGTGTCGATGTGCACCAAAGACGATGTGTCTCCCAACTGCAACGGTCAAGAAGCCACCGAGGCCCAGATTGCGGCGATTGACGAACAGTTGAAGTCCGAGCGGCTCAGCAAGTACATCGACAATGTGTATTTTGAGACGAAGGAGGAGGCCTTCGAGAGTTTCAAAAAGCTGGCTGGAACCGAACAGTATTATCAATATGTCCAAGCGGATATGATGCCCGCATCGTTTAGAATCAAGCTAAAGAACCCGGAACAGTACCGGGTGGTCGTTGAGGAACTGCAGGGACGTGACGGGGTCGCCCAAGTTATTGACCAAAAGCAGATTCTGGAGAAACTCTTGACCGGGTTGCATCAGGCGACCTACCTGGCCATCGGGCTGGCCGTGGCCATGATTATTGCCGCGGTCCTGTTGATTACCACCACTATCCGGCTGTCTGCGATGAGTCGGGAACGTGAAACATCCATTATGCGCCTGGTCGGAGCCTCGAACCTGTTTGTGCAGCTGCCGTTCATGGTGGAGGGCGCTATCGCAGCGACAATCGGTGCCCTAGGTTCGGTGGTGATTCTGTGGGCCAGCGTAAAGTTCCTGGTCGGATCCTGGTTGTCAGGACTTTCCGGGGTCGTCGAGCTCATTTCGACTAACGATGTGTTGCTCATCGCGCCGTTCCTGGTGCTGGCGGCTATTTTGCTGGCAATCGTGGCTTCGGCGGCCTCCCTGAACCGCTACACCAGAGTTTAGGGTTCTGTTGGCTATGTTTCGGACCGGGAAAGTCGCGGTATTTCGCTAAACTTTTAAGCACGGTGCGTTGTCGGGGAAAGCTGGAAAAGGAGGTGAGCACGTGCGAAGCAAATTGACCGCCCTGGTGGGGGCGCTGGCGGCACTCGGGATTGCTTCGATGTCCACAGTTTCGCTCAGTTATGCCAACGCGGCGCTCACCCCCGCAAACGCTACGGCCGCGAGAGCGACCGCGACCGGCCTGGTGCGGGCTGATAAGAATTCGGATGAACGCAAGAAACTCGAGGCGCAACAGGCCGCCTCGAAAAAGAAACAAGCGGAACTCGCGGCCCAGCTAGAAGGGGTGAATGCGAATCTGGTCCAGCTGGCGGTAGCTCTGGAACAAACGAAAGCGGCCATTCCCGTGGCGCAAACTGAAGTCGCCAATGCCCAGGCAAAACTGGCTGATGCGCAGGCTAAACACCAACAGATTCAAAGCCGCCTGGCAATTGCGAATCGTCAGAAACAGGAACTGCGCGAACAGATTGCCCAGGGCGAGCAAACCATTGAAAAGACGCAAGTTGCTATCGGTCAGATGGCACGTATGGCTTACCGCGGGGCGATGCTGGAAACTTCGCCGCTTTCCCTGCTGCTGGATTCCCAGTCCCTAGATGAACTCACGCTGCGGGCGCAGGTGGCAGCCACGGCGACCAAGTCGCAAAATCGTGCCATTGTGGAAGCTCAAGAGGCCAACGCGGCTAACAACAACGCCCGGGCTCGCCAGGAAGCCGTGACCGTCCGCATTGGGGAACTGGAGACCCAGGCTCAGCAGGCGGTGCAAGCCGCTGATGAAGCCCGCGTCGAACAGCAACGAAAACTGGGTGAATTTCAGGAGTTGCAACAAAAACAGGTCGCCCAGCAGGGTCAACTGAACAATCAGCGGGCGGCGTTTGAGAAACAAATCGCGGACGAACAGGCCACGCAGGCGGCCGCGGCGGCGCGAATTGCCGCGCTCAATCAACAGCCTGACGCTATGCCGGCGCGTTCCATTTCAGGGGGGATTTTTGGTGCGCCCCTCTCGTCGCTGTCGGTGACTTCGCCTTACGGATACCGAGTCCACCCCATCACAAAAACGCGGCGGCTCCATGCCGGCACGGACTTCGGGATAGGTTGCGGAACTCCGATTTATGCCTCGCAGTCCGGAACCGTGACATTCGCCGGCTGGGAAGGGACCGGTGGGAAATCGACTTATATCAACCACGGCACCATCAACGGTTCTAAGTGGCAGACGACCTACCGCCACCAGTCCCAGTTCAAAGTTTCGGTCGGCGCTTCCGTGCAAAAGGGCCAGGTCATCGGCTTGGTCGGTTCGACCGGCGGTTCTACCGGGTGCCACCTGCACTTTGAAGTGTGGCAAAACGGGAAAACTATCAACCCGCTGGGGGTGCTGTAGGCACTCCCCTAACGCGGGCGGCGTCACCAGACCGGGTAGGCGAGCGGCCGGACTTGTGCAGTGTCAGTGACGAGTCCGTCACGGGCTGGCGGCCACCCGGGCTAGTGGAGACCGGGGCACCGCGGAAAAAGTTGGCAGACCCCGCTTTTGCGCTAAAATTGCACTCTATGGGTAAAAAAGCTGCTAAGGGGGCGGGTCAGCCAGCAAAGCTGACCCCTTCTCAGCGTGCCAAAGCGGAGTCGGATGCCAAGAAAGTCATCGCCCGGAACAAGAAAGCCGCGCACGATTATTTCTTGGAGGACCGCTACGAGGCGGGATTGTCGCTGACTGGCACCGAGGTTAAGGCTTTGCGGATGGGACGGGCTTCGCTCGCGGAAGCCTGGGTTGAGGTCGACCGCGGGGAGGCGTGGCTGCAAGGGGCGAATATCCCGGAATATTTTTACGGGTCCTGGACGAATCACGCTCCGAAACGGAAGCGAAAACTGCTGTTGCATAAGCGCGAAATCGCGAAACTTGAGGGGGCTGTCACTGCGAAAGGCTACACGATTGTGCCGGTAGAGCTATATTTTGTGGGCGGACGCGCGAAAGTGGAGATTGCAGTGGCGAAAGGCAAGCAAGAGTGGGATAAGCGTCAAACTATCCGCCAGCGCGAGGACGACCGCGAGGCGCAGCGGGCTTTGCGGGAGGCGAACCGGCGCTCCCGGTAATCGCTGTGGGAGGCCGGGGTTGGCGCAGACTGGCGCAGACTGGCGCAGACGACCTGGCCGGAGCGACGCGAGCACAGTGATATATCGGATAAGGCTCGGCAGGCTGGCGAGGCTCGGTAAAAGCTGGCGTGCCGCCGCTTTGTGCGGGGGCGCGGGGTTAGTCTGTCGGAGCTGACTTGAGGTACTGATGCTCGGCGCGGATGGCTTTGACCAGTTCAGCGTGGGCATTGGCGCCATATTTCGCTGAGAATTCCTGCCATTCCTGGACCGCTTGCGGATCTAAGTGCATCATGGCCTGGAGGTTGCCCGCGCTGTCGCTGGCGGTGATGGCCTCGCCGTCCTCCGAGCCAGCCCATTCGCGAAACACCCGGTAGCCCTCGGCGCGGAACGCCTCCGTGTAGGCCGCGGCCGCCGCGTTGCGATCGGCACGATACGAGGCGACTTCTTCATCAGGAATCCAATAGGCATCGACCAAGGTCATGCCGTTGCGGTGGGTTTTCGTGTCTCCCGGCGCCAACTCGAAGTCGTCGGGAGGCCAGGAGTCGTCCTCCGGTTCGGTGCGGGCGATTTCGGCTTGAAACAGTTCCAGCGCGTCAGAGGAAAACAGGACGAAATACACGTTGTCTATCGGGGATTCTGCGTTTTGGGAGGGGCTTTGAGCTGCGGAATCGCCGGTCGGGTCGGTGTCACGAGAGGGGTGGGTCCCGGCGGCCCACTCGCGTACGGCTGCCACGCCGATGCGCGCCACCTCGGCCATATCCCAGCCGTAGACTCCGCCGGATATGGCGGGAAACGCCACGTCGCGGGCGCCCACCCGCGCGGCTTCACTCAAGGAGTTCGCAAAAGCGTTGTGCAGCAGCTGCGGGTCGGTTTGTCCGGCGTGACGGTTGGGCCCGACGGTGTGAATGACCCACCGCGCCTCCAGGTTAAACCCCCTGGTGGCGACCGCTTCGCCCACCGGCAGGCCGTCGGGAAAACGAGTCTCGCGCAGCTTGCGACAGGCCGCAAGCAGCTCCGGACCGGCAGCTCGGTGAATCGCTCCATCGACACCGCCGCCCCCCAATAGTGAGGAGTTCGCGGCGTTGACAATCGCGTCCACATTCATCTCGGTGAGGTCTCCGCCAATCGCGTGTATCTGCATTTTTGTTCCCTTTCGGCTAGGTTTTCAGTCTAGCGTGAAGCGAGATAAACTTCGCGGGGAGATGCGGCGGGGGCTGGCAGGTTCATTGTTGTTTTCTTTCCGGTTAGTGGGTGGGTTGGTGAAGCGTCCTGGGTCAAACCAAACCAGCAATGGTGGTACACCCACCAAAACGCCCGCCAAGCCTACAACCTCCTGGCCAGGCAGCTCAGAGAAGGAACCCTGTTCACGTTCCTCGATCCCGACCTGAACAAGCAAACCACCCAACCCCTCACATCCAGCACAAACCCGCTGGAAGGTGGGATAAACGCACAAATCAAGGCAGTTATCCAGCTCCACAGAGGCCTATCAGAAAACCACATACGCCGAGCAGTGGAATGGTGGTGTTACCTGCACAGCGAGAACCCGCTCCAACCCCACGAACTCGCCCAATCCAAGCACCTAAACCCCCAACCAAAACCTGAAATCAAAGAACCCAAGCCAGGACCATCCGAATGGGACATCGGCATAGCCCTCACCCGCACCGACTACCACCCAGACATCTCAATCCGCAAAGGACGCGCAGACCACTCACACTAACGACACGCCCGGCAAAAGACACACAAAATGTTACTTAACCCCGAGATGTTAACCGGTTGACATATAAGATACAACGGCGTTATAGTGAATTCAACGCAGCGGTGTGAAAACAAATAAAGACTGAAATCAAGCCATTTCTGGATTTATTAAAAACAATCGACAACGTAGTGAAAGTGTTGAAATGCATATACTATGTTACTCGGTTAACAGGTTTTCGGAACGATGTGTGCGGCTGTGGTCGCAAGGGAAAAGGAAAACTGGAAATTGGAGCAAAGGAGCACCATGACCCAACATATTATGAAGAGTCGGGCGATGTCCGTCATCGGTGCAGGCGTCGCGGCATTGGCCATTGTCGGCACGCTTGCCGGTTGCGGTGGATCCGACACAGAGGTCACTAAGGACGATAGTGGCGCCACCGTCATCAAATTCGGCATCAATGTGGCTAACCCCGCCAAGCAGGAGCCAGCAACCAATGCCATCGTTGAAGCATTCAACAAAGCCAATGAGGGCAAGTACAAGGTTGAGTTCGTTGCCGCTGATACCGAATCACATACCAAGAATATGAAGCTCGCCGCCTCTGACGGCACCTTGCCGCAGGTCCTCTGGGTTGAGGGGTCACAGGTCACCGAATTCAATGAAGCCGGTGTGCTCATGGATCTTACGGATTTTCTTGATCAGAACAGCGATGTCAAAGATGCGCTGAATGGTTCCGAGGCCGCGTTCCAGGACAGCAACGGGGTTCAGTATGGATTGCCATACCAGAGCAATATGCAGGGCATCTTCTACAACAAAGATATTTTCGATAAGGCTGGCGTCGATTATCCGACTGATGACACCACATACGACGAGTTCCTTGACATGATTGCCAAGCTCAAGGACAGCGGAGTCACGCCGCTGTCGATTGGTTCTAAGAACAGCTCGTTTGCTATGTGGGAATTCAACATTTGGCTATCTCGTTATGGCTGGGGAGATGACATCGCATCCATCCTCGACGGTAAGGGAACATTCTCTGATGCAGAGCTGGCCAAGGCCTTCGACAAGATTAAGGGGTTGGCCGATGCTGGTGCATTCCCGGAGAATATGTCTACTATTGAATACTTCGATGCCAAGCAACAGTTCGATGAAGGCAAAGCCGCGATGTTCGGTACCGGCCAATGGGATTGCGCTGAATTCGATGAGAACATTGGTGATCATATCGGATTCTGGTGGGGACCGAAGTTCACGGATTCTTCAGCCGATCAGGAAATCGATATGAAGGTGCCTTCCGCACCTATCGCAGTTCCGGCTACCGTTGCCGACAACGATGCTGTTAAGGAGGCGACCTATGCCTTCCTCAAGTTCTACTACAGCAAGGATGCCGCTGAACTGTCTTATGAGAGCTCTATGTTCCCGGCCACCAGTTATGACGGTCTTGCTCCGTCTTCGGACAAGTACGCAATGAATGCCATGGTTGAGGCCCTGGGCAATGGGTGGAAGTCGCCTACCGCCGCTCCTGATCTGACAGTGCCCTCCGCAGTGCAGGCATCGTTGTATGACGGACTCTTCGGCGTTATGCAGGGAATTTATACTCCGGCCGATGCCGTCGCCAAGATGGATGAGGCGCTGGCCAACTCGAAGTAATGCATATCTTCTCCTCGATAGGTGTGGCCGGCCGGTCTCGCAACCGGCTGGCCACACAGTTGCCTTAATCATCACATTATTTTCTTCGCAGAAAGTGTGCCGTAATGCACTGGATTAGCAAAACGCGCTATAAGGTAGGGTTTCTGATTCCCACGCTTGCGGTGTATGTAGTGTTCATCATTTTGCCTATAGGCATTGCAGTGGCCTACAGTTTCACCAAATACTCAGGTATCGGCAAAGCTCGTTTCAATGGAATCGACAACTACGTGCGGCTGATCAAAGATGATATCTTCTGGAAATCTTTGGCCAATACTGCCATCATTTTCGTGGTGGCATCAGTGCTGCTCTTGGTGCTTTCGTTTCTGTTGGCGCTGCTGCTCAACAACAAACTGGCATTTGCTGATACGTCTAAGGCGCTGGTATTCTCGCCGGCCATTATCGCTCCGATTATCGTAGGCATTATCTGGGTGTACATTCTCGACCCGAAAATCGGCGTAATCAATGGCATCTTGCGAGCCATTGGTGCAGGAAACTTGGCTCAGCAGTGGATTGGCGGAACAACACTATCTCCATATTCAATTGCGTTCATCTATTTCTGGCAGCAGCTTGGTTACCTGACCACCATCTTCATAGCAGGACTCAAAATGATTCCGGAAGAAGTGATGGAAGCCGTGCGTGTGGATGGCGCCAATGCCTGGCAACGCACGATTCATGTGACCATACCGATGATGCGCTCAACCATTTCCACTGTGATTGTGCTGATTATCACCGGAATCTTCAAGATCTTCGAAATCGTGCAGCAAACTACCGGCGGTGGACCCAACCATGTGTCAGAGACGTTGGTCACCTACAGCTACTCGATGACCTTCCAGTCCGGCGAGTACGGCTATGGCATGTCCATTGCCACTGTGACCTTCCTCGTATCGCTGGCAATCACCGGAATCTACTTCCTGTGTTCCAAGGAAAGGGGCTGATTGGCCATGATGTCGAAACGTACAAAAACATGGTTCACCATTCTTATGGTGGTAATCACCGTCCTGGTGGTGTTCCCGTTCCTATGGATGCTCATGATGTCGTTCAAGTCGAACGCCGAAATCATGTCCAACCCATTGAGCTGGCCTAAGGCGTTGAATTGGGACAATTACCGCAATGCCTTGAAAACGCTGAACTATCCGAGGCTGTATCTCAATACATTCATGGTGTGCGTGGTCTCCCTAATCATCGAGCTGACCATCACTTTCTTCAGCTCCTTCGCGCTGGCTCGCATGACGTACAAGCGCCCCGGCCTGACTAAAGCGGTATATGCCTTTCTCATTGCCGGCCTGAGCGTGACTCCGTTCATCCTCCTGTTTCCGGTCTACAAGATCAACATGTTCTTTGGGCTCAAGGAGCAATGGGCATTGATTATGCCGTATGTTGCCTCATCGATTCCCTTCAACACGCTGCTGTTCGTCGGTTATCTCAAAGCGCTTCCTGTGGAGATTGACGAGGCCGCCATCATCGATGGATGTTCGATATGGGATTTGATGTTCCGGGTGATTCTGCCCATGACTAAGCCAGTGATCGCTACCGTGGTGATTTTCAACGTGCTCTTCATCTGGAACGAATATCCGTACGCTTCCGTGATGCTGCGCAATCAGGCCGACTATACGCTGTCCATGGGAGCCAGCTTCTTCAAAGGCACTTACACCGTGGATTACGGCGGCATAGTCGCTTCATCGGTGATGATCATCATTCCTGAACTCATCTTCTATGGATTGTTCCAAAAGAAGGTTGTTGGCGGCATGGTCGCTGGCGCAGTCAAGGGCTGATATTCATCACTATCGATACCCCAAAAACAACAAAATCAATGACAAAGGAGAACGCCATGAATGCAATCTCAGGAATGTTCAAAGACCTGACGAGCGTCCACCATGCTCGCAATGGTCGACTTGCCAGCTGGGATCAGCGGGGCAAGAACCAAGACTACTGGGAAGTGCCCGCCGGTGAAACCATCACGCTTGGAGAAATCGAAGGTCCGGGCTGTATCACACATATGTGGATGACTTCCAGCTGCCGCAGGGTTGCTGCACCCTCCATTCTCGATCCGGTTGCGCAGGCCTCTGCCGCTCCCGTAATGGAGATTCATCCCGCACTTGGTGTGATTTGGGATGACTATGATCCGTTCTATTACCGTAAGGCACTCATTCGAATTACTTGGGATGACGAGGATACGCCAAGCGTGCTATGCCCGTTCGGTGATTTCTTCTGCATCGGCAACAGCTATCCGGGCAACTTCTCATCGTTGCCGTTCAACGTATCGCTGAAGCCAGAAGAGGCAGGCCGTTACGGAGCTCCCTGCTCGGTCTCATGCTACTTCCCGATGCCCTTCAATAAGAAGGCAAAAATCGAGATTATCAACGAGAATGAGCTGCCATTCATTCTCTACTTCAACATAGATTATGAAATGTATGCCGAGCAGCTACCTGAGGATACTGCTTACTTCCATGCGGCATGGCATCGTGAGAATCCGTGCGACGGTTGGGGTCCTGACCTGCAGGTCAACAGCCCGGAAGTCAACAACGTCACCAACTTCAAGGGTGAACACAACTACACTGTGCTGGACGTTGAAGGTACCGGTCATTACGTGGGCTGCAATCTCACTGTTAAGCATTTCCAAGGCAACTGGTGGGGTGAGGGCAACGATATGTTCTTCATTGACGGGGAGGAATATCCCTCGCTCAATGGCACCGGCACTGAGGATTACTTCAACCATGCATGGGGCATGCAACGTAATGCCTATCCGTTCTTCGGCACTATCGTTCATGAGGGAGATACGGATGGTTTCCAGGTTTCGTATCGATTCCACATCACGGATCCGGTGCGTTTCGAGAAGCATCTCAAAGTCACGATTGAACATGGGCATGCTAATCATTTGTCTGATGATTGGAGTTCTACGGCTTACTGGTATCAGACATTGCCCACGGTGACTCCGCTGACCATTGCCCCAGTCGAGGACCGATTGCCGGTAGTGCCGCAGCTTCCAGAACGTGTGTTGCCTCAGCCTGAGTTGACTGATGAGCAGCGTTCCGCTCGCGAGACATATGCAGCACGGTGGAAGGAATACAAGCCCGCGCGCGATGAACAGTTCCGCATCAAGGAAGACAAAGCCCGTCGCGAGTCCGCGCTGAATACACAATTCGCCAAGAAACTTCGCGAAGAATTCGACGCGAAGCAGTAAGGCGACATAACCCTAATCATTAAGGGACCAAGGAGAGTTCCCATGACAACGAAGTCTATGCAGCAGGCCATCGATACGGCCTCAACCTATATCGCCGAACACGCCCCTAAAGTAGCACAGGCCAGTATGCGCCAAACCTATCATCTTATGGGGCCGTGCGGCTGGATTAACGACCCCAATGGTCTGATCTATTACCGAGGCCAGTACCATTTCTTCTACCAGTTCAACCCGTATAACGGGTTCTGGGGAAAGATGCATTGGGGTCATGCGGTCAGCGACGACCTGCTGCATTGGACTCAGTTGCCAATGGCGTTGGCGCCCAGCGAGCCATATGATGACCACCCTCAGGGCGGGTGCTTCTCGGGTAGTGCCATTGGGAAAGACGGCAAGCTGTATGTGGCGTATACCGGCACCGCCAACCATGGCAATGGCTTTGTGCAGACACAGAATATAGCCATGAGCGAAGACGGTGTGCACTTTACCAAGTACGAGGGTAATCCCGTAATCGAAGCCCCCAGCGGTGTTCCCACGGATTACTTCCGCGACCCCAAGATTTGGGAGCATGAAGGGCTGTATTACATGGTGGTCGGTGCGCAGCGCAACGGTAAAGCGCAAGCTCTCTTGTACCGATCCAAGAATCTTCTTGATTGGGAGTTCCTTAACGTCATGCACGAGTCTCGTGGTGAGTGGGGATACATGTGGGAGTGCCCGGACTTCTTCCCGCTGAAAGATAAATGGGTGTTCTTATGCTCGCCCATGGGTGCCGGCGAGCGTACCACTGTGTATTTCGTTGGCGAGATTGACTATGCCACGGGCCGCTTTGTCTACACGGTGACCGGTGAATCCGACTGGGGCTTCGATTTCTATGCGCCGCAGACGTTCGTGGATGCTAAAGGACGTCGGATTGCCGTTGGCTGGGCCAACGGTTGGGATTGGATGCCATTCTGGAAAGACTGGGGTCCGACATATCAGCAGGGATGGTGCGGATCGCTTTCAGTGCCGCGCGAAGTTATATTGAACGATGACCTGACGCTGTCGTTCCGTCCTGTGGCAGAGCTTGATCGGCTGCGTGCGGACATGAGTGCCGAGGAAAACGTGACTGTGCGCGACGGACAGAGACATGTCGTCCAGGCCGGAGATGGTGTGCATTTCGATCTTTCTTTTGCGCTTGACCTTGAGGCTACACGAGCAAAGCGGGTGAACTTGCTGCTTCGATGCGGTGGTGGCAAACGCACGGTATGCACATTTGATTTGGAGCATGCTGAGATGAGCGTTGACCGTAATGATTCCGATGGGTGGAGCAAGGGGAAGACCCATAGTCCGTTGATGGTTGCCGGATGCTCTCGAATGGAAGTGGAAGTGATTGGTGATACCAGTTCGCTGGAAATTTTCATCAATGGAGGTCGTGTGGTGCATTCCCTGAACGTGTTTGCGCCTTCGACTTGTAATGAGATTGCAGTCGAGTCGCATGGCGGCGATGCCGCGCTTGCCGATATCCGGGGGTACGCGCTCAAACCTTAGGGCTTGTCCATAGGCGGCGGGCGTTTCCCTATTAAACTGGTAGGGAATAGTTTGCCGCCAATTGCTATAACGGGAGAAAAACTCATGGTCACGATAACGGACGTTGCGCGGGTAGCGGGAGTATCCAAGAACACGGTGTCGCGCTATCTCAACGAACGTGGCTATATGTCGGAAAAAACTAAGAGGACCATTCAGGATGCCATAGATCTGCTGCACTACCAACCCAATCAGATTGCGCGAAGCCTGACCACCAAGCGCACTAATTTTGTCGGATTGGTCATCCCCGATGTGGTGCAGCCATTCTTTGCCACCATGGCTTCTCGCATTGAGGACGAACTGGATCGTCGCGGATACAAGATGATTCTGTGCAACACCATGCATTCCTCGGCAAAAGAGCGTAAATATTTGGATATGCTTACCGCCAATAAGGTTGATGGCATTATTGTGGGCAGCCATTCCGTGGACATCGATTACTCCGGCATTGGTTTGCCGATAATATCCTTAGATCGTTCCTTGGCCGATGATATTCCGGTAGTGCATGCAGATCATGTGCAGGGCGGTCATATTGCGGCTGAGGCGTTTTTGAAGCATGGCCGTAAGAAAGTGGTGCAGTTTGTAGGCTATTCGAAGGTGCTGTCTCCTTCTGCGCAACGGCATAAGGTCTTTGCCGAACAGATGCGTGACCACGGTGTCGAATGCTTTACCTATGAGTTGCGACTCAACCAGTTTGAATTCTCGTCCTACCTGCAAACTGCCAAAATGTTCCTCGATCAGTACCCAGACGTGGATGGTATTTTTGCAGCCGATCTGATTGCACTCGCAGTTCAGCGTGAGGCGCTTTCGCGAGGACGTCGCATTCCAGATGACCTATTTGTATTCGGCTATGATGGCTCGTTCGTCTATAAGATTGCATATCCGCCGCTGCCTACGGTGATACAGCCGTATGAGGAGATAGCTGCCACCATTGTGGATTTGCTTGAGCAGAGGATCGCCGGACAAACACCAGAATTCCATTCGTATGTGATTCCGGTTGTTTCTTCCGAAAGTGTGCCAGATGAAGCGGATGGTGATTCCGTTGGTAACTATGATCTGATGGTTGCGCCTCGTTAGTGAGCGTATAGTGTGCTGACTGTGAGAGATGACGATTTGTGTGGCTCTTCGGATAAGAGCCGCAAATCATCAATCCAGCGGCAGCGTCGATTCGCGCTGGATCAGGCGGCAGGGTACGTAATCAACGCCGTGATGGGGGTGTCCGTCGATGGCATCCATCAGAATCGGGCGGCGCAGCGGCCGATGGTTTCGGTCTCGTTGTCGATTGATGTCAGTGCCGGACGTGAGCTGGAAGTCAGTAAGGACCAATTGTCATGACCGATGACGGCGACGTCATCCGGGATGCGCAGTCCCTGCTGCTTGAGTACGTCAATGCAGCCGCGGGCCAACTGATTGTTCTGGCAGACCACTGCATCGAACTTGACCCCTTGGTCGAGCAGCAGACGGGTGGCCGCACGGCCCCAGCCTTCGTCCCATTTGTCGTAACGAATTGGGCCGGCGGGTTCAATACCTAATTTGGAGAGCGCCTCGAGAGCTCCCTTGGTGCGGTCGGTGGCAGCGGTATAGGTTTCGTCGCCGCCGATAATGGCGATATGCCGACGGCCCCACACGAGATGAGATGGCTGACGGCCATGCGGCCGGCGTCCACGTTGCCGCAAGTGACCGAGCAGTCTTTGGGGTCGGTGGAGGGGCCATAAACGTAGACCAGTGGCACGCCCCAATCGTGGCCGAGCGTGGGGCGTGGATTGGTCTCGCGCTGCACGATGAGCAGTCCGTCGACCTTCAAAGACAGAAGCTTCTCGACATGCTGACGTTCCAAGGTGGCGTCTCCTCGGGCATTGGCCAGCAGTACGGAGGTGGACTGGGCGCGCAGTTCGTTCTCCGCGCCAATCAGAATCGGCGTGGAAAAACGGCCTTGCAAATCTGAGGTGACAAGGCCAATGGTGCCAGTAGTGCCTCGAGCCAGGGATTGGGCGAGCTTGTTGGGAGAGTAGTTGAGTTGCTTGGCGGCATCCAGTACACGCTGCTTGGTTTCTTCGCTGATACGGGGTTTGTTGTGCAGCGCCTTGGATGCGGTGGCCAGCGAGACCCCAGCCAATGCCGCCACATCCTCAAGTCGCGCTGCCCGTCCGGTTGCTGGCTGGGTCATCATGCCTCGATTCCTTGGTTCTTCAGCAGTATATAGCGCATTGTTTTGCGATGAAATACCTCATACAGTGTGGTGCGCCATTACATCTTGGGCAGACCACTCACACTAACGACACGCCCGGCAAAAGACACACAAAATGTTACTTAACCCGAACACCATTAAGACACGCCGAAACTTTTTCGCTTACCCCACGTAGACCCCACGAAGAGGTTTTACTCGACACCTTGACGGGCGTTTTTATTGCTATTGCAATGTTTTGAGCGGTGCCCTGTGTGGGGCTTGAACCCACGACCAACGGATTATGAGTCCGCTGCTCTGACCGACTGAGCTAACAGGGCGTAAACATCCTAACAAGTTACCGAGCTCAGGTGGTATTTCTGGACGCCGCGAATTTGAATTTTCGGCGTTACTGCCGGGAAGTGTGGAAATGCCCGCTAGGGAAGGTAGCGCGCTGAGATACAGTGGAGCTCATGAGCCTGAGGAAAAGTAAAATCCCCGCGAAGTTGAAACCGCTGCTGCCCCGCGGCGGACGCAACTGTGTACCGCTGTACTTTGCGGACCAAGACTTGTGGCTGTTCGCTGACCCCAGCGGCTTAATCAGGCGAGACAGCGAGGTAACCCGCTGGGAGTGGCACGAGGTGCAGCAAATTGGGTGGGACCGCGATACCGATACTCTGAGTGTGACCTGGCCCGACCCGGGCAAAGCGCCGCTGCTGCTGAAGAACCCGGATTCGGCCATGCTTAAGGCCTTCGGGGACTACGCGCGGATTTACCTGCAAAAGTCCCAAATCTATACCCAGTTTTCGACGCTGCCCTCCGGGACGAAAGTGCGGATTGCGGTACGGGCCAAGGCGGATGGGAGCCGCTTTTCCGAAGTCGTGGCCTTCGGGGCGCTAACGCCGAGCGACCTATCCGCACTGTCCAGCTTGGAATCCCAGGTGCGCGACATGGCGGGTTTACCGGCCTGATACCGGTAACCTAGCAGCGAGTGGACATTCGCGAAAAGGTTCTGTTAGAATCTTATCCGCAATCCCGCGTAGCTCAACGGCAGAGCGTCCGACTGTTAATCGGCAGGTTGCTGGTTCGAATCCAGCCGCGGGAGCTTTTTTGTATCCGGTATTTCGGGGTTTTTCGAGCCATTTTTTGCTGATTTTCTGTTGGGTCTTGGGGTCTTTTTTAGGTCGGTACGCGCCCCGCGCCCCGGGCGATTAGCCAGCCAATGGTCGATAGTGTCGGTAGACCAGCCGTTGGCTGTGACCTTTTCGCCCGTGCCTATCTCAACATCGGGCGCTGGCATATAGCCGCGCTGGGAGTACGCCTTTAGCGTATTTTCGGAAAGACCGGTGTAAGCAGCGACGCCGCGCAGTGAAAGAAACATGGCAACCCCCATTCTTGTTGGGGAAACCCCGCCCCCGTGAGGGGACGGGGCGATTTCCTAACTATCCTTCGGCTTCTGCACCTTCTCACGGATGAGAATCAGTGCTAAAATAGCCTCAGGAAGGGAAATCAGAATCTCGATGACGGTAATCATCTTGATATCCTTTCCCCAAAGCCCCGGATAGCCCCGGGGCTTTACTGTTGTTAGAGCAGATGCCCTAACACCTCTAACTATACATACACATAGGCGTAATGCCAAGTGGGGAGCGTGAGAAATCGAGGATTAAATCGGGGTAGGTGGTTATATAGACCAGCAACTCCGATTTAATCGCCAATTTGCAACAGGGGACGCGGCCGGTCGCTCAAAAAAGCCTGTCTGCGCTTTAAAATGAGGCTGTGAAAGGATTCCCGGCGCCAGCGTACGGACCAGCTCAGACCCCGCCTAAAGCCAGCAAAACCAAAAAGCTGCTGGTGGGAGCGGGGATACTGTGCGCCGTGGTGGCATGCGGCAACGGATTAGGGAGCAAAGCCAGCGATTCTGAACCTGAGCCTACTGTCTCTGCCGGCCCTGCCGTTTCCACCAAAGCACCGCGCGTCACCGCGGAACCCACCCCCACGCCTTCTGACACTTCCCCCACGCAGACCCCAGAAATCACTGTTGAACCCAGTCCCGCCGCCACCACGCCGGAAGCGTCCGGGGACGCCGCGACTGTGCTGGCAACCTTGCCTGTGAGAGGGCGGGCGCTGAAAACCGGGTATCGGCGCGGGGAATTCGGCCAGAGGTGGCGTGACATCGACCGGAACGGCTGCGATACCCGCAACGATATCTTGAACCGCGATTTGACCGATAAAACCTGGCGCGCGAACACACGTGGATGCGTGGTGTTGAGCGGAGTTTTGGCGGAGCCCTATTCCGGTGAAACCAGGTATTTTGATAAGTCACAAGCCTCGGCTATCCAGATTGACCACGTGGTCGCCCTGTCCGATGCGTGGCAGAAAGGCGCCCAAGCCTTGACCGCCGCGCAGCGCGAAACGTTGGCCAACGATCCGTTGAACCTGCTAGCGGTAGACGGCCGGCTCAATCAGCAAAAGTCGGATGGTGACGCGGCGACGTGGTTGCCGCCGCATAAGGGCTTCCGGTGCGCCTACGTGTCACGTCAGATTGCGGTCAAAGCGAAGTATCGGTTGTGGGTGACTGAAGCTGAACGTGACGCGATGGTACGTATCCTGAGCAATTGTCCCGGCCAGGCACTGCCTGCCGACAGCGGGGTGGTCGTCCCCTCCGGGACCGTGCCGGCTTCTGTTCAGACAGAACCGCCGCCCCCGCCGCAGGACGCGGCCCCTCCCGCGGCAGACCCCGCGCCGCAGCCCAATCAGCCGGCGAATCCCGGAGCCAGCTACGCCAACTGCCGGGAAGTCTGGGCAATCCTGGGCCGTCCCATCACCCCGCAGGATCCGGGATTCCGGGACAAATTTGACGGGGATCACGACGGGGTGGGCTGCGAATCCCGTCCCCGCTAGGGTTCGCGGTTTTTGCCGGATTACCCCTGTTTTCAGCCGAAAATCCCGGCTGCGGGTAGACTGGGGGAATGGAAAAAATGCGTGTTGACGTGTGGTTGTGGGCGGTGCGACAGGTGAAGTCGCGCTCCTTGGCAACCGCGGCGGCGCGCGCCGGGCACGTGAAAATCAACGGGGTCAGTGCGAAAGCCTCCAGCGCGGTACGAGTGGGGGATGAAGTACGGCTGCGGGTCGCGGGATTCGACCGCGTCCTCAAGGTAAAAGCCCTGATTCCCAAGCGCGTGGGGGCTCCCGAAGCCGTGAAATGTTACGAGGACATCACCCCACAGCGCTTGACGAACCCCGCTAATGCGGCCGTCATCTATCGACCGCGCGGCACCGGACGGCCGACCAAAAAGGAACGCCGCCAGCTTGACGCCTTGCGCGGGCGGACGTCCTTTTGAAGTCGGTCACAGCGCCTTTTGAAGCCAGTCGCAGCGCCCGGCAACGCCCTGATACGCCCGATGCGGGTTTCAAGCCCGCGCGTGTTTCCCGCTGGGTTTAGCGCACCAGGGTCTTGGCCGCATCAATCGCCTGGTCAGGAACGACCGCGGTCCCGCCAACTGCCAGGATACGCAGGCCGGCACCGTGGGAGGCATAAAGGTCGCGCAGCGCCAAAGTCGTGGCTTCCGGCAAGTTCCCCCCGCTAACCAGCAGGACCACCCCGTTCTTGAGCGACCCGGCGACGGCAGCATCGGCCAGGGCCGTGCCATTGACCAGGTAGATGTGTTGAATCGGGGACTTGTTGTAGCCCAAGGTTTTCTTGGAACGGGCTTGGGCCAGCAGGCGAGCCGTCTCGAAGCGGTCCGCTCCGCCAATCCGCTTGATATTGGTCGGGTCGCTCTGAGCAGGCGTGGCTGCGGGAACCCCCGCCGAGTTCAACCAGGCTTGAATCTTTGGAATCGCGGCGCGGTATTGGGGCAGGCGCTCTTGCCAGAACGTCTGGTAGCGCTCAAACACCAGCGGAGCCAAGCCCAGCGGCCACTTTTGATAGTCATAAGTCCCGTTGATGACCGAACCGGCCATGGTCCACGACCCGGGAGTGACGCCGCGATGCAGGTAAGTGTCGAATTCCAACTTGAAAGATTCCCGCATACTGGACAGGAACGTATCATCTAGCCAGGAGTAATTGACCCCGAAGTAGTCGCCGTACTTTGTGACAACTTCCTCAAAAGTCGCCAGGTTGTGCGGCAAGGAGATGTCGGCTCCGTAGTAGCCGGACCTCGCCAGGGAGGACAGGAACTGGTCGGCGCTGTCTTTGTTGGCTTTATAGAGTTTGGCAACTGAATCGTAGTTGGAATAATTGGCATCAAACAAGAATTTCGACCAATTATCCTCAATGGTTTCGCGGGTATATTTCTCAGCTTCCGCACCAAACTTAATCCACTGCGAAGAGGCCGAAATCTTTTGAGCAATCTCTCCGTTTGGTTTGGACAGTTCCGTGTAATTTTGCAGGGTCTTTTGCCAGCGGGCGATGTTGTCCGCGGTCTTGGGGGTGTCGGCCGAGGGGACTTCCACCGGTCCAGAGTTGCCTTCAGAAGTCTTGGTGGTCGGCGGGGTCGGGGTGCCTCCCGAAACGAATTTGCTCAGCTGCTGGGTGGTGGCCACGGGTATGGCGCCCGTTCCGCCCAGCACGGTGATCTGAGTAATTCCGCCTTGTTGCAAACGTTTCAGAGTCGGGGCGGGGATGGTTCCGTCAGGTTGCACCAGCAGGATGGGGGTGTCCAAAGCCCCGGCCGCCAACGCGTCTACCATAGAGCCGCCGTTAGCGATCAATACCGAAATGTTGCGCGGATGGTGATTGAGTTCAACCCAGCGGTCATAGAGCAGAGCCGCGGTTTCGTAGCGATCCGTGCCTTGAATCTGGGCCGCTTCGACACGGTAATCGGGCGGGTAAGCAGCATTGAGTCCCGCTGGGGTGCCACCCCACAGACCGGGGCCGCCGAGATAAGCCAGCCGATGAGTATCCATCTGGCGCAGAAAGTTGACTCGGCCAAACGTATCACCACCCCAGGGGTCGCCATAGACGATACGTCCCGGCAAAGCTCCGGCGGTGATAGCATCGGGAATCCCGTTCGGTGCCGCCAAGTACACCGTGTTGGCCTCACCATAGGCGGACGCCGCCAGAGAAGTGGCCACCCGGTCGGGACCGGCCAGACGATCCTCGGGATTCGCCCCGTTGGCTGCCGGAACACCTATTCCGGCGAGGAGCGCCGCTCCGGCCAGACCACATAGGAACTTTCGCTGGGAACTAACGGTCATTTTCGCACCGCACTTTCCGTAAAATAACCTGCTTACGAGGGAATTTTACCAAGATTAGGGTCCCGAGAAGGCCGTTTTTGCGGCCAAAACTCGCGGCTTTAGCCCCTTTAGTGCGTTTTAGTCCCAGTCGCCCAGGAAATGGCTGCGTTTGGGGAACTGGGCGTGGTAGTCGTCAGCACGCCGACCCAGGAAGTATCCCGGCACGCATAGCACCAGGAACGCCACGCCGAACACAAAGCCGGGCGCGGCCTGCATACCCGCTACAACGAAAGCCACCACCGACAGCACCACACCCAGACCAGCCCCGATGGCCCACAACACTTTTGCGGACACAGAAAACGCCAGGTGAACCAGGCCCAAGGTGGCAGCCAGCACACAAGACCCGGCAATCATCAGCGTGACGGTCGCCCCGGTGGTCAGCGAGTTCGGCTGTTCATAGGCCGAGCCGGCGTAGGTCAAAAAGTACGCTGCCAGCGCGCACCCGAAAGACCCCACTACGAACGGCCACACGTCAGCGGTGGAGCGCCACAGGGATTGTTTCGATGCCGGGGCTTTTCCGGATTTGTCGCGAGGATTGTTGCCCGCACGAGGTTCTCCCTCCGGTTTTGCGTTTGTGGGGGACTGATCGGGGTCGCCGGGTTTTTCCTGTTTGCCAAGGTTGTGCTGGGACATGACTCCTAGTCTAGTAAGATTGGGTAACTATGACTGATTTGAAACCTGTTGCGTGTCCGCTGCCAGCGCTGCCCGCAGGTGCTCCCGGGGCGGATGTGACCCTGGAGGACGGGGCCATTCGTCGCACGATTTTGCCCGGAGGAACGCGGGTTATCACCGAGCATATGCTGGGCACCTGTGCCGCTACCGTGGCACTGTGGGTCGCGCGCGGCTCTCGTGACGAGGTTGAGGGGGCGCGGGGCTCCACGCACTTCTTGGAACACCTTTTATTTAAAGGAACACCGCGGCGCACCGCCCATCAGATAGCGATGGAATTTGACGCGGTCGGAGGCGATTCCAACGCCGCTACCGGCCGGGAATGCACCCACTACTATGCCGAAGTTTTGGGCGAGGACGTGCCCATGGCCATTGATGTTTTGATGGATATGCTGTGTGCGCCCTTGCTCAATGCCGCCGATTTTGAGATGGAACGCGGCATTATCCTCGACGAGCTGACGATGGCGCTGGATAACCCCAGCGAACAGGCTTTTGACGAATTTACCCGCCGGGTTTTTCCGGCGCATCCGCTGGGGCGTCCCATTGGCGGCACGATTGAATCGGTAAAAGCCGACACTCTGGAGGCCATAGTGGCTCACTACCAGGCCGGATATGCCCCGGATCGCCTGGTGGTGGCGGCCGCAGGAGACATCAGTCACGACCAGGTGTGTGAACTGGTGGCGCGGGCTCTGCACCGTCCCGATTCCCCGTGGCCGCAATGGCAATCCGCGCCCGACCCGGCCCAGCCCGCCCTAGACTTCAACACCGTGGCAGCCGTTCCGCTGAGTAGCCCCGCCGACCGTTGCGGGAACAGTCTCAACGCGGCTGGTCAGGGCGCATGGAAACCCGAATCCGGGGTGTTCCAAGTCGCAGGAAAGTTTGAACAAAGCCGCATCATTATTGGCGGACCAGGACCGGGGGTAGCGGATGCGAATATGCCCGTCATGAATGTGCTGAACACCTTGCTGGGCGGGGGAATGAGCTCGCGTCTGTTCCAAAATATCCGGGAAAATCGCGGTCTGGCCTACACCACTTACGCGTTCAACTCGTCGCACCGGGACGCGGGCAGTTTCGGGGTGACCGCGACCTGCAATCCGGCAAATGTGGACGAGGTAGCGGCGCTGCTGCATGCCGAGCTGGAGGAAATCGCCACCAACCCAATCCCCGCGGACGAACTAGCCCGAGCCAAAGGGCAACTGCGCGGCGCCACCCTGCTGAGTTTGGAGGATAATACCGTGCGTGCCAATCGCCTGGCTCATGCCGAAATCCTGCTCGGGGCCTATATCCCGCTGGCCACGAAGCTGGACCAGATGCAGGCCGTTACCGCCGCACAAGTGCGGGATTGGGCTGCTGAACTGGCGAAACGTGCCACCATCGAGGTGCGATTGGGGCCGGGGGAATAAAACTGTCTCCGGCGGTTCCGCCAAACCCCGCGTCCACATGGCGAACGTAGCTTCCATCATGTGAACAAAGCGCTTAAGATGACTGCATGAGTACTTTTGGGCGTTTTTCAGTAGCGATGGTGACTCCTTTCCATGCGGATGGTTCGGTGGATTACGAATCCGCCGCTCGCTTGGCGAAGCACCTGGTGGACTCCGGCTGCGATGCCATCTTGGTTTCCGGCACCACGGGGGAAGCGCCCGCCACGCACTTGGATGAAAAAGCCCAGCTGTTGCAAACTGTACGGCGTGCGGTAGGCCTAGACATCAAAGTCATCGCCGGGGTCAGTTCCAACGATACGGCCCACACGGTCGCGATGGTGCGGTCGGCCGCTCAGAACGGCGCCGACGGATTGCTGGTGACCGCCCCCTACTACAATCGGCCTTCCCAAGACGGCATTGTCGCCCACTTCCAGGCGGTTCACGAGGAAAGTGACCTGCCCATTCTGGTCTATGACATTCCGGGTCGCACCGGGGTACGCATCGCCCCCGAAACGATGGACCGGCTGGCCCGGCTGGAGCGCGTGCGGGGCGTGAAAGACGCGACCGGCAACGTGAGCGCTGGTATCCAGGCTATGCGGCGCACCGGACTGGAATGGTACAGCGGCGACGACGGGTTAAATTTTTACTTTATGGCAGGCGGCGCTTCCGGGGTCATTTCGGTAGTGGGACACGTGGAAGGCAAACGGATTTCAGCCCTGCTGGATGCCGTTGCTGCCGGCGACCTGGCCCGTGCGCGGGAATTGGACGCACAGCTGGAACCCTCGAATCGCGCCATTATGGGCGCTGGTCAGGGGGCGACTTACGCAAAACAGGCCGTTTACGCCCTGGGGCTGATTGAGTCCCCGCGTCCGCGCCTGCCGCTGGTGGAACCGAGCGAGACCGAAATCGCCGATATCTGTCGGGCTCTGGTGAGCCAAGGACTGCTGCAAAAATAACCGGCGCGGCCTGACGCCACGCCACGAAAAGGGAGGAAGCGGAAATGCTGAAAGTCGCGGTAATCGGGGCCAAAGGTCGCATGGGCAGCCAAGTCTGCGCTGCGGTCAGCGCCGCGCCGGATATGGAACTGGTCGCCCAACTGGACCGTGACGATGACATCACCGCTGGTTTGCGCCGTGCCCATGCCACCCACGCGGTCGACTTCACTATTCCGGCCAGCGCGGAAGCCAACGTGATGGCGGCCCTGCAAGCCGAAACGCACGTGGTGGTGGGCACGACCGGCTGGAGCGAGGACGCCTACCAGCGGGTTCGCCAAGCCGCCCAGGCCGCCGGGCGTTCCGTGCTGATTGCCCCCAATTTTGCCATTTCCGCCGTGCTGGCCATGAAGTTTGCGGCCGCGGCAGCCCCGTACTTTGAATCCGTGGAAATCCTCGAAATGCACCATCCTGACAAACTCGATGCCCCTTCCGGCACCGCCATCGCCACCGCGAAAGGCATAGCCGCGGCGCGCGAGGCTGCCGGTGCCCCCGCCTTCCCGGATCACACCGAATCGGATCCGCAAGGGACGCGCGGCGGAAAAATCGCGGGCGTGCCGGTTCACGCCGTGCGTTTGCGCGGCCTGTACGCTCATGAGGAAATCCTTTTCGGTAACCCCGGCGAGCAGCTGGTGGTGCGCACTGATTGCTTTGACCGCGTGTCCTTTATGCCCGGAGTGCTGCTGGGGCTACGCAAAGTCGCCACTTTCCCCGGACTCACTATCGGCTTGGAGCCGCTGCTGGGGCTCTAGGCGCGGCGTTCCTCTTTCCCGTTCCTATTCCCGTTTCCTCCCACCCATCACAAGGGCCGAGCCGGATTTTTGTTCCTGCGGCGTGCGTTCCCGGGCGGGTGCGTCAGCCCGGGGGAGGGGCAAACCGCTAAGATAGGGGGGTGAGTGAAGATATTTTTCAGCTGCCACAGCCCGGCCCGGCCCAACCCGATGTCTTGCGAGTGGTGCCCTTGGGCGGCCTGGGCGAAGTCGGCCGCAACATGACCGTTTTGGAAACCGAAGGCAAAATCCTGATTGTGGATTGCGGGGTGCTGTTCCCCGAAGAAATCCAGCCCGGGGTGGACCTGATTTTGCCGGATTTCACCTATATTCAAGACCGAATGGACGACGTGGTGGGCGTGGTGCTGACCCACGGACATGAGGATCACATCGGAGCGGTGCCCTACCTGTTGAAACTGCGCGAGGATATTCCCGTCTACGGTTCGCACCTGACGATAGCGCTCGTAGAACCGAAACTTTTGGAACACCGCTTGTCAACCACGAACCTGCGGGTCAAAGCAGAGGGCGAGCGGCTCGACTTGGGACCGTTCCACCTGGAGTTTTGCGCTGTAAACCACTCGATTCCCGACGCCTTGGCGGTCATGGTGCGTACAAAAGCCGGCTCCGCGCTGATTACCGGGGACTTTAAGATGGACCAGCTGCCCCTGGATGGGCGCATTACCGACCTGCGTGCTTTCGCGCGCTGGGGGGAAGCCGGGGTCGACCTGTTCTGTGTAGACTCCACGAATGCTGAGGTCCCGGGATTTATTGCCTCCGAACGGGAAATCGGACCCGTCCTCGAGGACGTATTCCACCACGCTACCGGCCAGATTGTCGTGGCATCGTTTGCCTCCCACGTCCACCGGGTGCAGCAGGTGTTGAACGCCGCCGCGAAGTCTAACCGCAAGGTCGCCCTGGTGGGGCGCTCTATGGAACGCAATATGACCATCGCTGCGGAGGCCGGTTACATGACCGTGCCGGACGGGGTGCTGATTGACCTCAAGGACGTCAATTCCCTGCCCCCCGAACGCCGTGTGTACATGGCTACCGGCTCGCAGGGCGAACCGATGGCCGCCCTGTCGCGGATTGCCAACCGGTCTCACCGGACGATTTCTATCGGCCAGGGCGACACGGTGGTGCTGGCGTCCTCCTTGATTCCCGGCAACGAAAACTCGGTGGGGCGCGTTATCAACCAGCTCATTCGTCTGGGTGCGCAAGTCGTGCACAAGGGTAATTCGAAGGTTCACGTGTCCGGTCACGCCGCCACGGGCGAACTGCTCTATGCCTACAACATCGTGAAGCCAAAGAACGTGATGCCCATTCACGGCGAGATTCGCCACTTGGTCGCCAACGGGAAACACGCCGTGAAAACCGGGGTCGATCCGCGCCACGTCATGCTTGCTGAGGACGGGGTGTGCGTGGAAGTCAAGAACGGTGAGGCCCAGATTGTGGGTCAGGTGCCGTGTGACTTCATCTATGTTGACGGCACCTCTATCGGGGAGATTGGGGAGTCCGAACTTTATGACCGCCGCGTGCTGGCCCAAGAGGGGTTTGTGGCGGTTTACGTGGTGATGGAGATGAGTACGGGGACTATCCTCGCTGGTCCGACCGTCATAGCCCGCGGGGTGGCGGAAAACGATGACGTGTTTCGGGATATTGAGCCGGCCATTGCTGATGCGTTGAGCGCGGCTGCGGCCGACGGGCAAGCCAGCGTGCGGGACATGGAGCGGGTCGCCCGCCGCACCTTGGGCCGTTGGGTGTCCAAGCGGTTGAAGCGCGCACCCATGATTGTGCCCCTAGTGCTGGAAGCTGACTAGCTCAGGGAGAATCGCCGTGGCTCGTTTCATTTCCACTCAATCAATCAACCTGGAACTACCCTTGCGGGTTGACCACCTGCCCGATCAGGGTGCCGAAGTCCGTGCCTCCATCATGGAAGGGGCGGTCGTGGCCGGAGGTTTCTTTGTGGTCGCCACCGTGGCGCGGCAAGGTGTCGCCGCCTGCGTGACGGCCCCCCTGGGAACCGGCCCGAACTCGATTCAGGCCCGGCACTCCTTGGGCAGAGAAGGGATTTCCGTGCTTTCCCACGAAATTGTGGGGGATATCGGGTTGCGGATAGCGGCCATAGATTCCGAAGGGGTGCGCAGCGTCATTACGTCCCCCGGCGTAGAAATTGAGCCCGACCCGCGCGACCTGGCGGGGATAATTCTGCGGGACAATGATTATGTTTTTGCCAGCCTCAACGACCTGGCATATCCACAGCTAGCCGAGATTCTCACGAACTGGATTGAACAGCTGCCGAACAATCTGTTCCTGGCGGTGGCGGGCGGTCCGCTGGTCGGGGAAGTCGACCTGGATGTGATGGTAAAAGTCCTGGCCAGGGCGGATTTGCTGACGTTGAACAAGCACCAGACCGAGACGGTGCGGATGCGCTTGGGGCGCGGTCCCATTTCTGAGGTGCTGCGCCGTTACGTGAAACCAGAGACGATTTTGGTGCTGCGTGATGGACCAAACGGGGCAGCGATTCAGGAATTTGCGGGGCAGATGCCGCGAGGAGTGCCCGCTTACCCCACTAACTTGGTGGACACAACCGGAGCTGGAGAGGCCCATACCGGGGTCCTGCTGGCCTCGCTGATGATGGGGCTGCCGCTGGACCAGGCTTGTGAGCGGGCGAACGCGGCCGCCTCGCTGGCGATGGGGCGACGGGGTTACTACCTAATTCCCACAGCTTCCCAAATCGATAACTTCCTGGCTGCGAACTCTCGGCTATAATCCCACCTTTTTCGGCGTGGGAGTGCCAAAAAAGGTCCCCGAGCGGATAGCCTAAAAACGCTATGAGTGCGACCAAAACACAAGCTAAAACCAACCCGTCGAAACGCGGGGCTGCTGGCGGCAATCGAAAAACAGCTCGACCGGGCAATCGACCCGAGCCGACTCGCTCGACTTTGGACCCTCAGGTCAAACGCGACATTTTGGGGCTGTGCCTCATCGCTCTGGGGATTTTGGTAGCTCTGCGGGAATGGTTCGGCCTTTCCGGTACGGCCGGGAACGTGATTCATGTGACTTTCGCGGGAATCTTCGGTGTGTTTGCAGTCATTTTGCCCATTGGTCTAGGGTTTCTCGCCGTGCGTTTGTTCCTGCGGGGTCGTTTCCTCCCCGACCCGGACAATGACGGTGTCACCGAGGCAGAAGCTGCGGAAGTCGCCGCGCTTCGCGGCGCGCAGGAAACCCGGATTCTGGTGGGGCTTTTGGTTATCTTGGGAGCGCTGGCGGGAATGGTGCATGTGGGGAAGGGTTTGCCCTGGCCCTCCACCGGTTTTCCCGAGATCATGACGGCCGGAGGTCTGCTGGGCTGGTTCTTCGGTCATCCTATCGGCGTGCTGTTTTCGCCGTGGGGAGCATTCCCGCTGCTGATTATCATGATGCTGATTGGAGTCCTCATTACCGGGGGAATTCCGGCGGCGACCCTGGTGACGCTGATTCGGCAGCGTTTTGCCCGACTGGCTCCAGGTCACGACCTCAGCGATGCAGAGTCGGAAGTAGTGGACCTCAGCGGTGCTACTGAAGTCATGGCCCCTTCGCGGATGCCGTGGAAACGCCGTCGTCCCCAATCCGATGCGGACGAAACCAAGGTCATGGAGTCGGACTCGACCTTGACCGCTCAGTCCACAGACCCTGTCGCGACACAGACTCTCCCGGAGCCGCCCACGACCGGAGCCACCGAACTGCTGTCTTCTCGGAAACGCGGGGGACGGCATAAGGCTGAAAGTAAACCGGCCGAGGCGACACCGCAGCCCGAACCGTCTGCCAAAACTCAGGACACTCTGCCGGAGCGGGTCCACACCGGCTTGGGACACGACATCGACTACCACCTGCCCTCCCTTGACCTGTTGAAAGTCGGGCCTGAACACGTGAAACGTTCCCCGGCTAACGACCGCGTTATCGAGTCCCTGACCAATGTCTTTCAGCAATTTGGGGTCGCGGCTGAGGTTACCGGTTTTTCACGCGGGCCGACGGTGACCCAGTACGAAGTCACACTCGGTCCGGGAGAAAAAGTCTCGAAGGTCGAGGGGTTGTCCAAGGACATAGCCTACGCGGTGGCGTCCCCGGAAGTGCGGATTTTGTCTCCCATTCCAGGGAAATCTGCGATTGGGATTGAAATCCCCAACGCGGACCGCGAAAACGTTTACCTCGGTGACGTGCTGCGTTCCGAAGCGGCCTCGCGCCTCACGCATCCGCTGGTCACCGGGGTCGGCAAGGACGTGGAAGGCGACTACGTCCTGACAAACATTGCCAAGACCCCGCACCTGCTGGTCGCCGGGGCGACCGGGTCGGGTAAATCTTCGTTCATTAACTCGATGATTACCTCCATCATGATGCGAGCCACCCCGGAACAGGTCCGGCTGATTTTGGTCGATCCGAAACGGGTGGAACTCACCGCCTACGCCGGGATTCCCCACCTGGTCACGCCCATTATTACCTCGGCAAAGAAAGCCGCGGCGGCTCTGGAATGGTGCGTCAACGAGATGGATATGCGCTACGACACCCTGTCGAACTACGGATACCGTCACGTTGACGATTTCAATCAGGCGCTGCGCGCCGGCAAGGTACAAAAGCTACCCGAGTCGCGTTTTGAGCCCGAATGGATGCCTTACCTGCTGGTCGTGGTGGACGAGCTGGCCGATTTGATGATGATTGCGCCGCGGGATGTGGAAGCCTCCATTCAACGCATCACCCAGCTGGGTCGCGCGGCGGGAATCCACCTGGTGTTGGCGACGCAGCGTCCCTCCGTGGACGTGGTCACGGGCATTATCAAAGCTAACGTGCCTTCCCGGCTGGCTTTCGCGACTTCCTCGAACCAGGATTCCCGCGTGATTTTGGATCAGTCCGGGGCGGAAAAACTCATCGGTCAGGGCGATGCCCTCTACCTGCCCAGCGGCGAATCCAAGCCGCAGCGGGTGCAGGGAGCCTGGGTTTCGGAGGAAGAAATCACCCGGGTCGTCGCCCACGTCAAGGCACAGATGGAACCGGTGTATCGCGAAGGTGTCACCAGCGAACAGAATAGCGAGGAAGCCAAGGTTCCCGAAGAAATCGGCGATGACCTAGACGATGTGCTGGCCGCCGCCGAACTGGTGGTTTCCACCCAGCTCGGTTCCACTTCGATGATCCAACGCAAACTGCGCAAAGGATTTGCCAAAGCCGGTCGGTTGATGGACATCCTTGAAACTTACGGGGTCGTGGGACCTTCGGAAGGCTCCAAGCCGCGCGAAGTCCTGGTTACGAACGAGGAACTGCCCGGTGTTCTGGCCATGCTGCGCGGAGAAACCGAGGCTGTGCCGGACCGCCCGCCGGACGGGGAGGAACCGGAATACGATACCGAGGAACCTTTTGACGACTCTGCAGACGGGGAGCCTCTGGCACAGGCCCCGGAACCCGATGACGCTGACACTCACCCGCTCGACCCCACGGTGGCATTTTCCGACGGTCCCGACCCGGCGACCCCGGCAGCCCAGGTGGGCCGCCAGGAATTATACGATTCGGACGACACCGAGCCTTTGCCGTTCTGACTAGGATAGATTCATGACCGCAAACCCGCAGGAAGCGCCGCAGCCGCCCGCGCCCCCGAACTTTAACATCGCCAATGTGCTGACGGTTATCCGCCTGATTTTGGTGCCGGTATTTATTTGGTTGATGCTGGTGCCGGGGGTGAAGGCACAAGTGTGGGCCTTCGTGGTGTTCGCCGTGGCCTCCGCGACCGACAAGTTGGACGGGACCCTGGCGCGAAAACTGAACCTGATTACTGATTTCGGCAAACTCGCCGATCCTATCGCCGATAAAGCCCTGGTGCTCAGCGCATTTGTGCTGCTGAGCCTGCATTGGCCGGTGTTTTGGGCGGTGACTGTCCCCGTTTTGGTGCGGGAACTGGGGATTACCCTGATGCGTCTGGTTTTGGCACGCCGGGGGCGGGTCATGCCCGCCAGCCGCGGCGGAAAACTTAAGACCGTGACCCAGATGGCGTTGATCTTACTGCTGTTGATTCCGTGGGAAGCCCTGGTCCCCGCGGCGTGGCCGGTGGTGCGCATCGTGGCGATAATCCTGTCCGTCGTGGTCGTAGTCATTACGGTTTTCACCGGTATTGACTATGTGCGCCAGGCTCTGCGCCCGGCTGAACAGCACTAGCCACGTTCCCGAGGCGTCGTGCTGGAGCGGCAATCAGTCCTGGGGATGAGATTTCCGGGAATAAAAACCTGACAAAGTCGGTTAAACTGAGTGTGATGAACCAAAAAGATACCTTTGCCAACATGAAGTTGCCTTACGCGCTGCGTCCGGGGATTAGCCCGGAGCGTTCGGTCAGGCCGGTGAATCGTGCGGGGGTGCGAAGCCTACCTAAAAAGCGGTATTCTGATTCTATGATGCAGATTTCTCCAGTTGCTAAAGCCTCCACGCCAGTATTGCGGCGCGAGCTCGGGGAGGTTTTGCGTCAACTGCGCCAAACTCGCGGCCTGACTTTGCGTGATGTTTCGGCCAAGGCGCGGGTGTCGTTGGGTTACCTTTCCGAGGTGGAACGCGGTCAGAAGGAAGCCTCCAGCGAGTTACTGGCCTCCATCTGTTACGCGTTGGACGCGCCGGTTTCTTTCGTACTCCATGAAGTTGCGGATCGGATAGCTGTGGTCGAGGGCGTGGTGGTCCCCGAGCTGGTGCCCGATGAGCTGCTGGACAGCATCGACTGCGCCCCGATTTCCTGATGCCTCAATTCCAGGGCGGTCCGGTGCAGCGCGGCATGACGCGCTCTCAGTTTAAGCAAGCGCTCTCCGAGGTGTTTCCGCACGGTTTGGGCGAAACCCTCGCCAGCGACCAAGTACTGACAGAATGGGGCATGACCGCGCTCCAGGCGTTAGAACGCGGCGCGGATCCTCTCGCGGTGTGGCAAGCCCTGTTGCGCGCCACCGATCGGGACACGGAGGAAAACCTGTTCTGGCATCGCCGGGATTTACACGCATCGCGTCACTAGCCCCTGCCCGCGGCCCAAATGCTACTGCCTGGCGGGCAAATCCCGAGGTCGGGTTGGTTTTAATCTTTGGGCTGGTTTCGCGGTAAAGTTGAGGAATGCTTACAAAAATGTCCTCTTTCTTTGTCCGCACCCTGCGTGAAGACCCGGTAGAAGCCGAAGTGGAGTCCCACAAGTTACTGGTGCGGGCGGGCTATATTCGCCGCGCCGCGCCAGGGATTTACACCTGGCTACCGTTGGGGTTGAAAACTTTGCGGCGCGTGGAAAACATCGTGCGTGAAGAGATGGACCGTATTGGGGGACAAGAACTGCAGTTCCCGATGCTGCTGTCCAGCGAACCTTACGTGGCGACGAACCGTTGGGAAGAGTTCGGCCCTTCGCTGTTCAAGCTCAAAGATCGCAAAGACGGGGATTACCTGCTGGCCCCCACCCACGAAGAAATGTTTACCCTGGCGGTAAAAGACCTGTACACCTCGTACAAAGACCTGCCGGTCATTCTGTACCAGATGAAGGAAAAGTACCGCGATGAGGCTCGTCCGCGCGCGGGAATCATTCGGGGTCGCGAGTTCGTGATGAAAGACTCCTATTCCTTTGACCTCACGGATCAGGGGCTGGAGCATTCTTACGCCCTGCACCGCGGAGCTTACCGGCGGGTCTTTACCCGTATCGGGCTGGATTACGTCATTTGTCACGCTTTGAGCGGCCCGATGGGTGGTTCCGCCTCCGAAGAATTCCTGTTCCCCTGCGCTGTTGGTGAGGACACGTTCGTGAAGTCTCCCGGAGGCTACGCCGCCAACGCGGAGGCCGTCACCACCATCGCACCACAGCCCCTCCCTTATGACGACGCACCCGCCGCGGAAGTGCGGCCGACCCCGGACTCCACCACGATTGAAACGTTGGTGGACCAAGCGAACAAACTCTATCCGCGCTCGGACCGGCCTTGGGAAGCCAGCGACACGCTGAAAAACGTGGTGGTGGTCGCCGACTATCCTGACGGGCACAAAGAAGTCCTGGTTATTGGGGTCCCCGGCAACCGCGAGGTTGACATGAAACGCTTGGAGGCGAGCCTGTCTCCCGCTGACGTGCGTATGGCGGAGGCCAAAGACCTGGAGGCCTACCCAGATTTGGTGCCGGGCTACATCGGCCCGCAGGTCATCGGCCCGAACTCACCGAAACGCACAACGGACGAGGACGGCAATCCTGTCGGTTCCCCGCGCTACCTCATAGACCCGCGGATTGTCCCGGGCACGCGCTGGGTGACAGGAGCCAACCAAGCCGGAATGCACGTTTTCAACCTGGTGTGCGGGCGCGATTTTACGGCCGATGGCACTATTGAGGCCGCGGAAGTCTTGGAGGGCGACCCGGCTCCTGATGGTTCGGGGCCATTGACATTGGAGCGCGGCATCGAAATCGGTCACATTTTCGCGCTGGGACGCAAGTACGCCCAGGCTCTGGGGCTGAGTGTGCTGGACGAAAACGGTAAGGCACAAGTCGTGACGATGGGCTCTTACGGTATTGGTGTGTCGCGCCTGGTGGCGGCCATTGCTGAAGAAAACCACGACGAGAGGGGACTGATGTGGCCGCTCAATATCGCTCCGTTCCAGGTTCACGTGCTGGCCACCGGCAAAGACCCAGAGATTTTTGCCACTGCCGAAAAGCTCGCATGTCAGCTCGATGCAGCCGGTATTCAAGTTCTGTACGATGACCGCCCGAAGGCCTCCGCCGGGGTGAAGTTCAAGGACGCGGAACTGTTGGGAATGCCCTTTGCGCTGGTCGTGGGCAAGGGATTAGCTGAGGGCAAGGTCGAGATTCGTCAGCGCCGCGAGGGCACAACTGTGGAAACCTCCCCGGAGAACTGCGTGGAGGAACTGCTGCAGGCCATCGCGGATGAGGGAGCAAAAACGGCTTTCTCCCTCAGCTCCACTGAGCTGATTGGCGAGCCTGATCAGTGGGAAAAGGATCAAAACTAGGCGCCCGGGCGGTGGCAAAGAGAGGTCAACATGGCATTTCGTGAGATACGCGTGGTGGGGGATCCCGTGCTGCGCACCCCTTGTGACTGGATCACAGACCCGCGCGACCCCGGCGTGAAACAGCTGGTCGAGGACCTGTTAGAGAACGTGGACGAGGACGGTCGCGCCGGGTTGGCGGCGAACCAAATCGGGGTCAGCCTGCGGGCATTTTCCTGGAACATTGACGGGGAAGTCGGCTACGTTTTGAACCCCAAACTGGTTGCCACGAGCGAAGATGAATTCCAGGATGGCGACGAGGGCTGCCTGAGTGTGCCGGGGCTGTTTTACCCGACGAAACGCGCTTGGTATGCCCGCGTGGAAGGCATCGACCTGCACGGAAAACCGCTGGTGGTTGAGGGTGAAGAACTGATGGGGCGCTGCCTGCAGCACGAATGTGACCATCTGGAGGGACAGCTGTACCTGGACAGATTGGAACGCAAATACCGCAAGGAAGCGCTGCAGCAAATTCGGAAAATGGGTTGGTAGACCCCGGATAGGCGTGCAACTGCCACCGGTTTAGCGCATAATAGAAACATAAGTTACCTCGTTGTGATTCGGTGTTCGGAGGGGAAGCCGCAATACCGGCCCGTTGAGCTGTGGCTCAACTCGAGCACAACAGGAGGTAACCATGAACCAATACACGCGAGGTGTCCTGTTTATTCACACGGCGCCCAGGGCGTTGTGTCCCCATATTGAGTGGGCGGCGGGGACGGTTTTGAACACCGAAGTCAGTTTGGATTGGACCGTCCAAGAGGCCGACCCGACGTTTTTTCGCGCCGAATTTTCTTGGGTAGGCATGGTCGGAACCGGTGCCAAGTTGGCTTCAGCTCTGCGCGGGTGGGAACACTTGCGCTATGAAGTGACCGAGGACGCGGCTCCCGGCACGGACGGCGGACGCTGGTCCCACACTCCGGAATTGGGAATTTTCTATGCCCAAACCGATAGCGTGGGCAACGTGGTGGTGCCGGAAGGCAGAATCTTGGCGGCGTTGGAACACGCGGATAATCCCTTGCAAATGCGCCGTGAGCTGGACTTAGCTTTGGGGCGCGCGTGGGACGAGGAACTGGAACCGTACCGTTGGGCGGGTGTCGGTGCTCCCGTGAAGTACCTGCACAAGGTCGTGTGAGCCCTCTCTCAGAGTTGCTAACGTTGCCAGTGCGGGGAAAATTCGGTGTAAATTCCCCACGGAGGCTCGGTTTCATATATCCTGAAACTATGACGAACAATGCTTCCGCCCACGCGGAACAATCTCAAAAGGATCGCGCAAACAAATCTCAGCCTGGTCTTGGTTTCAAAAAAGGATCGATTGTCCAAGAATTTTATTATGACGATGACGTCGATGAGACACTGCGTCGCGCCATTGAGGACTTCCTCGGAAACGAACTGGTCGACGAAGATTACGGGGATGTCTCTGACGGGGCGCTGATTTGGTGGCGCGCCGAAGATGGCGAAGTCGATGATTTGGCGGATTTATTGGTTGACGCATCTGGAAACCTCGACGATGGCGGGCTGATTTGGGTCATGACCCCCGTGTCCGGTAAGCCGAATTCGGTGGATACTCAGTTTGTCGAGGAGGCCGCAAAAACCGCTGGTCTGCGGGTTATGTCCTCCTCTCACGTGAGCCCCGATTGGCTGGGAATCAGCCTCATGGCGCGCGGCACGAACCGCTGAAATCTGCCTCTATTAAATCCTCGCCCGCCCCGGCCCTAAGTTTCAGAAAAAGGGGCTAATGTCGTAAGATTTAGGGGCTTATGAAAACCAAGCGGACCGGACTGGCCGGCAGACCGCAAGAACAAACGATTTTGGAGACAAAGTGAAGAGCACTGTTGAAAACCTCAACCCCACAAAGGTCAAGTTGGCAATCGAGGTTCCCTACGAGGAATTCAAGCCCGAGATGGACAAGGTTTTCAAGGAATACGCCAAACAGGTCAACATTCCCGGTTTCCGCCGCGGACACGTCCCGGCTCGCGTACTGGAATCCTACATCGGCCGCGGCGCGGTCATCGAGGACGCGGTCAATCACGCGCTGCCGGAATACTACGGCCAAGCTGTGCAGGAACATAAGATTGCGCCGATGGGTCAGCCTAACGTGGACGTGACCGATACCCCCAACATTGAGGGCGAAGCCGGCGGCGATTTGAAGTTTACGGTGGAAGTGGAAGTGCGTCCCGAGGTCAAGCTGCCCGATTTCTCAAAGCTGAGCTTGGAAGTCGACGCGATTAAAGACGACCCGAAAGCCCTGGACACCGAGCTGGACAACCTGCGTCGTCGCTTCGCGACTCTGAAAACCGTGGAGCGCGCCGTCAAGCAGGACGACTTCGTCACCCTGGACCTTAAGACCGAGATTGACGGCAAAGAGGTCGATTCCCTGAACCAGACCTCCTATCACGTTGGTGCCGGTGGTTTAGTTGAGGGCCTGGATGAGGCTTTGAAGGGTTTGAAAGCCGGAGCAACTAAGACATTTGAAACTCAGCTGAAGTCTGGCCCGCATGGGGGAGAGACCGCTCAGGTTACCGTCACCGTGGATTCCGTGAAGGAACAGGTTTTGCCGGACGCTGACGATGAGTTCGCCATGATGGTTTCCGAACACGATACCATCGATGAGCTGAAGCAGGAACTTGCGGAAAACGTGGACCGTCAGGCTCGCGCTGGACAGGCTATGTCTGCTCGCGACAAGCTGGTCGAAAAGCTGCGCGATGAGCTGGAATTCCCACTACCGCAAGGGGTGTTGGATGAGGCTGTCGCAGCGCAGATTGACGAGGACGCCAGCGACGATGATAAACAGAAAGCCCAGGAAGCTGTCGAGCAGGATCTCAAGGTACAGATTATCCTGGACGCTCTGGCCGAAGAACGCCAGATGAACGTGTCTCAGCAGGAACTGTTGGAGTTTGTGCTTCAGACCGCGCAGGCTTACGGCATGGACCCCTCCATGCTGTTGCAAAACGCGGAACAGAACAACCGGATTCCGGCATTTATCCAAGAAATCGCTCGCAACAAGTCCATCGCGTCAGCCCTGGCGGAGGTCGAGGTCAAGGACACGAACGGCAAGGTTGTGGATCTGAAGGAATTCGTCGGCGAGGAGTCGGCGGAAGACGAGGACACTGAGGAAAAGCCAGCGAAGAAAGCTCCGGCAAAGAAGGCTGCGACCAAGAAAGCCCCAGCCAAGAAGGCCCCAGCCAAGAAGGCCCCGGCTAAGAAGGACACCGCGGACGAGTAACTCTTGAGCGCAAGGCGGGTTTCGGTACAGGCCGGAACCCGCCTTGCGCTATCAACTGACACCCCCGCACTGGCGAGATGAGGGAAAAACCGCCCGGTGAGACTTGTGAATAAATCAGAAAGAAACCGACCGACACCGCCAGGGGGCACGTGCAGTCAAAATCGGGATTAGCCCATAGCGAAACCGGGGGAATGAAGCGCGAAGGACGCGCGGTTTTCCGTTAGGGTTAAGTGAACCAAGCGAGGAGGAAACGTGACCGTAGTTAATCGCGACGAAGAAACGCCCGATGTACCCACGGGTGGGTTTATTTACAAGCGCTTGCTGAAAGAGCGCATCATTTGGCTGGGCGATGAAGTCAGCCAGGAAAATGCCAATGCGATTTGCGCCCAGATGCTGCTGTTGGCGGCCGAGGACCCGGATTCCGACATTTATCTCTACATCAATTCTCCCGGCGGCTCCGTCACCGCGGGCATGGCTATCTATGACACGATGCAGTATGTGAAACCCGACGTGGTGACCGTGGCGATGGGGATGGCGGCCTCGATGGGGCAGTTCCTGTTGACGGCCGGGACGAAAGGCAAGCGTTTCGCGACTCCGCACGCCCGCATCCTCATGCACCAGCCTCTCGGCGGTGTCCAGGGAACGGCCTCCGAAGTGCGGATTAATGCTGATTTGATTCTGGCGATGAAGCGGGAACTCGCTCAGATTACTGCCGAGCGCACCGGTCACACGCTGGAAGAAATCACCAGGGACGCCGACCGTGACCACTGGTTTACCGCTCAGGAAGCCTTGGAATACGGCTTTATTGACGCGGTGGTAGAGAACGCGGCCGCGGTACAGAGCTCGAAGAAGGGGGAGTAATGAGGCATTATCAAGGTGATTTAGGAGTGTCCGCAGGGGTTGCTGCGGTTTCGCCCGCGAGTGCGTCTGTCCCCGCGGGGGCGGCTCCGGCGTTGCCCAGCGCACGCTATATCTTGCCGACTTTCGAGGAACGCACGGCTTACGGCTACAAGCGCCAGGACCCTTATGCGAAACTGTTTGAGGATCGGATTGTGTTCCTGGGTAACCAGGTGGACGATGCTTCCGCAGATGACGTGATGGCGCAGTTGCTGGTGCTGGAAAGCCAGGATCCCGATTCGCTCATTACCATGTACATCAACTCTCCGGGCGGGTCTTTTACCGCGATGACGGCGATTTATGACACGATGCAATACATCAAGCCCGAGATTCAGACGGTTTGTTTGGGTCAGGCGGCGTCTGCGGCGGCGGTACTGCTGGCGGGGGGTGCTCCGGGCAAGCGTCTGGCGCTGCCCAACGCGCGGGTACTGATCCACCAGCCGGCCATTCAGGGCGCCCAGGGTCAGGCCACCGATTTGGCGATTATTGCTGAGGAAATTGACCGGATGCGGGCCTGGCTGGAGGAAACGCTGTCGAAGCATTCTAACCGCAGCGTGGAGCAAATGCACGAGGATATTGACCGGGACAAGATTCTCACGGCTCCCCAGGCGCTGGAATATGGTCTGATTGACCAGGTGCTGGAGCCGCGTAAAGGCAGCTCGAGTTAATTGTGACTTGCCAGAAACGTGGCTTCACGCTTTGATAGCGTGGAGCCACGTGATTTTTTGGCTGTGGTTAGCCTTGGTTAGCTTTGGTTGTACTGATGTGCCCTGAGGTGCCCACCGTTCAGAAGCGCGGGGCGGGAGCTACCGGTCGGGGCTAGAAAAGTTTCACATAACTATTGACATATCAACGCCGCTAAAATATATTTAAGCATATCCTGGAGTCAGTCTGAACCGGAACCTGACTGATGCAAAGGATGGCGTTGTGCTCCAAAGCCTTTGTCTGCTATTTCCAAAGGAGGAAGTTATGTCATTTACTCAATTCGCCAGAACCTTGTTAGGTGGTGCAAGCGCAGTTATTTTGATGTTCTCTGCAACGTCTTTATCGTTTGCTGCTGAAAACCCGCTACTAGATGATTCTCTCACGTATTCTCATGCTAATTCTGTTGATTCAGCAGTGCTGTCCAGCTTAGAACGCGATGAATTACGGGAGTGGTTCGATTCTTATGGTGTCGATAGTGACACTGTGAATCAGCTAATTGCTAAGTTTGAACATGGAATTATGTGGGACTCGATGAAGTATGGAAATAATCCAGTATCGTCATCCCGACAGATTATTAACGATTATATTCAGGTCATCGACACATATGCCGATGGTTCAATTATTGTTAGTACCATATCAAACCTTGACGGCATTAAGGAACAAGCACTTGATTCAGCTGATGGTAGCGGTATATCCTTGTATAGTGTTTCAGGTTGCTCGTACACTTCTGGTGGTAATTATGCTGGTTATTGGAAGAATTGTATTGCAGATGTAAATCTTGGTCTATTAGGGATGGGATTTACATTTGACTATCAAAATATAAAAGATCAGGGGAGCACAATTACTGGATATCGTAATTACTATCATCATGTTTACGGAGGTTCTTTGACGAATTTCAGATTTAATCGCATAAGCGCTACTCAAGTCAGACTCTCTGCGGATATAGCTATTGCCTTCGGAACTTATCCTGTAGGGTGGACAAATTGGATGCAAGCAAATGTCTCTGGTTCCAGCGCGTGGACGACGCACAACTAATACACAGGAGAAAATATGGAACAAACGGCAATTGTGTTAATTCTTTCAGTAATACTGCAAATTGCAATATTGGTTGCATTGATTGTTTTGGGAGTGAGAGTTTGGAAATACACTTCTCCCAAAACCAAGGCAAGTAGGGAAAAGGCAAACCTATAGTTTAGGTTATTTTGTAATGGGTGCTTGTGCTGAATGCAGCACAAGCACCCATTTGTATTCTTGTTATTTTTTGCGTTTGTGCGCTATGTGTCGGCTTGATGACGATTTATAGCACGCTGCAATGCACCGAGTCCGAGATTAAGACTGTTTGTTTGAGTCTGGTTGCGTCCACTGCCGCGGTGCCGCCCGCGAACAACAGTTCGTCTTTATGCATTCTCAGCAAATCTAGGACATGAGAAACGATGAAATCATGAAGTATTTGATTAGGTCCAACACCGAAAACACGCTGGAAGTAAAGGGTTTCTTCTCTAGTCGGGCGCGGGGCGGGGAATCTGGCAGCCATTTTTAGCACCTTTTTTCGTTGTAGTTTTCAAAGAACTGATCCCAGGCGGACTGGAGCTTTTGGTCTCTGGCTAATTTTGCGACTTTCTGGGTGTTCACCCGTCCTAGGAGTGCCTTGGCGGCGTTGATGGCTTCAGAGGGAGCCTGCCCCCATTCGGGGCGTGATACCAAATCCAGCAAGGTTTGTTCCCGAGTCTGCACGCGAAATTGACCCAGATGGCAGGTAACGAGTTCTGTATCTTGAAGATGATAACGGCTGATAGAAAAACATACCTGAATCCCGCCCGTGAGCGCCACATTGCGGTGCTGACGCGGCACAAGAATCGGGCAGGTTCCCATCTCGCGAGGAATCAACCCCCACCAACGCGAGGCACCAATACCAGCCAGTATAGGCACGTCTTCACCGAAAACACTGGCGGCATAAGCCATTGCGGCCTCAACGGTACTGGGTCGCCACGCGATTCCCACTTGTGCGTCAGGTACGCCGATATAGGCGCCGCAACCCAAGCGATACACAAGTTTCTGGCGATACAGTCGCAGTAGCTCCTTGCTGGGGTTTGCGTATATCGCGCTCAGCTGTGCGGGGCGAACCGTGCGCAAAGGAGCCTGTGCGATTGCGGTTGGTAAACCACCTCGACGCGGCTTAGTTATAGGCTCCCGATTCCCGTCCATATATAAAACCTTACCATAAAGGTAATAAAATGCATATTAGTATTTTATAGACGGGGATTCGTAGAAAGGCGCTGGAATATGGTCTGATTGACCAGGTAAGGTGTGCGGCTAGCTTGGGATTGGTTGTACTGATGTGCCCTGAGGTGTCCACTGTTCAGAAGCGCGGGGCGGGCGTTGCTAATCGGTCGCTCGACTCGCCACTAGGTCGGGTTCGCCGCCGCTCCACGGGTCTATCAGTTTGATGATTTCCTAGAGAAGACACTGACCATTGCCCCCAGGCTGATGCAGATTATGGCCACGTTGCTGATAGGAGGCAGAACTTGCAGGAAATTCAAGATCGCCAAGGCAATGATTATTGCCCCGGCTAGCAGAACCGTCCAAATCTGGGCGGTGCCGTTGGCTTTGTTGCGGAAAACTACCATCGAAAGGCCGGACAGCACTCCCAGACCAATGAATAAGTAAGCTATTACGTCAGGCATCGCGCCCCCTTATATTTATGACTTTTCTGATGTCCCGGGAAAGATAATCACGGAAACTGCTTAATACTAATACGGCAGCCAGCACAAATACACCCACAAATGTAGGAATTGACTCACCGACAATAGTAGATGCGGGGCTACCCGTCCGGCACCAGAAGCCTCGCGCGGAGCCGACGCAAGATCCTTGCCCGAAACACTTTACAGAACACCATAAACCCGCCGAGGGGTGCCCCAGAGTCAACGGATTGGCCCTCAAAGGCGTGTTAACGAGAATAAAAACCTCTAAAACCGTAGAATCGTAATCAGCCTGAACTCGTCTATGAGAGGAACTCATGTCACGCACTGCCGAATCGGTCGACCTGCTGAAGTGTTCTTTCTGTGGAAAGTCCCAGCGTCAGGTTCGTAAGCTCATCGCCGGTCCCGGCGTGTATATCTGTGATGAGTGCATCGAGCTGTGCAATGACATCATCGCCGAAGAACTCGACGGCAGCCCTGCAGGCGGGCTGGACGTCCTGCCGACCCCGCATGAAATCTTCGATTTCCTGCAGGAATACGTGATTGGCCAGGAAAAAGCGAAACGCGCCCTGTCCGTAGCGGTCTATAACCACTACAAGCGGGTGCGCGCCCAACGCCACGGCGAAGACACCGGTATGGAGCTGACGAAGTCGAATATCCTGCTGCTCGGTCCCACCGGAACCGGAAAGACGCACCTGGCGCGGTCTTTGGCGCGATTGTTGAAAGTCCCGTTCTGTATCGTGGACGCCACCGCCCTGACCGAAGCCGGCTACGTGGGCGAGGACGTGGAAAACATCTTGCTGCGCCTGATTCAAGCCGCCGATGGGGACGTGAAAAAGGCCGAACGCGGCATTATCTATATTGACGAAATAGACAAGATTTCCCGCAAGGGTGAAAACGCCTCCATCACTCGCGATGTGTCCGGCGAGGGCGTGCAGCAGGCTCTGCTAAAGATTATCGAGGGTACCACCGCTTCCGTGCCGCCCCAGGGCGGGCGCAAACATCCGCATCAGGAATTTATCGAGATTGATACCTCCTCGATCCTGTTCATTGCCGCCGGGGCATTTGCCGGTCTAGACGAAATTGTGAAAGCTCGGTTGGGGCAGCGCTCCACCGGGTTTGGCTCGGATCTCAAGTCCGTAAAGGAACACGGCGACTTGTTCGCCAAAGTGACCCCCGATGACCTGCACAAGTTCGGTTTGATTCCGGAGTTCATCGGCCGTCTGCCGGTCATTACCAATGTGTCGGCCCTGGATGTTGACGATTTGTCCCGGGTTTTGACCGAGCCAAAGAACGCCATCTTAAAGCAGTACCAGCACCTGTTTGAGCTCGACGGGGTGAAACTGACTTTTACCGATGCGGCGATTCACGCGGTGGCCGAGCTGGCTGAGAAGCGCGGCACCGGGGCGCGTTCGCTGTCAACCCTGATGGAAAATACCCTCTCTCAAATCATGTTTGACCTGCCCTCACGTGAGGACGTGGCGGAAGTCATCATCGAAGCCGAGTGCGTTTTTGAGGGTGCCGAACCCACCTACGTGCTGCAGGACATCCACGGCGGTTCAGTCGCTAAGACCGCCTAACATTTACGTCACAAGGTTCCCCGGTCGGGTTCACACCGAGGTTTCCGTTTCCCGGGGGCGGGCGATTGTGTGCAACGGTTGAGATATGTTCCTCTGTGGGGGAAGGCTGCATTACTAACTCATGATGCCAGATTGTTGAGGCAATGCCTTAAAACGCCTCTCCAAGCTCCATCACGCTGTGTTAATCCAAATCGTTCACTAACACTGAGATTGATGGTAGGCTCGAACCGAGACTTGAGGAGGGTTACCATGCTTACCGGTACGGCGAAAGTTACAAGTTTGTTGGCATCTGCGGTATTACTTTTGGCTTGCAGTGGACTTTGTGGGGGATTAGCGTTTGGCGTTGATGAATCCATCAGTAGTGGGACAATTTCAGAGAGAGATCTGGACTCATGCTTGAATGCGGCCTCTTTTTTTATTTCTGATGATGACGAGATAGCGTTATTAAAGGGTAATTCGCTAAGCTCAAATGAAAAAATGCGACGGAGTTCTGTGAACTTTCTAGCGAAAATTTATAGAAGTAGTCCCGATGCTGTTGGGTTCGCAAAAAAACTGGGTTCTCCTGAACTTCCCGTGTTATTTGATTCATCATCCAGTGGAGCTAAAGCGCAAGCTGTTATCAATAGAGAAGGGAGCTTCTCGAATATTGATTTTAGTCTTAAATCTAAGACGAAACGGGATTTTATTTCGGTCGCGCAGCTCTGTGCAAGTTTTAATAGAGTCCAACAAATTGCTAGATCGCAGCACAGTAACATGTTTTATTCTATTGACATCCCAAATGAAGCAGTTATCGTTAAGGTTGATGAATCCACTCCTTCTCAAACTATCGAAGAGCTTAAGAAAGATCATCTCATCACTATCTCTGTCTTCGAGCCGTTTGAACTTTTGCAAGGTCGCTATGACGATTACTCTCCGTATGCTGGTGGGGGCGCGCCGGTACTGCAAGGAACCACTAAACCGTGCTCTCTAGGATACAAGGTACAAAATCTTGATAGTTGGCAGAGCTACATGACAATTGCAGGTCACTGTAGCCCGTTGGGATCACGTTGGTACTATGGTAATAAATATGTCGGATATGCTGTAACGAACTATATACAGCAGGCTCCTGGTAGGCTAGACATTGCCATGCTGACTGGCGGTAATTACGCGCCTCGCATATTTAGAGGCAACGGGACACAAGTTGCACAGGTTTTAGGTTCTTTACCTGGTGGAGGGACTGTTGGTGCAAACATAGGTGTTTCCGCAGCCTATTCCAATCAAGAATTCGTTGGCGTTTATAACGGTGTTTCTTACGATGAAACCTCGTCTGCATCCGGATGTGCGTGGTTAGGATCAAAGGAATACTGCAATCTTCGAACTGTTAGGCTCGCAAACGGTGCGACTTTGAAAGAAGGAGATTCGGGTTCACCCGTTTTTGCCTATACTGCGAATCCAAATCAAGTTTATGCGTTGGGTACTGTTACAGGTTGGCATAAATCTAGAAGTACAATTTATTACACTGACATCGAGGCATTACTCAATGCAACTCATAGTAGGGTGGCGACGTCATGAGAAAACTATTTTCAGGACTGGTTTGTTTTTTCATCCTCATGATTGGCTTATCAGGATGTTCTCACGACGGCTCGGAGACTCCTTCCTCGCAGAACAAGCCCAGTAATACTGCTAGTTCTGTCGATGCAGCTAATCCCCTCATGCTTGAAACCGGCCCGGGATATGCAGGATCACTTTCCTCCCGTGAAGTGCTTAATTGCAGTCTTTCAATACCCAGTATCGATGTAAACCCTCAGCCGGATACACTCGTTCCCCTAAACTATAACCGTATCTGGGATCCGAGTGTACCAGCGGTAAATGGCAGTTCTTGGTATAAACAAATCCAGACAAACATTAAATCAGGAGACCCGGATGCTATCGGGGAAGTCTCTCTGACTCTGTTGCGTCTGGTACAGACCTATCATCCTGACCAGGTCGGTATGGGGCTGTACTTTGATACAACGAACAACCAAAGTGGAATTTCGCTCGTGGGTAATGGAAAAAGTTCCGAGATGACTTGGCGCCAAGTTATCGAACAGCTCGATATTCCACAGGACAAAGGAGCTCTAGAGCTGGCAGAGCTTCTGCCGGAAACGACCCCAAAAGTCCAAGTTACCTACGTTGAGAACAGTACTGAGAGGCTCTGTAACGCGGCACGGGGATTATCCGAATACCTGTTTAGGACCAGTTACCTTTCGCCTGGAAATTATAGCCTGACCTACGACACCTCTAAAGACATGCTCAACTTCAGTCAACGTAAAGGAACCACAAATCCAGACGGCGGTCTGTTGGATCAGGATAATCTGCCCCCAAAACTATTGGCTGAAATAGATGAAACCATCGATGTTTCCAAACTCATCAAAACGAAATATTCAGGGCTCATTTATTACTCAGAGTTCTAAATCCGATTCTCATCCTTTTGATTGACACCGGCATATGCAGCTTTCTGTGCAACTGGTGTGGCTTCACCGTGCTTTCGGGCAACCCATTTGATTGTCTCAGACCACTTCCGCTGTGGGGAGGCGACCCGGTAAAGTGAGAGGGGAACCTAGTGAAGGGGCAACAATGAACACTCCGCAAGCCGAAGCTATCGCCGCAAACCCGCCGCAAACCCCTGCTGAACTCAAGGAATACCGAGCCGCTATCGACAACATCGATGCCGCGCTCGTGCATTTGCTGGCGGAGCGGTTTCGTTGCACCCAAAAAGTCGGTCAGCTAAAGGCCCGCCTGGATTTGCCCCCGGCTGACCCGGAGCGTGAGGCGCAGCAGGTGGCGCGCCTCCAGGCTTTGGCCGTCTCATCAGGGCTCGACCCCGAGTTCGCCAAGAAGTTCCTGCGCTTCATCGTGGACGAAGTCATCCGTCACCACGAGGCGGTGCGCGAAACGCCCTCTGAATAACACACTCGTGCCCTTTTGTGCTGGTGGGACACGTTTTTCTCTATTTAGGTAAGGCAAGCCTTGCCAATTGTTGTGCGCTATGTCATGATTGTCTGCGTCGTTAAATATTCAAGGAGAAATTCGCATGAAAGATAAAATCATCGGTTCGCTGCCTACCATCGTGTTGGGACTGCTCATTGCCATCGCGCCCCGGACTTTTGCGCCGGTTTGCGAGTTCGCCGCCAAACGCAGCTCCGGCATGGAACATATGTCCGGGATGAAAGATTCCGGCGGCATGGACCACATGGACCACATGGACCACATGGGGCAGGCTGGCAAAGCCATGGGTGAGGCACATCAGCACATGGCGTGCTACTGGACCGCTCAAGCCAGTCTGGGGATTGGAATTCTCCTCGTAATTATCGGGCTGCTGGCGTTGTTCGTGAACTCTCAAATTCGCACCGGTTTGAACCTGAGCGCGGCTTTCATCTACGTATTGGAAATCGCTATAGTCACCGTGCTCATTGGAGTGTGCAAAAGCGAGGAAATGTCTTGCAACGTGTATGCCATGCCCACGCTAACGGCACTGAGTTGTGTAGGAATCCTGGCAGCTGGCGCGGCGATATTCCTGGATCAAAAGAATCGCTCGGAACTTCAGAAAGTCTCGGCATAAACAGCAATGCAAAGCAGCCAGATAACCTGGGGCAAACTCCCTTTTCGTAATCTCAAATATTACCGTTACCGCAGTTTAGGACTGTTTTTGGTGTCAGTCCTGCTCAGCGCGATAACGTTTGGTGCGGGGATGGTTTCGCTAAACCTCAGTCAAGGCTTGTCGTCGGTCAAGGAACGTCTGGGGGCGGACATAATGATTGTGCCCTCCCAGTTTGAGCAATCCGCAAAGGATATTTACCTCTGCGGAGGAAAGCCGAGCGGGTTCCTGTTGCCGGATGATGTTTCGGATTTGGTTGCCAGCGTTCCCGGAGTGGAACGGGTCACCACGCAAACCTATATTGCTTCCCTGATGGCGAGCTGCTGCGAGGTGCGGCTGCAAATTATCGGCATTGATCCGGACACCGACTTCGTCATTAAACCCTGGATTCAAGCCACTTATTCCCGCGGTCTGCAGGACGGCGAGCTGGTTGCGGGCTCCAAGGTTCAAATCAACGCCCAGGGCAAGATTCGCCTGTTTAACTATGAATTCCCGGTAAGCGCGCGGTTGGCGCCGACAGGCACGAACCTGGATTCGTCTGTATTTGCCAATCTGGCGACCACGAAAATCCTGGCGCGCCAAGCTGAAAAAGTGGGGCATCCGGTCTTGTCCCAAGAACAGATTGGACACCGGGTTTCCGCGGTGATGGTAAAGGTCAAGCCCGGTTACGCCCCGGAGGACGTGGCGCAGTATATTTCCAAATCCCCCCAGCTAAAGGGCTTGGGCTTTGTGTCTGCGAACGGGATTAGTTCCCGGCTCAAGGAGGGTGTGGGCCACATTGTGGGCGCCCTACAGGTCTTTCTGGCTGTCTTTTGGGCAGTATCACTGGCGGTGTTGGTGACGGTTAACTGGGTTAGCGTCATGTCTCGGAGCAAAGAACTGGGCTCGTTGCGCATAATGGGCGCCACCAAGCGGATGCTGACCGCAATGTTGCTGAAAGAGAATCTGCTGGTCAGCCTGGCAGGCGGCGTGCTGGGGCTGGGGCTCAGCGCGGCGCTGCTGCGGCCCTTTGGCAATGCCATTCAAAGGGCTTTGAAACAGCCCTATCTGCAAAGTGATGTATGGAGCCAGTGTTCCCTGGGTGGCCTCATCTTGGTTACGGTGTGCCTCAGCGCCGTTCTGGCCAGTGCTATCTCGGCGATGCGCCTGCTGCAAAAGGAAACTTACCAGGTCGTGCGGGAGGGACAATAGATGCTGCTGGAACTATGCGAGGTGACCAAGAAGTTTTCACGGCGGGGCCGCGAGTTCAACGCGGTAGACAGTGTGAGCTTGAGTATTGATACCGGCCAGTTTGTGGTCATTTCAGGCAAATCGGGTAACGGAAAAACAACCCTGCTGAACCTGATGATGGGCCTACTGCGGCCCAGTTCAGGAACGGTTCGGGTGGCAGGAGAGGATCTGTCTGGTCTCTCGGATCGGGAACTGTCCCAGCTGCGTCGGTTTCATCTGGGCATGATTACGCAGCAGCAAACCCTGGTCAGTTCCCTCAACGTGTTGGATAACGTGGTGCTGCCCGCGACTTTGCCGGCACAAGGGCGTTCTTCGGGGCAATCGTCCCCGGCGGCGGTAGAGTCTTTGCCCGTCAATCGCGCGTTGGATTTACTGGAAAAGCTCGACATTACGGACCTAGCCCACGCCTGGCCCGCGGAACTATCCGGGGGAGAGCTGCGTCGGGTCGCCATCGCCCGCGCGCTTATGACCCAACCGGAGATTTTGTTGGCCGATGAACCGACCGGAGACTTGGATGATTACTGCACCGCAGCAGTGTTGGGGCTATTCCGCGAGCTCGCACAAGGGGGCAGTACAGTCGTCATGGTCACGCACGACGCGGCCGCTTATGAATACAGCAACCGCAGATTCGAGATGCTGAACGGTCGCTTGGAAGAGCTGCAGTAAGTTGAGTTTCCCCAAATTTGCGATGAACTCGGGCCCGAACAGCCCAATGAAGCTATATTAATTAGGCAAGGCTTGCCTTAATAACTATTTTTCTGTAGTCTTATCGTGTTTCGATTTGGAAAGAAGTGGATGGAATCGTGAACTCAACCAGGAACCTGCCAACTCTTTGGGCACGAGGACTGCGGTTTATTGTAGGTTTTTCTGCGGTGGTGCTGGCGCTGGCCTTCGGGGGAGTGGTCTGGCCCAGCACTGCTGCAACCCAAAACTCCGACCTCGGTGAATGGTCTGATGTTGTGGCAGTGATGCAGGAAAAGCTGAACGAGGTTCCCGAAGCTGGCGACCCGAGTACGGTCCAGACTCTGATTCGTCAAGCCTACTATGAGAACTACCAGACGAGCGGTCTGGAGGACCAGGTCAAACACACTTTGGGGCGTGACGTTGACGATAAGTTCGTCACCGAACTATTGAACTTACGTAATCTCAGCCGTGATGGTGCGAGCCCGGAGGCACTTCGGGAAGCCAGTGACCAAGTCATGACTATGCTTATGGAAACGGTAACTCAGCTGGTCAAAGCCCCTAAGGTGGCGGATCAATGGAGCAGAGTTGCTGACACGATTGCGCAAAACATCACCGAGGCGCAAAGCGCTTACGTGAAAGGACAGGCCGACCGGGCGTTCACCCTGGCTACCGAAGCGTATCTGGGACATTACGAAGCTGACGGGTTTGAAAATAACACCATTGTGCACAAAGGCTTCAGCCGGGTAACCGAGATTGAGGGTATGTTCAGCGACTTGCGCCAGGGCTACAAAGACGGTCGTGACCAAGCTCAACAGGAGAAACTCGGAAAGGACCTGATTGCAAAGCTCGTGGAGGACGCGCAATTCCTGGACTCGAAAACGCAGGACTCGGGACCGCTAGGGATTTCCGGTTTCTTTGCTGCGTTGCTGATTCTGTTGCGTGAAGGCGCGGAGGCACTGCTGGTGGTAGCGGCTCTGGTGACTTACGCGCTGAAAGCGGGACGGCGTGACCAACTGCGGGGAATCCTGGTCGGCGTGGTTATCGCCGTGGTGCTCTCCATCGGTCTGGCTATTCTGTTTGGCCAGCTCAGCGCCAGCGTGCAGAGCGGAATGGGGCAGGAACTGCTGGAGGGTATTACCGGCCTGGCGGCCGCTCTGATGCTGATTTATGTATCCAATTGGATCCTCAGTAAATCCAGTGGCAAGCGTTGGGAAGAATACATTAAGGCCACCGCGGGCGAAAAAACCGCCTCGGGAGGCGTTTTCGCTCTGGCATTTGTGTCCTTCCTCACCGTGGCCAGGGAAGGTGCTGAAACTATTCTGTTCTTTTATCCGATTGTCGCCGGGGCGAAAATCCGCAGCGATTATTGGTTTATCTTTGCGGGTGGCGTGACGGCGGCGGTTATCCTGGCGATTCTATTTGTGCTGGTCTGGCAGTTCGGGGTGCGCCTGCCGCTCAAGCCGTTCTTTAAGTGGACTTCGATATTGCTGGCGTTGCTGGCGGTCGCCATCGTGGGTGGGGCGATTAAAGAGCTGCAAGAGGCCGCTTTGGTCGGGGCGCATGTGGTGCCTTCCGTTCCTACCGTGGTGTTCTTGGGAATCTATCCCACCGCGGAAACCCTCGGTGCCCAGATTCTTACCGCCGCAGTTTTGGCCGGCCTGGCTCTGCTGCAACGCCGCCAGGCAAAAGCTGACCAGCCGGAGGCGGGTCACTCCGAGACTCGTCCCGACACCTCTATCTCGGAAAGTAATGATAAAGCTCCCGAAGAACACTCTTCGAGGGAAGACACACAAGACGCTGTCGAAGCGTGCAGCGGAAAGGAATAATAATGAATAAAAAGCTACTGGCTCTGGCAGCCGTCCTGGCGTTGGGCACGAGTCTCAGCGGTTGTGGCGAAAACCCGGACAACCAGGCGAAGCCGCAGGATACCAAGCCGGCGGCCGAGCAGGAACAGCCGGAAACCCCCAGCGATCCCAACGTTGTGGGTATCAATGAACTTCCGGTCGGGGATTCCGGCGAACAATCCAACGGACCGCTGAACGTAAACGTCGTCTATTTCCAGGCTGTCGATATGGAACATGGCTCGATGAAGATGCCTCCAGCCTCCGAATCCGATATGCACTTTGAGATTGACGTTTCGACCAATGAAAAGGCCGAAGAATTCGGGTACCCGGCTGATTCATACCTGCCCTACCTGGACGACTTGAAGGCCGTGGTCAAGGATCAAAAGACCGGTGAGGAAACGGATTTGGGCACTATGATGCCGATGATTGCCGTTGATGGTCCTCACTACGGCAACAACATCAAGCTCAAGCCCGGTCTGTACGATGTGACCATCACCATCCCCTCTCCGGAAGACAAGTTCATGCTGCATACCGGTAAGGATTCCTCCGCGGTCAAGGGACGCTTCTGGAAAGAACCGCTGAAGTTCGAGTTCAAGAACTGGCAGTGGGACGGGCAGATTCTCTAAGTAGATTTCATTGCTCAAGTTATTTGTTGTCGCCCTCCGCTATGGGCTGCCGCTGTTCGTGCCGCTGGCAATCTTGCTGGCAGCACGGCCACACGCCCCGATGGAACGCCGAGTTGTCGCTCGGATTACTACCGTGGTGTTGGTGGTGGCAGCCCTAGCGGCGGCGACGCTGGCATGGTTTCGACTGAATACGAACCTGATAGATGTTCCCACCATGAACTTCTATCTGGTTCCAGTCATGCTGATTTGTTCCCTAGGTTTCCTGGGGGTGTCTTGGTGGTTTGGCGCCGCTGACCTCTATGACATTAAACAGAGTGCTAAACATCGGGCACTGCTGGTTGTCTCGCTGTTGACTGCCGTCAGCATCATCATCAATTTCGGCTTTGAATACGCATTTTCGACCGATGAAATTGTGTTGATGGGGTCCTCCCCGCTAGAAACGGAATCGCTGGCACGTTTTGCCGGATTTGCGTTTGGGACGTTGCTGGTGGTTATCGCCGGCTGGGCCTACGTGCGCGCCACCAGGTTGGTTCCCGCGATGGTGCGTTTAGCAATTACTACCGCTGTATTTTTGGTTGTCATCGGTCCGCGTTCTATCCTGCTGTATCAGCAGCTCGCCGCACGTGGTTTCCTGCCGCGGTCGCGAACCATTTTTGAACTCGTGTTGTGGATTCAAAATGCCAACACGGTCATGCTGTTGGCCCTGGTGGTGCTGACCGCTATTCCTGGAATCATCGCCATTTGGTTCGGCTCCAAACCCGTCAACGTTTCCGGCCCGGAAGCGCGTTTAGTGAAAGCGGATCGGATTACCCGCCGTCACTTTTTGGAGCTGGCTTTGGGTGGCACGGTTGTATTCGTTACTGCCTTGACTGTTGGCAAGCGCGTGGCGGAGGCCGTTCCGGAGTTATCCCCGATAGAGCCTTCCACCGTGAAAGGCAATGTGGTTTCTGTGAGCCGGGAGTTGGTGTCTGATGGACACCTGCATAGGTTCGCCTACGTGACCGAGGACGGGACGCAAGTCCGTTTCATCGTCATTCAAAAGAACGCGGTGGCTTACGGTTGCGGTCTCGACGCGTGTGAGATTTGTGGTGAATCCGGTTATTACGAGGACGGCGGGAAAGTCATTTGCCGGCGTTGCGGGGTCATGATGAACATTCAAACTATTGGTTTCCCCGGTGGCTGTAACCCCATTCCGATTAAGTATGAAGTTGGCCCGAAAGAATTGCGGTTTTTTGCTGACGAGCTGAGTGGGCACGCCAAAATCTTTAAAACCAAAATAATCTGAGGCTCTAAGGTATAAGTTTCCATGTTCTTTTTCAGGATGATTTTCAAGGCGTTGCGCCGGCAGGTCGGCAAGCGCCTCATGATTGCGGTAACGATTTTCTTAGGGGCGGGGCTCACGACTTCCATGCTCGCGGTCATGCTGGACGTGGGGGACAAAATCAAGCAGGAACTTGGCTCTTACGGTGCCAATATCCAAGTGCTACCGCAAGGAAAATCCGTAGTTTCCCAACTCTATGACTTCGAGGATACGGATAGCTCGGCGAATTCCCAGTCAGGGGCGTTGCAAGAATCCGAGCTGGCGAAACTGAAAACCATTTTTTGGGCCTACAACATCGAAAACTTCGCTCCGTTCCTGGAAACCAAGGCTGATTTCTCAGGCCAAGACATTGATGTAGTCGGGACATGGTTCCGCAAAAAGCTGTCTATTCCCACGGGAGAAAAAGTCGATACCGGCATGGCAGATATGCGCGACTGGTGGGAAATTCAAGGCAGTTGGCCAAAGGCTCCCGACGAAGTCATGGTCGGAACGAAACTGGCCCAGCAAAACGGTTGGCACCTGGGGGATTCTCTCACCTTGAAACCCCCGCATGGGGAAACCGGTTCCGCACCCGGCCAAACTTTGACCATCAGCGGCATTCTTACCTCCGGTTCCAATGAAGACCGGCAACTGTTTGCGGACTTGAGCGTAGCTCAGAGCCTCTCGAATCGTCCGGGCCAAGTCGATCGGGTCGAGGTGCGGGCTATCACCACGCCGGAAAATGATTTGTCCCGCCGTGCTGCCCGCGATCCCAGCTCACTGTCGCTGGAGGACTGGGAGACCTGGTACTGCACCGCTTACACGTCCTCAATCGCCTATCAGATTGAGGAAGTCATGAGCAACGCCGTGGCCACCCCCGTTCATCAAATCGCCGACAGCGAGGGAACGATTCTGGAAAAAACCCAGCTCATTATGACTTTGGTGGCGATTTTAGCCATGGCGGGGTCCGCTCTGGGCATCGCTAACTTGGTGACCGCTTCGGTGATGGAACGTTCCGCCGAGATCGGATTGATGAAAGCCTTGGGGGCGCGCAATCTCTTCGTGGTGCTGATGATTTTGACGGAAACCTTCATCGTGAGTCTGGTCGGGGCCGCGTTCGGGTGCCTGGGCGGCATCGGTCTGGCCCAACTGGTTGGCCACCTGGTATTTGGGGTCAGTATCAATATCCGCCCGGTGGTGTTCCCCCTGATGGCGGTCATCGTAGGGCTGACGGTTTTGCTGGGCTGTTTACCTTCAATCCGGGCGTTGGTGACTTTGCAGCCGGCGCGAGTCCTGCACAGAAAGTAGGCGGCAATGAACTCACACAAACGAATGTTCGTGCGCATCATCTGGAAAGCCTTTGCGCACCGTTTCTCTCGAGTTTTGATTGCTTCCCTAGCAATCGCGATGGGTGCCTCCACCCTCTCCGGGTTGGGGTTAGTGGCGGTGACGGTTCCCGACTATATCGCCAAGGAACTGCGCTCTTTTGGGGCAAACCTGGTGGTGCTGCCCCAAGGTTCCAACGTAATTACTCCGGAAACGGTGTCCGCCATAGACCGGCAGTGCGGCGAGAGCCTGTTGGGGCGGGCCGGCTACAGCTACGGTAACCTGCTCTATGGGCAACAGCCAGTTCCCCTCATGGTGACGAAATTTGCGGACGCTCGGTCAGTTCGGCCCTACTGGTCAATCGAGGGGAAAGTGCCGCAGGGTAGCGAACAGATCCTGTTAGGCGTGAACCTCGCAGAAAAATTCCGTCTGCACGTCGGTGACCTGATTGGCCTCAAGGTGGCGCAGCTACGGGAAAACAACGATGAGGAAAACTCAGGAGACGTTAACCATTCCGGCAAACAGTTGGAAATATCGGGGCTGCTGCGCACCGGCGGTCCCGAGGACGACCTGGCGGTGTTGAGCCCAGACAGCTACACCGCTATGGGTGGGGTTGCCGACCACTACAGTTTGGTGGAATATTCCCTGAAAGGTGATACTGCCCAGCTCAGCGCCTTAGCGAAAACTATCGAAAAAAAGGTCAACGGGATTGATGCTGAAGTGGTGCGTCGGACTACGCAAAATGAGACGCGCATCGCCCATACTCTAAGCAACCTAATTTGGGTGGTTAGTATTATTATTTCCGCCCTAATGTTGATTGCGGTATCCGCGACACTGAGTTCGATTGTTTCGGAACGCGCCCGCGAGATTGGATTGAAAAAGGCCTTAGGGGCTTTGAGTAAGGACGTATTCACGGAGCTTATCGGGGAATCGATACTGTTAGGGCTGTTCGGAGGCTTCTTAGGGGTGCTGCTAGGAATTGGGCTGGCGGATTACATATTGCAAAAAGTTTTCCTGGCACGAGTAGAAATCAACTGGATAATTATAGTCCTCACAATTGTGTTTTCGGTAGCGGTAGCGGTTATCGGTTCTCTGTGGCCGGCTAAACGTATTGCCCGGATTAATCCTATAAACGTTCTTGGTGGAGAGTGAGAATGCTATGGCAGATAATAATGATGAACAATTGATTTATCGAGTCGAGAATGTGTCTCGAAAATACGGCGAGTTGGCGGCGCTGGATAATGTCAGCCTGGACGTGACTCGCGGCGAGTGGCTCTCGGTAGTGGGACCTTCCGGTTCGGGCAAGTCGACCTTGATGAACATTTTGGGCTGCCTGGATTCTCCCACCGAAGGACTGGTTTACCTAGAGGGGGAGCGTCTGGACAAGATGGGTGAGCTGGAATTGGCTGCGGTGCGCCGCCGCAAGATTGGCCTCATCTTTCAACAGTTCCACTTGGTCAAGCACCTTTCCGCGGTGGAAAACGTAATGATGGCTCAGTATTATCATTCCTTACCCGATGAAGCCGAGGCGATGGAGGCACTAGACCGGGTGGGCATGTCCGCTCGCGCCACCCACCTCCCTCATGAACTATCCGGAGGAGAGCAGCAGCGCGTGTGCGTGGCTCGTGCCCTCATCAACCACCCTTCTGTCATTTTGGCAGACGAACCGACCGGAAACCTCGACGAGGCAAACGAAAACATCGTTATCGACTTCTTTTCGCAGCTGCACCGGGAGGGCACCACCCTGCTGGTCGTCACCCACGATGCCAACGTCGCTCGGCAAGGGCAGCGCCAAATCATTTTGGAACACGGAAAAATCGTCAGCGAAGTAAAAAATCAGCCGCAAACTTCCGCGGCAGGCGCGCCGGAAACGTCGGAAACAGGAGGGAAAGATGCGTAAAACGACCGCGGGGGCATTGCTCGCTATCGGCATGGTCGCCCTCAGCGGCTGCGCGACTTACCCAGCAGCCTCAACGCTGCCCGATGGGCAATATGCGGGCAGCTCGCAGCCCGAAGAGGACGGTACTGTCGGCAAAGTTCGCTTCACGATTAAGGGCGGTCAGGTGGTTGACGCCGAGTTTCGTCTCTATGACAAAGACGGGACGGTACATGACGAAAATTACGGGAAAACCGCTAGCGGCGGGATAGACACGGAGTTCTACCAGCGCGCCCAAGACGCTATCAGCGCCGAACAGCGCTATGTACAGCAGTTCTTGAGGACCGGGAATCAAAATCAGGTCGATAGGGTGGCCGGGGCGTCCTTGTCACATCGGTTGTTCCTCGACGCGGTGCAGGCGGCTATGGACACCGCGCAAAAGTAGGCGTTGTGCACCTCGCGCAGATTTTGCACGGAGAAACCACGATTACTTTTGCCGCGATGGGAACGCTGGTGACGGTCTCGTGGCGCAGCGCTCCCCAGGTCGCAGAAGTCCTGAGGGTGAGCCTGCCGCAAAGGGTGGAGCAGTTGGAGGACGACTTGTCGCGGTTTCGGGCGGATTCACCCGTGAGCCGCTTGAACACCGAGTGGATCAATGTCGGACCGCATTGTGCTGCGGTGTTTCGGGCTGCTCAGGATTGGTCGCAGCGTACCGGGGGGTTCTTTAAACTATTCCCGTGCTTGGGATTGGGTGCCGAAACGCTGCAGTTGCGGGGCGAACAGGCTCGTCTCACCGACGGAGCGGGGGCTGGGGGCCTGGATTTGGGAGGCATCGCGAAAGGTTACGCGGCCGCGCACCTAGCTTCCCTCATTGCACAATCGGGGGGCAGCGACGTCTTGGTTTCGTTCGGAGGTTCGTCAATTGTGGCACCGGATCGCCGGGCTACCATCAGGGTGCAATCACCCTGGACAGGCCGGGAATTCCTGGGAAATCTGCAGATAGAAAACGAGGCCCTCTCCTTTTCCGCACTACCGCAAACGGATATTGTCCCCAGTCTGGTGCGCAGCCACATTCGCGGTCTGGACGGGCAGCTCGCGTTTACCGATATTTGTGCGGCACTTGTGGTGGGAGCTGACGCGATGAGTTGCGAGGCTCTCTCTACCGCGCTGATTGCGGGAGGCACCCCCCTGCTGCACGATTTGACTCAGAAGGACGTTTTGGGTGGGGCGTACCGCGCCCTCGCCATGACTTCCAACGGGAGGGTATTTGCCGACCCCGCGCTACAGTTGAGTATTACGTTAGATTTGCCCGAACCGCTGCCACTGAGCCCCGTGTTGGCAGACTGACGCCGTAACGGGCTGGTGCGCCCCGCCGGCTTGTGCCCAGTCGGTAGCCAAACCAAAGTTCGGCACAGAGCCTACAATTTACCTAAACGCTCCCGAGAGAGAGCGCGGAACCCAGGAGGCGGACTGAACGTAAATGTGTAACTGCGCAGGAAACCTCGCGGCCGTGCCCGATGCGGTGGTGATTTTGGCAGGAGGGACCGCGAAACGTTTGGGCGGAGTGTCCAAACCCGATTATCGGGTAGGAGGCACCAGGCTTATTGACTGGGTTTTTGCCGAAATCGAGCGCAATAGATGCTCCGGTCGGCTGGTCGTGGTCGCTCCCGAACGCCTGTCGGTTCCCTCCAGGGTGGTGCTGACGCTGGAAAATCCCCCTCTGGGCGGACCGCTGGCGGGCCTCAATGCCGGGGTGTCTCAGTTGGGGGACCTGCCGGATTCCGCGGTCGTGGCGGTGATGCCTTGTGATGCCCCACTGACCCCAAGATTGTGGGGGAACCTGTGTGCGCAAATAGAGGACTGCGCCGGGGCGGCGCCGCTAGCGGACGATGGCGAAACGCGACTCCAGTACCTGCACGGTTGCTACCGGCTGGACGCCTTGCGGGGACTGCCCCAAGTTCGCAACCGGTCAATCCGCAGCGGTTTTTCCCGCCTGGAGGTGGCCGCAGTGGCGGATCCGCAACATTATTGCACGGACGTCGACACGCCCGAAGACGCGCGTAAACTGGCGACTCGCCTAGAAATTCCCCCCGATGTAGTTGAGGCTTGATTCGCAGAAACCGCGTTCTATTTCTGAAGTACGGTTCATTTTTTGCCTCATCTTGACGGATTTATGAACTATAGTTCATTTTTCTGATGGAGATTCCCGCTACGGCTCGCTGCCGGGAGGCACCCTCTCAGCTGGCCCTTATGCCTGGGTCTGGTCAAGCTGTTCAATGATGTAATGCAGCAGGGGGAGCACCACCTGCAAGGCATCAGCGACCCCGCCCGAGGAACTGGGGCAGTTCACGATGACCGCCCCACGAGAGGTCCGGGAAGTTACCCCCACTACGGCGCGAGACAACACCGATTGCGGCGTGTTTTTCAGCCCTACGGAACGAATCTGTTCGGCAATCCCCGGCAACTCCACATCGCACACCGCCAGAGTTGTCTCAGGCACGATGTTTCGGGCGGAAACCCCGGTAGAGCCTACAGTCACGATGAGGCGCGCTCCGGCCTGTTGCGCCCGCTCAAACTCAGCACGTAGGGGAGCTGCGAGGTCATCGATGACTTCCTCGCGGATTACCTGAATCCCAAAGTCACTCAGCAGTTCACGAGCTTTGGCGGCACCTTTCGGTGGTTTGTCGCCGCTGACCACTCGTGAATCAACAGTGATGATGGCCGCGGTTACCGGAGAATGCTCTGCCATGATGACCTCCTGAACGAAATCTCCATTTACGCATCTACTACGTAACTAAATTACCATCAGTTTATAGCTGCTTGCGCCACGTTTCTGGCTCATTTTACCGCCGGACCGAGGTTGATTACCTGGTTAAACGCGGTTATATGACCTGGATTTTAAAATCTGCCAAAGAATCGTTTAACTCTGTTAGCTTTTAGACAGGTGTTCAATAATTGCCGGAGTGGCTTATGGATTAAGGAGAGAGATGACCTCAGAGACTCAGAAACTAGATGCCTCCGGAAAACTGTTGAAAAACTGGAATCCCGAAGATTCCCAGCAGTGGAGCTCAAAGATAGCCTGGACGACCCTGGTGGTTTCCACCTACTCGATGATTATGGCGTTCTGCGTGTGGTTCTTGGTGTCGGCATTGGCGCCAAAACTCAATGAAATCGGCTTCGGACTCAGCAAAGCGCAGCTGTACTGGCTGGCAGCGATGCCGGGCCTGTCTGGGGGCTTGATTCGTTTCATCTATACTTTCCTCCCCCCGGTGATTGGAACGCGCAAGTTGGTGGGGATTTCTTCAATCCTGTTCACCATTCCTATGTTTGGCTGGTTTTTCGCGGTGCAAAATGCGGACACTCCGTACTGGTGGCTGCTGGCCTTGGCGTTCATGTGCGGTATTGGCGGAGGTTCTTTCTCGGGATATATGCCGTCAACCGGCTACTTTTTCCCCAAGCGTCTGTCTGGTACGGCACTGAATCTCCAGGCCGGTATCGGAAACTTGGGTATGTCTATCATTCAAATCGTCGGGCCTATCCTCATGGGATTCTCCCTGTTCGGTTTGTCCTGGATAGCTCCGCAAAGCGGCCCCAACGGCGATATCTGGGTTCACAACCCTGCTATCTTCTTTGTTCCGTGGTCCCTCGTGGCCGCCGTCCTCGCGTTCACGCTGCTCAAAGATGTTCCCGTGAAAGCCAACATTCGGGAACAAATGGACATCTTTTCAAACAAAAACACCTGGTTCATGACTCTGCTCTATGTGATGACCTTCGGGATTTTCTCGGGCGCCTCGGCTCAGTTCGGTTTGCTCATCAACAACAACTATGGGCCAGATTCAACTTTGCACCTAGCTGTGCAGGGCGCTACCTATGCTTTCCTCGGTCCGCTCATTGGCTCCATAGTGCGGGTTTTGTGGGGGCCGCTGTGCGATAAGTTCGGCGGGGGTCTGTGGACGTTTGTTTCCGGTGTCGGCATGGCCGTCACACTGGGAGTTTCCGGATTCTTCCTTATGAATCCCCAGTCCGCAGCGGACTTTAGCGGGTTCCTCTGGGCGATGCTGATTATGTTCTTCTTTGCGGGAATCGGCAACGCCGGCACCTTTAAACAGATGCCGATGATTATGCCCAAACGCCAAGCCGGCGGAGCCATCGGTTTCACGGCTTCAGTAGCCGCGCTCGGACCGTTCCTGGTCGGGGCGGGCCTTGCCGTTATTCCGGCGGCACAATTCTTTTTTGGTGCCACCGTGTACTGCATTTTCTGTTCCGTTCTGTGCTGGGTACTTTACGCCCGTAAGAACGCTCCGTTCCCCGGTTAGACCGCGCCAAGTGGAGGTAATAAACAATGAGTGAATCGAAAATCCAAGGTGAGGGATACAAAGACGTTCCCTCGGGAGTATTCGCGCTGGGCTCGAAACTACGCCGCGGCGAAATGTCTGGCGATTCCCGCCAGCTGTTTATTGAAGGTGGTCGCGACGCCGACGCTTTCTATCGGCAACGCTGGTCCTATGACAAGGTCGTGCGTTCGACTCACGGGGTGAACTGCACCGGGTCTTTCTTGTTCGTGGAAAGTGTACGTGAAAGACGGCATCATCACCTGGGAATCCCAAGCCGTGGATTATCCCTCTACTGGACCGGAACTGCCTGACTATGAACCGCGTGGTTGCCCCCGCGGAGCTGCCTACTCTTGGTATGAGTACTCTCCGACCCGGATTCGTTATCCCCATATTCGCGGAGTCCTGCTGGATTTGTACCGAGAGGAACGAAAATCGGGCAAGGACCCGGTAGAGGCTTGGGGGGCTATCGTCGAGGATCCGCAAAAAGCCAAAGCCTACAAGTCCCAGCGAGGTAAAGGCGGCATGGTGCGAATCGGTTGGGATGAGGCCAATGAGATTATCGCCGCGGCCCACGTCTATACCGTCAAAGAATACGGTCCGGACCGGTTAGCCGGGTTCTCGGTGATTCCCGCCATGTCGATGATTTCTTACGCCGCCGGATCGCGGTTTTATGAACTGCTGGGCGGGGTCATGCTGTCTTTCTACGACTGGTACGCTGACCTTCCTCCCGCCTCGCCGCAAGTTTTCGGTGATCAAACCGACGTACCTGAGTCGGGCGACTGGTTCAACTCGCAATACCTCATCATGTGGGGTTCGAACATTCCCCTGACCCGTACCCCAGACGCTCACTTCATGGCCGAAGCCCGATATCACGGGCAAAAAGTCGTGGCGATTTCCCCTGATTATGCCGATAACACCAAGTTCGGCGATGAGTGGCTGCGGGTGAACCCCGGCACGGACGGGGCCTTGGCGCAAGCTATGGGCCATGTAATCCTCAGCGAGTTCCACGTTAAACGCCAGGAGCCATTCTTCCTGGATTATATGTCGCGCTACACGGATGCGCCTTTCCTGGTCAAACTGCAGGAAACTGAACACGGAGTGGTGCCCGGCAAGTTCCTGACAGCCGCTGATTTGCCTGCTGAACTGGCGGGAGACTTGAAAGATCGGCCTAATCCGGAGCATCGCGGACTGGTCCTCGACGTGGATGGAACTATCAAAGATCCCGGCGGGACCCTGGCAGACAGGTGGGGTGAATCCAATGGCAAAGGTCATTGGAACTTAGCTCTGGACGGGGTCCAGCCAGCAATTTCGGCGCTCGACCGGCCTGATGCCGCGGGTATTGAAATTGTTCTACCGCGCTTTGACCTGCCGAGTTCCCAATCCGAAACGGTAGCGCTCGGTGCCGGCCTTGTGAAACGGGGAGTTCCCGCTTTCAAAGTCGGATCGGACTACGTTACGACCGTCTACGATTTGCTGCTGGCTGAATACGGGGTGAAACGCGGTGACCTGCCCGGCCAATGGCCCAGCGGTTACGATGACGGCTCCACTCCCGGAACTCCTGCTTGGCAGGAAGAACATACCGGCGTGCCCATGCACGCAGCCATTCGGATTGCCCGTGAATTTGCTCAAAATGCCCTTGATTCAAAAGGGCGTTCCATGATTGTGATGGGTGCGGGCACGAACCACTTCTTCCACTCCGACACGATATATCGCACTTTCCTGGCGCTGACCACCATGTGTGCCACACAAGGGGTGAACGGCGGTGGCTGGGCGCACTATGTCGGTCAAGAAAAGGTCCGCCCGATTGCGGGTTGGCAACAGTACGCGATGGGTCTGGACTGGTCCCGCCCACCTCGGCAAATGATTTCCACAGGGTTCTGGTATCTATTGACCGACCAGTGGCGTTATGACGGTTCCCTGGCTGGACAAGTGGGGTCCCCACTGGCTGACTGGAAAGGCTTGACGAATGCGGACACTTTGATTGAAGCCTCCCAACGCGGCTGGATGCCCTCCTTCCCGCAGTTCGACCGCTCTGCTCTGGAAATTGGCCAAGCGGCACAAGCAGCCGGAATGAAACCCGGTGAATACGTGGTGCAGGAGCTCCAGGCTGACCGTCTGCACTTTGCCTGCACCGACCCTGATGACCCGCGAAACTTTACTCGTGTCCTCGCTAACTGGCGCACGAACCTGATGGGTTCCTCCGCCAAAGGCGCAGAGTACTTCGCGCGTCACATGATTGGAGCTGACAACGCAGTTTCGGCCGACGAGCTCGCACCGGAACGCCGCCCGAAGCTGATGAAGTGGCGGGACGATCCGGGTATCGGCAAACTCGACCTTATGTTCACGGCTGACTTCCGGAACACCTCTACCACGTTGTTTTCAGACATTGTGCTGCCGGCAGCCACCTGGTATGAGAAATACGATATTTCGTCAACCGACATGCACCCGTTCCTGCATTCATTCAACCAGGCCGTAGTGCCTCCGTGGCAGGCTCGCTCTGACTTTGAGGTGTTTCGGGATTTGGCCTATCTGGTGTCTGAAATGGCGCAGCGCCACTTGGGCACCAAGCAAGATGTGGTCATGGCACCGATTGCCCATGACACCCCCGATGAGATGGCTTTGCCGCATGGAATCGTGGAACCCTTGCATACGCGCGAACTTATCCCCGGCAAAACTTTGCCAAAGTTCGTTCCGGTGGAACGTGACTACACCAAGATTTATGAAAAGTTCACCACGCTCGGCCCCAACGTGGAAAAACTCGGCTTGCCCATCAAGGGTCTTACGTTGAAACCCGACCGGGAAGTCGAAGTGTTGCGGGAGATGAACGGGGTAGCTACCAGCGGTGTGGGGCAAGGGCGTCCGCTCTTGGATACCCCGATTAAGGCGGCCGACGCGGTGATGCAGATGTCAGGCACCACGAACGGACGTATCGCGGTACAGGGCTTTTGCCAATACGAAGCCCAAACCGGCCAAAAGCTGGCACAACTGGCCCTCGGGGACGAAGAAAAACGACTGACGTTTAGAGAAATTACCATTCAGCCCCGCTCGGTCATCACCTCACCGGAATGGTCCGGGTCGGAACACGGCGGGCGGCGCTACTCCGCGTTCGTCATCAATATCGAACATCTCAAGCCTTTCCACACCTTTACCGGGCGAATGCATTACTACCTGGATCACGACTGGATGATTGACATTGGTGAATCCTTGCCGGTGTATCGACCCCCGCTGGACTTGGCGCGGATCTACGGTGACGCCGTAGTGGGTGAACTTTCCAAAGACGACGGCGTGGCCCAAGTTGCGGTGCGTTACCTGACCCCCCACAACAAGTGGGCTATCCACTCCCAGTACTACGACAACCTGTATATGTTGACTCTGGGACGGGGCGGCCAGACTATCTGGATGTCTCCCGAAGACGCCGCCAAGATTGGGGTCAAGGACAATGACTGGGTCGAGGCCTATAACCGTAACGGTGCCGTGGCGGCGCGAGCGGTGGTGTCTCACCGAATGCCGCCAGGAACGGTGTATATGTATCACGCACAAGAGCGGGTCAGCGGCACACCTATTTCACAAAAGTCGGGTCTGCGCGGCGGTATCCACAACTCACTGACCCGGATTTTGTTGAAACCAACCCATATGGCCGGAGGTCACGCCCAGCTGACCTACGGGTTTAACTACATTGGTCCTACCGGCAATCAACGTGACGAAGTGACGTTGATTCGTCGCCGTACCACGGAGGTGAAGTTCTCATGAAGGTACTTGCCCAAATCGCAATGGTGATGAATCTCGATAAATGTATCGGGTGTCATACCTGTTCAGTTACCTGCAAACAAGCGTGGACGAACCGGGAAGGCACGGAATACGTGTGGTTCAACAACGTAGAGACCAAGCCCGGTGTGGGATACCCGAAAGAATGGGAGAACCAAGGAAAGTATCGCGGCGGCTGGAGGCTCACGCCTTCCGGTAAGCTCCGTCTTCGCACCGGCGGTCGGGTACACGAATTGACCAAGATTTTCGCCAACCCGCAGATGCCCACCATTGATGACTATTACGAACCTTGGACCTACGAGTATGAGAAACTGCTCGCGGCCCCGAAAGACTCAAAATATTTGCCGAGTGCACGTCCGGTGAAACAAATCACGGGTGAGCATATCAATCAGCCGACTTGGGGCCCGAACTGGGACGACGATTTAGCCGGCTCGCTGGAAACTTTGCCCCAGGACCCCATCTTGGAACAAATGACAGTGCAGGTTAAGGCCCAGATTCAAGATGCTTTCATGTTTTATCTGCCCCGAATTTGCGAACATTGCTTGAACCCGGCCTGTGTCTCGGCTTGTCCTGGAACCGCGATGTACAAGCGTACCGAGGACGGTATCGTGCTGGTTGACCAAGATAAATGTCGCGGCTGGCGGATGTGTGTGTCGGCTTGTCCGTACAAGAAAGTTTATTTCAACCACCTCACCGGTAAAGCCGAAAAATGCACCCTCTGCTACCCTCGCTTGGAGGCAGGGGAGCCCACGGTTTGTTCCGAAACCTGTGTCGGGCGGCTGCGCTACTTGGGCGTCTTGCTCTACGATGCGGACCGGGTTGGCGAGGCCGCCGCGGTCCGAGACCCCCAGGACCTGTACCGTTCCCAGCGTAGCCTGCTGCTGGATCCTTTTGACCCAAAGGTGCGGGCCGCTGCGGAGGCAAACGGGGTGCCGCATTCCTGGATTCAGGCAGCTCAAGAATCACCGGTGTATAAGCTCATTTCAGAATATGAGGTGGCTCTGCCGCTCCACCCGGAATATCGCACTTTACCGATGGTTTGGTACATTCCTCCGCTGTCCCCAGTGGTGGATGCGGTGACGGCTGCGGGTGCTGACGGTGAGGACGCCAAAGTCCTGCTGACCTCTATCGCGACCATGCGGATTCCCTTGGAATATCTGGCTGGATTGTTTACGGCGGGAGACACCGTGCCGGTTGAAAAGTCCCTGCGTCGCCTGGCGGCCATGCGCAGTTATATGCGTGGGCGCCACCTCGGGGAAGAACCCGACGATACGGGAGCGCAGGCCGTGGGCATGACCGGGGAACAAATGGAGGAAATGTATCGGCTCTTGGCTATCGCCAAGTACGATGACCGTTTCGTCGTGCCCACCGCCGGGGCGGAAACCCCGCGAGGCTTGCGCGAATTGGGCCGCTCCCTGGACGTACTGGGCG
>ERZ1031273.33-NODE-33-length-80938-cov-16.807883_pt1 | contig 80938 bp, 71 predicted proteins | sample MGYA00516575_ERZ1031273 | MGnify/ENA primary metagenome ERZ1031273 (study PRJEB33718, sample SAMN03159816) | human skin metagenome | collected 2014-02-25 | study: EMG produced TPA metagenomics assembly of the PRJNA266117 data set (Human skin bacterial metagenome... | reverse complement strand
TTGCTAAGTTGCTTGAAAATCTGAAAATCCAAAGCAAAGCCATCCACTACTTGCTACGTTGCACGAAAAAAGGAAGCCCACCTGGCACGAAAAAAGGTCGTCCATCCACTACTTGCTAAGTTGCTTGAAAATCTGAAAATCCAAAGCAAAGCCATCCACTACTTGCTGCGTTGCACGAAAAACAGAAAACCAAAGGCGGAGAAGCTCAGGGCATAGTCATCTCAGCAAAAAACCTCGCCCGTTCTTGCCATTCATGTCTGAAAAAGTGACAAATAGGTCCTGAAATGTTAACCTTATCGAATCGGATAAAACCATAACCCAGGAGGCGACAGCTTATGCCCCGTTTCTTTAAGCCGAAAAAAGAAAAACAAAACGACCTCGTGCCGGGTAAAGAAGGGGTAGGCCGCGATTTTTCCAGCCTTGTTTCGGAAGATAGGGCAGAGGAGCCGGAGACTTTAGTTCCTGATCCGGAGAATCCGTCCCAGGCTCCAGTGAAGACGGATGAACCTGCGAGCGTTGGACATCTGCCGGAAAAGTCCAATCATGCAATGGACATGACCAGGGGCAACAGCTACAGTCTGCTGCTGCGTTTCTCCCTGCCACTGCTTTTGGGCAATCTCTTTCAGCAACTCTACAATACGGTCGATAGCATGGTGGTGGGCAATATGGTGGGAAAAACAGCGCTCGCTGCGGTGGGCGCGGGCTTTCCCTTTCTCATGGCCATGGTGTCGTTTTTCATGGGTCTGGGCATTGCTTCGACGGTGCTGATTTCACAGGCGTTTGGTGCGCGTGATCTGGAAGGCATTAACAAGATCTTGAACACCATCTATCTGATCTCCGGCGTGATTATTCTGCCCCTCACCTTTGTGGGGATTTTCTTTGCCCGACCGGTGCTGCAGCTGATGAATGTGGCGGACGATGGTACGCTGGAGCTGGCGGTGCCCTACCTTTGCATTCTTTTCGGCGGCATTTTCGCCACCATGGGCTACAATCTGAACGCCGGCTGTCTGCAGGGCCTGGGCGACAGCGTCACGTCGCTGAAACTCCTGATTCTCTCCACGGTGATTAACATCGTCCTGGATGTGGCCTTTGTCCTCTTCGGCTGGGGGGTTATCGGCGTCGCGCTGGCGACCGTGCTGGCGCAGATGATCTCCTGGATCATGGGTCTCATCTACATCAACTCGCACTACGAGTTTATGCACATCAACCTCCTGAAACTGAGCTTTGATCGCAGCATTTTTAAAAAATCCCTGCGCCTGGGCTTGCCCTCGGCGCTGCAGGGAGTGCTCTTTTCACTCGGCTCTATGGCCCTCTATTCCCTGGTGAACAGTTATGGCCGGGATTTTATGGCTGGCTTTACGGGAGCCAATAAAATCGACACCCTGATCTTCTTTCCCGCGCAGAGCTTTTCCAGCGCGACCACGACATTTACAGGTCAGAACATCGGGGCCAGAAGGCTCGACCGTGTGCGCCAGGGGCTGATTTCCAGCCTGGTGATTTCCGTCGGCTGTGCGGTCGCCGTTCCATTACTGCTCTATATCATCGCCCCCTGGGCCATGCGCCTCTTTTCGCCAGACCCGGCGGTCATTGCTTCCGGCGTGGTCTACCTGCGCACAGTGCTGCCTTTCTATCCGGCGCTTTCAACGCTCTTTACCTTTAACGGTCTCTTGCGCGGCGTCGGCTTTATGCACGTGCCGCTGCTGGCGACGATGGTTTCGATGCTTATTGCGCGCGTGCCTTCGGCCTACCTGCTGGCTGCAACTTTCGGCCGGGACAGCATCTTTTACTCTTACGGCATCGGTTGGATTGCCGGTTCGGCCCTCGTTGTGCTCTATTACTTCTTCGGCAAGTGGCGCAGTGTGGTTCTCGAACGCATGGGTGAAGGGGAGAGGCCCTTGTGAGTGGTTGCGACTTGAGCTGGACGGGGCTTGAGTAGACGGGGCTTTAGCTGGAAGGGCTTGAGCTGAACGTGGCTTGAGCTGTACTTCCTTTAAACTTATTTTTTGAAAATTTTGAAAAAGATGGCCTCCTCTGAGCCGAACGTGAGATGACAGCACGCTTAGGAAAGGATCTGAACGTGGAAAAAGCTGAGAAAAAAGCAGAGTTTGATAAAACTGCAAAAGCCGCAAAAGCCGCAGAACTTGCAGAAGTTTCTGCGAAAAGCGAAGCACAGAAAGGCAAAAAAGCTGAACTCAAAGCCGAGCCGCAGAACGGCAAAGAGTCCGATTCCAAAGCGGGGCTAAATCCCGCTGCGGAGCCCCAGGTCAAAGCCGAGCCGCAGAACGGCAAAGAGTCCGAACCCCCAAAAGAAGCTCAGAACGGCAAAAAGCCAGCAGACAAGCGGATCACCCTGATTCACCGTCTGGGTGTAGTCTTTATTGTGCTGGGTCTGCTCGGCCTGATGCTGCCGCTGGTGAACAATACCCTGCTGTGGATGAACAGCCGGATCAACCTCCACAATATCAGCGCGGAGGATATGGAAAGAAATTTCGAGAACGCCGAGTATTTTCCCATCGAAAAGATCGAAGAGATTGGCTATGTCAATTTCTGGCCACTGCTGGGTAAATCGCATGACGACCATATTATTGGCGAGCTTGTCGTGCCTTCGGTGGGCATGGACATGCCCATTTACAGCAGCTCTTCCAACGAAAATCTGCTCGCCGGGGCGGGCCTGCTTTTCCCCAACCGCCGCATGGGCGTGGGGAATTACACCCTGGCCGGACACCGCGCCAGCGGCAAGAACATTCTCATGCACAACCTCATGGATGTGGAGATCGGCAAAACCATTTATGTCACGAACAAACGCGTGATTTATGCCTACAAAGTTGTGAGCACCGTGCAGAAAAACACCGATGCCGTCGAGATGCTCGACGACTCCCAGACTGAAAAATATGAGAACAGCCCCATCGTCAGCCTCATGACCTGCTATAACGGGCAGGGAAATTCGCGCTGGTTTGTCATCGGCAAGATTGCGGGCTTTATGCCTTACTCGCCGGAAGCTCTGGAAAAAGAGTACGAAGGGGAGGGGACATCCTTTATGCACTGAGGCTAAGTCTGCCTTTTTCCCCGGCGAGTGATCTTTTGCACAGCCGCTTGCCTCTTTCCCGGCAACTTGTCTTTTTCGCAGAGGCCTGTCTCATTTTATAGCAGCCTTCTTTTCCTCAGTGAGCTGTTTTTTTCAGCGGGCTTATGCTTTTTTCAGCACTTTGTCTCTTTTCACACCTGACTTTCTCTTTTCTTATGGTTGATCTGTTATAATGACAGCTGTTAAAATTCAGTGATGCCATGATGGATCCATGAAAAGCGTTTGCGCGGCCTGAGCCTAAGCTCTGAATCCTTCGCAAGCGCTTATGCGAAAGATCTTTTGAAATACGTCCGGATGAAAAATTCGTGCAGGCTGCGGGACGGGAGGAGTGAAGCGGATGGCAAAACAAGCTTTTACAGAAATTCTTGAGGCCGAAAACGAGGCGGAACGCCTTCTTGCCGAGGCCAGAGAGAAGGCGGCTGTCCTGCTGGAGACCTACGAGGTCGAGCGGGAAAAATGCCGTCAGGAGCAGCGCATGACGCTCCTGGCTGAAACTTCACGCATTCGTCGCGAAGCGGAAGAGCAGGCTGAGAAAGAGGCTCAGCCCATACTGGCCGAGGCTCAGGCTGAGGCCGATAAACTCGGCGCGTTGTCCCGGGATCGCTTTGAGGCTGCTGTGGATATGGTCGTTCAAACGCTCACCGGCAGCGCAAAAACCGGCAGGGAGTAGTTTATGGCCATAGTGCAGATGTCTCGATTCAAACTGGTGGCCTTTCAGTCAGAACGCAGCCAAGCGCTGAGACGGCTGCAGGCCATGGCCGATGTGCACCTTGCTCCCTTTGAGGATTTTGAACCGGCTGAGGGGGAGGGTGCAGACGCCGTGCAGGCGGCGGCCCTGCCAACTGCTGGGCAGGCCGAAGCGCCGCAGCAGGCGGAAAACCCGGCACAGGCCGGGGGATACGAAGCTGCGATGGCCGCTCCCTGGCAACTGCCTGTAAGTGATGAAGACCTCGATAAGGTCGCTTTTTTTACTGAGAAAATCCGTCGTCTGGAGGCGGCCATTAAGACCCTGGAGGCGCTGAAGCCGCCGCAGGGGATGCTGGCCGGTCTGAACAATGCCCTGCCGGTCATCTCCTATGAGGAAGCCCTGGCCAAACTCGAGGAGACGCCTGTGGACGACCTTTGCGATGAACTGCGGCAGATCACGGATGAGATTGCGCGGATTAAAGAAAGGAAAACCTATCTTGTCGCGCGCAAGGCGGAACTTCGCCGCTTTCATCGTCTGGATATGCCCTTCTCCGACCTGGCCCGGCTGAGAGAGGTGCGCACCTGTCTGGGCAGCCTGCCGCTTCGCTGGGAAGAAGATTTAGAGGCGGCTCTGGCCCCGCTGGAGCTGGTCCATGTAGAGCGTCTGGATCAGGACGACAAAAACGCTACGCTCCTGCTTTTTTACCACAAGTCCGTAGCGGAGCAGGTGGAGGCGGCTCTGCGTGAGCACGCTTTCAGTGAAGAACAGCTGCAGCTGAACACTCTGCCCGAAGAGGGGATTCGCCGCGCCGACGAGAAACTGCAGGAGCTGGATACCCAGCTTGCGGAGCGGGAAAACGCCCTGCGGTCTTTTTCCGATCTCCATCTGGAGGAGCTGAAAATAGCGGCGGAAAGCCTGAAAAACGAGCGTGTTCAGGCTGAATCCCGGGAAAACCTGCGGCGCAGTTCCAGACTCTTTTTCCTCGAAGGCTACGTGCCCAGTGAGAAAGAGGCGCTTTTGCGCGAACAGCTTGCTGCGGCGCTGCAACAACCCTATGAGCTTCAGCTTGAAGCGATCTCCCGGCGGGACGAAACGGCCGACAAAGTGCCTGTGCTGCTGCGCAACAACGCCCTGGTTTCGCCTTTTGAAAGTATCGTCAACACCTATTCTCTGCCCCATTACAATGAACTCGATCCCACGGGCGTCACAATGCCCTGGTACAGTCTCTGTTTCGGCCTGATGCTGGGCGACCTGGGCTACGGTCTGGTCATGTTTGTGCTTGCCACCCTGGGGCTTCACCTCTTTAGAATGAAGCCATCTACACGGCAGACGCTGCGCTTTTTCCAGATTCTTTCCGTGCCGACCATGCTCTCCGGACTGGCTTTCGGCAGCTTTTTCGCCCTTTCCTTCCCGGCGCTCATTTCGCCTGGGGAGCAGAGTATGGAAATGCTCATCTTTTCCATGGCCTTCGGCATCGTTATGCTCTTCTTTGCCCTCGGCATAAAGGGTGTGATGGAGATCCGCGATGGGGATCCCATGGGTGCGGTCTACGATGTCCTGAGCTGGTATCTGATTGTGGGCGGGGCGCTGATTCTGCTGACCGGTTCTCAGCTCGGCTTCCTGAGCCAAGCAGGGCAAAACATCGTCAAGTGGGCCATGATTGTGGGGGCTCTGCTTGTGGTCCTGTTTTCGGCGCGCGACAGCGCGGGCCTGGGCGGTCGCATTGGCTGGGGGATGTACAACCTTTATGGTGCGACTTCCTGGATCGGCGACCTGGTCTCTTATACGCGTATTGCCGCTCTGGTGATGTCCGGCGGCTTTATCGGTTATGCGGTCAACCTTATCGGGGGCATGCTCTTTGATGGCGGCATCCCGGGGAAGGCCGGCGCAATTCTGGTCTTTTTCATTTTCCACGCCTTTAATATCTTTCTCTCGGGGCTTTCGGCTTATGTCCACAGCCTGCGTCTGATTTATGTGGAATTTTACGGCAAGTTTTATGAAGGCGGCGGCTTGCCCTTTAAACGGTATCGGGCGGACTCGCAATACTACGAAGTCCGCTAGAGCATAGGAGGAAATAGAATGTTTTTGGAAGCCTTTTCATTTGCAAACAACGGCGGCCTGGTTATGGGGCTTTTGGGGGCGTCTCTGGCGGCGCTTTTGCCCGGTATCGGCTCGGCTAAATCGGTCGGCATGTGCGGTGAATCCTGCGCGGCCCTCATGATCGATGAGCCTCAGAAATTTGCCCGTTCCCTGATCCTTCAGCTGCTCCCGGGCACCCAGGGCCTCTATGGTTTCATTATCGGCATTCTCTCGCTGCGCAAGCTGAGTATGGACATGAGCCTGCAGAGCGGTCTCGGCATTTTAATGGCCTGCCTGCCCATGGCTTTTGTCGGCCTTTTCTCGGCCTACTATCAGGCCCGCGTTTCCCTCGCCGGCATCAATATTCTGACCAAAAATGAGTCGCAGTCGACCAAGGGCATTATCTTCGCCGTTATGGTCGAAACCTACGCGATCCTCTCGCTGGTTATCTCCCTGATGCTGCTCAACGCCGTTCAATAAGAGCGGATGGAGGGCGGACGATGTCGAATCTTACGAAAATCAGTCAAAAGATCCTGGACGACGCCCAAGCGCAGGCTGAGAGTTTGCTTGCTGAGGCAAAGACCAAGCTGGACAGCCTTTTGGAGGCGGAGCAGAAGGCTGCCGCTGCGGAGGCTGAGGACCAGCTGAAAAAGGAACGCGAAAACGCTGTGGTTTTGCGCGAGCACCGTCTGGCGCATGCCAGGCTGGAAGCCCGCGATAAGCTGCTGAGCGCCCGCCAGGAACTTATCGGGAAGGTGCTTTCTGAAGCCGAAACGCGGCTTAAAGCTCTGACGGACGAAGAACTCAGCAGGCTGATTGCCGAGGCTCTGGCTCTGAAACCGCTCGCGCCGGGCGATCAGCTGCTCATCCCGCAGGGTGCGAAAGTGCAGTTGCCCGCCGGGGTGAAGGCAGAGGAGGATCCTTCTCTCTGCGCAGGTTTTTCCGTGCGCCGGGCTAACGGGGTCATCGAAAAGCATGATTATTGTGAACTTCTGCACGATCAGCGCGAAGTTCTGGAAAGTCACTTGCTTGAATTTCTGACGGGGGCCGGATCATGAGCTCTGTGGGAGCCGCCAGGGGCAGAGAGTATAAAAGCCGCGAGGCTTACATTTATGCGTCCTCGCGCATTCGCGTGGCGGAAAAACGCCTGCTGACCTCACAGCAGCTGCAGCAGCTTTTTGCAGCCCAGGACTACCAGGAAGCTTTGCGCCTTTTCCGTGAAACGCCTTATGGCGTGAGTCTGAGCCGTGCTCCTGAAGAGCTTTCCTATGATGAAGCGCTGCGTATGGAGACCAGGCGGCTCAGCCGCGAATTGGCCGAAGCTGCGCCGGGAAGTCCCCTGCTCGGACTTTTTACGCTTGAAGATGAGTTTCATAACCTGAAAATTCTCCTGAAACAGCAGGTGCTGGGCAAGGATTTTGCACAGCTGCTGGTCGAGGTTCCAGGTCAGAATCTGCTCTATCTTCGTAAACTCGTGGAGCAGCCGGAGCGCAATCCCCGCGAAAGCCTTCAGGAGAAGGCCCTGAGTGAAGCGCTGAAAGAACTCGACCAGACGGCGGATCTGCAGCGTGGGGAATTTGTTCTTGATCGCGCCCTTTTTGCTGCTGAGCTGGAGCTGGCGCGGCAGCTGGATTCGCCGCTCATCGAGAACTGGGTGCGCACGCGCATTGATCTGCAGAATCTCGGAACGGCGTTGCGCCTGCGCCTCAGTGGCGGATCGGAAGAACGTTTCTCCCTGGCCTTTATTCCGGGGGGCGAGCTGGCGAAGGTCACGCTTCTGCCCTTGGTCTCGGAGCTGGGAGACGAAGAGCTGGGCGGCGAAAGTTTTACACGCCGGCTGCCTTTCCGTGAGCCTCTGCTCTCGGCGGTGGTGTCGGCGCTGGCGAAACGAGATCCTGCCAGGCTGGAAAAAGCCCGGGACGAGGCCACGCTGCGCGCGGCCCGCGAGGCTCTTAAGGTCACCTATGGGCCGGAAGTCCTTTTCGGCTACGCGCTCAGTCGCCAGATGGAAATTTTGAACTTGCGGATCCTGCTGGTTTCGCTGCAGAGCGGCGGCAAAGCAGAGGTTCGGGATAATCGGCTGAGAGTGGCCGGACGCTAAACAGGAGGAGGGAAAAAGATGTCAAAGAATCTTAAAGTTGCCGTCGTGGGCGACCGTGAATCTGTCCTTGGCTTTCGTGCCCTCGGCCTGGAAGTCGCCACCCCAAAAACGCCGGATGAGGCGCGCAATGCGGTGGATCGTCTGGCTCGAGATGGCAGCGCCGTGATTTTCCTGACGGAGCGGCTGGCGGAACAAATTCCGGAAACCGTCGAGCGCTATATCGGCGAAATTGCTCCGGCAATTATTTTGATTCCTGACCGCGGCGGCAGCCTGGGTCTGGGCCGGGCGGCTATCAGCAAGCGTGTGGAAAAGGCCGTAGGCCGCAATATCTTGGATTGACGGTCGAGAAAGCGAGGAATGCATTGAAACAGGGAACGATTACCAAAGTCTCCGGACCGCTGGTGGAAGCGATCGGCATGGAGGAAGCTAATATCAACGACGTCGTGGAGGTTTCGGCCAAGCGGCTCGTGGGCGAGATCATTGAGATGCGCGAGGGCAAAGCCTCCATCCAGGTCTATGAAGATACGACCGGAATTGGCCCGGGCGAAGCCGTGGTTTCTACCGGCTCGCCGCTCTCCGTCGAACTGGGCCCGGGTTTGATCGGCAATATTTATGACGGTATCCTGCGCCCTCTGGAAAAACTCGCGGACCTCTCCGGAGCTTTCCTCGCCAAGGGCGTGACGGCCCCCGCGCTGAACCGTGAAAAACGCTGGGCTTTCAAGGCTGTGGCCAAAGTCGGCGACACCGTGGAGCCGGGCGATGTGCTCGGTACCGTTCAGGAGACGGATCTGATTGAACTGAAGATTCTTGTGCCTCCGAATGTCAGCGGTCCGGTCGAAAAGATCGCCGACTGCGAGGCGACGGTGGAAGAGCCGATTGCCGTTGTGGGCGGGCACGAAGTCACCCTGATGCAGCGTTGGCCGGTGCGCCGCAGCCGCCCCTACAGTTATAAGCTCGACCCGAAAGAGCCTCTGGTCACGGGTCAGCGCGTCATCGATACCTTTTTCCCGGTGGCTCAGGGCGGAACCGCCGCCATACCTGGGCCTTTCGGTTCCGGCAAGACGGTCATCCAGCATCAGCTGGCCAAATGGGCCGATGCCGATGTCATCGTTTATATTGGCTGTGGCGAACGCGGCAACGAGATGACGGACGTGCTTATGGAGTTTCCGGACATCATCGACCCGAAGAGCGGCAAGTCTCTGATGCACAAGGTCGTGCTCATTGCCAACACCTCCAATATGCCGGTGGCCGCGCGTGAAGCTTCCATTTATACGGGCGTCACGATTGCCGAATACTATCGCGATATGGGCTATTCCGTCGCTCTGATGGCCGACTCTACCTCTCGCTGGGCCGAAGCCCTCCGTGAAATGAGCGGCCGTCTGGAGGAAATGCCCGGCGATGAAGGTTATCCCGCTTACCTGGGTTCCCGTGTCGCTGACTTTTACGAACGTTCCGGCATGGTGCGCTGCCTCGGCTCCGACGAGCGACTGGGCAGCCTTTCCGTTATTGGCGCGGTATCGCCTCCGGGCGGAGACCTTTCCGAGCCGGTCACCCAGTCTACGCTGCGTATCGTCAAAGTTTTCTGGGGTCTTGACTACGCCCTCTCCTATGCCCGTCATTTCCCGGCGATCAACTGGCTGAACTCTTATTCGCTCTACCAGGATAAGATGGACCGGGCCTTCGATGAACTCCTGGGCGACTTCTCAGACCTGCGCAAAGAGGCCATGGCGCTGCTCCAGGATGAGCAGAACCTGCAGGAAATCGTGCGCCTCGTGGGTCAGGATACCCTCTCTGAAGCGGACCAGCTCAAGCTGTTTACGACGAAATCCCTGCGTGAGGACTTCCTCCAGCAGAATGCTTTCGACGAGGTGGACACCTACTGCTCACCGGCCAAGCAAAAGGCCATGCTCGAGGTGATCCTGCTCTTTTATCACGAAGCCGGGGTTGCCCTGGAAAAGGGTGTTTATCTCCGTGAAATCACCGCCCTGCCGCTGACCAATCAAATCTCGCGCATGCGTTTTATTCCCGAAGCCGAAATCGAACGCATCAGAACGCTTCAGGAAGACATTAAAGCGGCCTTCCGCGAGCTCAGAGCAGCGCGTGAAGACGAGGCGGAGAGCGGCCGCTGATCGAGGAGGAGCAAGATGCTGAAAGAATATCAAACCGTTAAAGAGATCTCCGGCCCTCTGATGCTGGTCACCGAGGTGGAGGGAGTTAAATACGAAGAACTGGTCGATATCCGTCTGCAGAACGGCGAGCAGCGCCGCGGCAAAGTGCTGGAAGTGGGCGATGGTTTCGCCCTGGTTCAGCTTTTTGAGGGCTCGGCCGGCATCAACCTGCCGCAGACGAGTGTGCGCTTTCTGGGCAAGCCTCTGGAACTCGGCGTTTCCGAGGATATGATCGGACGCATTTTTGACGGCATGGGCGAGCCGATCGACGACGGCCCCCGCCTCATCGCGGAGGAACGCCGGGATATCAACGGTCTACCCATCAACCCCTACGCCCGCGATTACCCCTCCGAATTTATTCAAACCGGGGTTTCCGTCATCGACGGCCTGAATACGCTGGTCCGTGGCCAGAAACTGCCGATTTTCTCCGGCAACGGCCTGCCGCACAACCAGCTCGCCGCGCAGATTGCCCGCCAGGCCACCGTGCCGGGGAGCCGGGAAAAATTCGCCGTGGTCTTTGCGGCCATGGGGATCACCTTTGAAGAATCACAGTTCTTCATGAAAGACTTCCGTGAATCCGGGGCCATCGACCGTGCGGTGCTCTTCATCAACCTGGCGAATGACCCGACGATTGAGCGTATTTCCACCCCGCGTATGGCTCTGACCGCAGCCGAGTATCTGGCTTTCGAGAAGAACATGCACGTCCTCGTCATCATGACGGATATGACCAACTACGCGGATGCCCTGCGTGAAGTTTCGGCAGCCCGCAAAGAAGTGCCGGGACGCCGCGGCTACCCGGGTTATCTCTACACCGACCTCTCGCAGATTTATGAGCGCGCCGGACGTATTAAAGGCCGTGAGGGAAGCATTACGCAGATCCCCATTCTGACCATGCCGGAAAACGATATCACCCACCCCATTCCGGACCTCACCGGCTACATTACCGAAGGGCAGATCATCCTTTCGGGGGATATCTACAATAAGGGCATTCAGCCGCCCATCAACGCCTTGCCCTCGCTGTCCCGCCTTAAAGATAAGGGCATCGGTGAAGGCAAGACCCGCAAAGATCACGCGGCGACCATGAACCAGATTTACGCCGCTGTGGCCCGCGGACGCGAAGCCAAAGAGCTGGCCACCATTCTGGGCGAGTCGGCCCTCTCCGATACCGATCTGGCTTTCGCCCGCTTCTCAGACGAATTCGATGAGCGCTATGTGAACCAGGGCTTCAGCACCAACCGCAGCATTGCGGAAACGCTGGAACTGGGCTGGTCCCTGCTCCGTATGCTGCCGCGCGGCGAACTGAAGCGCATCAGCGACAAATTGCTCGACGAGTACTTTCCCGAGACGTAAGCTGCAGCAGAAAGAAGAGGCTTATGGCACGACTAAAAGTTAATCCCACCCGCATGGTGCTTTCCATGCTCAAACGCCGTCTGGAGACGGCGAGGCGCGGCCATAAACTGCTCAAAGATAAGCAGGATGAGCTGATGCGTCAGTTTATTAACCGCATCCGCCTCAATCAGAAACTGCGCGAGGAAGTCGAAGCAGAGCTGGCGGAGAGTTTCCGCGACTTTATGCTGGCCTCGGCGGTCATGCAGCCTGAGCGCCTGGAGCAGGCGGTGGCCTACAGCAAGGTGGATATCCGTGCGCAGCTCAAGGTGGTCAACTGCATGAGCGTGCGCATTCCCGAGCTGGAATTTGTGCGTCTCCCCAGCCGGCTGGGTGTCGGAGAGGAGGATGGCAGCTCCCTGCAGCAGGTCGAATTTTCCTATGGCTTTGCCCAGACCACGGCCGACCTCGACATGGCCATTGCCCGCCTGGACCGCACTTTGGACCGCCTGCTGGAACTGGCTGAGGTGGAAAAGGCCTGTCAGCTCATGGCCGATGCCATTGAGAGCACGCGCCGCAGGGTTAATGCCCTGGAGTACCGCACCATCCCGGATCTCGAAGAAACCATTAAATTTATCCGCATGAAGCTTGACGAAAACGAACGCAGTACCATCACCCGACTGATGAAGGTGAAAGAGATGATCTCCGACGACAACGAGAGCAAGGTGTCGTAACCGGACTGCGTATGAAGATTGTTATTGGAGGCTGTGGCAAAATCGGGCGGGTGCTCTGCCGTGATCTGCTCCTTGAGGGGCATGAAATCATGGTCATTGACCTGCACCGTGAAATCGTCGAGGGTATGATCGACGATTTTGATGTGACCGGTATTACAGGGAGCATTAACTCTTACGATGTCCTCATGGAGGCGGGCTGCAATACGGCCAATGTTTTTATTGCCACGACGGGCAGCGATGAGCGCAATATCATTGGGGCGATTATCGCGAAGAAATTAGGCTGCGAATATACAATTGCCCGGGTTCGCGACCCCTCTTATGGCATTCACCTGAGTTTTACCCGCGATATTCTGGGGGTCTCGCGTCTGCTGAATCCCGAGCTGGAGACCGCCCGCAGCCTTATTGAGCTGCTGCAATTTCCCGCGGCCTATGGCGTGGAGCGCTTTGTCAACGGCCATGTGGCCATGCTGGAAGTGAAATTAGGCGGAGACTCGCAGCTCGTTGGCAAAAATATGATCGCCTTCCGCGAGCACTTTCCCGGCCTGATTGTCTGCGGCGTATCCCGCGACGACGAGGCCTTTATTCCCGGCGGTTCCTTTATTCTGCAAAAGGACGACCGCCTGCTGGTGACGGGCGAGCGCCGCAATCTCCTGAGCCTTTATGCTGAACTTGGAACCTATACCGGTAAAATCCGCAGACTGCTCCTGATCGGCGGCGGGCGCATTACCCACTATATCCTGCGCAACCTGAACCTCAAGCGCATAAAAACCACGGTGATCGAGCACAAAGAAGCGGTGGCCGATGAAATCGCCGGCCATTTTCCTGAAGTGCGGGTGATTGTGGGTGATGGGACCGACTACGAAACGCTCAATGAAGTCGGGTTTGAGCAAGTCGATGCCGTGGCGGCCCTGACGGGCGTCGATGAAGAAAATGTCATGATCGGCATGTATGCGGCCCGTAAAAAGATTCCCCGCATTTTTACCAAGATCAATCGGACGGAAATGCTGAGCATTCTTGATAACGCCGGGCTGCAGAGTATTCTCACGCCAAAACGCATCGCCGCGGACAACGTCATCCGTGTGATCCGTGCTCTGCAGAATTCGGAAGGCTCCAATGTGGAAAAACTCTACCGCCTGCTCAATAACCAGATTGAGGCGCTGGAGTTCCGCGTGGCCGCGGATAGCAGCGTCATCAATATTCCCCTGGCTGAACTGCAACTGAAAGAGGGGATCCTCATTGCCTTTATCTACCGCAAGGGGCAGTTTATCTTCCCCCGCGGCGGCGACTGCATTCTCCCGGAAGATCGCATCGTCATCGTGAGCAAGGCGATGAATTTTGAAGACCTTGACCAGATCCTCCTCGATCAGGCTGAGCCCCGGAGACCTGTCCTGAAAGGGAAGGAGCCTGAGTACACTGCAAATGGCCTGTCCGGAGAGCCGGAGTCATGAATTTCCGCATGCACCGCTACATCCTGGGAAGGCTCTGCGAAGTATTCTCAGGGCTCTTGCTTTTGCCCCTGCTGGTCGCTCTGCTTTATCGTGAGGGGCGGACGATCGTTTTTCCTTACTTGATCACAGGCCTTATTGCGCTGGCCTGCGGGGTTTTGCTGGCTTGGAAGAAACCGGAAAGACGCAAGCTTTACAGACGTGACGGGCTGATTATTGTGGCCGTCGCCTGGATATTTTTCGCCTTGATGGGGGCGCTGCCCCTGCTCATGACGCGCGAAGTCTCCAGCCTGATCGACGGCTTTTTTGAGATGGCCTCGGGCTTCACCACTACCGGCTCAACCATTTTTACCGATGTCGAAGCGCTTTCGCACGCAACCCTCTTCTGGCGCAGTCTGGCGCACCTGGTCGGGGGCATGGGCGTGCTGGTTTTTGCCTTGGCCATTATTCCCGGGATCGGGGCGGAGTCTACACAGCTCATGAAGGCCGAAGTGCCCGGACCGACCTTCGGCAAAATCAAGAGCAGTACACGTGAAAGCGCGCGGGTCCTCTACCTGATTTATCTGGGGATGACGGCCATTCTGGTGCTCTTGCTGCTCTTTGGCGGCATGGATCTTTTCGACGCTCTGATCCATGCTTTCGGTGCTGCCGGGACGGGTGGTTTCTCCAACAAAAATCTGAGTATTGGAGCCTTTCACAGCTCCTATATTGAGATCGTGCTGGCCCTGGGCATGCTCGCCTTTGGCGTCAACTTTAATCTCTATTACTATTTTCTTCTGACGAAAGGCAAAAAATGGCCCCGCTCAGAAGAGCTGAACTGGTATCTCGCCATTGTGGCGCTGACAACGGTGGGCGTCGGCGTGAACATTTTGCCGCAGTATCTCCAACGCGGAGAATCCTGGCTCACGGCCCTTAAAGACAGCTTTTTTAATGTCTCTTCGATCATCACCACGACCGGTTTCGGTACCGCCGATTTTGTTGAGTGGCCGCTCTTTTCACATCTGGTACTGCTTCTCCTCATGTTTTGCGGAGCCTGCGCAGGTTCTACGGGCGGCGGCCTGAAGGTCGCCCGTATCGTGATTGGCAGCAAAACCGCCGTCAACGGGGCGCATCAGTCCTGGGATCCCAAACGTACCTTGCCTCTGCGTTTTGACGGCGAGGTCATGGAACATTCGGCGCTGCGGAAAGTTTTTGCCTATTATTTCGTTTATATCGGTCTCTTCCTTGTCTTTATGTTTCCGGTCAGTCTGGATTGCGGCAACTTTGAACTCGCGTTTTCCGCCGTGGCCGCCACCTATAACAACATCGGGCCGGGACTCGCGCTCATCGGACCGCGCGGGAATTACGCCTTCTTCAGTCCGTTTAGCAAGTTTGTGCTGAGCCTCGCCATGATTACGGGAAGGCTTGAGCTTTACCCCATGCTGGCGCTCTGTACTCTGCCCTCAGCAGCTGCGGCAGAGCGGCATCTGCGCCAGCTGCGTCACCGGGAATAAGGCCCCCGTTGGACAGATGCCCCTCCCAGAGGGTAAAATAAGCGACGACGTACGAAGATTTTCGGAGGCATCATGCCCTTTTTTAAACATAAGAACAGCCGCAAAGAGCTGCGGCAGAAGGAGCTCCACCCCTCTTCGGAGCAGATGGAGAAGCGCGAGTCTGCCGGCCAGGAGTCTCGACATGCCCCCCATGAGGATTCTAAATCCGAACGCCGGGTCTTTGCTTACGAAGCCCCGTCGGTTCCGGTCAATAAAACCCGACGCATTTTACTCGTCGTTTTGCCGCTTGTCGCCATTGCCCTGCTGGGTGTGCTTGTGCTGCTTCTTGTGAATATGCCCAAAGCTCAGCGAACCAAGCTGGAGCCCCTGCGCGACCGGCCGGAGGATACGCGTGCGCTGCGCGAGACTGTGCATCCCCCGAAGGCGCAAGGGTCGGAGGGCAGGACGAGTTCTCCTTCGGATAAAGAAGTCCAGGCCATGCGCTATATGCGCCTCAAAAGTCAGGCTGTGCCCAAAAAGCAGATGGATGCCCTGATTCACACGGCAGCCGGTGTGCGCCCCGGCAAGCTGGGCGATCTGCCTCCACTTTACATAACGCCCCCGGAGCTCCAGCGTAAGACGATCGCTGCAGCAGGGGATAAGCAAGCCTACCAGCCCTCTCAGCAGCCGGTTGAGCCGGCCATGACCTCTGGCGATGGCCTGCCCATCTCGGAGAGTGAGGCCAATGCCGCCCTCAGGGGAGATGCGGGCGAAGCTGCCAAGCAGGCGGCTCTTGATGCCCTGCAGAATCCTGAGGTGGTGGCTCCGGATGCAGTCGAAGCTTCCGGCTTTCAGGCCTCCGGTATGACGGCCTATATCGCTGGCTCGCTCGTCAACGTGCGCTCAGAATCCAATCTCAATTCAGAAGTCTTGGCGGAAGTCCATGCCGGTGATGTGGTCACCGAACTCGAAACCAATGGTTCCTGGTCGAAAGTGCGTCTCCAGGATGGCTTTGAAGGCTTTATTTTCAGTAATCTGCTGTCTTACAACTATGTTGCTCCGGAAGAAAACAGCCCGGCGGAGATCCCGGGAAATCTGCCGCCGGATGGCAGCGGCTCGGTTACGCCGCCCGCCACAGGAGAATTTCAAGCTTATTCCGGCCGCCTCTGGGCGACGAACTCCGGGGTGAATATCCGCAGCGGCCCGTCGACGGATTCGCCCGTCATCGGCACCATGTTCTACGGCGATTATTGCGACGCCGTGGGTTACTCCGGCGGCTGGTTCCAGATCGCCTGGTATGATGGCGAGGTAGCCTATGTGCACGGAGACTTCCTGACGGAAACGGAAATTGCATCTGAAGATATCTATCAGGAGATGCAGCACTCCGATGTCTCCTGGGTTGAACCGTCCTACGCAGACCCCTCCACGCTGGCCGGTGGCAACGCCGTGGTGAATACCGCGCTGCAGTATGTCGGTTGTCCCTATGTGTGGGGCGCTGCAGGACCTAATGCTTTCGACTGTTCAGGCTTTACCAGCTATGTATACGGGCAAATGGGCATCACCCTGTCCCGCACGACCTACACGCAGGTCAACGATGGGATTCCTGTAAGCTTTGGCTATCGGGATTACAGCAACCTTGTTCCGGGCGACCTTCTGCTTTTCGCCCAGGGCAGTGATATTTACCATGTGGGCATCTACATCGGCGGCGGTCAGATGGTGCACGCCGGCACTGCTGCGACGGGCGTCATTGTCGACGACCTGAACCTCGAATATTGGGCCTCGCGTCTGGCCTATGTGCGCAGAATCATCTATTGATGGCCGGTCGAGCCAGAGGGCAGGCATCCATCGCTGCTGCTCGCTCAAAGGCAGGACGATGTGTCGGACGATGTCCCGGACGATGTGCCGGTGCGATGGTCAGGAAGCCTGAATGGCTATGTAAAAATAGGTACAAATGTGCCCGAATAGTTTTTTTCGGCCCCCTATAATGAGGACGGAAAGCGGGGCGGTCACATATGGAAGGAAGCAGTTTGGGTTCACGTTCGCGTTATGTCAATAAGGCACAGAGTCGTTCTGGTGGCCGTTCCGGCAGCTCTTCCGTCCGCTCAAAAAGCAGCCGCAGAAAACGTGCTAAAGCACGGGGTCGGAATGATCAGCTGATCTTTCGTATTCTCATCGGCGCGCTGGTTTTCGCCGCTGGTCTTCTTGCGCTTTCCATCCGTTTTTACAGTAACTCCGGCAAGGCCCAGCTGCCGGATCGCGCCCTTTTGGAGATGGAGGAAAGTGAACGCGAAAAATATCGCGGTCTCATTCCCAGAAATGTTTCTTATCGCGGCATTGACCTTGGTGGTATGACGGCCGATGAGGCCCGGCAGAAACTGGAGGAAGAGCAGGCAAAAATCTTTGAGGATTTCCCTCAGAGCACGCTCAAATATGGCAGCGATAAGCAGAAACTCAGCCCTTATGAGCTGGGCTTTCGTCTCGATATTGAGGCCCTGATTAAAGAAGCGGTCGCTCGTGGGGATCAGGTCTCGGGGGCGCCTGTTCAACTTAAAGATCACTTTCGTGCGGATGACGCTGCTTTTGACGAGATGTTCCAGCAGCTCCGGGAAGAGGTTAATCAAAAAGGCAAAGATGCCAAAGCAACAGGCTTTTCAACAGAAACGCTGAAATTCACTTTTGAAAAAGAAAAAGAAGGTCGCCAGCTTAAAGAGGAAGAAGCCAAACCTTTGCTTCGCGATCTTGTGGATAAAGAGGACTGGGGCAGAGAAATCGATTTGCCGATTGAGCTGACGAAGCCGGGCCGTACCGCCGAAGAAATGCAAAAAATGCTCGGCCATGTGGCCGGAGCCGCTACGCCCATTCTGAGCTATTCACCCGCGCGTAACACCAACGTTCAGATCGCGGCAGACCGCCTTGGCGGCATTGTTATTGAGCCGGGGGAATCCATTTCCTACGAAAAGATTGTGGGCCCTTATACTGAAGAAAACGGCTACAAAGAGGCCGGAATTCAGGATATGTATGGCAATGACAGCCTGGGTATTGCCGGAGGGCTCTGTCAGCCCAGCACGACCCTCTACCAGGCGGCCGTGCGCTCGAACCTGGAGATCAAGGTTCACAACTTCCACTCCACGCCGGTGCTCTACTGCCCCCTCGGCACAGACGCCATGGTCGCTCCTGGCGCCGATCTGGTTATTTATAACCCGAGCGAATATCCCTATGCGATCAGCTCTTATTTTGACGGCTCGCAGCTGGCCTTCGATTTTTATGGCCCGCCGAACCCGGACAATGCCGTGATTGATCTTTACGTCGAAGAACTGGAAAAATGGGATTCTGATGAAAAGCCGATGGTGACCCGTGACGCCAGCGTGCCCATTGACGAAAGCTCGGAAAAGGTGAAACCCCGCCAAAACCGGCACGTCAAAGTTTACCGAACCTTTACTGTCAACGGTGAGGTGGTCAAATCGGAACTCATGTACGATCACGTCTACCCAGGTTCCGGCGGCGTTGTGGCCCTTAACCCGAATACCCGTACCGGTGCCGATGGTCAGATTGAAAAACAGACAGAGACGATGCCTTCTGTTATTGCCCCAGACACGATGTATCCCAATGGCTTGCCCTATAGCCCTCTCGGCCCGCTCACCCCGGTGCCCGTGCAGCCTGTTCCGGCGCCCTGAAATAACTCCGGGGTTCCTTAAACTGGCGTTTTGCGGCTCAGATCAACTGCCCATGTTATAAGCTTGTTCTGGTTTTAGAAAAAAGTTGTGCCTTTTTTGTAGAAGTCCCGGCCGGGGCGATTGCTGCCGTGCCAGTCACTGCCCGCGCTGACTGGGAGCGAAAACTGCTCTGCCACAGCGAGCGCAAGGGTGCGGGCTTCGGGTGAGGCTTGACTGTGAAAGGCTTCAATGCCGTCGAGGCCGCAGGGCAGCAGCCTTTCTATTTTTTGACGGAGCAGGGAATTCTCATCGCACCAGCCATACTCGTGAGGATGAGCGATAAAGGCCACCCCACCGGCCTCATGCACGTGCTGGATGCTCTCGGCGACGCTCTTTCTTTCGCGCTGAACATAGGCAAGGCCGTCCCGACCGAGATAACGCGCAAAGGCTTCGCTCATATCCTGAACGGCCCCGTGCTTTATGAGCCACTGGCCCATGTGCACGCGCCCCACTTTGTTTTCGGCCAGAGAGCGAAGTTCTTCCACGCTGATGGCGAAGCCCAGCTCGCGCAGGCGCTCAATCATCTGTCGGTTGCGCTTCTCGCGCGAACGGCCCAGCGTCCGCAGGTAAGGGCGCAGCTTGAAGGCCGCTTCTTTTTTCCAAAAATAGGCGAGCACATGCACTTCCTGCCCTTCAAACTCGCAGGAGAGTTCTACTCCTGGGAAAAAATCAGGGTTCGACAATTTTGTCGACGCATCAGAAGTGGCTGAGCTCACGAGGCTCCGCAGGCGGTCGGGTTCTTGCTGAAGCTTTTCGAGCAGCGCGGCAGCCTTAACGATGCCCTTCGTTGTATCGTGATCGGTGAGGGCAAAGGCGCGCAGCCCTGCGCCGATCATCAGTTTGACGATGGTCTGCGGCGTTTCACTGCCATCGGAAAAGCTGCTGTGCAGATGGAAATCCACACTGCCTTCTCGGGTGAGCCGGTCGATGGTGCGAGCAAGATTATCGGTCATGAAGAAGAGCGACCCCCGCAGCGCTCGCTTAAAATGTAGCGCGGGCGATCTTTGCTGCTCTCGTAAAGTCTGCCAATGTAGATGCCGTGCAGGCCAAGGGCCAGGAGAATCAGGCCGCCGATCAGAAGCTGCAGCAAAATGACTCCGTTAAAAGCGCTCAACGCGCGGCCAGATGCGAGCCTGATCAGGCTGACCAGTCCCGTGACCACAAAAGCCAGTTCCAGCAGGAGGCCCAGGAGGGCGATCAGCTGGAGGGGTTTTGCGGAAAAGCCGGTGAGCGCATCAAGCGAGAGACGGAAGAGCTTTTTGAGCGACCACTTGCTTTGGCCATGCTGACGCTCGTCCACATGAAAGCTGAAACTTGCGCGGCGAAAGCCTACCCAGGCGGCTAAACCGCGGAAGAAGGGGTCTTTTTCGGGGAGCTGCTGCCAGACATCAACGACCTTGCGATCCAGCAATTTGAAGTCGGAGGCGTTTTTCAGCTGCATACCGGAGGCCTGCGCAAAAAGCCGATAAAAAAGTCCGGCGCTCAGGCGCGAGGCAAAGGATTCCTTCTGACGGCTTTCCTTGACTCCTTCGACAATCTCAGCGCCCTCCTGCCAGAGTTTCAGCATTTCCGGCAGGTAACGCGGGGGGAGCTGCAGATCGCAGTCCAATATGACCACCGCGTCGCCCCGTGCCTCTTCGAGACCGGCCACCAGGGCCGCCTCTTTGCCGAAGTTGCGGGAAAAGCGCAGGCCGCGCACCCGCGGATCTTTGGCGGCAGCCTCCTGGATGAGGGCCCAGCTTTGATCCGTGGAGCCGTCGTCGACAAAAAGCAGCTCAAAATCGAAGTCATCCGGAAGCTGGGCGGGAATGCCCCGGAGGGTCTCCGGGAGTTGTTCTTCTTCGTTGTAACAGGGAATAATCAGGCTGATCAGGGCTTTCATAGGGCATCTTTCTACGGCCATTGTTTGCACAGTCGTCAATCCGCGCTAGAATAAAAGAGCTATGCAGCCGCAGCGCGTCCAGCGCGAGAGGCTGTTACTCTGGCACAGAACAGATATCGTTGATTATAACACGGGAGGTTTTTCTATGATAAAAGCGACTTGGAACCATTTGCAGGATATCCCCCTCGAGGGAAAACGCGTGATTTGCCGCGTGGACTTCAACGTTCCTCAGGATAAAAAGACGGGTGCTATCACGGATGACAAACGCATACGAGCCTCGCTGCCGACCCTTGAGCTGCTGCTGAAAAAGGGTGCGGCGGTGATTTGCGTTTCGCATCTGGGACGACCTAAGAATGGCCCGGAGGAAAAATTCTCCATGAAACCGGTGGCCGCCCGCCTCGGCGAACTGCTGGGCAGGAAGGTGAAGCTCGCCGCTGATGTGATCGGCGAAGATGCTGAAAAACAGGTGGCGGCCCTCGCGCCCGGCGACGTTCTGCTGCTGGAAAACGTGCGCTTCCATGCCGAGGAAACGGCCAACGATATCGCCTTTGCGAAAAAACTGGCCTCCTTTGCCGACTTCTATGTGAATGACGCTTTTGGCACGGCGCACCGCGCTCACGCCTCGACCTATGGTCTTGCGAATTTTCTGCCCTCAGCGCCCGGTCTTTTGATTGAAAAAGAACTCAGCGTCATGGGCAAGGCGCTCAAAGATCCGGCCCGCCCCTTTGTGGCCATTCTCGGCGGCGCGAAAGTGTCGGACAAAATCGGCGTGATTTCCAATCTGCTCAATAAAGTCGACAGTCTTCTCATCGGCGGAGGCATGGCTTATACCTTCCTCGCCGCGGAAGGCAGGGAAGTGGGCCAATCGCTTCTTGAGGCCGACAAGATTGACCTGGCCCGGGAGCTGATCGCGCGCGCCAAAGAGCTGAACGTGCAGCTTTTGCTGCCTGAAGATCATGTCTGTGCAAAGGAGTTTTCTGCTGACGCCGCCCCGGTGACGGTGGAGCAGATCCCCGCGGATCTTATGGGGTTGGATATCGGTCCGAAAACGATTGAGCGTTATAGTGAGGTTCTGTCCAAGGCCGGCACGATCGTCTGGAACGGCCCCATGGGCGTTTTTGAATTTCCCGCTTTTGCCGAGGGCACGCGTCAGATGGCCCGGGCCGTTGCAGAGTCTCAGGCCGTTTCGATTATCGGGGGCGGCGATTCGGCTGCGGCGGTCGAAAAACTGGGCTTTGCCGATAAGGTGACCCACATTTCCACGGGCGGTGGAGCCTCTCTGGAATACCTGGAAGGCAAGGTGCTTCCCGGTATCGACAATCTCGACAATGCGCTGGCGGAAAATGGCAAACGCCGCATTGTGGCGGCGGGCAACTGGAAGATGAATGCCGGAACGCCGAAGGCCGCGGCCAAAATCATCAACGCCCTGCTGCCTCAGATCAAAGACAGTGAAGACCGCGTGATTCTCGGCGTGCCCTACACGGTGCTGGACACGGCCCTTAAGCTCTGTGCGGGCACGGGCGTGCGCATTGCCGCGGAAAATTGCTATGTCAAAGATGAGGGAGCCTTTACCGGCGAAATCTCCCCGAAGATGCTCGCCGAAATGGGCGTGTCCCACGTCATTCTCGGCCACAGTGAGCGTCGCGCCTATTTTGGCGAAACGGACGAATTCATCAACGAGAAAATTAAGGCCGCGCGCAAGTGGGGTCTGCGCCCCATCGTCTGTGTCGGTGAGAGCCTGGAACAGCGCGAAGCGGGCCAGACCTTTGAGCTTATTGGCCGCCAGGTCAAAGCGGCTCTTGAGGGCATCAGCGAGCGTGAACTCGGCTTCCTGACCATCGCCTACGAGCCGATCTGGGCGATCGGTACCGGCAGGACCGCGACAAGTGCGCAGGCTCAGGAGGTCTGTGCCTTTATCCGCGGCGAAGTCGAAAAGCTCTATGGCCAGCAGGCCGCTCAGCACCTGTCGATTTTGTATGGCGGTTCTGTGAAAGCCGCCAACGCCGCGGAACTTTTTGCGGCGAAAGATATCGATGGCGGACTTGTCGGCGGAGCTTCCCTCAAGGCCGATGATTTTGCTGCCATTGCCCTGGCCTGAGAGCGAGAGCAAAGAATTTCACAACAAGCGCTTCCTGCGCAGACCTGCAAATTGCAGCTGGCTTTGCGCAGCAAAAAGGTTCGCAGATGACTTTGTGCTGAGCTTAAAAATGCTCCGCCGGGGTAGAAAACTCATGTTATACTTATAAGAGCAGAGCGTGTTTTGACTTGCCTGCCTTCCTGTGCTGTGCCGCTCGCGCTGCCGGGAGCAGAAAAGCTAACGCAAACATAAAGGAGAGAACGATGGCAAAAGAAAAGAAGTTTATGACAATGGATGGCAATACCGCGGCCGCCTGGACCGCGTATGCCTTCACGGAAGTTGCGGGGATTTACCCCATCACGCCTTCTTCACCGATGGCGGACTACGTTGACAAATGGTCGCAGCAGGGCCGCAAAAATATTTTCGGCCAGCCAGTCCATGTGGTGGAAATGCAGTCTGAGGGCGGCGCGGCCGGTGTCGTTCACGGTTCTCTGGGAACCGGGGCGCTGACCACAACCTTTACGGCTTCTCAGGGTCTCCTGCTCATGATTCCCAATATGTACAAGATCGCGGGCGAACTGCTCCCAGGCGTTTTCCATATTGCCGCCCGCACGCTGGCTACGCACAGCCTCTCGATTTTTGGCGATCACTCCGACGTCATGGCCTGCCGCCAGACCGGTTTTGCCATGCTTGCCTCTTCCAGCGTTCAGGAAGCTCATGACCTGGCTGCTGTCGCACATCTGACGGCTATCAAGGGCCGTATTCCTTTCCTCCATTTCTTCGACGGCTTCAGAACCTCTCACGAAATCCAGAAGATCGAACTTCTGGACTATGACGATCTGAAAGGTCTAGTCGACATGAAAGCGGTGGAAGCTTTCCGTTCCCGCGCCCTTTCACCGAACCACCCCGTGACCCGTGGTACGGCTCAGAACCCGGATATTTTCTTCCAGGCAAGCGAAGCGGCGAACCCCTTCTATGATAAGCTCCCTGCCATTGTGGAAGAATACATGGGCGAGATCAGCAAGCTGACCGGCCGCGAATATAAACTCTTCAACTACCACGGCGCTCAGGATGCCGAACGCGTCATTATCTGCATGGGCTCGGTCTTCGAGACCTGCTGTGCCGCGGTCGATTATCTCAACGCTCATGGTGAGAAGGTCGGCGTGGTGAACGTTCACCTCTATCGTCCTTTCTCCGTCAAACATCTGCGCAACGCGATCCCGGCTACGGCGAAGCATATTGCCGTCCTCGACCGCTGCAAAGAGCCCGGCGCTGATGGCGAGCCTCTCTATCTCGACGTGGTCAACGCCTTCAAGGGCGAGGACAACGCCCCCTCAATCATCGGCGGACGTTACGGTCTCAGTTCCAAAGAAACGACCCCGGCGCAGATCTTTGCTGTTTTCAACGAGCTTAAGAAAACGGATGCCAAACAGCGTTTCACCGTTGGCATTAACGACGATGTGACCCATCTCTCCCTGACCATCGGTGAAAACCACGATGTTTCTCCCAAGGGTACGATTGCCTGCCGCTTCTGGGGCCTTGGCTCGGACGGAACGGTCGGCGCCAACAAAAACTCCATCAAGATTATCGGCGACCACACGGATATGTACGCTCAGGCTTACTTCAGCTACGACTCGAAGAAATCCGGCGGTATCACCATTTCCGATCTGCGTTTCGGCCACACGCCCATCCGTGCGCCTTACCTGGTCGATAAGGCCGACTTCGTGGCCTGCCATAACCAGAGCTATGTGAATCACTACGATATTCTCGGAGCGCTGAAGAAGGGCGGTTCCTTCCTGCTCAATACGGCCTGGAATGACGCTGAAATCGAGCAGAATCTGCCCGGCCACATTAAGCGCTTCCTGGCGGAGAACGAGATCAAATTCTATGTCATCAACGCCATTGAACTCGGCGAGAAAATCGGCCTCGGCAACCGCGTCAACACGATCTGCCAGGCGGCCTTCTTCGCCATCACCAAGGTTATTCCCGTCGCTGATGCCGTGAAGTACATGAAGGAAGCCATCGTCAAATCCTATGGCCACAAGGGCGAGAAGATCGTCAACATGAACTACGCCGCCGTAGATGCCGGTATTGACAGCTATCGCGAATTCAAGGTTCCGGCTGAGTGGAAAAATGCTCAGGATGAGCCCCGCCCGCTGCGCGAAGTGCCTGATTTCATCGCCAATGTCGCCGACGTGATGAATGCTCAGAAGGGTGACACGCTTCCTGTTTCCACCTTTGTGGGACGCGAAGACGGCACCTTCCCCTCCGGAACCACAGAGTTCGAGAAACGCGGTATCGCCGTGAATATCCCGATCTGGAATCCGGACAACTGCATTCAGTGCAACCAGTGCTCCTACGTCTGCCCTCACGCCGTCATTCGCCCCTTCCTCCTCACGGAAGAAGAAGCGAAGAACGCGCCGGAGAGCTTCGTGACCAAACAGGGCGCGAAGCCTTACGATCAGTATCGCTATCGTATTCAGCCCTCCGCTCTTGACTGCACGGGCTGCGGCTCCTGCGCCAACGTCTGCCCGGCCAAAGAGAAGGCCCTCACGATGCAGCCTCTGGACGATCATCCTGAACAGGCTGAAAACTGGAAATACGGCAACAGCCTGCCGCGCAAAGCCAATCCGATGAATAAGAGCACCGTCAAGGGCAGCCAGTTTGAACAGCCGCTCTTCGAGTTCTCCGGCGCCTGCGCGGGCTGCGGTGAAACTCCGTACCTCAAGCTGGTCAGCCAGCTCTTCGGCGAACGCATGCAAATCTCCAATGCGACGGGCTGCTCCTCCATCTATGGTGGTTCGGCTCCTTCTACGCCCTATCGCAAGAACAGCAAAGGCAACGGTATCGCCTGGTCCAACTCCCTCTTTGAAGATGCGGCTGAACACGGCTTTGGTATGCTGGTCGCCCAGAAACAGCTGAGAGCGCGTGCGCTGGATCACCTCCAGGCTCTGGAAGAAAAAGGCAAACTGAAAGAAGAGATTGCTGCTTTCCGCAAAGATATGGATGATTCTGAGGCCACGCTCGAAGCGACAGCCAAACTTGTCGGTTCGCTCGAAAATTGCAACGATGAGGATGCCAAAGCAGCCCTGGAGCTTAAGGACTACCTCTCCAAGCGTTCCTTCTGGATCGTCGGCGGCGATGGCTATGCCTATGATATCGGTTACGGCGGGCTTGATCACGTGCTCTCCGCAGACGAAGACATCAACATTCTGGTTCTCGATACCGAAGTTTACTCCAACACCGGCGGCCAGGCTTCCAAAGCGACCCCGGTCGGTGCCATAGCCCAGTTTGCAGCCGGCGGCAAGCGGACAAAGAAGAAAGACCTCGGCGCCATGGCCATGACTTATGGTTATGTTTATGTGGCTCAGATCGCCATGGGCGCAAACCAGGCGCAGACGCTGAAAGCCCTGCGCGAGGCCGAAGCCTACAAAGGACCTTCGCTCGTCATCGCTTACGCTCCCTGCATTAACCATGGTATCCGCGGCGGCATGACCGTCTCCCAGACCCGCGAAAAAGATGCGGTTGAGACCGGCTACTGGCATCTCTATCGCTACAACCCGGATCTCAAGAAGGAAGGCAAGAATCCCTTCACGCTGGATTCCAAGGCCCCGACGCGTCCGTACACCGACTTCCTGAAGCAGGAAGTACGCTATACCTCGCTGGCTAAGAAGTTCAGCGAAGAAGAAGTCAACGCGATCTTCGAGCACGCCCATGAGGCCGCAGATGAGCGCTATGAGAGCTATCTGCGCATGGCCAGATACGGCGGTCCGCTGGAAGAAGAAAAATAGTCTGAGCGTTCAGCTTTCAAAGCAGGAGGCCGCTGGTCTGTCCAGATCAGCGGCCTCTTTTTAAGTAGAAGCTGCACACTATGCTATAATGAGAGGCCATGAAAATCGCACGGGAAAAAAGTGAAAACAGCGGCTCTATCGAGCTTCCTCTCTACTTTGTACGCGAGTGTATGACGCGCCTGGATGGACATGCTCTGAAGCTTTACCTCTGGCTGCTTGCCGCTGCGGCGGCGGGCCGGGAGGCTTTGGAAGAAGCGGAACTTGCTGCAGCGCTTTCGCTCAGCGGTAACGAAGTGGCCGATGCCCTTTCTTGCCTGGTCGCAGGCGGCCTTATTGCCCTGGACGAGGATGGTCTGGTGCTCACCGACTTATGGGCGATTGAGCGCGAGAACAAGCGCACCCTTCAGGGGCGTATTTCCCCCTTGCTCGCGGTCGATCCGGAACTGCGCCAACGCCGCGAAGCCGTCATTCGACAGATCAGCGATACTTTTTTCCAGGGCCTCATGCCCAGTTATTTCTACCGTGAAATAGATCGTTGGTTCGAACAGTACAAGTTTGATCCGGATGTTGTCTATGCGCTTTTTCAGGAGGCCAAACAGTATAACAAGCTCGGTTCATCGAGCTATGCGGCCTCAATCGCGGCCAACTGGGCGGCCAATGGTGTGCATAGTTTCACCGAGCTTTCCCGTTATTTCGACCGCTATAACCGGCTCAAGTCCGTCGCGGAGCGTGTACGCAAAAAGCTGCGCCTGCGCAGCGAGCTCAATGAGTATCAATTGGAACTGATTGATCGCTGGACCAACGAATGGGCGTTCTCTTTTGAGATTATTGATGAAGCCCTGCGACGTGGTAGTCTCAGGTCATCGGCCAATCTCCAGTACATCGACCGTATTCTCCAGGAATGGAAAAATGCCGAACTCAGCAGCCTTGCTGAGGTTCAGGATTTTGAGCAGAAGCGCAGTCAGCGCTTCCGCGAACAGGGCGGCCGCAGTGCCGGAAGTTTCGCAGCTGGAACAGCGCCGAAAGGGCCTGCCGCCAATTTTGAACAGCGCCGGTATGAGAAAAGCGAAATTGAGCAACTTTATTCTTTCAGCGCTGAGCCTCCGGGGAATTCTGCCGCAGCAGAGAGCCTGCAGTCTGATTCAGCAGACGGAAAAGCACAAAATGCAAGTGAGGGGCTGAGATGAACGTGGGTGAAAAAAGTATTATTCCTGAAAGGCTTCGTGCTGTCTATGCGCTGCGCAACCGTGAAAAGGCTGCCCGCGGCCAGCGCCTGCGTGAAGAGCTGGCGCGTCGGGACCCCGAAATTGCGGAGCTGGAAATGGAGAAGCGACGTGCCGGGGTCCGCATGGTGCTGGCTGGTCTGGATGAGGACCAGGAGCTGCCTGGCCTGAAAGAGGATCTGAGCAAGCAGCTTAAAAGCATTTCAAAAGAGCTGGAAAAACGGTATGCTGCGGAAGCGGCGCTCTCGGAAGACGCGCTCAGCATCTGTCCCCTCTGTCATGACAGCGGCCTTTATCAAGGTCGGCTCTGCCGCTGTGCAGAAGATATTCTGCGCCAGCTTGAGGAGCGCTCGGGGGTGGCTTTTCCTCCGCCGGAAGAGGCCCGCCTGGAGGGTTTTAACCTCTCGCTCTTTACAGCAGAGAAACGGCCGGAGTGGTTCAGCGGCAAGCTTTCCCCCCGCGAGGCAGCGGAGGAAATTCAGAAGCGGCTCCTGGCCATGCTGGAGGGTTTTCCCGATCAGCCGCAGAACCTTTGCTTTTTTGGTAAACCCGGAACAGGCAAGACCTGGGCCGCAGCTGCCTTTGGCAATGCCCTCAGGGAGCGGGGTTACCGCGTGGCCTTTCTGCGCGTGATGCGTTTTCTTGACCTTAAAGCTCGTCTGAGGGTTCTGGAACAGAGCTTTAATCCTGACCCTGAAGAACTGCAGACGACGCGGGAGCGGGTTTCGCTTGTGGAGACGGCGGACTGCCTGATTCTTGACGATCTCGGTTCTGAGGCAGGAGGCGAGCGCGCCTACAGCGATCTGATTCAGCTCCTGGATCAGCGCCTCGCCCTCAAAAATAAATGTACCCTGCTGACCTGCAACCTCGAGCCGACGGCTTTTTCCAGCCGCTACGATGAACGTGTGGGCAGCCGTCTCATTGGTGATTTTGTGCTCATTCCCATGCATGGCCCGGATCTGCGCCTGGAAGCGGCCAAAAAGCAGCGCAGTCAGCAAAGATGAACAGCCGGTCGAACGAGCAGCTCATGCTTCGCAATGGGCTTGATCTGGTGGAACTGCCGCGCTTTGCGGAAAAGCTGAGACGGCGGGAGGGACGCTTGGAGAAAAGGCTCTTTGATCGCGAGGAGCTGATGTTTTGCGCGGGCCGAAGTGAGAGCCTGGCCGCTTTTTTTGCGGCCAAAGAAGCCTGCGCCAAGGCCCTGGGCTGTGGGCTATGGGGAGAGGAAGGCCTAGGTTTTCATGACCTCTGTGTGCGCAAGGATGAAAAGGGCGCACCTCGGCTTGAACTGAGCGAAAAGGCCCTGAAACTGGCCGCCCGCCACGGCCAGCTGCTTTCGACAAGCCTCTCGCTTTCGCATACGACAAACCTGGCTGCAGCCCAGGTCACTTTGCTGTTCACCTGTCCGGAGTAAGTATGGCGCAGTACCTTTTTGGCAATGAGAAAGATAAGGAAAATGGCTCGAAACGAGCCGGCGGCAAGCAGATTTATCTGAATAAGCCGGCGCGACGCCTGCCGCCTTGGCTGCTGCCTCTGGGCCTTACAGCTTTGCTTGTGCTTTTGATTTTCGTGCTTTTGCCGGCTCTCCTGCGCACGGAATCTGACAGCAGTAAGGCGAGTGAAGAGGCCGGGATGGAGGCCGATGCCCGCCTGGAGCAGCAGGCGGCCCATAAGCACATTCAAGCAGGAGAGTGGGTGATGGCTGCTGTTGGAGAATTGCCCATTTATGACGGTGCCGACCGGAACGCGGTCCGGATCAGCGGCGCACTTTTTGGTGAAAAAATGGAGGTCCTTGGGCTTGCCGGTGACAGTCGGCTGAAAATTCGTCTGGAAGGTCTGGGGGAGGGTTATGTGTCGCGTAGCGGGGTCTCCACAGACCTGGGGACGATCCGCAAAAGCGGGCTCAAAGGGCGCGCCCTGGTGCTATCGCCGCTCAAACGCATCATGAGCCATGGCATTGCCGGGAGTATTCTTATGGAAGCGCCCATGGGTTCGCTGCTCTACGCCGATGCACAGGTCGAGAAAGTGTTGCGCCTCAGGCTACCTGATGGTAAGGAAGGGTGGATGAATACGGATGGGATCCAGCTGCTTGCGCCTGGAGAGGCCATCCCTGTGCCTGCCAAAGCAACAGAGCTTTTTGTCAGTTCGGCCATGAACTTTTACGGAAGCCGGATTATACCCGGAGGACTCAGTAAAAACGGCGCCGATATGGCCGGTGTGATCTTTATTTCGGCTCGTGTCAACGGTCTGGATCTTCCCCGCACGCTGGAAGCTCAGTCCCGGGTCGGTCAGGAGGCAGACATCATCCGCGATGTGAGCACAAATCTGGCACGCCCCTCCCTCTTTCGGGCCGGTGATGTGCTTTTTTTTCACAGTGGAGAAGAGGCGGATAAAATAACAAGCGCCGCGATGATAATTGATAAAAGCCGTGCGTTAACAGCCCTGAACAACAGTTCCGAAATTCGTATCGTCGACCTCGACGATCAGCCGGAGCTGCTCTCGCGCCTGAGCAGCGCTCGCCGCTATTTTCCCTGAAATATTAGTGACGTCGACCCAGCAAGATGCGCAGGGTTATGACAATGACGATAAGAATCAGACAAATAATCACACCGATCATGTAAAGGGTGCGGTTGGGCATGACCAGGCCCTGAGCTTCAAGCTCAGCCTGCAGCTGTCGCTCGGCAAGTTCTGAGGGGGTCAGCGATTCTCCTTCGCGGGTAGAAATGGCCGCGGCTTCAGGCGCACGTTCAGTGATGGCCACCGTTCGTGTTTCGACACCGGCATAAGTGCCGTCGTGAGGCTGCACGTTGCGTGTTGCTGTGGCAGCATTGTCCTGTGGCATCTGGCCCAGCGGAAAATACTGCAGCTTATAACCTTCCTCAACATTGCCCAGGAGACGATCTTCAAGACCGTCGATTTTATCTTCTTTGACTTCGAGATGTTTGGTCCCCGGAAGAGCCTGAACCTGGGCTTTCCACTCATGTTCGGCATTGAAAAGCACGTTACTGGCCATAAAGGCAATACCATCCGGCACAACGGTCAGGTAGAGCGAGTCGGGAATCTGCTCGGCGGGGACATCGCCCCAATCCACACTGATATCAATGTAGAAGACATCAGCTGCTACGGGCTCAGGTGCCTGTTCTGTCGCTTCAGCTGGAGCTTCCTCCTCTGCGGCCGGAGCCTCTTCTGCGGCCGGAGCCTCTTCTGCGGCCGGAGCCTCTTCTGCGAAAATGGGCGCAAGCGGAGCCGTCGCCAGTGACAGAATAAAAACAGCTGATATCAGGAAGAAAAACGAGGGCAGGCAAGTCTTCCACGTTTTTTTGTGCATATAATTCCTCCTGCGGCTGTGCAGCCGCCGAACTTGTGAACGTTTGAAAATATTATAACGGGCAGAAATGGACACGTCCAGCGCTAGCCCGGAGCTTAGAAAATGAGTTGGCCAACACACAGAGCATCCGACGCCCAGGAACATCAGCCACCCAATCACGAGAATACACCGCCCAGGAGGGCAGTCATTTTTCAAATAATAATGATTTTTCGTATCACAATGATTTTTCATACAGATAACGATTTTTAAGTGATTATGTTATATTAGTAAGGGTTTCCGCGAGGAAGACCGTGTTATTTTGGCTGAAAAGTCAAATGACTGACAGGTCTGATGGCCAACAAGTCAAATTTAAGCGCGAAACCAAAACAGAGGAGCAAAAGGAGAACAGTATGCGTGATTACAAACGCCATCCTGTCGGTGTTCATCCCAATTCCCATAAGAACACCGCAGGTTTTGAGCTGAGAACACTTAACGAAATTCCTCTCGTACGTATTCCCATGAGCATGCAAATCGGCCCGCCCTGTAAAGTCTGCGTCAGCGTCGGAGACAAGGTTCAGGTCGGTCAGATGATCGGCGAACCCATCGCTGCGATGGGGGTCCCCATTCATTCCAGCGTATCTGGCGAGGTCTCGGCCATTACAAAGGAAATGCAGAGCAATGGCCGGGAATGCGACGTTGTTGAGATTAAAAACGACAAGAAGTTTAAGCCCTGGGAGGGCCTTAGCGTTCCGGAAGTCCATTCACGTGAGGATTTTGTGGCTGCGGTGCGTGCCAGCGGCCTGGTTGGCCTTGGCGGCGCAGGCTTTCCCGTGCACTTCAAGCTGGCCCCTCCTCCGGATAAGAAGATCGACCACCTGCTTGTGAACGGCATGGAATGCGAACCCTATATCACTTCCGATGATTGGCTTATGTGCGCCCACGCCAGCGAAATCCTCGAAGGGATTCATCATGTGATGAAATGGTGCGAAATCCCCCACTGTATCATCGGGGTTGAAGACAACAAGCCTCTCGCCATTCAGACTCTCCAGGAAGCTATTAAGGATAATCCGGCCGAAGAAGGGAAGACGATCGAGCTCGAAGCCATGAAGACCATGTATCCCCAGGGTGCAGAGAAGGTCCTGATCCGCAGCCTCACGGGACGACAGGTCCCCTCCGGCGGCCTGCCCCACGATGTCGGCTGTCTGGTCATGAATGTCAGCACGATCCGCACTGTGGCTACCTATCTCAAAGATGGTATGCCCCTGACTCGCCGCAATCTCACCATGACCGGGCCAGCGCTGAACCGTCAGGGCCTCTACAGTGTTCCCATCGGCGCTCTGATTTCCGATCTTATTGAGATTTCCGGCGGCTTTGATAAGGTGCCGGGCAAAATCATCATGGGCGGTCCGATGATGGGGGTAGCGGTCAAAAATGTTGATAGCCCCATCATCAAGATGAACAATGCCATTCTGGTTTTCGACACTGAAAGCGCCGAACTTCCGGAAGAAGGGCCCTGCATCCACTGCGGACGCTGCAGCCGGGTCTGCCCCATGGAGCTGATGCCGACCAAACTCGATCGCTACTCCCGCGAAAACAATGTTGAAGCGCTGCGCAATTACGAGATCATGGACTGCATCGAATGCGGGTCCTGCACCTTTATCTGTCCCGCCAAGCGCTATCTTGTGCAAAATATTCGCATCGGTAAGAACCTTCTCAGAGCCGATGACGCCATCAAAAAGGCTGCTGCCAAAGCAGCAGCTGAGGCCAAAGCCCAGGCGGAAGCTGCCGCCAACGCCCCGGCCGCTGCGGCTGAAAGCGCCGCAAAGGAGGCAAAAGCATGATCCTACGAGTTTCCGCATCGCCTCATGTCCGGCACCAGGACAGCACCGCCTCGATCATGCGGGATGTCTGCATTGCCCTTGTGCCGGCCCTGCTCGTGGCGTGTTATTTCTTTGGCGTGCGCGTGCTTGCTCTGACCTCGGTCTGCGTTCTCTCCTCGGTCTTTTTTGAGTACCTTTCACGCCTGCTCATGAAGCGGCCACAGACCATCAGCGACTGGAGCGCCGTGGTGACCGGCATGCTGCTGGCTTTCAATCTGCCGGCCGACTTTCCCTATTGGATGGCCGTGGTCGGCTCCTTCTTCGCCATTGTTGTGGCGAAACAGGCCTTCGGCGGCATTGGTATGAATTTCGTGAACCCCGCCCTTACAGCGCGCGTGCTCATGCTTATTTCCTTCCCGGCTGAGATGACCCATTATGTGATCAAGGGTATCTTCAGCAACGGCCTGGAAAACGGTGCGGCGGCTGCGGGTTTTGCCCCGAAAAACTTTTTTTCAAGCCTGGATCTGGTTTCGCAGGCGACGCCTCTGCACAATGCCCTGATCAACATGAATCCGGCCAATGAAGCGGCGGCGATGCCCACTCTCTTCGAGTCCTTTATCGGCTGTAAGGCTGGGGTGATCGGCGAAGTTTCCATCGCGGCTTTGCTCATCGGAGCGATTTATCTGCTCGCCCGTAAGGTGATCGATTTCAGCATTCCCGTGGCTTACATTGGCACGGCCGTGGTTTTCACCTGGCTTTGCGGAGCGGACCCCCTGGTTCAGCTGCTCAATGGCGGACTTATCCTGGGCGCTTTCTTTATGGCGACGGACTACGTCACCAGTCCTGCGAGCCGTAATGGCAAAATCATTTTCGGTATTGGCTGCGGCCTTCTTACCGGGCTCATCCGCATGTATGGGTCCTCCTCCGAAGGGGTATCCTATTCGATCCTGCTCATGAATATTCTCACGCCTCACATCGAGCGGCTGACCAGCAAGTATCCCCGCAAGGAGAGAAAAGCTGCCCTCCGCCTGCAGGAAAAGGAGGCCTGAGCCATGAACATGAAAAAGAAACTCAACCAGGGTCTCTGGCCTATCCTCATTCTCACGGTGATCTGTATGATTTCCACGGCCCTGTTGGCGCTGACCAGCGAGGTGACCCGCGACGCCCGTGCAGCCCAGGAAGAGGCGGCCCAGATGGCATCCAAGCAGAAGCTCTTCCCCGAAGCCGAAAAATTTGAGGCCAGAGAAGATCTGCTCCGCCCAGAAGACGCAGATAAAATTCTCAGCCTCGAGAAAGTGATGAATAAAGACGGCAGTGAGAGCGGCTGGCTGCTTCTCTCTCAATCCCGCGGCTATGGCGGTCAGGTGCCGGTCTATGTTGCCCTCGATGCCGACGGAGCGGTGAGCGGACTGGATCTGCCGGCCAACGATGAGACGCCGGGTCTGGGCCAGCGCGTCCATGAAGAAGCTTTTTACAGCCAGTTTGTGAACGACGAGCCGAACGTCCGCTTCTATGCGAAGACGGAAGGCAAGGATACAGAGGTCAAGTGGACGAAGATTGACGCGGTTTCCGCAGCGACCATCTCTTCCAACGCCGTCTGCACTGCCGTCAACCAGGCGAGAGCTTTCTACGCTGCGGTCCTGGCTCAGGCAGAGAAATAGGGAGGAGGCGCTTATGTCTGAACTGAAAAAAGAAAAAACGTCCTACTTAAAAGAATTTACCAAGGGCATCCTCCAGCAGAATCCGCTGCTGGTGCTCGTTCTCGGAACCTGCCCTTCACTGGCCGTCACGACCTCCCTGATCAACGGTCTGGGCATGGGTCTTGCTGCGACCTTTGTTCTGGCTCTTTCCAATCTGGTTATCTCGCTGATCCGCAATTTTATCCCTGACAAGGTTCGCATTCCCTGCTACATTACGGTGATTGCGAGCTTCGTCACCATTCTGCAGTTTTTGCTCCAGGCCTATGTGCCATCCCTGAACGACGCCCTCGGCATTTTCCTGCCGCTGATCACCGTCAACTGCATTATCCTCGGACGTGCCGAAGCCTTTGCCAGCAAGCATAAGCCTCTGGTTTCCGTGCTCGACGGTATCGGCATGGGCCTTGGCTTCACCCTCGCCCTTGTCCTCATGGGCGGCATCCGTGAACTGCTCGGAGCCGGCAGCATCGCTGGCTGGAAGCTCCCCTTTGTGGGTCCCGGCAAAGCGCTGCAGCCTATCCTGATCTTTATCATGCCTCCCGGAGGCTTTATCGTCTTCGGCCTGGTGATGGCCATCGCCCTCGCGCTTACCCGCAAGTTTTATCAGCGCCGGCCTGATGCGGCCCTGGCGGCTGCCGAAGCTGGCGGCTGTGTGGCCTGTGGCATGCAGTCGGCCTGTGCTGCCGGAAAGCTCGCTGAATCGGCCGCAGAGCCTGCCGGAAATCTGGCTGAAGCTGCTGTGACCAGGCGCGAGACGCCTCCCGCTCAGGCGGTCGCAGAGAAAGGAGCCAAAGCATGAAAGCTTTATTCATGATTCTGTTTAGCGTGATCCTGGTCGACAACCTGGTTCTTTCCAAGTTTTTGGGCATCTGCTCCTACCTGGGTCTCAGCAAAAATCTGAAGAATGCCATGGGCATGAGCGTCGCCGTGACCTTTGTCATGCTGATTGCCACGCTCTGTACCTGGCCGATTCACTATTACCTGCTGCTGCCTCTGGGCCTCGGCTACCTGGACAACCTTGTCTTTATCCTCGTCATCGCCTCGGTAGTTCAGGTCATCGAAGCGATTATTCACAAAAGTATTCCGCCGCTCTACAGGGCCATGGGCATTTACCTCCCCCTGATTACCACGAACTGCGCTATTCTCGGCATTATGTTCGTCAACATTAATGAGAGCTACAATTTCATGACCTCCATTTTCAACAGCGTCGGCGCCGGTCTGGGTTACATGCTTGCCATGTTCCTTTTCAACGGAGTGCGCACGAAGATGGAAGAATCCAACCCGCCGAAGTTTCTGCAGGGTCTGCCCATTACGCTGATCGCTTCCGGCCTTGTCTCCGTGTCCTTCTTTGGTTTCAAGGGCATGATTCAGAATCTGTTTTAGGAGGCGTCTATGTTCATCACACTGAGCCTTCTGTCTGCCAAACTCTGGCCTCTTTTTGCCGATAGCATCAGCACAGCGGTGCTGGCCATCGCCGGGCTGGCTCTTGGTCTGGCTCTTGTCATTGTTATCGTCTTTCACTTTTTTTCGGTAGAGACGGATGAGCGCGAGGAGCAGCTCCTAGAGATTCTGCCCGGCGCCAACTGCGGTGGCTGTGGCTACTCCGGCTGTCAGGGCTATGCTGCTGCGCTCGCCAGCGGAAAAGACAAGACCTTTAACCGCTGTACGGCCGGCGGAGCTGAAACTGCGGCCCAAGTGGCCACTTTCTTTGGCCAGGCGCCTGCGGCTTACGTTCCTAAAGTCGCCCTCGTTCACTGCCAGGGCAGCAACGAGCACGTCCGCGTGCTCTATCAGTATGGCGGTTCCGATAGCTGCGCGACAGCAAACGGCCTTTATGGCGGACCTTCGAGCTGCAGTCATGGTTGTCTCGGCTTTGGCGACTGTGTGCGCGCCTGCGAATATGGGGCCATTCAGGTTAATCATGGCGTTGCCAGAGTGAACCCGGAGAAGTGCATCGCCTGTGGCGCCTGCGTCCGTGCCTGCCCGCGTCAGATCATCAAGATCGAGCCCAAATACACGGATCTTTATGTCAATCGCTGTGCCAACCCCGATCCCGGAGCTAAAGTCCGCAAGGTCTGCGACATCGGCTGCATCGGCTGTGGACTCTGCGTCAAAAACTGCCCGGTTCAGGCGATCAGCCTGAAGGAAAAACTGGCGGTGATCGATACGGAGCTTTGCACGCACTGCGGCAAATGCGCTTCGGTCTGCCCTGCGAAGAGCATCACTGTTGGCCTTTAAGCTTCTGGCAGCTTAAAAAAGCCCCCGGTCAGAGATCTGGCCGGGGGCTTTATTTTGCAAAAAGATTTATTTCAGTTCGGCGAGCAGCTTTTTGATAAATTCGTAGCAGCGGCCGACCGAGGGAATGGAAAGGTGCTCATTCGGCGTGTGCACATCGGCAAGATCCGGACCCATGCTCAGCATATCCACATCGGGCATCACTTCGCTGAAGAGGCCGCACTCTACCCCGGCGTGAATGGCTTCGATTTTGCCCTCACGGCCAGTCATGGCCTTCCAGACCTCAAGGGCCTTATCGCGCAACGGTGATTCCTCTTTGATTTCCCAGGCCGGATAAGAGCCATTGGAGCTTGCGACAAGGCCGCAGCGGTCGGCAAGGCGGGTCAGCCGGTCAAGCACTTCCTGACTCGAAGAGGCCAGGGAAGAGCGAATGCTGCTGGTGAGATTAAAGCCTTCCGGGGTATTTTCCAGGACCGCCACGTTGAGGGAGGTCTGCACGAGGCCGGGAATGTCGTGGCTCATGGACTGGACGCCATTGGGCGAGCAGAAAATATAGTCGATGAGTCTGGCCGAGACTTCGGGATTGTAGCTTTCTTCGAGCGTACATTCGCCGAGTTCGATGCAGAGGTCAGGGTCGATGACTGCATACTCACGCTTGATGGCCGCGATTTCGCTTTCCAGCGCTTTTTTGGCTCTGGCGACGTCTTTGACGCTAAAGCAGCTGAAGGCGAGCAGAGGGATGGCATTGTGTTTGGAGCCGCCCTCAAAGCAGCCCAGACGCAGTTCGTTGACGGTGCAGGCGGAGTCCAGGCAGGAGGCGCAGCGCGCTTTATTCAGCAGGCGGGCAAGCAACTTAATGGCGTTGCCGCGGCCCTCGATAATCTTCTGACCGGAATGGCCGCCCTTAAGGCCATGCACCTTCAGTGTCAGGCCGGGCTGCTTCGCCGTTTTTTCGCGCTTGGCCGCAAGAGCAACCTGAAAGTTTGCGCCGCCCGCACAACCCACGAGGAAAACGCCCTCATCCTCATTGTCGATATTGAGCAGAAGTTTGCCGGATAAAGGTTTTTCGCCATTTTTTATCGCAGCGTGAATGGCCATCGCGCCATCCATGCCCGTCTCTTCATTCGTGGTAATCAGCACTTCAAGAGCGGGGTGGACAAGCTTCTCGTCTTCGAGCAGAGCCAGTGCATAGGCCACAGCCAGGCCGTCATCGCCGCCCAGCGTTGTGCCGTCGGCCCGCAGTGTATCGCCGTCGATGAGCATACGGATCGGATCTTTTTCAAAATCATGCGTGGACTCCGCCACCTTTTCGCAGACCATATCCATATGACCCTGCAGAATTACAGCAGGTGCAGCCTCATAGCCTTTGCTTGCGGGCTTTTTGATAATGATATTGTGCGCCTTGTCCTGATGGGCCTCGAGGTTCATCCCTTTCGCCACAGAAAGAAGCCAGTCGCTCACGCCCTTCTCATTGCCGGAACCGCGGGGAATCTGGTTCAGTTCATAGAACCAGCGAAAAACGGATACAGGTTCGGGTAGATTTTGTTTCGTCAATTCGATCATGGATGTAACCTCCTAGAGCCTGAGCAAGGGTTGCGCGTCGCTGGTGAAAAGCCCAGGCGCTGTGAACAGCGGTCGCTTACTCAGGTGCCATACATTTTGCGGGCTTTCCCCGTATATCTTCTCCATTTTAGCAGACAGCTGCAAAAACTGCAGAAAGATGTCTCTAATTTGCCTCAGGCAGTGCAAAAAGTTAAACTAAACAGGTAGCACAACTGTATAAGTACGCAAAGAAAAGGGAGGATAGTATGAGCAAAGTATTGATGATCGGAGCTGGCGGAGTCGCCACCGTTGCCGCCCATAAAATTGTAGAAAATAAAGAAGTTTTTTCCGAACTGGTGATTGCCAGCCGCACGCTGAGTCGCTGCGAGGAACTGGCCGCCAAAATCCAGGGCCAGGGCATTAAAGTCTCTGCCCGCCAGGTGGATGCGGACAACGTGCCCGAACTTATCGCCCTGATCCGCGAACTTAAACCGGACCTTGTGATGAACCTGGCCCTGCCCTACCAGGATCTGCACATCATGGACGCCTGTCTGGAAACAAAGACCGATTATCTCGATACCGCAAACTACGAGCCCGAAGACACGGCGCATTTTGAGTATAAATGGCAGTGGGCCTACCAGGATCGCTTCAAAGAAGCCGGCATTACGGCGCTTCTCGGCTCCGGTTTCGATCCGGGCGTCTGCTCCGTTTTCTGTGCCTACGCCCTCAAACATCATTTTGACGAAATTCACACGATCGATATTCTTGACTGCAATGGCGGAGACCACGGCTATCCCTTTGCCACCAACTTCAACCCCGAAATCAATATCCGCGAAGTCTCGGCCAATGGGCGCTACTGGGAAAACGGCGAATGGGTTGAAACCAAACCTATGGAAATCAAGCGGGAATATCACTTTGAAGAAGTCGGCAAGAAAGATATGTACTTGCTCTACCATGAAGAGGAAGAGTCCCTCATTCAGACCATGCCCGGGCTTAAGCGCATCCGCTTCTTCATGACCTTCGGCGAGTCTTATCTGACGCACCTCCGCTGCCTCGAGAATGTGGGCATGACCTCCATCGAATCCATTGACTTTGAAGGTCAGCAAATCGTGCCTCTGCAATTTCTCAAGGCCGTCCTGCCCGATCCCGCGAGCCTCGGCCCCCGCACCAAAGGTAAGACCAACATTGGCTGCATTTTTACCGGCATCAAGGACGGCAAGGAGAAGAGCTACCGCCTCTTCAACATCTGTGATCACCAGGAAGCTTACCGCGAAACCGGAGCTCAGGCGGTCTCCTATACCACGGGCGTTCCGGCCATGATCGGAGCTTCCATGCTCGTTCAGGGTCTGTGGAAGAAGCCCGGCGTCTATACGGTCGAGCATTTTGATCCGGATCCCCTTATGGCGGATCTGAACCGCTTTGGTCTGCCGTGGCAGGAGGATCTGACGCCGACGCTGGTGCCGTAGCTGCAAGGCGGGGCGGGCGTGGCCGGAGCCCCAGCGAGATGTTTCGCCCGCCCGGACACCGTCGCCCTCGCTCAAAAGTTCGCTGCGCTCACAATCGCTCGGGTCGGCGGTCCCGGCTGAGCGTGGCCAGCTGCCTCGGCTGCTCGCTCGCTTGCTCCGCAGCAGCCCCTTCTCGTCTCAGACACGCTCTCTCTTCAGTGCGGCTCCTGATGCGGCTGCACTGGGAACAGGATGCTCACTTTGCTACGGTCGTGATCGCGAACTCGCTCGAAGGGGCTCTGCTTCGCGTCTCGCTAAGGCGCGACAGTTCCTTAGCGGTTGCTCGTTTGCTCCGCAGAGGCCCCTCGACCGACCGTTTGGAGAAAAATATGCCAGAAAATAAGTCCACCTCAAATTTTGAACCAAGTGCCCTGGACCCCTCGAAGCTGCTTTCTCAGCAGACGCGTAGCGGCCCGCCAGATCTGCCTTTTGCTCAGGCGGCTTCGCCTGCGGAAGTGATCGATCTGCGTTATCTTGCGGACAATGCGGCTTTTTTACAGCGTGTGGCAGAGGCTGCAGGGGCGAAGATTTTGCTGGCCCAAAAGGCTTATTCGCTCTATGAGAGCTATCCGCTGCTGGCCCGTTATCTGGCGGGCACTACGTCTTCCGGTCTCTATGAGGCTCGCCTGGCTCATGAAGAGTGGTCGGGCGGGGAGATTCATGTTTTTTCTCCGGTTTATCGCGAGGATGAACTGCGCGAGCTTCTGGGTTTTGCGGATCACCTGATTTTTAATTCACCTTCCCAGTGGCTGCGTTTTCGCGAGCAGGCTCTGGCGGCGCAAAAGACGCGCCCCATCAGCTTCGGCCTGCGCCTTAACCCGGAGTATTCCGAAGTGAAGGAAGCGATCTACAACCCCGCGGGAGCAGGTTCGAGGCTTGGAACCACGGAGTGCGAGCTTAAAGCCGCACTTGCCAGGGAACCGCAGCTTCTGGAGGGGCTTTCGGGTTTTCATATGCACACCCTCTGCGAGGATTCTGCCGAGACTTTTGCCCGCACGCTGGAGGCTTTTCTTCAGCGCTTTGCCGCTTATATCCCGGGGCGTTCCTGGCTGAATTTCGGCGGCGGGCATTACATCACCCGGGCCGGTTATAACACAGCCCTGCTCATTAAATCTCTGAAAGAAGTCAAAAAACGCTTCGACGTCGACCTTTATCTGGAACCCGGAGAAGCCGTCTGTCTGGACTGCGGCTGGCTCGTTTCGACCGTCCTGGACGGCATGACAAACGGCCTTGACATTGCCCTGCTCGACACCTCTGCCTGCTGCCACATGCCTGACGTTCTGGAAATGCCCTATCGGCCGAGAGTCTTTCTGCTGGACAAAGCTGCCAAAAAGGCCGGAGGCCCGTCTTCAGGCGTTTCTGCTGATCTTTGCTCCAAAGTTGAAGTGCCTTCGGGAGTCTGCCTGAACTATGAAATGGGCGGCGAGCCTGGCGAGAAGCCCTATACGACTCGCCTTGGGGGGCCGACCTGCCTGGCGGGAGACATTATCGGCGATTACAGCTTTTCGCGGCCGCTCGTGCCGGGCGACCGCCTTGTCTTTTGCGATATGGCGCTTTACAGTCATGTTAAGCGCAATAGCTTTAACGGCATGCCGCTGCCTGCGCTGCAGTGCTTTGATGGCACGGAGCTACGCACGTTAAGGCGCTTTGGCTACGAGGACTTTAAGACGCGCCTGGGTGGCTGAGCGAGCGAAAACCTTGCTCCCGCCCGGGCACCGTCGCCCTCGCTCAAAAGTTCGCTTCGCTCACAATCGCTCGGGTCGGCGGTCCCGGTCGGGCCTTGGCAAATGACCCGCGAGACGCGCAGCAGAGTCCCTTCGAGCGAGTTCGCGATCACACCCGCGGCAAAGTGAGCATCCTGTTCCCAGTGCAGCGGCATCAGGAGCTGTACTGAAGAGAGAGCGTGTTTGAGACGAGAAGGGGCTGCTGCGGAGCAAGCGAGCGGAAACCTCCCTCCCGCCCGGACACCGTCGCCCTCGCTCAAAAGTTCGCTTCGCTCACAATCGCTCGGGTCGGCGGTCCCGGTCGGGCTTATAATAAGTGACTAATTAGACATCTTTCCCGCCCGGCTGCTTTGCCGCAGCCAGCCCCATTTTGAACTGACAGAAAGAGAAGCCGATCTACCCCTATGAGCCCCTTAAAGTTCCACTACCCCTACCACACCCCCTATCTGAACTGCCGCAACAACAGCGAAGGCCTTTCTGACCAGCCTTTTGCCGCGCCGGTTCGGCTGATTTTATGTCGGCACGGTCTCTCTGAAGGGAATGCTGCCGGTTTTTTGCAGGGTTCGATTGATGCGCCGCTGAGTGAGGATGGCCACAAGCAGGCCGAGAGGCTTTCCCTGGCGCTTGCCGGTGAAGCTTTCGACAGCGCCTATGCCAGCGATCTCAAGCGCGCCAGGGAGACGGCGGCTGCGGTGCTTCGTCGCCATCCCGGCCTGCAGCTTAGAGAGGACAGCCGCCTGCGTGAGATTTGCAGCGGCGACATGGAGGGTCTGCATTTCGATATCCTGGAAGAGCGCTATGCGAAAGAGCTGAAAATTCTGCGGGAGCAGATGCCCGATTTTATCACCCCGGGTGGCGAAAGCACGCGGGATTGCTACGAGCGCGCCCTCGACTTTTTTACTGAAGTCCTCCCCAGAGAGGCCGGGCATACCGTGCTTCTGGTTTCCCATGGCTTCTTGCTCGCGACAGTGATCAACTACTTTCTGGGTCGCCCTTACGAGCAAATGGTGCACGACATTTTCGGCAACTGTTCCATTTCCGAGGTTCTCTGTCGTTCGCTCACCGACTTCGATGTTCTGCGCCTCAACGACCAGAGTCACCTCGTCTGACACCAAAGGTTAAATAGACGGGGGTGCGGACAAAATCCTTGGTAGATTTGCCAGTCATGGGTGAAGTGTCCAGGACGGCAATCTGCTCACATTTCGGTTTTTCAGAATCTTGGACAAAAATTCAAGTAATGGATGGTTTCGTTTGATTGGCGATTGATCTCAGTACCGCTTCGCTCGGGCTGGGAGCCTGATATAGTTTCGGCTTTTCAGAATCTTGGACAAAAATTCAAGTAGTGGATGGCCAACCAGACTTCGACCCATCCACACCTCGATAAGTTGCACGCCAAATCATCCACACCTTGGAAACTTGCATAGGAGGGCATCCACTACTTTGAAACTTGCAAACTAGGCCATCCACTAGTCGCAACGTTGCATGAAAATCAGAAAAACCAAAGTAGAATAAGGTTTGGTTATTGTGGGTCATTGTCACAGGGCCATAAAGCGACCTAACCCATGTCCAAAAGCTGTATGCCTGACAATGCCGCACCCATTTCGAAAAAAGCTGTATGCCTTACTATTCCGCTTGACTCTGCTGTGCCTATAGTCTATAGTGTGATGTATTAAGATACACATTGAGGGGGGATGAGCGCGATTTGAAAATTATTATTGCGAACAATTCAACGCTGCCTTTGTATCAGCAAATCAAAGATCAAATTAAGGCTTGCATCTTAAAGGAAGAGCTGAAGGAAGGTGACCCCCTGCCGTCGATCAGGGCCTTTGCCAATGAGCTTCAGGTCAGTGTTCTGACGGTTCGGCGAGTCTACAGCGAATTGGAAGAAGAGGGTTTTGCTGTCAGCCAGGCCGGCCTGGGGACGTTTGTTTCTACAGGAAACCTTGAACTTTTACAGGATGCACGGAGGAGAGCGGTTGAAGAGAAGCTCTCTGACGCAATCAAGACAGCGAAGACCTTACAAATCAGCAAAGATGAATTGCAGAGCATGATGAATATTCTCTATGAGGATTGAGTCCCGGCACCTGAGCTGAGCGACAGTCCTTAAAGTCGGGGATGAGAAGCCTCTGCTTTGTGCTGGGCAGTTCATTCCGCGTTCAATGCAGGAAAGGCAACGAGGAGGAAAAAGTTTTGGAAAACGTTATTGAAATAAAAGGCTTATGCAAAAAATACAGGAGTTTTGCCCTGACCGATGTGGACATATCCATTCCTGAAGGCTGTGTTACCGGTTTTATTGGCCTTAACGGCCAGGGAAAGACAACGACCATACGTACGCTTCTTGGCTTGGCTCAAAAAGATGCCGGTCAGGTCAGGCTTCTGGGGCTGGATATGGATCAGCACGAAAAAGAGATCAAAAATCGCCTGGGCGTCGTTTTTGATGAAGGCTATTTGTATGAATCTCTCAAGATGAAAGAGATGAAAAGTATTGTCGCCAGTGCGTATACCCATTGGGACGAAGATGCTTATCGTCATTTTATGCAAAGATTCTCATTGCAGGAAGAACAGCGCATCGTAACCCTCTCAAAAGGGATGAAAATGAAATTTGCCTTGACGCTCGCCCTTTCCCATCGGGCTCAGCTCCTGATTATGGATGAACCTACGTCTGGCCTTGATCCTCTGGTGAGAAAAGAATTGTTGGATATACTCAGCGAATTTATGGCAGCTGGCGGTAAAGGTGTTTTCTATTCCAGCCACATCACATCTGATCTGGATAAATTTGCCGACATGATCGTCATGATCCACGGCGGAAAAATCATTTTTGTCGAAGACAAAGATGTTTTGCTGGACAGCTATGTGTCGGTCAAGGGCGACAAAAATGAGCTCAACGAAGAGCTAAAGAAAGACTTTATCACTTTGAAACTTGGCGAATACAGCTTTAGCGGCATTACCCGAAAAGCCCAGCTTCTCAAAGAGAGAATTCCGGATATTGTTTGCGAAAGGGCCAATCTCGAAACGATTATGCTTGCTCTTCTTGAAGGAGGTCACTACCATGCTTGCACTCATTAAAAAAGATATTCTTATCGCGAAAAAAATGTGGTTTGTCGTCATGCTCCTTAGCCTGCTCATCCCTTTGTTTATTCGTTTTGCAGGAGGCGATATCACTATTCCCTCAGGCGTTGTTCTATCCGTGATGAGCATTATACTTTCGATGATGATCTTTACTTCTATCGACCAGGAAGAAGATAAATATCCCAAAGCGAAAGCCCTGCTGACGACCGTCGGCTATAGCAGAAAACTTCAGATTCTGCACAGATATATCCTGATGGCCGTATTCTTTCTGTTCTGCATCCTTGTCATTTTTGTCGAGTCCCTCCTTGTGACGGGACTCGCACCCGTCACGTTTATGGATTTATCCCTTGCCGCCTTTGCCTTTGCTTTCGTCTCCTCCCTTTATCTGGCCCTGACCACGACTTTAGGCACGAGGGCCAGTCAATATCTCGTTATGCTGGTTATCTTTGCCATTTCCATGGGACCCTTCCTGATCTCGAAGTTTGAGATTAAAATCGACCTCAGCTTTTTCCAGAGGATTCATCCTGTGTTGCTCGCAACAGGGCTGCTCATTGCAGCTGCCCTCGTGTCGAGCCTGTCGTTAATCATCTCGCTTGCGGCCTACCGCAAAAAAGACTTGTAGGGGAGCGTTTGGAAATAACGAGCGCTAAAGAAGACCCGGCCTGGCTTACTCAATGTTCTGGCGAAACGCGCTTTCTGTGGAGTAATACGAGCGACACGCTCACTTGCGCAGCCAGGCACTGGAAGCTCCGGCTGGCCGGGTTTACAATGCCCTTATGAAGCGCACTCAGAATACAGCACAGAAAATGGAGACCCTGTTGAGGGAACTTCGGGAAAAAGAAGAGAAGCCGAGGCTTCTGCTGCACTCCTGCTGCGGGCCCTGCTCGTCCTCGGTTCTCGAATATCTCTTGCCCTGTTTTCGCATCAGCGTTTTTTATTACAATCCGAATATCTACCCGAGGGAAGAATATGAGCACAGAAAGCGCGAGCAGCTGCGCCTGATTCAGGCGATTAAGGATGAGGCGATCCTGCGAGTGACACCTGCAGGCGACAAAGCTGATGGCCCACTTTCTGTCGTCGACGCCCTCCACGGGCCTCAAGACTCGGAGACTTATGCTTTCAATTTACCCCTCACGCCCGAGCTGGACACAATCGATGCCGACTACGATCCCGAGCGCTATTTGGCTGCCGTCCAAGGCCTCGAAAACGAAAAAGAAGGCGGAGCACGCTGCTCCGTCTGTTTTCGACTGCGCCTTGCCAAAGCAGCCGATTTCGCCGCGGCCGGGGGCTATGATTTTTTTGCGACAACTTTGACGGTCAGCCCCTACAAAAATGCCCCGCTCATCAACGCCATCGGCGAGGAAGAGGGGGAGCGCGCTCATGTGGCCTATCTTGCCTCCGACTTTAAGAAGAAAAATGGCGCTCTACGCTCCAATCAGCTGAGCAAGGCCTACGGTCTCTACCGCCAGGATTATTGCGGCTGCGCCTTTTCGCGTCCTTCACAAGCAGAGCCCTCGTGTGCGAGCTCCGATTTCGTTACAGATTCTCAAAGCCACCTGCCATCTTCATAATGCCACTGTCGGTCTTGATTGCCTTCCATAAGAATTGGTGTAAAGAAAAGATTTAACCATTCTGCAGTAACTTCCAAGGATACTTTGATCATAGCTTTCTTTTTTTTCACAAATGCAAGCCATCGAAGCCTATGAACGGCGTCTTCTGTAAAACTTGATTCAAAAGAAGGAATCCTCTCTGGCAAAGTAGTACCACGATGTAAGAAGGTTTCGCGAAGGGCCTGACGGAGTGAGGCTTCATGGATGATTTTGGTTTTAGTAATAATGTAAAGGTCATAAAAATCCTTGTATCTACTGTTTAACATACCATTGGCAACAATTGCTTCCAATTTTTCTGCAATGACAGATTCGATGGAATAGGCCGTTAATTTGGGCCTTTCTAATTCTAATAAAACCGGAAAATCAATCTGAATTGGTTCTGGAATAATGATGTCGCCATATCCAATATCGATGGAAATAGCAATTCTGGTTCGATCCAGATAAGCCACAACAGTTACGTTTAATCCGTGATATTCTTTAAAATCAGCGATATTTTTCACGATTAGTGATGAGAGATCATATTTTAGGGCATCATCAATGTTCTGACTTAGAATCTCTGAAAAGATGCCACGCATTTCCTCTCGACGATTGCTGACACGTTGTGCGAGCAGATCAATATCCGTTGTTACCCGCTCATATTGTCTGTCATACAGGGCATAGAGTAAAATCCCGCCTTTCAAAATAAAATGATCGGCATAAGGAGAAATAGAAATCCGATAAAGCGTTCGCTCGAGTCCATAGTAGGTAAGGAGTTGCTGAAAGGGTCGTCTACTCTCATCAGACAAATTTTTAAGCTTAGCTTTGATCGATTCGGCTTTCATATAAGTAATACCTCCAGATATCTTCGCAAAACCTGTGCCGCGTGAAGTTTTTGCGCATACTCGTATAACAAATTGATATTTTTGTTTTTTTTGCTCAGGTATTTTTTGAGGATCTCAGCGGTTTCCTCAATTCCGACCTGATTTCGATACGAGATGATATCAACGACCGTTTTTTCCATATTAAAAATTGAGTAGGGTTTAACTTGATCACGCACTTGCTCTACGCCTAGTGTCATGCGTTCAGAAGAGAAATAATAGAGTTTAATTTCAGGTTTTTGGGGTAACTTAGAGACCTTTTTTTTCCGTTCGATTGCAATATCTACGCGCTCAGGCAGAAAATTAGTCAGTTCATGGTATCTTGCTGCACTCATCAGGCAGATCACGCCAAAAGGAACATAGGCCTGTGCAGTGTGATAATCATTCTCATCTCCCAAAAAGCCGAGATTTTCGTAAGTACTGCGATTTAAACGCAGAAGCTTATTTTGCTCCACCAGCTGACGAACTCGATAATACGAGAGATTAATATTGCGCAGTTCTGTCATTGTGTAATAACGTTTTTCAGGATCCAATTTCATCATAGCCACCTGTAGCAAGTATAATGAAAAGGAGGGTTTATTTCAATAATTTTCTGCAAAAAATATAATTGCCGAAATTTATTTAATATTCGTGTTTTCTATGCGTCGACACTTAGGTGTCGATAACTGAAAATATGGCTGTGTTTCCCTTTCTCTTTTGCTTAATCGTTGGCTTGCATCACGATAGGGGCTGTGCTAGTTTTGGTTCTCGCCGGTTCACGGAGACTTCTGGCGCAGGCGGATCTGGCAGAATGATGAATTCGCCAGGCTCTTTATCAAGGCTCTTAACGCTTAATCTATCCGGCCCAATTAAAAGTGTTATGACAGGCATTCTTATAAAGCAATGGGAATTCATTTTTATTTCAAAGGAGTTCATTTTGTTCAATAAGTTTTTTTCTACAACGCTCATGAAGATTTTTCCCAGGATTTTTTCCCTGACTCTCGTGCTCCTGCTGCTCAGCTGTATGACTGCTTCCTGCGCGGCCGGATCTGTGACAAAAGCCCCGGAATCAAAAAAGCTTTCGCTGGTCTGCACCAGCTTTCCGCCTTTTGATCTGGCCCGCAGTGTTGCTGGTGATCAGGCTGAACTGACCATGCTTCTGAAGCCCGGCGCAGAGAGCCACACATACGAGCCGACGCCTCAGGACATCAAAAAAATTGCCGAGGCCGACCTTTTTATCACTGTAGGCGGCGAAAATGACGCCTGGGTGGATCACTTATTAGAATCCCTTGGCGACAAGAAGCCGGAGATTTTCAAACTTGTCGAGGCTGTCGACACGGTTGAAGAGGAACAGGTTGAAGGCATGGAAGCCGAAGATGAGCACGCGCACGATTCCTCACAGGAAATCGACAAAGAAGAAGTGGGACACGAAACCGACAAGCGCGAAGCTGAGCCAGCAATCGACAAAGGTGAAACAGCCAATGAACATGACGAGCATGAAATCGACGAGCATGTTTGGACCGCTCCCAAAAATTTTAGCCTGATGGCTGAAAAACTCGCAAGCAAGCTGGCTGAAATGGATCCAAATCACGCAGAGGACTTTGCGGAAAATGCCCGGACCACCGCGCAGCAGTTTGACAAACTCGACAAGGAGATCCGACAGATTGTCGATCACGCGAAACGAAAAACTTTAATTTTTGCCGACCGTTTTCCTCTGCGATACTTTGCCGATGCCTATGGCCTTGATTATTTTGCGGCTTTCAGCGGCTGCTCGGTCAATACAGAAGCTTCGCCCAAAACCGTGGCTTTTCTGATCGACAAAGTTAAAGAAGAAAAAATTCCTGTGGTGTTTACGATCGAGTTTTCTTCAGGGAAAATCGCCAAGGCCGTCTGTGAGGCAACAGGAGCCAAACATAGAACCTTTCACAGCTGCCACAATATTTCCGCGGATGAGCTGGCCCGCGGGGAGACGACCCTGAGCCTGATGGAAAAGAACCTGGAGGTTCTCAAAGAGGCTCTGAACGACTAAGCAGGGATATTGAAAAGAGAAATAAAAAATTGAAAGGAGCCGCTCCCGTGCCGCTCATTCGCTGTGAAAACTTAAGCTTTGCCTACGAAGGCGTCGTGGTGGTGCGCGATCTCAATTTTACCGTGGAGAGCGGTGATTATCTCTGCATTATCGGCGAAAACGGGGCAGGTAAATCGACGCTCATGAAGGGATTGCTCGGGCTGAAAAAGCCTTCATCTGGCCAACTGCTTTTCGGCGGAAGCGATGGCCTCAGCCCCAGTGGTATCGGTTATTTACCCCAGCAAAACCCCCTGCAGCGCGATTTTCCGGCGACCGTAACGGAGGTTGTCCAGTCCGGCTGTCTGAATCGACTGGGTTTGCGCCCCTTTTACGGACGGCGCGAAAAAGCGCTCGCCGCCGAAAAAATGGAGCAGCTTGGCCTTAGTGATCTCCGCGAAAAGAGCTACCGCGATCTTTCGGGGGGACAGCAGCAGAGAGTCCTTCTGGCGCGCGCCCTCTGCGCGACACAAAAGCTGCTCTTACTGGATGAGCCAGTGGCGGGGCTGGATCCCCAGGCCACCCTCGATTTTTACGAGCTGATAGAAAAACTCAACAAAGAAGAAAAGCTCACTGTGATTATGGTTTCTCATGACCTGCAAAGTGTGCTCCGCTATGCCAGCAAGATTTTACAGCTGGAAAAGACACAGCGCTTTTTCGGCAGTAAGGAGGCATACCTGCAAAGTGATTCAGGGAAGGGAGCCAGAACATGTTTAACGCGCTGACAGAAATGTTGAGCTACCCCTTTATGCTCCGTGCCCTCGTTGTGGGCGTCCTAGTCTCTCTCTGCGCTGCACTTCTCGGCGTACCGCTGGTCTTGAAACGCTACTCCATGATCGGCGACGGTCTTTCACATGTGGGCTTTGGCGCTCTGGCCATTGCCACTGCGTTGCGTGCCGCCCCGCTTGCCGTCACCTTGCCGGTGGTGGTGCTTGCCGCCTTTTTTCTGCTGCAGCTGCACGATTCGAGCAAAATCAAAGGGGACGCAGCGATTGCGCTGATTTCCACAGGCAGCCTTGCTCTGGGCGTCATGATACTTTCTTTAACGCCGGGCATGAATACGGACGTCAACAACTTCCTTTTTGGCTCTATTCTCGGTGTGGGGGAAGATGAAATGTGGCTGACCATAGTCCTTGCTCTGTTTGTTCTCCTGCTCTACAGTCTCTCTTATACCCGCATATTTGCGCTGACCTTTGATGAAAGTTTTGCTCAGGCCACAGGACTCAGGACGAAATTCTATAATACCTTGCTCGCACTGCTTACAGCCGTGACGATCGTTCTGGGCATGCGTACGATGGGCTCGCTGCTCATATCGAGCCTCATCGTTTTTCCAGCGTTGTCATCCATGCAGCTGCTCAGGAGCTTCCGCTCCGTCCTGCTGCTCTCCGTGCTGATTTCGCTCTTCTGTTTTATCAGCGGACTTATCCTCTCTTACCTCTATTCGGCTCCCACAGGGGCTTCAGTTGCCTTGCTGCATGTCGCGGTCTTTATCCTCTGTGCAGCGATCGCCAGAATGAAACAATAATCCTTTCCTGGCTTGACAGGACTCTCGTTTGTGCTATTATTACCAGTGCTTGTCTTTGCACGAGATAATTTTTGCGTGGTCAAAAGTGACCGGCATAGCCAGCTGATTATTGGCGTAAATGCCCCAGCTGCGGCCTTTTCGGCGAAGACAGGGCGATAACAGAGTTCATCCGACTGCGCACGATTGGCGCGACACCAGGGAGGTACGAACATGGCGAAAGCGGGAGCCAGAGAAAAGATCACGCTTGCATGCACCGAATGCAAACAGCGTAATTACGACACTAAGAAGAACAAGAAGAATACGCCGGACAAGCTTGAAATGCGCAAATATTGCCCGTTCTGTCACAAGCATACCGTCCACAAAGAAAGCAAATAGGTCGAGAAGACCTGTTGCCGCCGCCTTTATGCAGGGGCGCGATGAAATTGGAGGGACGATATGGCTTATTTAGACTCGAACAAAAAAAACAGCAAGAACAATCCTAAAAGCGATAAAAAAGGGCTTGCGGCGAAATATAAGAGTGTTCGTGCCGAACTGAAAAAAGTCATTTGGCTGGATAGAAAAAGTCTCAAACAAAATTTTGTCATCGTCATGACCATCATTCTGGCCACGGCGCTGATCATTTTCGTTTTTGACGCTCTCGTTAAACTTTTCTTCGACGCGATCGGCTTTTATAAGCCGAAGAGCGGAGCGGCGCTGCCCAATCAGGTGACTTCAACTCAGCCTCTGATGACTGAGCCTGAAAAAGCGGCCGACGAAAGTTCTGAGAACAAGGCCGTGGTCACGGCAGAACAGGCTGAAGAAGGCACAACTGCAGCGGCCGAAGAAAAATCGACTGCGGCTCCAGAGGAAGCTGAAACAACAGCTCCTGAAGAAAGCGGAAAATAGGGCCCATGGCAGAGAATCTCGATCAAGAAGCGCGTTGGTACGTCGTTCATACTTACTCCGGATATGAGAACAAGGTGAAGGCGACGCTCGACATGATTGTCGAGAACCGTGGCCTGCAAGATTATATTCAGGAAATCTCGGTTCCGACGGAAGAAGTAATCGAGATTAAAGAAGGCAAGAAAAAGACTTACGAGCGTAAACTCTATCCCGGTTATGTGCTGGTTAAGCTGATCCTCACAGACGAAATCTGGTACATCGTGCGCAATACCCGCGGTGTGACCGGCTTCGTAGGACCCTCCAGCACTCATCCCGTTCCACTCACTGATGAAGAACTTCTCATCATGGGCCTTGAGTCCAATTATGAACCCATTGTCGACTACGAAGTCGGCGATTCGGTGAAGATTATCAGCGGACCGCTCGACGGCTTTGCCGGAGTGGTTCAGGAGATCAACAGCGAGAAGAAGAAGGTCATCGTCGAAGTGAGCATGTTCGGGCGCGAGACGCCGGTTGAACTGGAGCTTACACAGATTCTGCGAATCTGATTTAACGTTTGTGCAGCAGCCCTTTGGGCTTTGCAATAGAACTCTACACCATTATTGGGAGGTGGCCACACATGGCAAAAAAAGTACTTGCGATTGTCAAATTGCAAATTCCTGCAGCGAAAGCTACGCCAGCGCCGCCGGTCGGACCAGCCCTTGGCCAACATGGACTGAACATTGCTCAGTTTGTCAAGGAATTCAATGAAAGAACCGCTAAGGATGCCGGATACATCATCCCGGTGATCATCACCGTTTATGGGGATCGCACCTATTCTTTCATTACCAAAACTCCGCCCGCGGCCGTACTGCTGAAAAAAGCAGCCAAGATCGAAAAGGCATCGGGTGTGCCGAATAAAAACAAAGTTGCGAACGTCACCTGGGATGATTGCCTCAAAATTGCGGAAATCAAATTTCCTGAATCCAACGCTGCCAGCCTTGAAGCCTGTGCCGAAATGATCGCCGGCACCGCCCGAAGCATGGGTATTACGGTTCAGAGATAAGGAGGCTTCCATGAAAAGAGGAAAGAAATATCAGGAAGCGGTGAAAAAGCTTGAGCCGGGTAAGATTTATGACTCCGTCGAGGCGATGAAGCTCGTCACCGAAATGGCGCACGCTAAATTTGACGAAACTGTCGAATGCCACATCCGTCTGGGCGTTGACTCCCGTCACGCTGATCAGCAGGTGCGCGGAGCCATTGTGCTGCCCAACGGCACAGGTAAACAGGTGCGCGTGCTCGTCTTCGCCAAAGGCCCCAAAGCTGATGAAGCGACCGCCGCTGGCGCCGAATATGTCGGCGCGGACGAATTTGTACAGAAAATCACCAAAGAAAACTGGTTTGACTTTGATATCGTTATCGCCACTCCGGACATGATGGGTGTTGTCGGCCGTCTCGGTCGTGTGCTCGGCCCTAAGGGCATGATGCCTAACCCCAAATCCGGCACAGTGACCATGGACGTTGCTAAAGCTGTCAAAGAAGCTAAAGCAGGTAAAATCGAGTACCGTCTCGATAAGGCCAATATCATTCACTGCCCCGTCGGCAAAGTTTCCTTCGGTCCCGAAAAGCTCACCGAGAACTTTGACACTCTGATGGAAGCCATTTACAAAGCCAAACCGTCTGCAGCCAAAGGACGTTATATTAAGTCCTGTACCGTCACCTCGACCATGGGTCCTGGCGTCAAGGTTCAGGGGAAAATGTAGTCCATTAAATCTTTTCTATAGCTAAAACACCTTAGCGCCAAAGACAGTCGGTGGCTCAGCCATAAATCGCAAGAACCGGCCCAGGCGGAGCTCGAAATACGTGGTATTTTGACCCCCTCCGTCCCGTGCGTGAGGGGGTTTTAAATACACACAGGAGGTATAAAAGATGCCCAGTCCGAAAATCCTCGAAGCGAAGAAGCAGATCGTTGAGGATCTCGCTAACGAATTACGTGATGCGAAATCCATCGTTCTCTCCAACTATCAGGGTTTGACCGTGGCTCAGGACACCGAGATGCGCACTGCTTTCCGCAAGGAAGCTCTCAACTACCGCGTGGTAAAAAACACCATCAGTATCCGCGCACTCGAAGCTCTTGGCCTTACAGGTTTTGAAAAAGAATTAACCGGCCCGACTGCACTGGCCTGGAGCACAGAGGATGTCGTCCTTGCGCCCAGACTTGTCAAAAAGTACGCCGATCAATTCAAGAAAACCAGCATCAAAGCCGGTGTTGTCGATGGTCAAAAAGCCGACATGAACACCATGAACGCTCTGGCGAGCATTCCTTCGCTGGAAGTTCTCTATGGCCAGCTGGTCAGCTCGCTGATCTTCCCCATCACCTCTCTCGCGATGACCCTCAATTCCATGGCGAAGAAGATGGAAGAAAACGGCGCAGCAACCGTCGCCGATCTCGTCTCAGGGGCGACCCCGGCAAAGGCCGAGGAAGCTGCCACAGCGGAAGCCCCGGCAACAGCCGAGGAAGCTGCAGCGCCTGTCGAAGCAGCCCCCGCGCCTGCTGAAGAAGCGCCGGCCGCAGCCGAAAAAGCTGAAGCGCCTGCTGAAGAAGCCAAGCCTGAAGCCTAAAAAATTTTAGTGATCTAAGAAAGGAAAAATATCCCATGGCTAGTGAAAAAATTACCGGCATCATTGAAGAAGTCAAAACCCTTTCAGTTCTCGAACTGAATGAGCTCGTCAAAGCCCTTGAAGAAGAATTTGGTGTTTCCGCCGCCGCTATGATGGCTGTTGCTCCTGCTGCCGGTGCTGCCGGTGGTGCTGCTGAAGAAGAAGAGCAGACCGAATTTACCGTCAACCTCAAATCTGCTGGCGCCAGCAAAATCGCCGTCATCAAAGTCGTCCGTGAAATCACGGGCCTCGGCCTCAAAGATGCCAAAGCACTCGTTGATGAAGCTCCTAAGGCTATCAAAGAGAACGTCTCCAAAGACGAAGCCAACGAAGTGGCTGAAAAACTCAAAGCTGCCGGCGCCGAAGTCGAAATCAAATAAAGACTTGCCTTGCAGTGCAACCTGCACAAGCTCTAAAGAGCCGCCATCCCGGCGGCTCTTTTTTGTTGGCCTTTTTACCCTCAAAAAGGCGTAGAGGAGTAAAATAATTTGCGATACTTTTTTTTCTTTCTGCCGCCAGGGATTGCACGGCAGAGCGGGAGCGCAAAGGCATATTAAAGAAAACAGAGGCCAGCATGAACGAACCAAAGAAAAGGACAAGCGATCACCGACAAAAGTCGACAAGCGCTTCTCAACAAAAAAACTCGACAAACGCTGCACGACAAATATCGACAAACGAGCGCCAACAAACTTCGACAAACGCTGCACGACAAAAAACGACAAAGAATTATCGACAAACTTCGACAAACGAGCACGAACAAAATTCGACAATCGCTTCTCGACAAAAAACGACCAGGTCATCGACAGAAAGCCGCCGAAAGCTACGCCTGATTCTCTCCATCCTGCTCGTGCTCGCTGCCTTCTGGCTGGGACGTCAGGACTTTTTGAAAACCATTTTCCCGCCCGCAGGCGAGATGCAGGGAACAAAGGTCGTCGAGCTGAGTGCCATAGATGTTGAAGAACAGGGAACAAAAGCGGGTGCAGAGCAGGCAGCGAAAGAGGTTGTAGAGCAAAGGCAGGAGTCCTCAGACAAGCCAGGTGATGAGAAGCAAGCTGGTCAAAAATCAACCGTTCAAGATCCAGCAGATCTGGAATCAGAAGATCCCCGTTCACCTGAATTTGTTGCTTCGGTCCTCCGAAAGACAGGTAAACTGCCTGATCGTTTTTTGAGCAAAAAGGAGGCGCGAAAGCTTGGCTGGGTGCCGGAGCAGGGGAACCTGAATGAGGTCGCACCGGGCAAAAGTATTGGTGGTGATCGCTTCGGCAATTACGAGGGCAAATTACCCGCACAAAAAGGACGCAGCTACCGTGAAGCCGATGTTCACGATAGCCCTGAAAGGCGCGGGGCAGAGCGCCTGGTCTTTTCCAATGACGGCCTTATTTTTTATACGCCCGATCACTATAAAACGTTTTACGATGTGAGTGAGAGTTTTCCCGGCAAAAAGCTTCCCTGAGAGGTTCTTTATGAAAATGTCCTTTATCTGGCTCGACGGCCGGCAATGTGCCGACAAAACAAAGGTTTGGCCCTACCTGCGACAAAAACTCCAGCTTCCCGAATATTTCGGCGATAATCTCGATGCTCTCTGGGATGTACTGAGCGAGCGCGGCCCCGGCTGCCGCTACGTCATTTTTCACGCGAATGCTTTGGACAACAGTGAAATGAGCGTCTTGCTTCGTCTTTTTGACGACTTAGGTGAAACGGGTTGTCGAATTTATCGCCTCTGAATTTCCCGTCAGGCATCTGTACGAAATGAGGTGGATCCAGGGGAAATGCATTTTTGTTATTGCCCTTGCAGCCTCCTGGGAAAATCGTGATCTTGCCCGTGCGCCGCGGTCTCTCGTGCTATAATCTTCAGCATAAGTAAAGATGCAAAGCGCTGCAGCGCAGAAAGGAAAGTTTTTATGCTGGACATCAATTTATTGAGACATGAGCCCGACAAAGTTCGTGAGGGTCTTGCCAAACGCGGCAAAGACATTGATTTTCAGCCTTTCCTGGAGCTGGATCAGAAGCGCCGCAACCTCCTTCACGAGACGGAGGAACTCAAGGCTGAGCGCAACAAAAAATCCGCTCTCATCCCCCAGATGAAAAAGCAGAAGCAGGATACCACTGCGCTTCTGACAGAAATGAAGGAGCTCGCCGACAAAATTAAGGCCTGCGATGCCGGGGTTGCTGAGCTGGATGCAGCCCAGCGCGAATTTATGCTGGGCCTGCCGAATTTGCCGGCCGACGATGTCGTTGCCGGAGGCAAAGAGGCCAATGAGGTGAAGCAGATTTTCGGCGAGCAGCCGAGCTTCGACTTTGAGCCTAAGCACCATGTTGACCTGGCCGAAAGCCTCGGTCTCATCGACTATGCCCGCGGAGCCAAACTGGCAGGTTCGGGCTTCTGGATTTACACCGGTGAGGGAGCCCTCCTGGAGCGGGCCCTCCTGAACTTTTTCATCGACGAGCATCTCAAAGATGGTTACGAAATGATCCTGCCTCCGCATATTCTGCTCTATGATTGCGGTCTGACAGCCGGGCAGTTTCCCAAGTTCGAGGAGGATGTCTTTAAAATTCAGTCGCGTGATGAAGACGATGCCGACGAATCCAAGTTCCACTTTATTCTGCCCACCGCTGAAACGGCGCTCGTCAATCTTTACCGCGACGAAATTCTCGACGAAAGCGAACTCCCCAAAAAGTATTTTGCCCTGACACCCTGTTACCGCCGTGAGGCGGGTTCCTACCGGGCCGAAGAGCGTGGCATGATTCGTGGCCATCAGTTTAACAAGGTCGAGATGTTCCAGTATACCCGCCCGGAAAAATCACAGGAAGCGCTCAAAGAACTCATCGATAAAGCCTGCCGGCTGGTTCAAAAGCTCGGCCTGCACTTCCGCCTGAGCAAGCTCGCCGCCGGAGACGTTAGCGCCTCCATGCGCGAAACATGGGACATCGAAGTGTATATCCCCAGCATGGGCGGCTACAAAGAAGTCAGCTCCGTTTCCAATGCCGGTGACTATCAGGCCAGGCGCGGCAACATCCGCTTCCGTTGTGAAGGCAGCAAGAAACCTGAATTTCTACACACTCTGAACGGTTCCGGCCTTGCCACCAGTCGCATCTTTCCTGCGATGCTTGAGCAATTCCAGCAGGCCGATGGCAGCGTGCGCATTCCCGAAGTTCTGCGCCCCTATATGAACGGCCAGGAAAGCCTCAAGCCCAAAGTCTGAAAAGCCAAGGTTTGAAGCCAAACCTCAAACTCCGGCAAATTTCATGCGATTTCCGGGCTGTAGTCTTCGCCAATAAATTCCATGAGGGCGGCGCCGGCGCTCTGGTCGGCCAGCAGGCGGACGAGTTCGGCTTCGCGTTGGTGATCGGCGCTGACATTCCATTCAACATCCAGGCCAAAGTCGGCGATTTCCTGATAGAAGCCCTCTTTTTCAAGCTGGTAACGCAGACGCTCGTAGCAATCGTATGGAGCCATCACACGATACTTTCTGCGCAGGCACATGTGCAGGGGATAGGCGGCGTCCAGGGCTGAGGCAGCGGCCCGGCTGTAGGCACGGACGAGGCCGCCTGCGCCCAGGAGAGTGCCGCCGAAATAGCGCACAACGATGATTTCGGCCTGGTCAATGCCGCGCTTTTTTAAAACGTCAAGAACCGGCAGACCCGCGGTCCCCTGAGGTTCGCCATCGTCGGAATAGCGGCCGGCATTTTCAGGGAACAGAGTCTGCCAGGCAAAGACATGATGTGTAGCGTCAGGAAAGCGCCTGCGGACAGCGTTCAATTCACTTTCGGCTTCAGCTTTGTCACGGATGGGAAAGCAGAGGCCGATAAAGCGCGAGCGCTTTTCCTCAAATTCGATCTCGGCCGACCTTTGCACGGTGGTCCAGCGAGCAGGTTTTTTGCTTTTTTGGCTAAGGTGGTTTGGGTTCATGACAATTCCACGATCTTGCTGTCGATTACTGATGACCTTGTCGTTCGTCTTTGTGCTTTTGTTGTGTCACATAGCTAACGGGCTTAATGAAATCTATGAATCTGATTTTTCCAAGCTGCGCGCCAACTAGGAACTTTCAGGTTTTCAGGCATCTTCACCGTTTTTAGCTTAGTCGAAAATGGGCTTGTGGTCAAAAGCCTTGTGCCGGCGGTATATAGAGGTACGATGCAGGCCCTCCAGCAAAAAAAAGATTCCCACATTGCCTCCCGTCCAGCCAGTGGGCGAAAGGGCTCTCCTGTGCTATTCTTGAGATCATGAACGGGATTTTTATCAATAGATATCGCCCGCCGCGCCCCAAACACCGGGGACTGATTCTCGGCCTTATTGCCTGTCTTGCTCTGGGACAGCTGCTTCTTTATGCCCTTTTCCTTGGCCCGGCTTTTTTCCCGCCGCCTCCTGAGGAAACGAGAGCCGAAGTGTCAACCAATAACAACTTGCGCCCGCAGCCGACGAGTCCGCCTGCCCGCACCTTGCGCTCTGCCGCTGAAGGTCCCGTTCTGGATGCTTTTTTCGGGCCACTCCCTGTGCTTGAGGGAGAGCCTCGTAAAATTTCACTCGACAAGCCGCTGCGCGGGATTTATCTCGGCATGGGCGAAAATATTGATGCGGCCATCAAACTCGCCTCCTGGAGTGAAGTCAATGCGGTTGTGGTCGATGTCAAGGAAAGCTGGGGTCTCTGCTATGAGAGCAAGGTTCCGCTTGCCGTCGAAATGAAGGCTTCTTCTGGCCAGCTCAAACTTAAGTCTTTAATCGACCGTTGCCACGCGGCTGGTCTCACGTTCATTGCCCGCATGGTCTGTTTTAAGGATGAGGTCATGACCCGCATGCGTCCGGACCTTTGTATTCACGATGCCGAGGGACAAGTTCTGCACTACCCTCTCGAAGGAGGTGAGGCCTTTGCTAACCCGTACAATACAGAAGTATGGGATTATCTGCTGGATCTCTCGCGGGAAGTGGTTGCCATGGGGGCGGACGAAATTCAGTTTGACTATGTGCGCTTTCCTACCGGCCAGCCTGAGGGGGGTGCGACGCCACTCTATCGTGAGGAATCGAACGTCCTGACGAAGCATGAAGAATCAGATGTCCAGAAAAAGCATGAGGATACAAGTGTCCGGGAAATGCGTGAACCATCAGAAGCCCTGGAGCAGCAGGACCTGTCAGACGCTCCGATGGAGCATAAACCATCGGACGCCCAGGATAAGCTCGGACCATCAGAAGTCCCGGAGAAGGAAGCGGCGATCAATCGCTTCCTGGAGACAGCTCGCATCGAACTTCAGGATAAATTGGGGGTGCCCGTCTCTGCGGACCTCTTTTCCATCGTCATGTCGAGTCCGGAAGATGGTCGCCTGATCGGGCAGAACTGGTCGCGCATCGGGTTGTCCGGGATCCATCGCCTCAGCCCCATGATCTATCCCTCACATTATGCCAACGCCTCGGCAGGTTCGCTGGGCAATGGCAAAGGGTCTTCGATTGGCAGTAAATTTTTCGATACCCCCGATCTTTCTCCTTATGATGTGGTCACGGCGGCCCTGGAGGATGGAGCAGCTGCTGCCGGTAAAAGTGGCTATGCCGGTCTGCGCCCATGGTTGCAGGCCTTTACGGCGAACTGGCTTGCGCCGGGATACTACATGGATTACGGCCCCCGCGAAATCCGTGCGCAGATACAGGCCCTCTATGATGCCGGCTATGAGGAATGGCTGCTCTGGAACGCCGGACACGAGTACCCGGAGGCCCTTTTTCTGAGCCGAGAAGAGGCCGAAGCTGAACTCCGAAAAAATCGGGCTGTTCAGGAAAACAAGCCTACGCTGAACGCCGAAGAAGAATCGCTCAGACAAGCCCTCGAAGGTTTTCCCATCGCCACTGGAAGTCCCCCAAAAAGTGAACCCTAAAATTCCTGAGAGCTAAGCTTGCTTAAGCACAGTGAATCAAGTTACAGAGGAATCATCACGATGACGGATCTTCGATGAGCGACAAAGTGACCGTGCATCGAAAGTATGGTACAAGATCTAGAAAGTTCCGCCGAAGCCCCGGCCGACGACTTCACTGTGTGTATTGATGGAAATAAAGGCCAGAGGATCTTCGCTTTTGACAAAATCGCGCAGTTTAATGGCCTGGACCTTTGGCACGGCACATAAAATGATTTCCCGATCTTCTCCCGTAAAAATGCCATGCCCTTGCATCAGGGTCGCTCCGCGATGCAGCTCGTTGATGATATAGGGAGCTATCAGGTCAGGCTTCGTGGTCACGATCGTAAAGAAACGGGTATCGTTGAACTGCTCGATCATCGCATCCACGATCACGCCCTTAAAGAGCAGCCCGATAATGGAAAAGAGCACTGTTTTCAGATCGAAAATCAGGAACGAAATCATGGCGATGGCGAAATCAAAAGCGGCCAGAGCATAGCCGATATTCATTTCGGATTTGCGGTGGATGAGCATCGCCAGGATATCACTGCCGCCTGTGGAAACATGGAGATTAAAGAGCAGAGCCGAGCCGACGGCCGGCAGTAAGGCGGCAAAGGCAAGTTCCAGAAACGGCTGATCTGTCAGGGGAGCTGAAAGAGGTATAAGGCGCTCGAAAATAAGAATAAGACTGGACAGCAGCAGAGAAGCATAGGCGGTACCAAAGGCAAAAGAACGGCCTAAAGCAAGATAGCCCAGGATTAAAAGGCTGATATTAAGAACCCAGGTCCAGATACCGGGCGTCAGGGGTGTGACCTGAGCCAGCAGGATGGAAAGGCCGCTGACGCCGCCCATAATAAAATGATTGGGGAACTTGAAGAAATACACGCCCAGGGCGACCAGAAGTACTCCTAAATGCAGCAGAAAAATTTGTCCCGCGGTCCACTTGCTCTTTTTCGCTTGTGGAAAATTACGGCTGTTATGGCTGGGATCTCCATAGCGAAAGCGGACGTCTTCTCCTGGAGTTACCTCCTTTTCCACGGAACCATGCAACTCAGAGGGAGACAGAGTTTTCTTTTTATTTTCATTCATTTCCTGACTGTTCATTTCCTGACTGTCCATTTTTTATCGCTCTTTGTTTTATTATCGCTGTTCATATTTTATCCTTTTAGATTTTTTGGAAAAGAGAGGCCGGGGCGGGAAATCCGCCCCGGTGTTTAGGGAGAACCGTGAGACCAGGCCCCGGCAAGCAAACGGGGCAAGACCTCACCAGAGAGTCGTTAACATGATGAGCGCTCTTTGTTCTGTGCCGCAAAGAATTCTTCATCTCCGCCGTGCATGGTCTTCGGCAAACGTCGCCTCCATCGGGCACAAAAAAACAGCTCCCGAACCGTGGACGGGAACTGTCAAAAACGAAAAACGTGCAAAGGCCATTTATCCGCTTGCGCCATTCACCGTGACACGGAACTCCCTCAGGCAAGTCTTCTGGCTCTGCGCCTGTCTCTCGCCTTCCCGAAGCCTTCTCTTTTGGCAGAAGGAGTTCAGTGGCCACTTGAGGACAGATTTGCGCAATACAGCGGCGGGACCGCGCAGGGTTTGCACCTGCTTCCTTATCAAGTCTTGCGACACCTGAAGTCGGACACTATTATGCACGATTCTCGCTTTTTTGCCAAGTCAGGGCGAAGGAAAAAGTCATCGACAGCAGCTCATAAGATCCTGTTTGCGGGCTGACATGAGCGTTGTGGACGAAGCTGTCTACTCTACTGTGAGGGCGCAGAGGCGAGGACGCTGACGCGAGGGCTGTTCTTATGGTAAAATAAATCAAAACCGTCTGAAAGCCCTTTAAAGCGGGCTTTCTTCGCTTTTATTCTGGGGTCTGAAAGCTTGTTTTGCCGAAAGGGGCATTTCTGCCAATAAAGGCAGTTTTGTCGATTGCGACAGTTGCCGAAAGCGGCAGTTTTGCTGCAGAGGCTTTTTGCCGAAAAGGACGGCCAGGGCCAGGTAGAGGCAGATCTACGTTTCCAGAGGAGGAATTTATGTCCGGACATTCCAAGTGGAATAACATCAAGAGAAAAAAAGGTGCGGCTGATGCGGCAAAGGGCCAGATTTTCACCAAGCTGGGCCGTGAAATTCAGATGGCAGTCAGAGCTGGCGGCCCTGATCCCGAGGTCAACCGTTCTCTTAAGGATATTATCGCTAAAGCGAAGTCCAATAATATGCCTAACGACAGCATCCAGCGTTCCATCAGCAAAGCTTCCGGCGGAGGCGGCGAGGAGCTGGAGGTCATCCAGTATGAAGGTTATGGTCCTGGCGGAGTCGCCGTCATGGTGCGCACGCTTTCAGATAACCGCAACCGTACGGCAGGTGATGTGCGCCATATTTTTGACCGCTTTGGCGGGAATCTTGGCACAAATGGCTGCGTGGCCTTTCAGTTTGAAGAAAAGGGCAGCCTGATTCTTGACCGCGAGCGCTATACGGACGAGGAAACGGTCATGATGGAAGCCCTTGATGCCGGGGCCGAAGATGTCGATGTCGAAGACGATTATTTTGAAATTGTCACCAGTCCTGAGTCTTACATCAGCGTGGTGGATGCGATGGAAGCGAAAGGCTATGTTTTCGAGGAGTCGACTCTTGCGCCGCAGCCGATCACGATGACGAAGCTGAACGATCCCGAGATGATCGAAAATATGGAGCGCCTGATTGATACGCTCGAAGAAAACGATGACGTCACGGATGTTTATCACAACTGGGAGCAGGAAGAAGCCTGAGGCTTGAGTCCGTCTGAGCGCTTTGCCGGAACAGAGGAGAGAGCGGCGTGTTTGATTTTCTTTTCCATAGTTTAAGAGGGAAAAAGAAAAGCGAAACCAACGAGGAAAACCCGGAGGATCGGCTGCCGCCTGTGCGCAGCCAGGATATTGTTTTTAATCCTTTTGGTCGCCTTGCCGATGCGGTGAAAACCACGGTGAATGAAATTAACCGGGCTGATGAACCAAAAACGGAAGAAGAAGTGCGCGCCCGTCTCGGACTCATCGCTGTTGTGGCTTTTATCGGGGCCAGCGGAACAGGAAAAAGCACGCGTGCCATCCAGGTGGCCAAAGATAATCATATCAATTACATCATTGATGACGGCATCCTAATCCACGGTTCGCGCATTCTGGCCGGAGCCTCGGCGAAACGGGCGGAGACAAAAATTGAATCTGTGCGGCAGGCAATTTTTGCCGATGAGACACGGGCCGCCAATATGCGCCGGGCTCTTCTGGAGGAGCTGCCTCCGGCGCTCATGATTCTCGGCACCTCGCGGGACATGCTCGACCGCATCTGCGAAAATCTCTGGCTTTCCAAACCCTCTATGCAGATTCGTATCGAAGATATCAGCAGTGAGGAAGAGCGGCGACAGGCCCGAGAAACCAGACTCAGCGAGGGCAAACACACGATCCCCGTACCCAGTATGGAGATTCGTCACGAATTTTCCGGCAGCCTGGCCGAGCCGCTAAATAAACTGAGGAAGCGTTTTGACCGACGCAGCGATGAGAGTGAAAAAGAGAGCGAGCGCACAGTGGTGCGCCCGACCTTTTCCACCCTTGGTCATTACTCCATGTCGGACGAAGCCCTGGCGCAGATGGTCTATTTGATTCTGGAGGATGTTCCCGGGGTGGCGGGACTGCGCGAGTTTCATCTCAGCAAAGAGAGCTACGGCGTGCGTTTTGATCTGCGTTTGTCCCTCTATTATGGTTTCAGTGCCCAGGAAGTTCTGCGCGAGGCTCAGCAGGCTGTCGGGCGACTTGTTGAAGAGCTGACCTCCATCAATGTTCTGGAGGTTGACCTGCGCGCTGTGCATCTGGAACAGCGCAGGAAAGCGGCGCAACCTTATGCCAGCTTTATTTTCTGAGCGCCTGCATTGCGGGAAATCGTCGGAACCTTTATAATTATTGCAATCTTGTAACTTTCCGTTCACTTGCTGCTGCAGTGGCGAGTCCAGGGAAGATGTGCCGGAGGTACACTATGCTGCAAAATCAAGAAGACGGTTATGGTCCCGATCCGCGTTATCGCGGCGCCCCTGATGCCCATATTTATTCAGACTCCAGGCGCGATCCTGGCAACAACTACAGGCCTGGCCCTGAGCAAGCTTATCGGGGAGATCAGAACCTGCCCTTCCACGAAATTCCGCCATATCGTGAACGCCCTCAGCAGGATCCACGTCAGAATCCTGCTTATGCCGAGCCGTACAGTGAGCAGCCACAGGAGGCCTATGGTCGCAGACCCGGAGCCCGCACAGGGCAGCGCAGAATGCCTCGCGGCCCGCGACGTCCGGCCCAGATGCCCCTGGTTCTGCAGCAGTTCCTCAACGATCTGCGTGAGACCATAAAATGCTACCTTTCGGGCAATCCGCTGGCAGGTTTCCGTCTGGCGCTGATTCCCCTCAGTCTGGCGCTCTACCTTGTTCTGAATCTTCTCTTCTTTGGCTTTGCCTACGCCACAGCCGTGGCACATATTCCTAAAGCTCTTTTGGGTGAACTGGCCGGAGCGCTGGGCAGCCTTGCGGATAACTTTAACTCTTCACTGGTACCTTCCTGGGGAAAGCTTTTCCTTGATGGCCTGTTTAAAGAGTTTATTATCCTGGCCATTATTTTTGCGATCGGCTTCCTTTTCTCCTATCTGAATCGACAGGCCCGCATTTCTCCGCTGAGACTTCTGCAGAATCTGGCTGTCGCGACTTTCCCTCACACGCTGTTCTGCCTCTTCCTGCTGCTGTTCTCGCTGATCCTTCCCGGGGCTGCGCTTTCCATGCTCACGGCTGCTGGCTATATCCTGGCTTTTCTTTCTATTGAGGGATTCTTCAGCCAGACTCAGGCCAAGCGAGGTGCTGTGGTGTGGCCGACGATCCTGAGTTTTATCATTCTGAGCTTCATTTAAGTGGGGCCCTGCTATGCGTTTTCTGCATCTTGCAGACTTGCATTTGGGAAAATCTCTCGGTCAGTTTTCACTCATTGAAGACCAGACCTATATGCTTCAGCAAATTTGTACGATCGCCCGCCGCGAGCATGTTTCGGCCTTGCTCATTGCGGGCGATATTTTTGATCGCAGTCAGCCTCCTCTGGAGGCGGTGCACCTGCTCGACCGTTTTTTAACCGAACTTGTCCGCCAACACATTGCTCTTTTCATGATTTCAGGCAACCATGATTCTGGAGTGCGCCTGGCCTTTGGCTCGGAGATTTTTCAAAGTTCTGATCTTTGCATTGTCAGCCGTTTTGAGGGTCAAATTCCTTCACTGCTCTGGCCCCGGGAAAATCCCGTCGTGCGTATCCATCTCCTGCCCTTTTTGCGACGTGATGAACTGCGCCGCTTTTGCACCGATGAAGATGCCGCGCAGCTGGATACTGCCGAGCTGCTGCGGCGTCTTCTGGAGCGTCAAAAACCGCCGCAGGAAGGCCTGCCGCAGATTCTTCTGGCCCACCTCTGGGTGGCCTCTTCCTCGCTTCTCCTTTCTGATTCTGAAAACACCTTGCTTGGTTCCGTGGAAAGTGTGCCGAAAAGCCTCTTTGAGGCCTATGATTACGTTGCTTTAGGTCATCTTCACCGGCCTCAGAATGTGGATGAAAAACTGCGCTATGCAGGCTCACCGCTCGCTTATTCAGCCTCAGAGACAGGACAGCCCAAATCTCTGACCCTTCTGGAGCTGCAGGACGGCAAGTTAGAGCAGAAGAAGATCGAGCTCAAGCCTCTGCACCCTGTTTTGCGTTTGCGCGGGCCTCTTGATGAACTGCTTGCCCGCAGCAGGAAAGATCCGGCCTGGGCCGGAGAGGCTTATGTTTATGTTGAGCTGACGGATTTTCCTCCGCCGCATCACGCCCTGCAGCGCCTGGAGGCTGTTTTTCCGCGGCTGGTTCAGCTTTCTTTTGTACGGCTGAAGGATGATGGTGGAAGCGCTGCGGACTCGGAATCTGTTGTCGGCAATATCCGACAGGATCCTGAAGCTCTTTTTGCAGCATTCTATCGTGAGGAACAGGGACGTGAGCTCAGTGCGTGGCAGAAAGAAAAGCTGCACGAGGTCTTTGCCGAGGCTTCCGGAGGGGAAAGATGAAACCATTAACGCTCAAACTCTCTGCGATTGGCCCTTTTGCCGGTGAAGAATGCATTGATTTTGAAAAATGGGGAGACGGCCTTTTCCTCATCTCCGGGGACACCGGAGCGGGCAAGACGACGATCTTCGATGCGATCAGCTACGCCCTTTTCGGTGAGAGTTCGGGCCGCAGCCGCAATCCCAAAAATCTGCGCAGCGATTTTGCGGCGCCGGCGACTCAAAGCTGGGTGGAGCTTCGCTTCTCACAGCAGGGCAAGGTCTATACGATCCGCCGCAGCCCAGCATATTCTCGCCCTAAACTGAGAGGAGAGGGGCGGACCGAAGAAGCGGCCAGCTCACTTTTGCTGCTGCCGGATGGTCACTCGCTCAGCAAAATAAAAGAAGTTAATGAGACCCTTGAAGAGATTCTGGGCATGGGAGCTGAGCCTTTTCGCCAGACCTCCATGCTGGCTCAGGGCGAGTTTATGCGCTTTCTTCTGGCAGACAGCAAAGAGCGCATGGATATCCTGCGGCTGCTCTTTGAAACATCCTTAACGACGAGGGTGCAGGAGCTGCTGCGTGAAAAGGAAAAAGAGGCAGAGACCCAGCTTACAGAAAGCCGCAAAAAACTGCTGGCCGAGACCGCGGCCCTGGAGTTGACGGAAGAGGATCTCTGTGCCCGGCGGGAGTCATGGCTCTCTGATGCTGAGGAGGACAGCGCCTTGCCACTCAGCCTTCTGCAGCTGCAGGGTTTGCGTGATGTTCTGGCCCTGCCGCAGCAAGAGGCGGAATTGGCAAAAGTGCAGGAGCGCAGCCGCGCAGCCCAGAGAAAAGCAGAGGATTTTCAGAGCTATAAGCGCCTGCGCGAAGACTGGCTGAACTTTTCCGCCTTGCTGGAAGAGGCCGAAGAGAGGGGCAAAAGCCTGCCGCAGCGTAAAAAGGAACTGAGGCAGGAAGAAGCCTGGGTGCAAAACATGCTGCCTCTGTTTGAAGAAATAGAGCGCCTGCGCCGGGAGCGTGAGCAGGAGCTGCCGGCTGAGACGGAGGCGCAGCAGCGGGTTGACGAGATTAAGGATCTTCAACTCAAATTGCAGCAGCGAATAAGCGAATGGGAGAGCCGCCGTGAAGAGGACGAGCAAGTCCGCCTGCGGCTCGAAAAAACACGGGCTCAAATTCCGGAATACAGCGCTCTCGAAGATCTGCGCAAAGAAACAGCGGAATTAGAGGCCGAGTGGCAGCAGCTCGAAAAAGAGGAAGAAACGCAGCGCACCGAAGTCGAACATCTCCGAAAAGAGCTTGAGGCTGGCCACCTCAGGCTGGCTGCGCGGGGCGAAACAGCCGGACGGATGGAGGTGCTGAACGCACGCCTTGCTCAGCTTGAAAGCGAGCAGCAGCAGCTTGAAGATAGCTCGGAGGCCGTTCCAGGCCTGCAAAAGCGCGTGCGTCAATGGGCGGCACTCAGAGCGAGCCTGAAAACACAGGTCGTGGAGCTGGTGGAGCGGGAAAAAAGTCTGCAGGCACAGCGGGGACTCTGGTATCGCTCTGAAGCTTTGGCTCTTGCCGCTACGCTGGAAGAGGGGCAGCCCTGTCCCGTCTGTGGCTCGACCGAGCACCCCTACCCGGCGGGTCGGGCCGGGTCTGAGGAGGAGAATACTTCAACAACCTCTCTCAGCGCGGCAGAGTTGGCCCATGAAGAAGAGGCCCTGGCCGATGAGCGCAAAGAGCTGGAGAAAAAGAATCTGGAGGCTCTGCGTTTGGAGAATCGCTGCAGAAAAGAAAGGGAAGATCTGCTTAATGTCCTTAAGCTGGCAGAAAAAGTGCTCAGCGAAACGGCGCTCAAGACAGAGACTTTTCAGAGCTTTTCTCAGGTGGCAGCTGAGACTGCTCAGCCAATGGGGGCCGTAGACAACGCGGAGACAGAGAAAACAGCCGGGCTTGCTTCAGAGGAAAAAAATCCGGAAAAACCGGACAGTGAAGCTGATCTTCAGGATTTTTCAAAGCTTGCCCGGCAGCTTCCGTCCCTGCTTCGCAGGCTTCAGGACGAACAGCAGGCGGCCGAAGAGTTGAAAGAGGAGCTGCAAGAGAAGCTGGCGGAGATGGCGGCGTTTGTTAAGGCCCGGCCGATCCTTGAAAAACAGCTCGGCGAGGGCGAAGAGGCGCTTTCCCTCTGCCGGAGCCAGTTGGAGAAAACAAAGCTGGCCGTTTCAAGAAAAAGCGAAGCCCTGAGCCTACGCCAGCAAAACGTGGACTTTTCCTCTGCTGCAGAAGCTTTGAAAGCCATAAAAGACATGGAAACGAAAATCCAGGCCAGAAAGGACGAGGAAGAGCAGAATCAACGGCGTCAAAAGGAGCTGAGCGAGGACTTGCAGACAAAGACGTTGAAGCTCAGCCGTTTGCGGGCTCTGATTGAAGATAAGGCAGAGCAGGGAAAAAAGCTGCTGGCCGAGATCGCCGAAAAAGCAGAGAACTGGCCGCTGCCCCAGGACCGCAAGCAGGAAACAGCCGCTCTCGAAAAGGAGAGTCTGGGGGAGCGCCGTGAGGCTTTGGAAGAGGAAGAACGGCAGCTGCGGGAACTGCGTAAACAGAAGGAAGAAAAGCTCAGACATTTTGACCCGGCAGCTCAGTGGCCGGAGGAAGCCGAACTGATTAAGGCTCAGCAGCTGGCGAGCGCCGAGGAGGAAAAGATCCTGACAGAAAGTCGCCTGCGCCGCGGCAGACTGGCGGCTCTGGAAGAGCTGGAAAAGCGCCTGCTCAAGCTGCACCGTGAAATCGAAGCGCGCCGCCATACCGTGGCCCAGTGGAAAGTCCTGGCAGATACGGCCAATGGACTCGGGCCGGGACGCAGGAAATTTGAAGCCTATGCACAGGCGGAAAGTTTCCGCCAGATCATTGCTGCAGCGAATCGGCGACTGGCTCCGATGACGCTCGGTCGCTTCGAACTGCGCTTTCTGGCTCAAGAGAGCGACAAGAGGGTCAATGCTGGTCTTGGCCTGGAAGTTTTTGACGGTTACAGCGGCGAGACCCGTGCCCTCAGCACCCTTTCTGGAGGGGAAAGCTTTCTGGCTTCACTGGCCCTGGCCCTTGGTCTTTCGGATGTTGCGAGCCAGGAACGTGGTGGCATCGGCATCGAGACGCTCTTTGTCGATGAGGGCTTCGGCAGCCTGGATCGTCAAAGCCTCAGCGAAGCGGTTGCCGTGCTTGCTGAGGTGAGCAGCGGTAAGCTCTGCGGCATCATCTCCCATGTGGAAGCTCTGAAGGAAGAAATCCCCCGTCAGATTCTCGTCCGGAAGGGACGCGGCGGCAGCCGCATCTGTCATGAATGAGTCGGATATAACGATAAGTGAAGCGAGAATACACGATGATGTTTTATATTTTGCTCCTTATCGAGCTGCTATATCCGTCTCCTGCCCGGGCGTCGGGCTAAAAACCTTACGCTTTTTGTTATCCCTTTTAAAAATAAGCAAAGAAGACTTGAAGTTTTTGCGCGCTTTAGATAGACTTTAGTCATGCATTCGGCGTGAGGGACACAATCTCGTTCCTCTCGTTTTTCTTGCGAGTTGATAAGAAAAAAGAACGAGATCCTCGCGTAACATTCTCAAGGAGGAACCCATAACATGCACAAAAAACTATTTATTCCGGGTCCTGTCGACGTTCGTCCGGAAGTCCTGGAAAAAATGGCTACCCCAATGATCGGGCATCGTACCACTGATGCGAGCAAACTTCAGGAACGCATTTCTGATAATGTGCGCAAACTTTTCCACACAAAGAATACCGTTGTCCTCTCAACTTCTTCAGGCTCAGGCCTGATGGAATCAGCCATTCGCTGCTGCTGCAAAAAAGGCGCGGCGATCTTTTCTGTGGGTTCCTTTGGCGACCGCTGGTACGAAATGGCTCTGGCCAACGGCAAAGTAGCTGACAAATTTGACTCCCCGGATGGCCAGCCCACGACCCCTGAAATGGTTGATGAAGCGCTCAAAACGGGTAAATATGATACCGTCACCGTGACCCAGAACGAAACTTCTTCCGGCATCATGAACCCGGTCGCAGCGATCGGCGAAGTGGTCAAAAAGTATGATGACGTTCTCCTGCTCGTCGATGCTGTCTCCGGTGCTGCCGGCTCCAACATTGAGGTCGACAAATGGGGGATCGATATGGTCATCACCTCAACGCAGAAGTGCATCGGGCTTCCTCCGGGAATGTCCATGGCAACTGTTTCAGATCGTGCCTATGAGCGCGCGAAAACGGTCGAACAGCGCGGCTTCTACCTTGACCTTGTTAAACTGGTCGATCGCGTGAAAAAAGATTATCAGTATCCGAGCACGCCTTCGCTCTCTCACATGTTTGCGCTCGACTATCAGCTCGACTACATCATTAATGTTGAAGGCCTGGAAAATCGTCTTGCCCGTCATGCCAAGATGGCCAAAATGGTCCAGGATTGGGCTGTGGAACACGGCTTCAAGCTCTTCGCCCGTGAGGACTGCCGTTCCATGACCGTCACCTGCATCTGCAATGACGAGTCCTTCGACTTCAAAGCGGTCAATGCTGAGCTCGGAAAACGCGGCTATGCGATCTCCAACGGCTACGGCAAGAACAAGGGCAAAACCTTCCGTATTGCGCACATGGCCGACCACACGGTGGAAGAGATGCAGGAGCTGCTCGACACCCTCAGCGACGTGCTCAAAACATTGAAAAAATAATTGACTTCACGGAAGTTCCGGTGCAGATTTGCCCGGAACTTCTTTTTATAGCTGGTTTTGCGGCGGGTTCGGTAAAAAGATTACTGAGACTTCTAAGCCGCTCAGGAAAAGCACACAAAGGAGAAAAATATGGCCATTATTCTTGCCAACGACGGCATCGCCAAAGATGCTCAGAAAAAACTTGAAGACCTCGGTTATACCGTAGATACCAACAAATATGAAGACGAAGCACTGCTGAAACGCCTCGCTGAAGTGGACTGCATCGTCATCCGCTCCGCCACGAAAATGCGTGATGAGCAGATCGACGCCGGCGCCGCCGGAAAGCTGAAACTCATCATCCGCGCCGGTGTGGGTCTCGACAACGTCAATGTCGATCATGCCAAGAGCAAGGGCGTGGTCGTCCGCAATACTCCGGCAGCCTCCAGCGCCGCCGTCGCTGAACTGGTGCTGGGCCAGATTTTCACCCTGGCACGTAATCTGCAGGTGGCTAACCGCAGCATGGCTCAGGGGAAATGGCTCAAAAAGCAGCTCTCCGGCGTGGAACTCAATGGCAAAACGCTCGGTATCATCGGCTTCGGCCGCATCGGTCAGTGCCTGGCGGCCAAAGCCAGCGCGCTGGGCATGCACATTCTTTTCTACGATGCTTTTGTAAAGGACGTCAAAGGCTATCAGTATGTCGAAATGGATGAACTGCTCAAAAAATCCGACTTCATCAGCCTGCACGTACCTGCTCAGGACAAGCCCCTGATCGGTAAGGACGAGATCGCCATGATGAAAGACGGCTCCTATATCATCAATGCCGCCCGCGGCGGTGTCATCGATGAAGATGCCCTGGTGGATGCTCTTGAAAGCGGCAAATTGGCCGGTGCGGCCCTCGACTGCTTCAAGGCCGAACCTCTGGCCAATGAGCGCCTGATGCACTGTGAAAAGCTCTCGATGACCCCGCATATCGGCGCGGCCACCAGCGAAGCGCAGCAGCGTATTGGTGAGCTGACGGTCGAAGTCATCCAGGAAGTTCTGGGGAAATAAGTTATGAGTCAGATTAAAGCTTTTAAAGCGATTCGCCCGGCGGCCGGAAAATCGGCCGCAGTGGCTTCGCTGCCCTACGACGTCATGAACCGCGCCGAGGCCAAAGAGATGGTCAGGGGGAAGAAAGATTCCTTCCTGCATGTCGTGTGTGCCGAAGTCGATTTACCTGACAGTGTGGATATCCATGCCGATGAAGTCTATGCTAAAAGCCGCGAAAATCTTGACAAGATGCTTAAAGAGGGCGTTTTGATTCAGGATGAGCGCCCCCTGCTCTATATCTACCGTCAGGTCATGGATGGTCGTGCTCAGACCGGTCTTGTGGCCTGCGCCTCAGTTGACGAATACATGGACGGGCGCATCAAGAAGCATGAGCTGACGCTTGAAGCCAAAGAGCAGGATCGCATCCGTCACTTTGACACCTGCGACGCCAACACCGCTCCGATTTTCCTCAGCTATCGCGCCAGCGCGGAAGTGGATAAGCTGATCGCCGACTACATCGCTGCGCATAAGCCCAATGCGGACTTTACGAGCGAAGATGGGATCCAACATATCACCTGGGTGATTGAAGACGAAAAGGTTGTCGAGGCCATTATCGCGGCCTTTAAAAAGGTCGAGGCCCTCTATATTGCCGATGGTCACCATCGCTGCGCCTCCTCTGCCAAGGTGGGGGCAAAGCGCCGTCAGCAGTACCCCGATGCCCCGCCTGAAGCCGAATTCAACTGGTTCCTCGCGGTGATTTTCCCCGATAAAGACCTCCATATCTTCGACTACAACCGCGTCGTCAAAGATCTCAACGGCCTCAGCAGGGAGGACTTCTTTGCAAAGGTGCGCGAACACTTTGAGCTGAGCGAAGCCGATCCGGCCAAGTGCCCTTACCGTCCTGAGAAGAAGGGCGAGTACGGCATGTTCCTTGAGGGCAAGTGGTATGTTCTGCGTGCCAAAAAGGACATAGCCGAGGTCACAGACCCGGTGGAGCGTCTGGATGTTCAGATTCTCCAGAAATACCTTCTTGGCCCCATTCTCGGCATTAAGGATCCCCGCACCGACGAGCGCATCGACTTCGTCGGCGGCATCCGCGGGCTTAAAGAACTGGAAAAGCGCGTGAACAGCGACATGAAGGTGGCTTTCTCCATGTACCCGACCGCCATGAGCGAACTTCTCGCTGTGGCCGATGCGGGCAAGATTATGCCGCCGAAATCCACCTGGTTTGAGCCCAAGCTGCGCTCCGGCCTCTTTGTGCACAAACTGAGTGACTAAGTCCGTGCAACACTGAGCGGACGCCAGGTCTGCCAGCGTGTCAGGCTTTAAAAGCCGGCATTTTATACAGGGGCTGCCTTCTCTGAAAACAAGGGAAGGCGGCCTCTTTTTTCGTGTTATACTTTTGAAAGTGAACTGCCGCTGTGCCGCTGTGCCGCTGGCGCTGTCAGGCTGATGTCTGCAATAGGCTGCCGCTGCCGCTGAACGCCAGCATGGACAAAAATGCTGCTGGACGGAAGCGAATGGTTATCTGATGAGGGGGTGTTCTCATGGCTCGAGTGGAAGATTCTCTGGAACAAGCCAAAACGCTTCTGCGCGAAGGAAAATACCGCGAAGCCTGTGAGCTTTTTTCTGAGATACGCCAGAGTGCGAAGAATCTGAGACCGGATCAGAATGAAGACCTGCTCTATCATTATGCGATGGCGCTGAAGGCGATTGACCGCCGCGGGCTTGCGGAAAAATGTCTGCGCGACCTGTATCATATCGCTCACGACCGCGAGCGCCGGGAACTTGAATGTCAGGCGGTTCACGAATTGGGAACCATGGCTCTGGAAGAAAACCGCTATTCGGAAGCCATCAAACTTTACCGCGAGGAACTGACGCTCTGGTACTCCGGCATGGATCATTATTTTGCCGGACTTGCCCTGAATTATCTCGCTCAGGGAAATTGTTGCCTCGCCATGGGCCATACGCCGGAAGCGCAGATGTATCTGAAGCATGCGGTAACGTTTGCCCAGACCGGTCATGATGCGCGGCTCAAAGGGCGCGCTCTGGCCATCCTGGCGGATCTTCAGTTGCGCGACGGCAAGCGCAAGGAAGCCATGAAACTCCTGCGGCAGGCTTTGAGCAGTTTGCGCCAGGATGCTTCCAGCGAAGAGATACCGGAAATTGAAAAAGAACTCGAAAAAATCGAAAAAGAAGCGAACGAAAACCGAACGAAGTCCTGAGTATAGCCTCAGCGCTGAGCCGATGAAAGGCTGAAGAAAGGAAAATCCATGTCAGATACAAATAAGAAGAAAAAGACGGTCAAAAATCTGGCTGCGGCCGATCGGGTTATGGGAGAAATATTGAAACTCTGCTCTATCCCCAGTCCTACGGGAATGACGGGAGAGATTTCAGCTTATCTGATGAAACGCCTGAAAGATCTTGGCTTTGAGCCGTGGGAGCGGCAAAAAGGCGGCGTTTTCTGCGAGCTTTCTGCCTCTGGAAAGCGCAGCGAAGCGCGGCCGGATGACCGGGCGCTGCTGCTCTCAGCGCATATTGATACGCTCGGACTGATGATCCGCATGATCAAGCCTAATGGCCGCCTGCGCCTCAGCCTTGTGGGGGGCTACCCCATGAACTATGTGGAACAGGAAAACGTGCTCGTGCATACCCGCGATGGACAACGCTACGAAGGGACGGTTCACCTCCTCAATGCGGCCGTCCACGCCAACCGCGAAGCCGGTGATACGAAGCGTGATGACAGCACCATGGAAGTCGTCCTTGATGAAGAGGTGCACAATCGCGAAGAGGTCGAGGCTCTTGGCATCGCCGTCGGTGACTTTATCAGCCTGGAAAGTCGTGCCCGTCTCGCTGGCAGCGGCTTTCTGAAATCACGCCACCTCGACGACAAAGCGAGCTCAGCTATGCTTTTGCACCTGGCCGAAGAGGTCGCTTCGGGAAAAATCGTTCCCGCCCGCAAAACCTATATTCTTTTTACCAATTATGAAGAAATTGGCCATGGCGCAGCAGGAGGTTTCCCTGAGGGCATCAGCGATATGCTGGCGGTCGACATGGGCGTTGTGGGCGATGATCTTGATACCGATGAGTACAAAGTTTCCATCTGCGCGAAAGACTCCAGCGGCCCCTACAACTATGACTTTACCAATCACCTGATCCGGCTGGCCAAAAAGCTGAAGCTCGATTATGCCGTTGACATCTATCCTTTTTATGGCTCCGATTGTTCTGCGGCTCTGCACAGCGGTCTGGATCTGCGTCACGCCCTTGTGGGCACCGGCGTCGCCTTTTCTCACGGTTATGAGCGCATTCACCGCAAAGGGGTGGCCCAAACCCTGAGCCTTCTGGAAGAGCTGCTGCGCTGCCCGGAGGTTTGAGCGCGATGGATCCCAGAGCCATTGGCGTCTTTGATTCCGGACTTGGCGGCCTCTCGGTCGTTCGCTGTCTGAAAAAGAAAATGCCGGGAGAATCCCTGCTTTATTTTGGAGACTCTGCGCGTACTCCGTACGGCTCTAAGGCGGTCTCGACGATCCGACGTTTTTCCGAGGAAATCATCTCCTTTTTAGTGAGCCGCGATGTCAAAGCGGTAGTTATCGCCTGCAATACCGTAAGTTCCACCTGCCTGGACGATCTGCACGAAAAATTCCCGAATCTGCCCATCGTCGGCATCATCGAACCCGTCTGCCGCGCTATGGCGAAGCAATTCGCCGAGAAGACAGGAGAAAAACTCGGCATTATCGGCACCAGAGTTACCGTGGAAAGTGGCGTTTATCCGGCGACCCTAAAAGCCATTGCGCCTGGGCTTCAGCTTGTTCAGAAAGCCTGTCCGCTGCTGGTTCCCCTGATTGAAGAAGGCCTGTCCAGGCACGAGATGGTCCAGATGGCCCTGCGCTATTACCTGGACGATTTTGTCCGCGAGAACAGGCTTGATGGCCTGATTCTTGGCTGTACGCATTATCCCCTGATCCGCGCGCAAATTGAGCAGCTCTATCCGGGCCTTGAGCTTTTCGATCCGGCCGAAGCCGAGGTCGATGCGCTGGCCTCTCTGCTGGCCGGGCGCGACGCGCTGGCCCCGGAGGATCCATCGGCTCGCGGCCAGGCCCCTGCGCTGGATCGCTATTATGCGAGCGATTTGTCGGAGAATTATATGCGCATGATCCGGGAGATTACGGAGGATCCGCAGGCGGAAATCCGTTTTCGCAGTGTGGAGCCGGGCGAGCTCTGAGCCGCGGGGGCGAATCCTCATGCCCGTCCGGGCTTGGCAGTGTCCCGCGAGACGCGGAGCAGAGCCCCTTCGAGCGAGTTCGCGATCACTTCTGCGGCAAAGTGAGCATCCTGTCCCCAGTGCAGCAGCATCAGGAGCTGCACTGAAGAGAGAGCGTGTCTGAGACGAGAAGGGGCTGCTGCGGAGCAAGCGAGCGGCAACGTCCTCGCGGCTCGCTGGGGCTCAGGCTGTCTTTTTGGCCAGATCATTGGTATTTTCGCTGTCGCGGAAGACGACAAATTTCCACCAGAGGAATTCGCCGACAAAGTTCAGCAGCATGGTGCAGATTTTCACCAGTACTTCGGAGATGCCCTGATTGGCTGCCCATTGGCCGCCCCAGGCGGTTAAGGGGATAAAGGCGAGGTAAAAGGCGGCGACTTTGAGCATGGCAATGGGTATGTTATTGGTGGATTTGAAGGTGAAGCGGCGGTTGAGGGTAAAGTTCCAGAGGACTGAAAGAACGACGGAGATGACGTGGATCCAGGCGTAGGGAAGTCCGCTCCAGGCTTCCAGGCAGAGGAAGGAGAGAAATTCGACGCCGCCTGCGGAGATGGAGAGCAGGGTGAATTTGAGGGCCTGGATGAGGGTGTCTTTCTTCCCTGCATCCTGCGTTTTGGCTGTGTTTTCTTTGCTTTTTGTTGTCTCTGTCATACGATTTTCCTCCTCGAGTTCATGATCCTGAAATAACTTTTTTAACTCAATCGTCTTTTAATTTAATCGTCGTTCAGGGCGGCAAAAGCCGCTTTGTTCTGTCGGTACAGAGTTTTGAAGACTTTATAGTTGCGCTTATGGACTGTGCGGCTTTCTGCCCTTGGTTCATAGCGCCGGTCAGCTTGAATCCTCTGGGCGGCGTCGCTGAAACTTGAGCAGGCTCCCAGGCCGATGGCGGTGATGAGGGCGGCTCCTGCGGCACCGACATTCTGGGGTTCAGGCACAGTTTCGACAGGCCGCTGCAGGACATCAGCGAGAATTTGGGTGGTTACAGGGGAGAGCGCACCTCCGCCGACAAAGCGAATGACCTCGCTGGTGTGAAGCTTTTTTTCGATGGTTTCCAGGAACCAGTGCATGTGATAGCAGCAGCCTTCGACGACGGCTCGCAGCAACTCGCTTTTTCCGGTTTCGAGCCCGATGTTAAAGAACATGCCTCGTGCCCTGGCATCTTCGAAGGGACAGCGGTTGCCGTGCAGCCAGGGCGTGAAGATCACTCCGTTAGAGCCTTCCGGGGTTGTGTCAATCACTTCGGAGAGATAATCATAGAGGCTGCGGAAGATTTTCTCCTTTTTTCCGGGGTAGTGCACGGGCCTGAGCTCATTCTGACTTGCCGATGCCTGTGTTTCATCGCTGGCTTCGTGGTTTTCCTGCGCCTGGGTCTGGCAGACATCTTCTTTTTTCAGGTAGATGTTGATTTCGTCAAGCGCGAGGTGGTCGCGGACCCATTCGAGACATTTCCCTGCGGTTTCAAGCTCAGCAAAATAGTTGTAGAGTCCTGGCTGAACACCGACCACTGAGGCGATCAGGGCGGAGGTATCGACCAGCATTTTGTCGGTGACGGTAGAGACCCAGCCGGAGGTGCCCATGTAAACATGGGTTTCGCCTGGGCGTGTGCAGCCTGCGCCAACACCAATCAGCGAGGAATCCATGCCGCCGGAGAAAACGGGGATGCCTGCTTTGAGACCAAGCTCAGCAGCAGGTTCATGGGCTAAAGGTCCCACCTCATCGGTGGAGCGGACGATTTCCGGCAGATGCTGGCGCTCGATGCCGAGCGTCTTGATGAGGGCTTCGCTGAAACGAGGTTCACGGCCGCGACGGTCCAGCAGCAGGGTGGCGAAAGCGCTGTCCAGGCTCATGCTGAAACGGCCCGTCATGCGCGCGATGAGCGCATCTTTGACGTCCAGCCAGGCGCGGACGCGAGCAAAAAGTTTCGGCTCATTTTCCTTAACCCAGAGATATTTCCACACCGGATCCTTGTCACTTGCGGCGACAACCCCCGTATGATAAAGACTTTTCAGCAAAAAGAAGAGGCCGGCGCCGGCGATGGTCGGACTTTTAGCGCCCAAACGATGGCGGATTTCCCCGGCGCGTGTATCCATGTAACTCATGGACGGCCGGACAGGATGGGCCTTTTCATCGAGCAAAACGACACTCTGGGCCTGAGCACAAAAGCTCAGGCCGGCAATTTCGGCCATCTCCTCCGTGTGCTCAGCGCTCAGCTTGCGCGTACTGCTCACCATGGCTGACCACCACTCGTCAGGATCCTGCTCTGCACCGCCATTGGGCAGCAGTCGGAGACCATAGCCCGATGAAGCCGAAGCCACAAGCTGCAGTGTTCCCTTGTCTACACGGTATAAGCAAGTCTTAACCCCGCTGGTTCCAACATCATAGGCAAGAACATTCATTCTTTTCCCTCTTCATTCCTGAACAACCGTCCTGGCAACTTTCTGCGCCTATTTTACACTGTTTTGCACATAATTATTGAAAATATTGATATCTTACACAATTTTGATTGACTTCTTTATCAAGTTTGCTAGGATAAATTTGTTCACAGCTGAGAGCGCTTAGCGAGACGCGCAGCAGAGTCCCTTCGAGCGAGTTCGCGATCACAACCGCAGCAAAGTGAGCATCCTGTTCCCAGTGCAGCAGCATCAGGAACGGCACTGAAAAGAGAGCGTGTCTGAGACGAGAAGGGGCTGCTGCGGAGCAAGCGAGCGACCGGCCAAGGAGGTGTCTTAGCGAGACGCGGAGCAGAGCCCCTTCGAGCGAGTTCGCGATCACCGCCGCAGCAAAGTGAGCATCCTGTTCCCAGTGCAGCAGCATCAGGAGCCGCACCGAAGAGAGAGCGTGTCTGAGACGAGAAGGGGCTGCTGCGGAGCAAGCGAGCGAAACCTGTCGCCCGCCCGGGCTCACACCGCCCTCGCTCAAAAGTTCGCTTCGCTCACAATCGCTCGGGTCGGCGGACCCGGTCGGGCTGAGCGCGAAAAAGCCGGCCTTGTCTCGGAGCAAATGGAGGTCTGAGAAGATGCTTGATTTTAGTGAAGCCCACGTCCAGGGCATTATTTCCGAACTCGATGAATTAATACAAAAGCCGATTTTTTCCATCGATCCCAAAGCACTCTCGGACTACCAAAAAGATTATTTCGAAGAGCAATGCCCCAAAAGCCATGACATGATCGAAAAAGCCCGCGAGTTGATTCCCGGCGGCGTGCAGCATAATCTGGCTTTTAACTATCCCTTCCCGCTGGTCTTTACCAAAGCTTCTGGCCCCTGGCTGGAGGATCTTGACGGCCATCGCTATTTTGACTTTCTGCAGGCTGGCGGGCCGACCGTTCTGGGTTCAAATCCTCCCGAGATCCGTGCTAAGGTCATCGACTTGCTGAATAGCTGCGGACCTTCCACCGGGCTTTTTCATGAATATGAATACCGTCTGGCTCAGGAGGTTGCCGATCTGATTCCCGCGGTGGACTGGCTGCGCATGTTTAACTCCGGTTCAGAAGCCTGTATGGCTTCGATTCGCGTCGCCCGCCTGGCCACGAAACACAGGCATGTCCTGAAAATGGGCGGCGCGTACCATGGCTGGAGCGATCAACTGGCCTATGGCATCCGCGTTCCGGGCAGCAAATTTACTCAGGCCCACGGCGTGCCACGCAAAATTTTCAAATATGTCGATGAGTTTTTCCCAGGTGACCTCAATGCGCTGGAAAGCAAGCTCAAAGCCAAAGCCTGGAAAGGTGGGACAGCGGCAGTGCTGCTTGAGCCTGTCGGGCCAGAGAGCGGCACACGACCGATCAGCGAAGCTTTTATCAAAGGGGCTGAAAAACTCTGCCATAAATACGGAGCCCTGCTTGTTTTTGATGAGGTCGTCACGGCCTTCCGCCTCTCCCCGCACGGTGCTTCCTCCATATTTAATGTCGAACCTGATCTCACGGTTTTCGGCAAAGTTATCGCCGGAGGTTATCCCGGAGCCGGTGGATTGGGCGGCAAAAAAGAATATATGAAATACCTCGCTGCAGGCATTCAGACTGGTGACAGGGTCAAAAAAGCCCTCGTTGGCGGCACCATGGCCGCCACGCCTCTCTCGGCGCTGGCAGGCTATTACACGATCCGCCGCATTGTCGAAACGCAGGCCTGCGAAAAAGCCAATGAGCTCGGCGACCAGCTCACCGCAGGACTCAAGGCCCTGATCAAAAAACATGGCCTGCCCTTTGTTGCCTTCAACCAGGGCTCCATCTGCCACCTCGAAACCGTCGGCACTATGCACTTCTGCGTCGACTGGAAGCACCCCTGGAAGATTCCCGGCGTACTCAAAGAAACCTCCAGGCGCAAGTCCGAAATGGAACACATGGGCTGCGCCTATATGGCAGAAGGTCTTGTCACCCTTGCAGGCAGCCGCCTTTACCTCAGCGCCGCCTACGATGAGGAGCTCCTGAAGCAGGCGCTCGAAGCCTTTGACCGCGTCTTCGCGCACGTCGTTGAGCTGAAAAAATAAGCGGCCTGCGGGCTTGTCAGTGACCCGCGAGACGCGGAGCAGAGCCCCTTCGAGCGAGTTCGCGATCACCGCCGCAGCAAAGTGAGCATCCTGTTCCCAGTGCAGCAGCATCAGGAGCCGCACCGAAGAGAGAGCGTGTCTGAGATGAGAAGGGGCTGCTGCGGAGCAAGCGAGCGAAAAAGCATAGCTGCGAATAGCCCGCGAGACGCGAAGCAGAGCCCCTTCGAGCGAGTTCGCGATCACCGCCGCAGCAAAGTGAGCATCCTGTTCCCAGTGCAGCAGCATCAGGAGCCGCACCGAAGAGAGAGCGTGTCTGAGA